>Ga0210121_1000511_pt1 | contig 9818 bp, 6 predicted proteins | sample Joice_ThreeSqB_D_FD_184873 | JGI IMG/M metagenome (GOLD analysis project Ga0210121, IMG submission 184873) | Wetland microbial communities from San Francisco Bay, California, USA, that impact long-term carbon sequestration - Joice_ThreeSqB_D1... | ecosystem: Environmental > Aquatic > Marine >... | reverse complement strand
ACCTCGATGTCGTTCACCGCTTCCAGCACCACGGGATCGTTCACGCACTGTGCGTGCAGCGCCGCCAGCTTGCTGCTCAGCGACAGCAGCTCGGTGCAGTAGTCGAGATACCTCGAAAGCTCGAACCGGCTGAGCTCCCGTCGGGGGGACGAGGCGGTGCGGTCACCCTGCGCGAGCAGATGCTCCGGGTCCTTCGTCAGCTGGTGCATGTCCACGATGTGGACGATCGCGCGGAGCCGGCGCAGGTCCCGCAGGGCGATTCTCCGCTTGAGCCGACCCTCGATCGTCAGCAGGAAGTAGATCGCCACGCCCAGGAAGATCAGGTCCTGCGCGGCGGACTCGATCGCCTGCAGCACGGAGCCGAGTCCGTCATCGCCGAGCGAGAGCGTGCCGAACAGGGCCACCAGGCCGCCGGACAGGGCGAGCAGGACGAGTACCGCGAGCCCCACGAGAACCCGCACCGTCCAGCTGGGACGACGGAGCCTCTCGAGGATCGGCCCCGTCTCCTGCGCGATCGAGCAGAGCTCCGATGCGACCTGGCCCAGGCCGGACCCCGGGAATCGCTCCACGATCCGGCTGTGGAGGTTACCCAGGGTCTCCTGGACGTGCGCCAGCTCCAGCTCGGTGTACATCCCGCCTCCTTCAGCGTCTGCGTCGCCGTCGACAGGCGCTGAATTTCGCGGGCTTACGAGTGTGCCGCCACCCGGCTCAGCTCTTCAGGAGCTTGATGTCCCCCGACCCGGTGTCGATCTCCATCGATCCCCCGCCTTCGCCGATCCGGCCGCGCAGGTAGTCCTCGTCCATCTCCTCGACCGTCACGCGGAAGTCGGAGTGGATGTCGCCCGAGGAAGTCTCGAGCTCCACTTCCCCGCTCCACGCGGCCGGAAGGGTGAGAGAGACGTCACCCGATCCGGTGTCGACGCTGAGGTCGGTCGGGCCCGCCTCGAACCCCAGGCTCACCTCGCCCGATCCCGTGTCGACCATGACCTCGGGAGCGCTCACCGCGCTCAAGGTGACGTCGCCGGAGCCGGTATCGACGCTCAGCGACGAGACGGAGATGCGGCCACCCGTCACGTCCCCGGAGCCGGTGTCCACGAGCAGCTCCCCGTCGCTGACACTCTGGACGTCCACATCGCCCGACCCCGTATCGAGCACCACGTCGCCGCGGGCCCCATCCAGCTCGACGTCGCCGGATCCGGTGTCCAGCACCAGGCTCCCGCTCGTCGCGGTCGCCCGGATGTCCGCGGATCCGACGTCCACGGTCAGGTCGCCGTTCACGTTCGATACCTCGACCGCGCCGACTGCCAGGTACACGAGCACCGTGCTTCCGTCGGGGACCCGCACGTCCAGGTCGGCGTGCGCATCGAGGCCGCCACCGTCGGAGTTGATCTTCACCTTGCGACCGCCGTCGCCGTTGTAGAACGTGCCGTCATCCCTCACTCGCACCTCGTTGCTGCCCGCTCCGGTGTAGGTGATCTCGTCGCCCGGGTACACGACCCGGAGCGATGACACGCGGCCCACGTCCCCATCGTGCAGATCGATCGGTCCGGTCTGCATGTCGAGCCGGTCACCGCCGGTGCCTCCCCGGCGGACCACGACGGTCACGACCGAGCCGCCACCGCTGATCGAGACCGAGCCGGCCAGATTCCAGACGGCGGCCGCGTCACCGGCGAGCTCGAACGTCTCCTGCGCCGGGGCTCGTGCGGCGGTCAGGACGATGGCCGCGATCGCGGCCCCCGCGATCCGTGCGATGTGAATCGAGCGCGTGTGCATCGTGTCCATCTCCTCGTTCTCGGTAGCGGGCCGGGCGTACGTCTCCATCCGAGAACAGATGGTCTCGGAGGACCGAAGGTTGACATCGCCGAACTTGCGCGCGGGCCTCGACCCGCTGTTACTTGACGGACCGTCATCCGGGATCACCCGTGGCGTGCCGCAGTCGGCCAAAGCGTCGTCGGGGCGATTCGAAAGACACTCAGCTCCATCGAAGTCGAGGACGAGGATGAGAGGGACTGAACCATGTCGCAAACCGGACCGTCCGCCGCACGCTGTCGAACGACGCCTTCTCGCGGCCCTCATTCCGGTAATCCTGACCCTGCCTCCAGCGGTGCGCGCCCAGGGAACGGCCCCCTATCACGACGCCGCCGCACTGTCGTCCGCCGTGAAGGAGCTCCAGAGCGGGCACAAGAATCTGGTGCAGGTGATGGAGTTGACTCGCACGCCCGGCGGGGCCGTGGTGCAGGCGATTCGGCTCGGAGCCGGGGACGGCGTGGAGGGCCGGCCCGCCCTGCTCGTGGTGGCAGGCGCGTACGGCCCGCATCTGATCGGGACCGAGATCGCCCTCCACGCCGCGCAGTCCCTCGCTTCGAGCTACGCAAGCGATTCCACGGTCAAGCAGCTGCTCGATCGCTCCACGATCTACGTGATCCCGAGGGCGAACCCCGACGCCGCTGCGGCGTTCTTCGAACGGCCCCGAAGCGAGAGGATCAGGAACGCGGAGCCGTACGACGACGACCGTGATACGGAAGTCGACGAGGACGGACCGGAGGACCTGGACGGCAACGGGCTGATCACGATGATGCGGGTCAAGGACCCCGCCGGTGAGTGGCTCCCCGACCCCGAAGACCCGGAGCTGATGCGCAAGGCCGACCCGGCGAAGGGGGAGATCGGTTCGTACCGCCTGTACGTGGAAGGCGTCGACAACGACGGCGACGAAGCGTGGAACGAGGACCCGCCGGGCGGCGTGGACGTGAACCGCAACCTGCCGTACGGATACGAGTTCTTCTCGGAAGGGGCGGGCCTGTACCCGATCGCGGCGCCCGAGGCTCGGGGGCTCGCGCAATTCTACATGGATCACCCGAACATCGCTGTGGTCTACGTGCTGGGTCCGCAGGACAATCTTCTCGAGGCCTGGAAGCACGAGCGCGAGCGGGGCGAGGCCGCTGACGACGGTGAAATGGAGGGACGCGGACGGCGCAGCCGCAGTCCGCTGACGAGCGTGCTCGAGGGCGACGAGCCGTACTTCGCGGAGGTCGCCAGGCGGTTCCGGGAAATCACGGGTCTCGATGCGGGCCCTGATTCGGCGCCGGGCTCCGGCGACGTGCTGTCCTCGGCGTACTACGACATGGGGCGCTGGGCGTTCGGCTCCCGCGGGTGGTGGATCCCGACCGGCAAGAAAGACACGGAGGAGACCCCCGAGGAGACCGAGGAGGCCGGAGCGGACCGGCCGCCGAGGTCGCCGCGCGGCAAGGCGGACGAGAAGAAGGACCCGCTCGAGACCGAGCGCCGTGAGCTTCACTGGCTGCGGGAGAACGTGCCGGGGAGCTTCGTGGAGTGGACCGAGGTCCGTCATCCGGACTTCCCGGACCGCACCGTGGAAGTCGGCGGCTTCGCTCCGTTCGCCCGCCTCGACCCGCCGGCTTCCGAGATGGATTCGGTGCTGGCGCGCCACGAGCGGTTCATCGTCGCGCTGGCCGGCCTCCTTCCTTCCGTGGCGCTGCGGGACGTCCGGGTCGAATCACTCTCGGACGGCGTGTACCGGATCAAGGCACGAGTGTCCAACGACGGGTTCTTCCCCACTCTGTCGGGGCTCGGTGAGCAGGTCCGCCTGCCGCGCCGCGTGCGGGTGGAGGTGGTGACGGACGGCCAGGAGATCGCCAGCGGCCAGGCCGTGCAGCTCCTCGGGGCGCTTCCGGGGAGCGGCAGCGGCAGCGAGGTCGAGTGGGTCGTGGTTGGACGGAGCGGCTCGCGTCTCACGATACGAGCCTCGAGCCCGGTGGCGGGCGAGAGCAGCCAAACGGTCACGTTACGGTGAGGCAGATGCGTACAGCACGGGAAGAGACGAACGGAAGGTCCACGGCGTCCCGGCGACTCATCGGGCGATTCGCCGCCGTCGCGGCGCTGACCGGAGTGGGCGCCCTGATGACGGCGGGGCCCGCGATCGCCCAGGCCGGGGCCCTGGCAGCGCTGGGCTCGCCGCCCGATCCGAAGGTGCCGGTCAGCTGGGACCGGTACTACGATCACGCCGCCGTCGGAGACATCGGGCGACGCCTCGAAGAAGCCTATCCCGACCGGTGCCGGTTGAGCTCGATCGGCAAGAGCTACGAGGGCCGGGAAATCTGGCTGATCACGGTGACGAACTTCAAGGTGGGCGAGGCCGATCGGAAGCCCGCCATGTACATCGACGGCAACATCCACTCGAACGAGATCCAGGGACAGGAGATCGCGCTGTACACGGCCTGGTACCTGTGCGAGATGGCGGACCGGGTCGAGTGGGTGTCCGACCTTCTGGACGAGCGCACACTGTACATCGTCCCGAGCATCAATCCGGACGGACGCGAGGCATTCCTCTACGCGCCCAACACGCCGCACAGCCCGCGCAGCGGGGTCGTGCCCCGGGATGACGACGGGGACGGCCTGGTCGATGAGGACGACTTCGACGACCTCGATGGCGACGGGAACATCACGATGATGCGTCGAAGGGACCCCAATGGCCGGTGGCTCGTCTCGCCGGAAGATCCGCGCCTCATGATCCGGGCCCGCCCGGACGAACCGGGCGAGTACGAGATTCTCGGCTTCGAGGGATTCGATAACGATGGCGATGGACTGGTGAACGAAGACCGGCCCGGATTCTATGACCCGAACCGGAACTGGCCCTGGCGCTGGCAGCCTCAGTACGTGCAGTTCGGCGCCGACGCCTATCCGACATCGCTCCCCGAGACCCGGGCGGTGATCGACTTCGTGGTGAGCCATCCGAACATCGCCGGGGCCCAGACTTATCACAACAACGGGGGCATGATCCTGCGCGGTCCGGGTGTTGCGCAGGACGAGTTCCGCCCCTCCGACGTCCGGGTGTTCGACCGGATAGGCGAGATCGGCGAGACGATCCTGCCCGGCTACCGCTACATGGTGCTGTGGAAGGACCTCTACCCGGTGTGGGGCGGCGAGCTCGACTGGTTCTACGGCGCGCGCGGCATTCTGACGTTCAGCAACGAGTTGTGGACGGCCTTCAACTACTTCCGCACGGAGGCTGACGAGGATCGCCCCGACCCCTCCGACCGGTATGACCGGGTCGACTACCGGTTCGACCGCCTGCTGTTGTTCGGCGAGGCCATCGTGCCGTGGACTCCGGTCGAGCACCCGACGTACGGCTCGATCGAGGTCGGCGGCGTGAAGAAGCAGTACACGCGGGCCATCCCGGGCTTCCTGCTGCCGGAGGAAGCGCATCGCAACATGGCCTTCACCCTGTATCAGGCCGACCAGATGCCGCTGGCGAAGGTGGATTCGATTTCGGTGCGTCCGCTCGGGCAGGGGCTCACGGAGGTCACGGCCATCGTCGCCAACAAGCGGCTGGCGCCCACGCACACGCAGCAGGACCAGGAGAACCGGATCTCACGGCCCGACTGGATCTCGCTCGCCGGTGGCGATGTGGTGGCCGGGTTCGTGGTGACAGATCCGTTGCAGGGCATCGCCGTCGAGCAGAAGCGGCGGCCCGGGCGAATCGACGTGGAGTCGATTCCGGGCATGGGAACGGTGACCGTGCGCTGGATCGCCCGGGGGTCGGGCCCCTTCACGGTGACGGTCGACTCTCCCAAGGGTGGAGTGCATTCGCTCAGCAATCGCTGAGGAAGGAACGGGCCGGGCATCCTGACACGAACGCTGCTCGTCCTGGTCGCGCTGCTGGTCGCGGCCGGCGCCTGGCGAATCGGGCGCTGGCACTGGCGCCCTCGCCTCAACCTGCCGGACGATCTCGTCCTCGAACGGGGCGCCGACGGTACCCGTGTATTCCTGGACGTCCGCAACGAGGGAGCCGCCAGGAGCAGCGGATGTCGCGCCGAGCTGCTCCGCTGTGAAAGGCGCGAAGCCGTCGGCTGGCTTCGCGTCGAGGCGCGCCGCGCCCTCAGCAGGGCAGGCACGAATCCGCCCGGGGTGCTCATCCCGGCTGGCGGCGTGGCCAGAGTCGAGCTCGATCGGATCCTGCCGGAAGGTCCTGGCGTCTACCGGCTCGACATCGCCGTGCGCAACGGTGAGGAAAAGCGGTCCTCGTACGTTGTATACATGGAGGCCGTCTCACCCGGCGCCTCGTCCTGAAGCGCCACGAACGGTCGGGAGGGGACATGAGGAACGCGGCGGTCGCGCTGTGCGCTCTCGCCTGGGGCGTGTCGCTCGCCGGGTGCGGCGGTTCGGACGGGCCGACCGGAGGAGATGACGATCCGATCCTGCCGGAGACGCCGGATCTCGCCGCGCCTCCGCCGGACGGCGCGGCGGCCGTGGCGACGATCACGGCGGCGGACCTGGCCGCCCGCGTCGGGCTCATCGCGGACGATTCGATGATGGGCAGGTGGACACCGAGTCCGGAGCTCGACATGACCGCCGGCTACATCGCGGCGGAATTCGCGCGCCTCGGCCTGGCCCCGGGGGCGACCGAGGACGCCGACGAGTGCGAGGCGCACCAGGTCCAGCCGCAGTCCTGCCCCTACCTCCAGTGGTTCTACGCGGCCCAGGAAGACACCGTGAAGGCGGCCAACGTCGTCGGACGCCTGACAGGCTCGGACCCGGTCCTCGCCGCCGACTACCTGATCTTCGGGGCCCATTTCGACCACCTCGGGATTCGGACGGCGGTCGCCGGCGATTCGATCTACAACGGCGCGGACGACAACGGCTCGGGCACGGCGGGCGTGCTCGAATTGGCCGAGGCATTCGCCGACCTCGACACTCCACCACGGCGCTCCATCCTGTTCGTGCTGTTCAGCGGCGAGGAAAGGGGACTGCTCGGATCCCGCCATTACGCGGCCAGCCAGGAAGCGCCGATCGGCCACGTCGCCGCGATGGTGAACCTGGACATGATCGGCCGGAACTGGCCGGACACGGTGGCGGCCGTCCATCAACTGAACTCGGACATCTTCGAGCGCGCGGCTCGCGTGGCCGACGCTCACACGGAGCTTCAGATGACGCTCCTGACCGACCCCTGGCCCGGTGAGAACCTCGTGAACCGCTCGGACCAGGCCCCCTTCATCACCTACGGCATCCCGGTCCTGTTCCTGACGAGCGGCCTGCACACGGACTATCACCAGCCGTCGGACGAGGCGGACAGGCTGGACTACCCGAAGACGGAACGGCTGGTTCGGACTATCTTCTGGATCGGGTGGGAGTTCGCGGAAGCCACGGAGGCGCCGGGCTTCGTTCAGTAGGAGACGGATGCTCCGGCGGGGCACCCGAGGACTGACAGGCCGGATCCTCGATACTTGCCGATGCAAGAGGGCCGGCCGGGAGATCCCGGTCGGCCCTCTTCGCACCTTCGACCAGGCGACCCGCTCCTAGTCGATCTCGCGGAATACCACGCGCCGGTTCTCCTGCCGTCCTTCCGGCGTCTCGTTCGTCGCGATGGGTCGGCTCTCACCCAACCCGCGCGCTGAATAGAGTCCCACGTCGAGCTCCGGGTAGCGCGCGATCAGGTAGTTCAGCACCGTGGCAGCACGCCTGTCACTGAGCTCCTGGTTGTACTCCGTCGAGCCGATCGCGTCGGTGTGCCCCTGGATCTCGAACTTGATCCCCGGTCGCTGCAGCAGGGCCAGTCCGACCTCGTTCAGGATCGGCATCGACTCGGGCCTCAGCGTGTCTTCGTTGAAGTCGAAGTAGACGTTGTGGAGGACGAGCAGCCCCTCCTTGATCCCCTCCTGGATCTCGCTGCAGCCCGTCTCGTCGACGACCGCGCCCGGTGGCGTGTCGGGACAGCGGTCGATGCCGTCCAGGTAGCCGTCGTTGTCGGTGTCGAACGGACACCCGTGCGCGTCCACGAGGGCGCCAGGCGGGGTGTCGGGACACTGGTCGATCCCGTTCAAGACCATGTCGAGGTCATCGTCCCGCGGACAGCCGGCTTCGTCCACGGTGGCTCCACGCGGCGTGTTCGGACACTGGTCCCATCCGTCCGGCACCCCGTCGAGGTCCGTGTCCAGCGGGCAACCGTGGTCGTCCACGACCTGACCGAGGGGGGTATCCGGACACAGGTCGCCGCGATCGTACACGCCGTCCTTGTCGGAGTCCTTGGGCCCTCCGAGGAAGTACGACACGCCTATGCTCAGCTCGTTCATGATCAGGTCCGCGGAGATGACCTCATCCTGTCCGGTGGCCTCCTTGCGGATGTCCTCGAGCGCATTGGGAACGTGATGTTGCCGGATGTCCGCCCGCACGGCCACGTCGCGCCAGACGTAGTACTTGGCGCCGACCCCGTAGCTCAGGGTGAAGTCGGTCTCGGGAGTCAGAGTCTCTATGGCGAAGCGCGTCGCGCCGGCTCCGGCGACCGGGAAGATCTGCAGGTTCTGGCCGATCTGGAAGTTGTATCCGATCACGCCCGTGAACCACCAGGTCTGCATGTTCGAGACGCTCCCCGCGATGTTCAGGCGCTGCAGCGAGTTCTGCACCTCTCCGCCGAAGAAGCCGCGCCACGGGAAGACGTAGTACACGCGCCCGCCGACGATCGCGTCACGTCGGATCAGGTCCTGCCCCGTGCTCCCCGGCTTGAATTCGGGTTCGTCGTTGAGAATGCCGACGTGGGCGTTGAATTCGACGCCACCGTTGCCCCACTTCGGATTTCGCTGCCCGAACGCCGTTCCGGGCAGCACGGCCAGCAACAGGGCTGCCGCGACCGGGATAACCGCTGTGCGCTTCGACATGAGGATACTCGCTCTCTCGTGTACTCATTCCGCCGGCAATCCCACCGGCAGCCGTCGGGCTCACGAGGCGCAGAAAGCTTGCCACGACCCGATCCGGGAGCCGCGACGGAAAGGCTGGGGCGCGTAAGGGCCGGGGCAATCGCGTGTTATCGCGATCGCCCGGTCAGGGAAGCGCTCGTCCTGAGATGATTATGGGGCCGACTGTTGCATAAATGCAACAATCCGGGATTGCTCCTCCGCCGTGAGCTGCTGCATGCCGAGCATCGCCCGCATGGCGCTCATCCTGGCGACCAGTGCCTGGACCTCGGCCGCCGGATGCGCGGCGGGAGAGGGAGTTTCGTGGCACCCGGAGCACTTGTCCACGAACAGCGCCGCCTCCGGCGTGTTCGGGATCTCGGAATCCGTTGCCGCCGGAAAGGCGTGCCGCTGGAAATAGGCGACCAGTGAGTCGACGTCCTCCGGGGGAGGAAGCTGGGCGGTCCGCAAGCCGGCCAGCAGCATTCGGTCGACCATTCCCTCGGTCCGCGGCCCGCCGAGGCGGCTGCCCAGGGCGGCCCCGCGCATCAGCATCCGACGCACGAGGAGAGGCCACTCCGCGGAGCTGTGCATCCGGGGACTCGCGACGCCGTGACACTGGATGCAGTACGCCTGCTGAAGGCCGACGGCCCGTGATCCCTGCTCGGGAAGGTCCTCCAGGCGGTAGCTCTCGGGCGGGAGACCCGTGCCGACGGAAGCGATCAATCGCCAGCGCTGGCTCCGGCTCAAGTCCGCCGTCTGGGGTCCCCCCAGGTCGGCGAGCAGGCTGTCGAAAGCCGCCAGCTGGGCCTCGTCATCCGGTGCCTGGTCGGCGGGCGAACAGGCGACGGCTCCGATCGTCATCGCCACCACGGCGACCAAGACATGACGAGGCGACCCGATGCGACGGCAGGTGTTGTTTCCGGGCTTCCTGTGGAACATCCCGAGCATCTCCCCGGACAGGCGTCCGAAGTGTGAATCCACCAATTCTCGAGCGGGGGAAACGATACCACTATGTAACCTCGCCCGCTACCAGCGTGCGAACTACCGGGGACCTCGCATCGATGCACGAAGGCCAGCCCTCGCGGACTGGCCTTTCGAAGTCGGGGCGCCCGGATTTGCAGTCGAGGCGCG
>Ga0210121_1000508_pt1 | contig 9912 bp, 3 predicted proteins | sample Joice_ThreeSqB_D_FD_184873 | JGI IMG/M metagenome (GOLD analysis project Ga0210121, IMG submission 184873) | Wetland microbial communities from San Francisco Bay, California, USA, that impact long-term carbon sequestration - Joice_ThreeSqB_D1... | ecosystem: Environmental > Aquatic > Marine >... | reverse complement strand
GATATAATACCGATATTTCAAGTATTTGGTATCCCCGCCGATCCTGCTCCAAAACGGTGCGGGAACGCCTCCTGAACGATATGCATCGTACCAGCGATTGGGGCTATAGTTTCGCCAATCGGGGAGAACCGGGAATGGAAATGAATGCGCGTACAGGAAGAGACAACCGGATCCCCTCGGGAACCCCACGCCGTGTGGTCATCGAGAACGTCTTCCCGGAGATCGACGGAGGCCGATTTCCCGTAAAGAGGACCGTCGGCGAGAAGGTGACCGTCACGGCCGATATCCACACCGACGGCCACGACGTGATCACGGCCGTCCTTCGCTACCGTAACGGTGGCGATGCCTCCTGGCGGGAAGTCCCCATGCGGGAACTGGGCAACGACCGGTGGACCGGAACATTCCCCGTCACTTCCCTGGGTCGTTCCCTTTACGGAATAACGGCCTGGGTCGACCACTTCGGCACCTGGCGCCGCGACCTCGCGAAGAAAGCCGATGCGGGACAGGACGTCCGGGTCGATCTGCTGGTGGGTTCGATGCTGATCGACGAGGCGGCCGGGCGGGCAAGGGGCGTGGACAGGGAATCCCTGCGGGAGGCGGCTGGCTCCCTGAAGGTAAAGGACGAAAAGGAAGCGGCCGATGCGGTCTCGAAAGTCCTGGACAAGGGGCTGGCGCGCCGGATGGGGGGGTACCCCGACCGGCGGTTCGAGACGGTCTACGAGAGGGAACTCGCGGTGACAGTCGATCCGGAAAGGGCCCGGTACAGCACCTGGTACGAACTGTTCCCCCGGTCCTGCGCCCCTGTGCCGGGGAGTCACGGCACCTTGCGGGACGTCGCAGGTCGACTGCCCTACGTCGCGGAGATGGGCTTCGACGTTCTTTATCTGCCCCCGATCCACCCGGTCGGACGGACCCACCGGAAAGGGAAGAACAACGTCGTCGGCGTCGGTCCGGACGATGTGGGAAGCCCCTGGGCGATCGGATCCGAAGAAGGGGGACACAAGGCGGTCGACCCCGCGCTGGGGACCCTCGAGGATTTCCGCCAGCTTGTGGCGAAGGCGGGGGAGTACGGGATCGAGGTCGCCATTGACATCGCCTTCCAGTGCTCCCCGGACCACCCTTACGTGAAGGAGCACCCCGAGTGGTTCCGCCTCAGGCCCGACGGCACCGTTCAGTACGCGGAGAATCCGCCGAAGAAATACCAGGACATCTATCCGTTCGATTTCGAAACGAAGCACTGGCGTGCGTTGTGGGAGGAGCTTTTCTCCGTCGTCCGGTTCTGGGCCGAGCAGGGGGTCCGGATCTTCCGGGTGGACAACCCCCACACGAAGCCGTACGAATTCTGGGAATGGCTGATCGCAGGGATAAAGCAGGAGTATCCCGAGGCCATCTTTCTCGCCGAGGCGTTCACCCGGCCCAAGGTCATGTACCGGCTCGCGAAGGTGGGATTCACGCAGTCGTATACCTACTTCGCCTGGCGCAATTCCAAGTGGGAGCTGGCGGACTATTTCGAGGAGCTCACGCAGACCGAGGTCGGTGAGTACTTCCGTCCCAACCTTTGGCCGAACACCCCCGACATATTGACGGAACATCTGCAGTTCGGGGGAAGACCCGCGTTCATGGCGCGCCTCGTCCTGGCAGCCACGCTGGGCGCCAGCTACGGCATCTACGGACCCGCCTTCGAGCTGTGCGAGAACCGGCCTCTGGAACCGGGGCGGGAGGAATACCTCGATTCGGAAAAGTACGAGATCCGGCACTGGGACATCGGGAGGCCGGACAGCCTGAAGGAATTCATCGGGCTGGTGAACCGGATCCGGCGGGAGAACCCGTGCCTGCAGGCCGACGCGAACCTTGCGTTTCATCCCGTGGACAACGAGCAGATGATCGCCTTCAGCAAGGCAAGCGGCGACCTGTCGAGCATCATCCTGACGGTGGTCAACCTCGATCCCCACCACACCCAGTCGGGATGGGTCGATTTGCCGCTTTCCCGTCTCGGCCTTGACCCGGCGACCCCGTTCCAGGGACACGATTTGCTGAGCGGGGCGAGGTACCTGTGGCACGGCGAACGCGTCTACTTTCAGCTCAACCCCGCGGAGGTGCCTGCGCACATCATCCGCATCCGGCGGAAGGTCCGGACCGAGCGGGATTTCGACTACTTCCTGTAACGGGATGGCGTAACAAGGGGGGGATTACGCCTATGGCGGAGAAGAGGAAAGGCCTTTACACGCTGGATGACGATCCGCTCTGGTACAAGGACGCGATCATCTACGAGCTGCACGTCCGGGCCTTCCACGACAGCGACGGGGACGGGGTGGGGGACTTCCGGGGTCTCACGGGGAAGCTGGACTATCTCCAGGACCTCGGGATCACCGCCCTCTGGCTCCTCCCCTTCTACCCCTCTCCCCTGAAGGACGACGGGTACGACATATCGGACTACCATAACGTCCACCCCTCCTACGGGACGCTTGCCGACTTCCGGCTGTTCCTGCGCGAGGCGCACCGGCGGGGGCTCCGGGTGATCACCGAGCTGGTCGTCAATCACACCTCCGACCAGCACCCGTGGTTCCAGAGGGCCAGGCGCGCTCCCCGGGGGAGCAAGTGGCGGGATTTCTACGTCTGGAATGACACTCCGGACAAGTACCGGGAGACCCGGATCATCTTCAAGGATTTCGAGAGTTCCAACTGGTCCTGGGACCCGGTGGCCAACGCCTACTACTGGCACCGGTTCTACTCCCACCAGCCGGATCTCAACTTCGACAACCCGGATGTGGGGAGGTTGCTCTTCCGGGTGCTGCAGTTCTGGTTCGGCATGGGCGTGGATGGCCTGCGGCTGGACGCGGTCCCCTATCTCATCGAGCGGGAGGGGACGAACTGTGAAAATCTTCCCGAGACGCACAAGGCGCTCAAGGCCATACGGAAACGCGTCGACGACAAGTTCCGCAACCGGATGCTCCTTGCGGAGGCGAACCAATGGCCGGAGGACGCGGTCGACTATTTCGGCGAGGGGGACGAATGCCACATGGCCTTCCATTTCCCCCTCATGCCCCGGATGTTCATGGCCGTCCGGATGGAGGACCGGTACCCCATCATCGACATACTGACGCAGACGCCGCAGATTCCCGACGTGTGCCAGTGGGCTCTCTTCCTGCGGAACCACGATGAACTGACGCTCGAGATGGTCACCGACGAGGAGCGGGACTACATGTACCGGGTGTACGCTCACGACCACCAGGCGCGGATCAACCTGGGAATCCGTCGGCGGCTGGTTCCCCTGCTGGGGAAGGACCGGCGGAAGTTCGAGCTGATGAACGCCCTCCTCTTTTCCCTGCCGGGGACGCCGGTCATCTATTACGGCGACGAAATCGGGATGGGCGACAACATCTACGTCGGGGACCGGAACGGGGTCCGCACCCCGATGCAGTGGAGCGCCGACAGGAACGCCGGGTTCTCGCGTGCTCCCGCCCAGAGGCTTTACCTGCCCGTCAACATCGACCCGGATTACCATTACGAGACGGTCAACGTGGAAGCGCGGCAGAACAACACGAGCTCTCCTCTCTGGTACATGAAGCGCCTTCTCTCCCTGCGAAAGCGGTTCCAGGCGTTCGGCCGCGGATCGATCGAGTTCCTCTACCCGGATAACCCGAGGGTACTCGCGTTCATCCGCAGCTACGAGGAAGAGATGATCCTCGTCGTGGCCAACCTCTCCCGGTTCTCCCAGTTCGTGGAGCTTACCCTCTCCGCCTTCCAGGGCAGGATCCCCGTCGAGCTGTTCGGGCAGACGGAGTTTCCCGTCATCAGGGAGCAGGCGTACTTCCTCACGCTCGGTCCCCACGCGTTCTACTGGTTCGCTCTCGAACATCAGCAGCTCTCCGCGGGCGAGATCGGCGCGGTGCCGGAGGAGCACAAGGTGCCGGAGCTCCAGGTGGCGGGGAGCTGGGAGAACCTTTTCCGGAAGGGGGGAAAAGGGGGGCTGGAAAGGATCCTTCCGGGTTACCTCAAGATGCGCCGCTGGTTCGGAGGAAAGGCACGGCGGATAAAGTCCACGACCATCCTGGAAGCGGTCCCGCTTCCCGGCACGTCTCCCCCGTCCGTCCTTGCAATGGCACAGGTCGAGTACTCCGAGGGCGACCCGGAGATCTACAGCATGCCTCTCGTTTTCGCGTCCGGGGAGCGGTCGGCGCAGGTGCAGAAGGAGCATCCCCAAGCCGTCGTCGCGCGCCTTACGGTCAAACGGGGCAACGGCGGCCAGGACGGGGTCGTCTACGACGCATTCCTCGAGAATGACGTGTGCGACTTCTTTCTCCAGGCGATCGGGCACAGGCGGCGGTTCCGGGGGGATTACGGCGAGATCGTGGCCTACCCTACACGGGCCTTCCGGCGCCTCCGGGGAGCGGAATCGGAGCACCTGCCATCCGCCCTCAGCAAAGCGGAGCAGAGCAACACCTCCGTCTTCTTCGGGGACCGGCTGATCCTCAAACTCATCCGGAAGCTCGACGAGGGGCAAAACCCCGACCTCGAGATCGGCGCCTTTCTGACGGAACGGGCGCGCTTTCCCCACATTCCTCCCGTGGCGGGCGCGCTGGAATACCGGAGGAACCACGAGGAGCCGATTACACTCGCCATCCTCCAGGGATTCGTTCCGAACCAGGGGGATGCCTGGAAATACACGCTGGACTACCTGGGCCGGTATTACGAAAGAGCGATGTCCCTGTCCCCCGAGACGGAAACCGCGGCCTGTCCGGTACAGTCCGCGCTGATGATGGTCGGCAAGGAGGTCCCGGAACTCGCGGCGGATCTGATCGGGACCTACCTCGTCTCGGCACGCCAGATGGGGCAGCGCACGGCGGAGATGCATGTCGCACTGGCGTCGAACGTCGAGGACCCCTCTTTTGCCCCCGAGTCCTTCTCGTCGCACTACCAGCGCTCCCTCTACCAGTCGATGCGGAACCTCACCTCCCAGACCCTGCCTCTTCTCCAAAAGCGTCTTCGGACTCTTCCGGAAGCGGTTCGGGAGGAGGCAAAGCAGGTTCTGGACCTCCAGGACAAGATTTTGAAGCGCTTCCGGTCCATCCTCGACCGGAAGATCACGGCCATGCGGATCCGCGTCCACGGGGACTACCACCTCGGGCAGGTTCTCTTCACGGGGAAGGACTTCGTGATCATCGACTTCGAGGGGGAGCCGGCCCACTCCCTGAGCTCGCGAAAAATAAAGAGGTCCCCCCTGCGGGATGTGGCGGGCATGCTCCGCTCCTTCCATTACGCGGCGAATGCACCGCTTATCGGAAAGATGGGAGGAGGAGGGTTCCGGCCGGCCGACCCCTCGCGGCTCGAACCGTGGGCGAACTGCTGGACTCTCTGGGTCTCCGCAGCGTTTCTCTCGTCGTACCTCGGGGCTTCCGCACAGGCCTCTTTTCTCCCGAAGTCGAGGGATGAGCTCTCCCTGCTGCTTTCCGTCTACCTCCTCGAGAAATCGGTCTACGAACTGGGGTACGAGCTGAACAACCGTCCCGACTGGGTGAAACTTCCCCTTCGCGGGATCCTGCAGTTGCTGGAGACGGCCGAGTGACGGCTGCGGGGGCCAAAACCGGGGGGATGGGTCCGCTCGGGCGGCTGGCGCGTGCGTACGGCGTCCAGACCGCCTATCACGACATCGCTCACAACAGGGTTACGGTCTCTCCCCGCACGATCCTGGCTGTTCTTCGCTCGCTCGGGGCGCCGCTCGAGAAGGCGGAAGACGCCCGGGACGCGTTGCGGGAGCACGAACAGGCCCGGTGGCGCCGTCCGTGCGATCCGGTCGTGGTGGTCTGGGACGGCGGTACCGGGGAACTCCCGGTTCGACTCCCGCACACGGTGTCGGATGCCCGGATCGGCTTCCGTCTTCGCCTCGAGGACGGAAGCGTGCGGGAGCTTACGCGCGATGTTTCCCGCCTTCCGGCCGCGCAGGAAAAGGAAGTCGAAGGCGGGCGGTACGTGATGAAGACGATCGACCTTCCGGGTAAATTGCCATGGGGATATCACAATCTGACGGTGGAGATCTGCGGGAAGACCTCGGAAACCCTGGTGCTTTCCGCCCCGCGCAAGGCGTACCGATCCGGTGAAGGTGATGAGGGAATGACGTGGGGGGTATTCCTCCCTCTCTACGCGCTTCATTCCCAAAGGAGCCTGGGGAGCGGCGACCTCTCCGATCTTTCCTCCCTGATGGAGTGGGTATCCGGGATGGGGGGAAACGTGGTTGGCACACTGCCGCTGCTTGCCGCGTTCCTCTCCGAGCCGTTCAACCCGAGCCCGTACGCCCCGGCGAGCCGCCTTTTCTGGAACGAGTTCTACCTGGACGTTACCCGCGTCCCCGAATTCGCACTGTGCCCCCCGGCCCGGGAGCTGTTCTCTTCCCCCGGGTTCCGGGCGGAGGTCGCTTCCCTGCGCAACGGTCCGCTCGTGGACTACCGGCGCGGAATGGCCCTCAAGCGGAAGGTCATCGAGGAACTGGCACTGTCGTTCTTCTCCGGGAACGTTCCCTCGCGTCGGGAGGCGTTCCGGGAATTTTTAACGGCAAATCCCGAGGCGGAAGAATACGCTTCCTTCCGGGCGACGGGGGAGAAACAGCGGGCCCCCTGGGCTGCCTGGCCCGCGCCGCTCAAGGACGGGGCGATCACGCCGAAAGATTATGACGAGAAGGCGAAGAAGTACCATCTCTACGCGCAATGGGTCGTAGGAGAGCAGTTTCACTCGATGTCGAAACGGTTCCGGGAGCGGGGGGAGGCACTCTACCTGGATCTGCCGCTCGGTGTGAGCTACGACAGCTACGATGTCTGGCGGCAGCGCGACCTGTTCGTACTGGATGTCTCCGCGGGGGCGCCGCCCGACGACTTCTTCACCCAGGGGCAGGATTGGGGGTTTCCGCCCCTCCACCCCGTGCGAAGCCGCGAAGAGGGATTCCGGTACTTCCGGGAATGCCTGCGCCACCAGTTCCGTCACGCGGGGATCCTGCGGATCGACCATGTGATGGGCCTGCACCGGTTTTTCTGTGTTCCGAAGGGGGTGACAGCCCGGGAGGGGACCTACGTCCGGTACCCGGCCGAAGAGATGTACGCCATCCTTTCCCTCGAGTCGCACCGGCACGGAGTCCGCCTCGTGGGGGAGGACCTGGGGACCGTCCCGCCCTATGTCCGGCCGGCGATGGCGAGACACGGCCTGTCACGGATGTCCGTCGTCCAGTTCGGGCTTTCCCCGGATCCCGCCCACGCACTGAAAGCCGTACCGGCGGGGTCCCTGGGGTGCCTGAACACCCACGACATGCCCCCGTTCGCTTCCTTCTGGGAAGGGCGTGACATCGACGACCGTCTTGCACTCGGCCTGCTCGACGAAAAGGGGTGCCGGGAGGAAAAAACCATGCGCTCCCGGGTAAAAGGGGCCCTCGCGGCCTTCCTTCGCCGGCAGGGATGGCTGGAACGTTCCGGAGCGGGGGCGGAAGAGGTCCTCGCAGCCTGTCTTTCGTTCCTGGCGGGGAGCAGGGCCGGCGTCGTCATCGTCAATCTGGAGGATCTGTACCTCGAAACGAACCCGCAGAACGTGCCCGGAACCTCGAAGGAGCGGCCGAACTGGCTCCGGAAGGCCCGCCACGGGTTCGAGGAGATCCGCGAGATGCCCCATGTGATCCGCATCCTCCGGGAAGTGGATCGTCTTCGGAAAGGGAAGGAGGCCGGCCTGGGGTCCCCCGCGGGACAGGAACGGAAGCCGACCAGGGAGGAGGTAGGATAGGCCATGCGATACGACGTCTCTCTTATGAACGACCAGGACCTGTACCTTTTCAACGAGGGGAGCCACTACCGGCTCTATGAAAAACTGGGATCCCACTTCATGACCGTGGACGGCGAGGAGGGTACCTACTTCGCCGTGTGGGCCCCCAACGCCAAGGAAATATTCGTTACGGGGACGTTCAACGGCTGGGACACCGGTTCCCATCCCTTGAGGGCAAAGGGTTCGTCCGGTATCTGGGAGGGGTTCATTCCCGGCGTTACGCGGGGGAGCGCCTACAAGTACCATGTCATCTCCCGGGCGAGCGAATACCGGTACGACAAGGCCGATCCGTTCGCTTTTCATGCGGAGATTCCCCCGGACACCGGGTCCGTCGTGTGGGACCTCTGGTACGAATGGGAGGACGGAGAGTGGATGAAGGGCCGGAGCGCCAACAACGGTGCCGACCGCCCGATTTCCATCTACGAGATGCATCTCGGCTCCTGGATGCGGGTCCCCGAGGAAGGAAACCGGATGCTCTCCTACCGGGAGCTGGCGCCGCGCCTGGTCGAATACCTCACGCGGATGAACTTCACCCACGTGGAGTTTCTCCCCGTGATGGAGCACCCGTTCTACGGCTCCTGGGGGTACCAGGTCACGGGGTTCTTCGCCCCAACGAGCCGGTACGGGACGCCGCAGGACTTCATGTGCCTGGTCGACACCCTGCACCGCCACGGCATCGGGGTGATCCTCGACTGGGTTCCTTCCCACTTCACCAAGGACGGCCACGGGCTGAACTACTTCGACGGGACCCACCTGTTCGAGCACGCCGATCCCCGGCAGGGGCATCACCCCGACTGGGACACGGAGATCTTCAACTACGGCCGCCACGAGGTGCAGAGCTTCCTTCTTTCCGGCGCCTACTACTGGCTCGACGTATTCCACATCGACGGCCTGCGCGTGGACGCCGTGGCGTCGATGCTCTACCTTGACTATTCGCGCAAAGAGGGGGAGTGGATCCCGAACCAGTACGGCGGAAGGGAGAACATCGAGGCGATCGCATTCCTCCGGCGGTTCAGCGAGGAGGTCTACAAGGAACGCCCGGACATCATCACGATCGCGGAGGAGTCGACCGCATGGCCCATGGTCTCCCGCCCGACCTACCTCGGGGGGTTGGGGTTCGGCATGAAATGGGACATGGGATGGATGCACGATACCCTCGTGTACATGGGGCAGGACCCCGTGAACCGGAAATACCACCACAACAAGCTCTCCTTCCGGATGGTATACGCCTTCACGGAGAATTTCGTTCTCCCTCTCTCTCACGACGAGGTCGTCCACGGGAAAGGATCGCTCATCGGCAAGATGCCCGGGGACACGTGGCAGAAGTTCGCCAACCTTCGCGTGCTCTACGGATACATGTACGGGCAGCCGGGGAAGAAGCTTCTCTTCATGGGCGGGGAATTCGGCCAGTGGAGGGAGTGGAACCACGACCAAAGCCTCGACTGGCACCTTCTCGAGGATCCCTCGCACGCGGGCCTCTCCCGTTGGGTGGAGGAGATCAACGCTCTTTACCGGAACGAGCCGGCGCTGCACGAGCTCGATTTCGACCCGGGCGGATTCGAGTGGGTCGACTGCAACGATGGCGAGCAGAGCGTCCTGACGTTCCTGAGGAAGGGGAGATCCACGGAAGACATCTTCCTCGTCGTCTGCAACTTCACTCCCGTCCCCCGCCACAACTACCTCGTGGGAGTGCCCCGGGGAGGGTTCTGGCGGGAGGTGCGCAACAGCGACGCCCCGGAGTACGGCGGGAGCGGGCAGGGGAACATCGGCGGCGTGGAAGCCGCACCGATCTCCTCCCACGGCCGCCTGCATACGCTCACCATCGTCGTTCCTCCCCTGGCAGCCGTGTTCTTCAAGAGCGAGGCGAAAAAAGGGTGAGAAAAACGTACCGGTTGGAGCTGGGCGCGACCCCGCTCGGGGACGGCCGCTGCCGGTTTCTTGTCTATGCCCCGAAGGCGAATAAGGTGGAGGTCCTCCTTCCTTCCCCGCGGGAGGCGACCGTGGCGCTCGAACGGACTACGCGGGGGTACCATCTCGGGGTGGCGGAGCAAGCTCCGCCCGGCGCCCTTTACCGGTACCGCCTGGACGGAAGGATGGAGCATCCCGACCCGGCCT
>Ga0210121_1000507_pt1 | contig 9942 bp, 5 predicted proteins | sample Joice_ThreeSqB_D_FD_184873 | JGI IMG/M metagenome (GOLD analysis project Ga0210121, IMG submission 184873) | Wetland microbial communities from San Francisco Bay, California, USA, that impact long-term carbon sequestration - Joice_ThreeSqB_D1... | ecosystem: Environmental > Aquatic > Marine >... | reverse complement strand
CCGAAGCCCAGCAATTGCTGCCCCTGAACACCTCCCAGGCCGGTCACCTGCTGTACCAGTCCGGTCTGCAGTTCGGTGAGACGCGCGCCGGTTTCGATGCGCAGCGATGTGGCGGACGACTCCACCGTGGCACGAAACTCGCGTTCGAGGCGCTCGTTGGCACGGGCGAGTTCGCCGAGACGGCCGATAACGGTGCTCGCGGAACTGTGCGATCGGATGGCGAGCACCACGACAGCCACGAGGACAGCGGCGCCGATCGCGATCGCGAGTGCAAGAAGTTGGGATTCCGTCATGGCACAGCGATGATACGGGCCGAACCGGCACTCGACCGAGCCCCGCAGGTTGTCCTCGATCACTCCGTCGCTTCGGGCCGGCTGCGCATACGGTCGCTCTGATTACTACTAACGGCGAAACCGTTGATTATGCTGACCCCACCGCAAAGAACAGTTGCAGACCTGCTTCGAAATCGGCGGGCCTTTCCGACCGAGGAACCGTGATGGCGACGTTGCCTTTTCACGGTGCGCAAGAAGGACTCGCGCCTGGACTCAGGCGACTGCGGCGCTGAAGTCCTTGCGCTCAAGCAGGCGTGACACGGCGTAGCCGATTACCAGGCCCCAGAACGGGGCGGCGACGTTGAAGATCGGCACGTCGGCCACCGTGATGAGGAACGTGACGAGCGCCCCGAGCGTGAAGCGCCCGCGGAAAGACACATTGAACGCCGTCTGGAGCACGCGCAGCATGGCGAGTCCCGCGAGCGCGCCGATGAATGCCGGTGGAGTGGCAAGCATCAGCCGGGTGAACACGGGCGCGAACAGCCCGAACGCCAGCGCGAACACGCCTACGGCGAGGCCCGCGGTGTAGTGCCTGTGCGGCTCGCCCGAAGCCGAGATGATCGCGTTGACGGGGCCGGTGAGGCAGGTCGAGACTGTGCCGACCAGCGCGGCAACCATCGAGCCCGCGCCGCAGGCCACCGTGATCGCGTTGATCGGAGGTTCGTGGTCGGCGGCGTTGAGCACCGCTATCCCTTGGCCGTTTTGAACCACGAGCACGGTGATCGCGAGCGGGATGACGAGTTCCACCATCGCGTGCCACGAGAAGACTGGCGCGTACAGATTGGGATGGGCGAGCGCATGCAGGGGCCAGCCGTGCGGATGGAACTTACCGAGGAGGGCGATCGCCACCGCGCCTACGAACAGCGCGCCGATCAGCGGCGGCAGCCGGCGCGACCATCCGGCCGAGGCACCAAGCACGAGGAAGGCAACGATCATCGGCGCGGCGATCCAGAAGTCGTCACGCATCGCATACACCAGGCCCAGACCGAAGCGCAGGAACACACCGGCCACCATCCCCATCACGATCGGCATCGGCACGGACTGCATAGCGCGCCGTACCCAGCCCGAGAGGCCCAGCACCAGCATGAGTAGTCCGGTGACATAGAAGGCGCCGATGACCTCGGTCCAGCTGAGGTGGCCGAGTGCCTGGCCGACCAGCACTGTTCCCGGAATCGTCCAGAAGAAGACGAGCGGTTGTCGGTACAGCGTGCAGAAGAGCAGGGTGATCAGTCCGTTTAGGAAGAACGAGCCGAAGATCCACGACGACAGGTCGGACTCGCTCAGTCCACCTTGCGTACCGACGGAGAGGATGATTGCGACTGGCCCCGAGGCGGCGAAGACGAATGCGATAACCGCGTTCGCAAGGTAGAGCCCGCCGGAATCGGCGACCATCTGGCGTAGTCCGGGGAACGGCCGGTGGGCGGACTCCATGGGCATTGCGAACTCCAGCACGGCGGGCGAACGATTGTGCCGGAACTGCAATTGCCATGGGGCCGGCGCCGTTCCGCAGAAGTCCGAAAGCGATCCAGTACAAACGCAGACTCGAATTCAGCCTTATGACCAATACCCGAAATGGCGATGCTCCGGCCACTTGGCTCGATAGCAGACGCTTCTTCGTTTCCTGATTTCGGACCGGGAAAGCGAATGTGGATTCCAGGTCGAGGGCGTCCGACCAAGCTCGCTCCTCGTCGACGGCAACTACGTTGATGAGACCCGGCCAGGACAGGTCGTATAAAACCCAACTCCCCCGACAACGGACCCTTTTCCGCACCGGCCGGTCAGGCGAGACACTGCGAATGGGCAAAGCGCGCCATGCCGCCGACGCTCTGTCCAATATTCACATTGCGCGTGAAGAATCGTCCGGCGCCAAAAGTCGAGCGCGCTCCTATATTTTTTTCATCCTGCGCAACCGCGGCGGCGTATCAAAGTGAGACTCGCGACGCGTATGCGTCGGCTATGTCCGTCGTTTCGCCAGAGACAGATGTCAACACGATAGGCGGGCAGTGAAACCGTCCCCGGATCCCGGACGTTCCGGAACTGGGCCGTTCGATCTGACTGGATCTAGGAGTTTCAAATGAACAAAGTTCAAATGCTCTCGTTGTCGCTGGCCGCAGCTTTGATCGGACCTGTTCACGCCCAGTCGTGTTCGGGTGGCGACGGTGGCGGGATGGATGCGACTGGCAACCAGTGCAACACGCCAAATGAGGTCACTGCGTCTGCATTCACATCGGGAGTCAATTCGCCTGCCCATGCTGCCAAAATGAACGGTGTTCGCGTATCGATCCCGGCGGCGGCTCCACCGATTCGTTCGGCAAAGATGTCGGGCCGGTCGTCTACGTCGATGGATGTTGCAGGGCCGGCAAACGGGAAGGCGCGAAACCCCGTGCCGTCCGATGTGCCTGTGCAGACGGCAGCGGCCAAACACTAGACGGAAACGCTTCGCTCCGGCGGCACGTAAGGCGGAATGGATGTCAACGGCAATTGGTGCGCGGAAGCAGCACCACCGGAGGGAAGCAATCTCGTTACCCAGAAACAAGATCTTCTAGGCGGATCGCCACATGAAATGCAGCGGCGCGTTCGCCGCGACGATTCGAAGCCAGTCGCGGTGAACTCCGCAGGCGTCCGCCTCATCGACAGCTGCAGATGGCGGAGGGTCCAACTTTGCCCGCCGACGCGAGGTCCGCTACCGGGCGAAATTTTCGATCACTTTCGGCGCGCACCAAGGACTAAATGACGGGCCGCGCAACGTCGAGCACGGCCAGGTTTCAGGACGGTCAGTAGCTGAAGTGCCGAACTCCAATCAGAATCGCTGGGAACCGGTCATCAGCCTGACGTTACGTGCGGGGAGCTTGTGATGGCACAGATGCACAGCATCGCGAACAACCGCTCGGTAACGCTCTTGCTGCATTGCGACTTGCGTGTGGGTCTAGCGGCCGATCTGACCCGCTTTGTGCAAGCACACGGCGGCCGCATCGTGTACCACGACCACTATGTGGACACCGAGATCAATCGTTACTACACGCGTCTGCAGTGGGAATTGGCGAATTTCACCGTTGCCGACAACAAGATCGACGATCAATTGACGACGCTGGCCGGCGGCGAGGATTCTCATTGGTCGCTGAGCTTTTCCGACCGACCGCGCCGCATGGCCGCGTTCGTGACCAAGGAGCCATGGTGTCTGTACGACATCCTGGCGCGCACCCATTCCGGCGAGTGGCCCGTCGAAATTCCGGTGATCGTCGCCAACCATCCGGATCTGAAGTCCGTCGCGGACAGGTTCGGTATTCCATTCCATGTCATGCCGCTAACAGCCGACAACAAGACCGAGATCGAGGAAGCGCAGTTGGCGTTGCTTGCAGAACACCGGATCGACCTTGTGGTACTGGCGAAGTACATGCAGATTGTCTCGGAGCGTTTTGTGCAGGCCTATGAGAACCGGATTATCAACATTCACCACGCATTTCTGCCTGCGTTTCCGGGCGCGCGTCCCTACCACTCGGCGCACGCTCGCGGCGTCAAGATCGTGGGAGCGACCGCGCATTACGTGACGGAGGTGCTGGACGCGGGGCCGATCATTGAGCAGGACGTGATGCGGGTATCTCACCGCGATACGGTTCAGGACTTGGTACGTTCGGGGCGCGACATCGAGAAGATCGTCCTGTCGCGCGCCATCTGGAATCACCTGCAGGACAAGATCATCGTGCATCACGGCCGAACGGTCGTGTTTCACTGACGCGCCGCCGCCCGAAACAATCATCCCGTTTCGTGGCTGCTTTCGGGCTCTGAAAGCACGTCGGCTACCGGGCGAACGCCATGTCCGGTATGGGCGCGGGGGGCGGCATCGAAGCTGATGAGTGTGGGGCGAGCACAAAGGCCGAGTCGATTAGGCAAGGCCTACGATTGCATCTAGCCAGACTGTTGGGCAAAGGCCAACGCCACTCGTCTCAGAGAGACTGACCCTCACGCACGAAACTGCTTCTCAACTAACGAATCGCGATTTACTAACCAGTCCGCGGTCTGAAAAAACGCCTGCAGCAGCCGCACGCGCAAATCCTCCGCGATGCCCTGCTCCCGCATCGCCTGGTTCATGCACGCCAGCCACTGGTCACGTTCGACCACGCCGATCGAAAATGGCAGGTGTCGCGCGCGCAGCCGCGGATGGCCAAACCGCTCGATATAAAGATCCGGACCGCCGAGCCAGCCGCTGAGAAACGATGCGAGCTTGTCGCGTGCCGACGTCAGGTCGCTGCCGTGTACGCGACGCAGGCCGACGTAATCCGGCTCCAGATCCATCAGGTCGTAGAACCTCTCGACCAGTGCTCGCACGGCCTGCGCACCGCCTATGCGAACGTAGGGCGACGCGGGATCCGGCGGCCTCTCCGAATCAGCCGCCACCACGCTTCTCCTCCTGGCGGGCAACCGCGCGCAGCCCGGCAAAGAAACTGCGCTGCCCGGTCGCGGCCACGGCGAAGTCCCGCTCGGCACTCGCACCCTTCAGTCGCAGCCAGTCCCCAAGGATGCGGCGCTCATCCGTCGGCCAGGACTCGAGTTCGAGCAGCGCCGCATAGGGAGCGAGCCGGGCAAAGCCACGGCGTTCATCGGCGGACCAGCGTGACGCGCGCACGCGGAGCGCTTTCTGCGCGGAGTGCACGAGCGCCCGCTCGCCGTCGTGATGCGACCGTGAACCCAGCGCCGCGATGCGACGCGCCACGGCCGCACCGACCCGCGCCAACAGTGTCTCCTCAAAGAACTCGCGCGGACTGAAGTCCGCGAGATCCAGATGCAGGTCACCGCGGGCCAGCCGGCGCAGCACCGTAGCTTGCGTGCGCTCCTTGGGCCGTCGCTGCAGACGTTCCGCTTCCTCAGCCGCGAGCGTGACGTTTTCCGCCACACTGGGACGAAAGCCGAGTCGATAGTAAAACCAGTAGGCTCCGCTCGCGATCGCCTCGCTGTTGTCCGCGCCAAACTGGTAGCCGTTGATGACAAATCGCCGCACCGCGAACAACGTCCGGAACACGCGCAAGGTCTGCACCCAGAGGAACGCCGCCTCGCTGCCGCGAAACGGATCAAAGATGTTGATGCCGGTATTCGCCTGCCGGTACAGCGGCGAAACACCGCCGTAACCGATCGGCACACCGTTGCTTGTCAGCAGGTACCCGTAGTTCGCCTCGAGCGTCAGGCGGTGCGCGAGCGGCACGCCGATCAGCACGAGCTTCACCCCCTCCCCGAGATCGGCTTCATAGGTCTCTTGAAGGTTCGGATAGTTCATCGCGTGCACTTCGCGCGCTCGTGCGGCAAGCGCGGAACGCGCCAGATCGATGGCCTCCGCGGCCTCGCGGCCCCGCAGTCGACGGATCGACTCGAGCGGGCGCAGGACGTGGTCAGCCGCCGCTGCCGTGAGGCGCCGGAATCCGGACCGCAGCATCGGCTTGCACGCCGCGAGGCGAGCGTGCGTGATCGAACGTCGCGAATCCCCGAGGTTCCAACGCAGCGGCACCTGCGCCGAGTCCCACGCGGAAGCGATCATCGACTTCCTCCGTGCCGCGGTGCCCTCGCGGATCAGCCAGGCCGCGTCGCGTTCTCCGGAGCGCTTGGCCAGCCCGATCCAGGCCCTCGTCGAGTACTCGCCGCTGTCGTAGGCGTCGCGCTCGGCGGCGCTCACCAGACCTCCAACCAGCATGTCGAACGCTTCGGCATCCTCGAGTTCGTGCCAATCGATATCGATGTTCTCATTGGCGAGCGCCTGTGCCACCGGCCACGCCAGCGAAGGGCATGTCACCGTGCCGGCGATGCCGCTGTTGCTCGCGGCCTCGCGCGCGGCCGCGCCGAGGGCGTGCCACCGCCGTGCCATGCGCGCAAGTTCCGCTGCAGCCGCGTCGCGTACCGACAGGCTTCCCGGGAAGGCGACGATGAACAACAGGTCCTCGTGATACGCGATGAGGTGCCTGCCGGATAGGCGCCGGCACGCGGCCAGGTCCAGCAGCGCCTGATGCTTGAGTTCTTCGGCCGGCACGCCAAACGTCGCGCGCGACTGTCGTAACCGCTGAAGCAATAGCCGCGCCGAGGACATGGATCGATCGGGAAGTCAGGCAGTCGGCAGTATTGCAGCCGGTGCCTCGCCGTCAACCGTCCTGCACAAACGGAACTTCAAATGATCAGGCTTCACGCAGCGTGGCGAGCGGCGGCGTCTTGAGCACGCCCCGAAGCCCGAAGTAGCCACCGGCCAGCGCGCATAGCGCGCCGCCGACCGTTCCGGCAACAAAGACCCATGGCGAGATGGCGTAATCGAACTCGAACGCGAACCGCGCCAGCGCCCAGCCGACCGCACTTGCGCCTATCGCCGCAAGCAATCCGGCCAGCGCCCCGATGCAGGCGAGTTCTGCGAGTTGCGCGCGCGACAGCTGCTGTCGCGACGCGCCGAGCGCGCGCAGCAGGCCAGCTTCATGCACCCGCTCGTCGCGGCTGGAGGCCAATGCGGCATAGAGCACCAGCACGCCGGCAGCAAGCGTGAAGATGAAGAGGAACTCGACCGCGGTGATCACCTGGTCCAGCACCGCCTGAACCTGGCGCAGCACTGCGCTCATGTCCACCACCGTCAGGTTCGGAAATTCCCTCAACAGATCGCCGGTCAGCGCGCTCCTCTGCTCTGGCAGATGGAACGCCGTGATGTAGCTGGCCGGCTTGCCGGCAAGCAGCGATGGCGGCATCAGGACGAAGAAGTTGGCACGCATCGAATCCCAGTTGACCTTGCGCAGGCTGGTGGCGCGCGCCGTCACGGTCTCGCCTGCGATATCGAAGGTCAGCTCATCGCCCAGCGTGATCCCGAGCGTGTTCGCAATGCCCTCTTCGATCGAAAGTTCGTCACTGCCGTCCTGAAACCAGGCCCCGGCGACGATGCGGTTGTGTCCGGGCGCCTCCTTCGAGTACGAAAGATTGAACTCGCGATCAACCAGCCGCTGTGCGCGGTCGCTGCTGTAGTTCTCCGGGCCGACCAGCTTGCCGTTCACTCTGATCAGGCGACCCCGGATCATCGGATGCAGCACCGCATCGATGCCGCCGTCCTTGAGTCGTTGCGTCACACCGGCCACCTGGTCGGGCTGCACATTGATGACAAACCGGTTCGGCGCGTCGGGCGGCGCGGCCTTGCGCCATGCGCTGACCAGGTCCGTCCGCGTTACGGTCAGAAGCAACAGCGCCATCAGACCGACCGCGAGCGAAACGAGCTGGACGATCGTGGCGACCGGCCGGCGCTGCACGGCTGCGATGGCGAAGCGCCACGAGATGCCCAGCCTGCCGGTCATCGAACGCAACGGCTTAAGCAGCTGCAGCGCCGCCCATGCGGCCAGCGCGAATACCAGCAGTCCCCCGGCGAAGCCACCTGCGGTGACTGCGCCCACCTTGATGTCGTTCGAGGACCAAAGCAGCAGCAGCACGAAGCCCGCGAGCCCGACGAGGTAGCCGAGCCCGCTTCGTGTCGTGGGCAGACCGACTTCCTTGCGAAGCACGCGCAAGGGCGGTACCGCACGCAATTGCGCCAATGGCGGCAGCGCGAAGCCCAGCAGCAGTACCAGCCCGACGGCGCATCCCTGCAACGCCGGCAACAGCGACGGCAACGGCAACGACGCGGTGATCAGCGAGCCGAGTGCGGCCAGCAGCGCGAAATGTGCCGCATAGCCCGCCAACATACCGACGACACAGGCCGTCACTCCGACGATGACGAACTCCAGCGCAAACAGCCAGAAGATATCGGCCTGCGCAAGTCCGAGGCAGCGCATCATTGCGCAAGAGTCCAGGTGCCGTAGCGAGAACCGGCGCGCCGCTGCCGCGACGGCCACCGCCGCGATCATCGCCGCGAGCAACGCAACCAGCGCGAGGAAACGCTGCGCCCGTTCCAGCGTCCGCTGCATCTCGGGCCGGCCGCTTTCCAGCGATTCGAGCCGCTGTCCGCGCTGCAACTCGCGTTCTACCGCCGTCGCGAACGCCTTGACGTCCAGACGCTCGCCTGCTGCCAGCAGGCGGTACGTGACCCGGCTGCCGGTGGTGATCAACTGCGTCGCCGGCAGGTCGCCGAGGTTGATCATCACGCGCGGCGCGAAGTTGACGAAGCCGGCGCCGCGATCCGGCTCGATCATGATGACGCGATCGATGCGGAACTGCATTTCCCCGAGCCTCAGCGCATCACCCGGCTTGGCGCCGAGCGACTGGAGCAGTGGCGGATCGACCCATGCCGTGCCCGCTTTCGGCACGTCCCGCGTCGGCGCATCGGCCGCTCCGGCCTCGCGACTGACACGCATGCTGCCGCGCAGCGGGTAGCCGCTGGATACCGCCTTCACCGCCACGAGCGCATTGCGGTCGAGATTCGCCGCATTGAGTGCCATGCTCGGGAATGTGACCGTTTCGGCGGTCTGCAGGCGCGCAGCGCGAGCCTGCGCACGCAGCGCATCGCTGACAGGTTGGTCGGAACTCACCACCAGGTCGGCCGCGAGCAATTGCGCGGCATCGCGTTCGAGTCCGAGGCGGATGCGATCGACAAAGAACCCAACACTGGTAACGGCAGCGACTGCAATCACGAGTGCCATCGCCAGCAGGCGCAATTCGCCGGCGCGCCAGTCGCGACCGGTCATGCGCAGGGATTGGCGGAACAACCGCGACAGTTTCATCGGGCCAGGGCCGGGAGCAGCGATGCGGAAGCGCAGTATGACAGCGCCGGAGTGTCGCTTCAGTGAGCCCGGCCCCGGCATTAACCCCCTTTCCCCGCGCGCCGCGTTTGAAGCAGGGACCTCATTGCCGGGAGTGCCCGATGTCTACGATCAGCCTTGTTGCCAAGACTTCCATGGCGGCCGCGGTGGCCGCTGCCAGCCTCAATGCTCCGTCGGGCATGAAGGCGAACGCCGCAGCCCCGTCAGGGGCTACCGCGCTGACAATCTACAGTCATGCCGCTCCCGGAGCGGTTTCGCCCGAGCGATACCGCCAGCCGGGACGAGGGGCCGTGCCCGGATACGCCGTCGTGCGTCAGGAGCGGGATCTCGACTTCGCCAAAGGGCACAACGCGGTGCGCTTTACCGATGTCGCCGCGCTGATCGACCCGACGACGGTCGTGTTCGAGTCGCTGACAGACGCCAAGGGCACGACGGTGCTCGAGCAGAACTATCAGTTCGACCTGGTCAGCACGGAAAAGCTGCTGCAGAAATACATCGACCGCCCGATCGCCGTGGAACAGGTCCGCGGACAGGCGACCGAAACCTTCAATGGCACGCTGCTGTCGACGCAAGGCGGGCTGGTGCTCCGCCGGGACGACGGCACCGTGCAGGTCGTTCCGCACAACGCCGGCGTGAAACTGCCCGCGCTGCCCGGCGGCCTGATCACGCGCCCTACCCTGGTGTGGGACGTGAGCACTCAACGCGGCGGATCGCACCGCACCCGCGTGTCTTACCAGACGCAAGGCATGACGTGGTGGTCCGACTACAACGTCACCTATGCCGAAGGCGCGACCGCAAACAGTTGCCGCATGGACGTCGGCGCGTGGGTGAGCATCATCAATCAGTCCGGGGCAGGCTACAGCGACGCGAAATTGAAACTCGTGGCTGGCGACGTGCATCGCGCAACAGCC
>Ga0210121_1000505_pt1 | contig 9969 bp, 7 predicted proteins | sample Joice_ThreeSqB_D_FD_184873 | JGI IMG/M metagenome (GOLD analysis project Ga0210121, IMG submission 184873) | Wetland microbial communities from San Francisco Bay, California, USA, that impact long-term carbon sequestration - Joice_ThreeSqB_D1... | ecosystem: Environmental > Aquatic > Marine >... | reverse complement strand
CTGCGCACTCGCGATGCGCAGGGCAAGCCGCTCAACATCTTCTCTGGCGTCGGCGTGATGGCCGAATACGCGGTGGTGCATGCCGACAACCTGGTCAAGATCGACCCCGCGGTGCCGCTGGATCGCGCTGCGCTGGTCGGCTGTGCGGTGACCACCGGCGTGGGCGCGGTATTCAACACCGCCAAGGTCGAGCCGGGCAGCGTGGTCGGCGTCTGGGGCTGCGGCGGGGTTGGCCTGAACGTCATCCAGGGCGCGGCGATCGCTGGTGCCGCACGCATCATTGCGATCGACACCGCAGAAGCGAAGCTCGGCTATGCGAAGCAGTTCGGCGCGACCGACACCGTCCTCGCGAAGCCGGGCGAGGATCTCACCAAGAGCCTCAAGCAGATGACCGGCGGCGGGCTGGACTACGCCTTCGAATGCGTCGGCAGCGGCGAGCTGGCGGCCGCGGCCTACAAGGCGATCCGCAAGGGCGGCGTCGCCGTCGTGGTCGGCGTGGCGCGGCCAGGAGAGTCGACCGCGGTGCGCACGATGACCCTGCCGTTCGAGGAAAAGACCCTCACCGGGAGCTATTTCGGCTCGGCGCGGCCGCGCGAGGACTTTCCGCGCATGCTCGGCCTGTATGCCGCGGGCAAGCTCAAGCTCGACGAGTTGATCACCAAGCGCTACCGCATCGAAGAGGCGCCGCAGGCTTTTGCCGACCTCGAGTCGGGCAAGAACGCCCGCGGCGTCATCGTCCTCTAGCCCGAACGGATTCAGTCCATGCGCGTCGCCGCACCGCCAAAACCACTCGTTGCCAGCGCAGGGGTGCGGGTCGCGCACATTCTGGTGGTCGACGATCAGCGCGCGAACGTCGAAATGGCGGCCGAGCTGCTGCGCGTGCGTGGCTACCGGGTCGACACCGCCGTCTCGGGCGAGGAGGCGCTCGAGCGGGTGCGCAATTCGCCGCCGGATCTGCTCGTCATGGACATCGTCATGCCGGGGCTGGACGGCTACGAGGTATGCCGGCGGCTGCGCGCGCGCGAAGACACCGCGCTGCTGCCGATCGTGCTCGTCACCTCCCTCGATCCCTATGCCGAACGGCTCAAGGGCATCGAGGCCGGGGCAGACGATTTTCTCTCCAAGCCGGTGAACTGGCCCGAGCTCTTCGCCCGCGTGCGTGCGCTGCTGCGCGTGAAGTCGCTGCAGGACGAAGTGCGGCGCCAGGCCGAGCAGCTGCGCGAGTGGAACGCGAAGCTCGAGGAACGCGTGCGCAAGCAGGTCTCGGCAATCGAACGCCTCGGCCGGTTGAAGCGCTTTTTCGCGCCGCCGGTCGCCGAGGCGATCGTCGCGGGCGGCGAGGAGCTGCTTGCGCCGCACCGGCGCGAGATCACGGTGGTGTTCCTCGACTTGCGCGGCTTCACGGCATTCACCGACCGCGCCGACCCGGGCGATGTGGTCGACCTGATGCGCGCCTACCACGCGTCGATGGGGCGGATCGTCGACGCCTACGGCGGAACGCTCGAGCACTTCGCGGGCGATGGCGTGATGATCTTCTTCAACGATCCGGTCCCGGTCGAGAAGCCGGCAGAACGGGCAGTCACCATGGCGCTCGAGCTGCAGCGGGCGTTTCAGCCGATCGCCGAGAACTGGGCGCAGCGTGGCTACACCGTCGGTCTGGGTGTCGGGATCGCCCAGGGCGAGGCAACGCTCGGGGTCATCGGCTTCGAAAGCCGCTGGGAATATGCCGCGATCGGCAACATCCCGAATCTGGCCGCGCGGCTGTGCGGCGAGGCGCGCGCCGGCGAGATCCTGATCGATTGTCAAACCGAGCGCGATATCGCGCATCTCGCGGAAACCGAATCGGTGGAGCCGCTGCAGCTGCGAGGATTTCAACAGCCGATCATCGCGTTCCGGCTGCATGGCATTCGCGCCGGCTGAGCCGGACGACGCGAGCGCTGCACGTGGTCGGCATCGGCCGCGCCGCGCTCCGTCCTAGACCAGCGCCATGCCTGAATCCATCGGCAAGTACCGAATCGCACGGTTGATCGGCAAAGGCGCGACCGGGACCGTTTACCTCGCCGCCGACCCGTTTTCCCAGCGCGACGTGGCGCTCAAGGTCATGGAGACCAAGCCGGACGCCGACGTCGAGGCGGCGCGCCTGCAGCAGCGTTTTTTCCAGACCGAAGCCGCGCTCGCCGGCAAGCTGCGCCATCCGCATATCGCGACGATTCTCGACGCGGGCGTCGAGGGCGATACGCGCTATCTCGTCATGGAGTACATCGACGGCGGCAGCCTCGCCGAGCATTGTGAAGCGGAAAAGCTGCTCGCCGTGCCGAAAATCGCCGAAATCGGCTTCAAGTGCTGCAAGGCGCTTGAATATGCCAACCAGAACGGGGTCGTGCACCGCGATCTGAAGCCGGCGAACATCATGCTCACGCAGAACTTCGACATCAAGATCTCGGATTTTGGCGCCGCGATGGTCGATCGCGCGGAAACGACCCAGGTGCTCGGTGTCGGCTCGCCGGCCTACATGTCGCCCGAACAGATCCAGGGCGAGACGCTCAATTTCCAGACTGACATCTTTTCGCTCGGCGCCGTGCTGTATCACCTGCTGACCGGGCGCCGCCCATTCACCGGAAGCACGGTGAACGAGTTGATGGAGCAGATTACCGAAAGCGAGCCACCGCCGCCGAGCGCCCTGCGCCACGACGTACCGACGTCGCTCGACGAGATCGTCGCGCGTGCGCTCGCCAAAAGCCGCGAGCGGCGCTATGCGAGCTGGGAGGAGATGGCAAACGCGCTCGAGGCGCTGCTCGGCGCGGCGTCGGGGCACGCGCTTGGTCTCACCGAGGCCGAGCGCTTCAACGCCATGCGCCGGCTCGCCTTCTTCCAGACCTTCAGCGAAGTCGAGCTCTGGGAAGTGGTGCGCCAGGCGGCGTGGCGCAAGTTCGAGGCCGACGAGGACCTCATCCGCGAAGGCGAGCACGATGCGGGGTTCTTCGTGCTGGCCTCGGGCATGGCCAAGGTGACGAGCCGCGGCGAGCTGCTCAATATCGTGAGCCCCGGCGAAAGCGTCGGCGAATTTTCCGTCATCCGGCGAAACGGCCAAGCGCGCATGGCGACGGTGCGCGCCACCGAGTCGAGCTGGGCGATCAATCTCAGCATCGAGCAGCTCGAGACGATGTCGAGTGAAGTACGTGCCCGTTTCAACGAAGCCTTTCTCGGCCTGCTCGTCGACCGGATCTCACTCGTCTCGGGCCGCCTGCTGCACGCGCTGCAGGAAAAGAAGATCGGCGCGCCATGAACGGGGTCAGACCCCTGTGGATAAGTCCATCGGGACGTCTGACCAGTCGACCGACTTATCCACAGGGGTCTGACCCCTTTTTAATGCTCTAGACGATTTCGAACAACCCCGCGGCACCCATGCCGCCGCCGATGCACATCGTCACGACGCCGTACTTGGCGCCGCGGCGCTTGCCTTCGATCAGCAGGTGGCCGGTGAGGCGCGAGCCGGTCACGCCGTAGGGATGGCCGAGCGCGATCGAGCCGCCATTGACATTCAGCCGCTCGTCGGGGATGCCGAGCTTGTCGCGGCAGTACAGCACCTGCACGGCGAAGGCTTCGTTCAGCTCCCACAGGTCGATGTCGGCGATCTTCTTCCCGGTGCGCTCGAGCAGCTTCGGGATCGCAAATACCGGTCCGATGCCCATCTCGTTCGGCTCGCAGCCGGCGACCGCGAAGCCGCGGAACACGCCCATCGGCTTGAGGCCGCGGCGGGCGGCTTCCTTGTCGCTCATGACCACGCAGGCCGAGGCGCCGTCGGAAAACTGGCTCGCGTTGCCCGCCGCGATCACGCCGCCTTCGATCGCCGGCTTGATCTGCGAGACGCCCTCATAGTTGGTGTCCGGGCGGATGCCCTCGTCGAACTCGGCGGTCACCTCCTTCATGGTTTCCTGGCTCGTCGTCTTGTCGATCACCTTCATCTTGGTCGTGATCGGAACGATCTCCTCCTTGGTCCAGCCCTCGGCGCGCGCCTTCGCCGCGCGCAGCTGACTCTCGACGCCGTAGCGGTCCTGGGCCTCGCGCGAGATGTTGTACTTCCTCGCGACGTACTCGGCGGTCTGCAGCATCGGCCAGTAGATCTCCGGCTTGTGACGGTGCAGCCATTCGTCCTGGTAGTGGTGCTTGTTGGCTTCGTTTTGCACGAGCGAGATGGACTCCACGCCGCCGCCCACATACACCCCGTCCTCGCCCGCCAGGATGCGCTGCGCCGCGAGCGCGATCGCCTGCAATCCGGAGGAGCAGAAACGGTTCACCGTCATGCCGGAGACGCTCACCGGCAGACCTGCACGTACGGCGATCTGGCGCGCGATGTTGCCGCCCGTCGCACCCTCGGGCGTGGCGCAGCCCATGATGACGTCTTCGACTTCCTCTTCATGCACCTTGGCGCGCTCGAGCGCCGCCTTCACGGCGTGCGCGCCCATCTTGGCGCCGTGCGTCATGTTGAGCGCGCCGCGCCAGCTCTTGCACAGGGGCGTGCGCGCGGTAGAAACGATGACTGCGTCGGTCATAGGACCCTCCTCGAAAGAAAAGCTACTTTTTGCCTGCGTCGTAGTCGGAGAACGTCTTGCCTTGTGCTGCGAGCTTTTCGAGCAACGGCGCCAGCTTCCACACCTCGCCCTGATAGCCCTGCTGGAAGCGCTTGATCGCTGCAACCACCTTGTCGAGACCGACCGTGCTCGCGTAGAACATCGGCCCGCCGCGGTAGGCGGGAAAGCCGTAGCCGGTGAGGTAGACCATGTCGATATCGGAGGCGCGCAGCGCGATGCCTTCGTCGAGAATGTACGCGGCCTCATTGACCAGCGCGTAGATCAGGCGCTCGATGATCTCCTCGTCCGTGATCTTGCGCGGCTTGACGCCGACCTCCTTGCGGTAGGCCTCGATGATCGCGTCGGCCTCGGGATCGGGAATCGGCGTGCGCGCATTTGCCCCTCCCCCGGCTTCGTACCGGTACCAGCCCTTGCCGGTTTTCTGGCCGTAGCGGCCGGCCTCGCAGATGCGGTCCCCGACCTTCGAGTAGACGAAGTTCGGCCGTTCCTGATAGCGGCGCTTGCGGATCTCCCAGCCGATATCGAGTCCAGCCATGTCGCCCATGGTGAACGGGCCCATGGCGAGCCCCCAGGCTTTCGACGCGGCGTCGACCTGCGAAGGCGACGCGCCTTCGTCGAGCAGGAACAGGCTTTGCTGGCCGTATTTCTCGATCATCCGGTTGCCGATGAAGCCGTCGCAAACGCCCGAGACCACCGGCAGCTTGCGGATCGTCTTGCCCAGCTTCATCGTCGTCGCGAGCACGTCCTTGGCGGTCTTCTTGCCGCGCACGACCTCGAGCAGGCGCATCACGTTGGCCGGCGAAAAGAAGTGCGTGCCGATCACTGCCTGCGGACGCTTGGTCGCCGCGGCGATCGCGTCGACGTCGAGCGTCGAGGTGTTCGTCGCGAGGATCGCGCCCGGCTTGGCGATGGCGTCGAGCTTCTTGAACAGCGCCTGCTTCACGTCCATGCGCTCGAACACCGCTTCGATCACGATGTCTGCGGCCTTCGCGTCCTCGAGCTTGAGCGAGGGCGTGAGCAGCGCCAGTCGTTTGTCCATGTCCGCCTGCGCGAGGCGCCCCTTGGACACGGTGTTGGCGTAGTTCTTCCTGATCGTCGCCATCCCCCGGTCGAGCGCGGCCTGTTCGGTCTCGATGATGGTCACCGGGATGCCCGCGTTGGCGAAGCTCATCGAGATGCCGCCGCCCATGGTGCCCGCGCCGATCACCGCGACAGACTTGATCTCGCGCGTCGGGGTGTCCCCGGGCACGTCGGGGATCTTGGTCGTCTGGCGCTCGGCGAAGAACATGTGACGCAGGGCCTTCGATTCGCTGCCTTCGACCAGGAACTGAAAGCGCTTGCGCTCCTCGGCGCGGCCCTCGTCGAAAGGCTTGGTCGCCGCCGCTTCGACGCAGGCGACGATCTCGAGCGGCGCCGGATAGCCGCGCGAGGCCTTGCCGACCTCGGCGCGCGCCTTCTCGAAGAAGGTCTTCGGTTCGCCATCGACTTTGACCGTCATATCGCGGATGCGGCGCGGCTTCTTGCCCTCGGCAACCAGCTTCCCGGCATACGCAAGCGCGCCCTCGAGCAGGTCGTCCTGCACGATCTCGTCGATCAGGCCGAGCGACAGCGCCTTCTCCGCCGGAACCGAGTTGCCGGTGGTCATCATCTTGATCGCCTCGGCGGCGCCCACCACGCGCGGCAGGCGCTGCGTTCCGCCCGAGCCGGGCAATATGCCCAGCTTCACTTCGGGCAGGCCGAGCTGGCTCTTGGGCAGCGCGACGCGGTAGTGGCAGCCCAGCGCGAGCTCGAGCCCGCCACCGAGCGCAAAACCGCCGATCGCCGCCACCATCGGCTTGCTGAACGCGTCCTGCGCGTCGTTGATCTCCGGGAGGGACGGCGGCACGTTCATCTTCGGGGTATTGAACTCGCGGATGTCCGCGCCGCCCGAAAACGCCTTCGCCGAACCGATGATCACCAGCGCCCTTACCGCGGCGTCGGCATCGGCCTTCTTGATGCCGTCCATCAGGGCCGGGCGCAGGACGCTGCCCAGGCCGTTGACCGGCGGATTGTTCATGCTGATGACGGCAATGCCGTCGCGGACGGAATAGGGTGCGGCGTCGCTCATGCGTGAGTCTCCGGCTGTTCTTGGCTGGGCGCCGGGGTGCGCCCGGAGGGGATGCGATTTTACCGGGAATGACGGGCGGCGGCGCTGCGCTTCGGAATAGCGGAACGTCGCGACCGGCGCCCCGCCCGCGGCGCGTTGACACTGCATAGGGCCGCGGGTAACGTCGGTCGCCCCGGCCGCGCCCGGGGTCCGGTTCGCGTACTGCGACACTCCGAAGGAGAGAAACATGCTTGGCCTGATGATGGACAGCCCGCTGCTGATCAGCGATCTGATCTGCTTTGCCGACCGCAACCACGGCGACACCGAAATCGTCTCGAAGACGGTGGAAGGCGACATCCACCGCTACAGCTACCGCGAGGCCCATCGCCGCGCGCGCAGGCTCGCGAAGGTGTTGCAGGCACTCGGCGTGAAGCCCGGCGACCGGATCGGGACGATGGCCTGGAACGGCTATCGGCACTACGAGCTCTATTACGCCATCTCGGGCATGGGGTCGGTGATCAACACCATCAACCCGCGCCTGTTCCCGGATCAGATCATCTACATCTCGAACCACGCCGAGAACAAGGCGCTTTTTTTCGACCTCAGCTTCGTGCCGCTGATCGAGAAGCTCGCGCCGCAGCTGGAGACGGTGAAGCACTACGTGCTGATGACCGATCGCGCGCACATGCCGGCCAAGAGCGCGATTCCCAATCTGCAGTGCTACGAAGAGCTCATGGCGCAGCAGGACGATCACTACGCGTGGCCGACGTTCGACGAACGCACCGCGGCGGCGCTGTGCTACACCTCCGGGACCACCGGCAACCCGAAGGGCGTGCTCTACAGCAACCGCTCGACGATCCTGCATGCCTATGGCGCGGCGCTGCCCGATGCGCTCAACCTCTCGGCGTACGACTCGGTGCTCCCGGTGGTGCCGATGTTCCATGCCAATGCCTGGAGCCTGCCGTACACCTGCACGATGGTGGGGGCGAAGATGGTGTTTCCGGGCCCGCACCTCGACGGCAAGAGCGTCTACGAGCTGATCGAGCAGGAGCGGGTGACCTTGTCGGCAGGCGTGCCGACCGTGTGGCTGATGCTGCTGCAGCATCTTTCGGCCAACAAGCTGCGCTTCTCGACGCTCAAGCGGACGGTGATCGGCGGCTCCGCCTGTCCGCCCGCGATGATCCGCAGCTTCCAGGATGACTTCGGCGTGACCGTGTTCCACGCCTGGGGCATGACCGAAATGAGTCCGCTCGGCACCGTCGGTTCGCTCAAGTCGAAGCAGGCCGCGCTCGACAAGGAGGCGCGTTATGCGGTGCAGGCCAAGCAGGGGCGCGGCATTTTCGGCGTCGACATGAAGATCGTCGACGAGCAGGGCAAGGAACTTCCCTGGGACGGCAAGGCTTTCGGCAACCTGATGGTCAGGGGGCCGTGGATCGCCGCGAGCTATCTCAAGGGCGAGGGCGGTGATCCGCTGATCGACGGCTGGTTTCCGACGGGCGACGTCGCCACGATCGATCCGGATGGCTATATGCAGATTACCGACCGCTCGAAGGACGTCATCAAGTCGGGCGGCGAGTGGATCAGCTCGATCGACCTCGAGAACATCGCCGTCGGACATCCCGCAATCGCCGAAGCTGCGGTGATCGGCATTCGCCATCCGAAGTGGGACGAGCGGCCGATCGTGGTCGCGATCAAGAAACCGGGCCAGGACGTCAGCAAGGAGGCGCTGCTCAAGTTTTTTGAAGGCAAGATCGCGAAATGGTGGATGCCCGACGACGTCGTGTTCGTCGACGAGCTGCCGCACACCGCCACCGGCAAGCTCTCGAAGCTCACGTTGCGCGAAAAGTTTACCGACTACAAGCTGCCGACGGCATGAGTGCAGCCTCGCGCTCCGCTGCCTGGGAAGATATTCCGGGGCTCTGCCCCACGCTGCTCGGCTGATTTGCAGTAGGCTCTCGCCATGCGGATCGTCCTCGTCGGCGTGCTGGCTGCGGTGCTTGCGGGACTCTCGCCTGGCGCCAGCGCCGAGCTGTATCGCTGGCGCGACCCGCAAACCGGGTCGATCAAGTATTCGAGCTATCCGCCGCCCTGGTTCGGCGACGAGGCGCGTGAGGCAAACGCGCCCAAGGTCGAGGTGCTGAGCGGTCCTCAGGCCGAGGGCAAGGACGGCGGCAAGCCTGCGGACGAGATGGCCGAGAAGGTTGCCGAAGTGATCCACTTCATGGAGCAGCGGCGTGAGCAACTGCTCGCGCGCATGACGCTGGCGCGCGCCTCGGCCGGATTCGACCCCGCCAACCCGACGTTCCAGGCCGATCTGCAGGCCTATCGCATTGTCAGCCGCGAGCTCGACAAGTTCGACCCGAGGGGCACGGCAGCGCGGCGCAGGGCCGACGCGCGTGTATTCGAGAATCTGGGCATCGACATGAACGCGGCAGGCAGCGGCGAGGCCGCAGGCCCCGTCGTGCGATCCACGCGGCCGGAATCCGCGCGTCAACCCGCGGGACCGCCGCCGCCCGAGGGCGCGTTGCCCCCCGCACCGGACCTCGCGCGGCCGCTGGACAGGCCGGTCGCTCGACCGTGAGCGGCGCGCATCCGGCGCGTTCGGTCTTCGTCAAGGCGAACGGCATCCGCCTGCACACCATGCAGGCGGGCGCGGGTCCGCTCGTTCTCTTCCTGCACGGCTTTCCCCAGTTCGCCGTATCAATTGCCTTGCAGCACAAGGGGCGGCTCGAGCAGGGCGTCATTTACGATCCCATGCGTCAGGAACTGTTCACCGCCAGTCGCGGCGTCGGCGCGTTTCTGGACAATCGCCGCATCCGGGTCAGCAAGCAGACCAGCCTCGACGGCGCATTGCTGGGCACGGGCTTTCCCTACAAGGAGCAGCAGCACCTGGACGCCTACCTGGAAATGTTCAAAGCGCTGCTTACCGATAGCGCCGGCATCCGCCGGCCTGGATCGGCAGCGCTGGACCTGGCCTACGTGGCCGCCGGCCGTTTCGACGGTTTCTGGGAGATCGGCTTGCGCCCCTGGGACATGGCAGCCGGCGTGCTGCTGGTGCGCGAGGCCGGCGGGCTGGTCGGCGACTTTGCCGGTGGCCACGATTTCATGAAGAGCGGCAATATTGTCGCCGCCGCACCGAAGTTATTCGCGGCAATGCTGCGGGAAATCCGCCCCTGCCTCACCCCCGAGCTGCCTGCCTGAGGCGACGTGCCGGTTTCAAGATTGACCGCCTGGCGCCGCTACGTTCGCACGTGGCAAGGCTGACAAAGCGCCACGCAACAAGCGGCGATA
>Ga0210121_1000496_pt1 | contig 10039 bp, 8 predicted proteins | sample Joice_ThreeSqB_D_FD_184873 | JGI IMG/M metagenome (GOLD analysis project Ga0210121, IMG submission 184873) | Wetland microbial communities from San Francisco Bay, California, USA, that impact long-term carbon sequestration - Joice_ThreeSqB_D1... | ecosystem: Environmental > Aquatic > Marine >... | reverse complement strand
AGAGCGGACGCGTCGGGCACCAGCATCATGATGTGCGGGCCGGAGTCATCCTGCCACTCGTTGTCGGCCGTCTTCTCGGTGGCATAGGGATCCGTGTTGCTGGTCGGGAAGTCTCCCTGGAGCATGTAGGCGATCGCGATGGACTCGACCTTGGGCGGCGTACCGTGGGTCATCCAGGCGTGGGCCCACCCGAGCCAGGTCTCGTCCAGGCACATCGGCGAGTTGCCCGGCGCGTTCGGATCGTCCGGCAGGCACGTGTAGCCGTTCGTGCCTTCCCGCAGGACGTTGCCCTCCCAGTCCGACACGGCGGCGTCCGCTGCGATCCCGGCCGGGGCCGCGCTGAGCGCGTTGTCGATCATCTTCTGCTTGTCCTGCGCTGCCAGGGGATTCGCGAGGATTACCAGCGCGGCGGCGGAAATGAACAGCGAGGTGAGGCGGTACGGCATGTCGTCCTCCTTGTGAGTTGATCCTGCCCCCACTCACACATCGCGGCCCCCGGGTGTCAACCCGACCCGGTCTGCGACTGCTCCGTCCGCTCGAAGGTCATCGCGCCTTCGCCAAAGTCCCACACCATCGTCTGGAACCTCCCGTCAGCGGCCGGGTCCTCGAAGCGGATCCGGCCCCGGTCCGAGGGAACCGCGAACGTCGCGGGTCCGATCGGCTGCAGGTACTTGGAGATCGGCCAGTCGCCCCAGTGAAGCCACAGGTCGCCGTCTTCGAGGGCCAGGCGGATGGGCTGCTCGCCGTCCGTGTATCGTCCCACGAACCGGCCGGCTCCCGCGACGTCCAGCTCGATCCCCCGCGGAAGGTCGATCGGGCCGGGGTCCTCACCGAGCGCCAGCGCGGCCACGCCCAGTCCGAGATCGATCCAGCCGCCGTACTCCTGGTTCAGCAGCAGGACCACGAAACGGTCGGCGTCCGGGAAGACGAGCAGGTTCGACATGAATCCCGGAAGGGCGCCCGTCTGTTCGATTCCCTCGTGCTCGCCGATTTCCTCCCGTCCCCACCCGTAGGGCCACTCCAGCGTCTTCCACGAATACAGGCGCTCGTCGGCTACGGCGCGGGCCCATCGCCACAGGTCGGGGGCGGTGGAGGAGAGGGCGCCGCTTCCGGTCGCGAGACCGAGGTCGACATCCATCGTCACGACCCGGTTCTCCGGTGGTGGCGCCGGCAGGTAGCCCGTCGCCCGCCCGGGCGCCGGGCCCGGGACGAGAAACAGCCCGCTTCCCGACATGCCCAGCGGGTCGAACAGCGCCGTCCGAAGGTACTCGCCGTAAGGCTGACCGCTCGCCCGCTCGATGACCCGGGCCAGCAGGGCGTACCCCGCGTTGCTGTATGCCTCGTCCGTGCCGGGATCGAACAGGAAGGGACGCTCCGCGATCCTGTCGACCAGCTCCTCCAGGGAGATCGGGGACTCCGGAGACTCGAACCAGTCCAGTGGATCGGGATCCCCGACCCCCGACTCGTGGAGCAGCAGCTGCCGGATCGTGATCTCGTCGGCGCGGGGAAAGTCGGGCGCGAAGCGGGCGAGCGGATCGTCGAGATCCACCCGGCCGTCAGCCACCAGTGTGAGGATTGCGGCCGACGTGAACGTCTTCGTGATGGACGCGATGATGAAGCGCGTGTCGGCGTCGTTGGGTGTCGCGGTCCCGGCGTCGGCCAGCCCGTAGGATTGAAGGACGAGGATCGAGTCGCGCGTCCCGACGAGTACGTTGCCGCTCAGCCTGCCGGCCTCGACGAGTGGAGCGAGATAGTCGCGCACCTCCCCGTCGAGCCGCTGCGCTTCGGGTCCCGCGGCCAGGGGCAGGTCGGGGCGCGGCTCGCCGTTCTCGGCAGCGGGCCGTGGCCCGCTGCATGCGACAAGCGCTCCGGCAATCAGCGCGACCGTCACGCTGCGGACCGGTCCGAGCATGCTGACCTCCCTTCATCTTCCTCCCCGACTTCCGGGACCGCGGACGGCCCGGGTCCGCTTCCATGTGTAAGCGATCCTGCGCCGCCCGGACAGGTCGAGGAAGCGGCGCTGAAGCGGTCCTGGCATTCACCTTGCCCGCACCGGGGCCCGGCGCGATCTTCGATCACGCCTGCGTCGCGGACGAGGCGCCCTCTCGAACACGAGCTTTATGGCGAATACGACGCACAAGAACAGCCTGTGGAAGGTGCTCGGCCTGTACGCGGCCGGCTCCTGGGTCGTGTTGCAGGTCGTGGACGTCCTCGCGCAGAACGCGGACCTCCCCGGCTGGGTGTTCAATCTCGCCCTCATTCTACTGATCATCGGCCTCCCGATCGTCGGCGCGACGGCCTATCTGCATGGGCTGGGCGGGCGGACGGAAGCGAAGGCCGCCAGCGCCGCCGCCGGTACGCGCGGCGCCCGGACCGGAACGCTCGGGCTCTTCACGTGGAAGAACGCGATCGGCGGCGGAATCGGAGCGATGGCCCTGTGGGGGGTGCTGGTGACGGGCTGGCTGTTCTTCGGCCCCGGCCCGAGCCGCGGGGCGACCGACGGGAGCCCGGCGGCCGCGGCGGACGTCGCGTCGCCATCGGACCTCCGCTCCGTGGCCGTCCTCCCGTTCACGACCCGCGCCCGCGAGGGAGACGAGGACGCGGTCATCTTCGCGGACGGAATGCAGGACGACGTGCTCACCCAGCTTTCGAAGATCGACTCTCTCACCGTCATCTCCCGCACCTCCGTGATGCAGTACGCGGGCACCACCAAGCCGATCCCGGAGATCGCGCGCGAGCTCGGCGTGGCCACGATCCTGGAGGGCGGCATCCAGCGTTCCGGCGACCGGGTGCGGGTGAACGTGCAGCTCATCGAAGCCTCGACCGACCGACACCTGTGGGCCGAGACTTATGACGAGGAGCTTACGGCCGCGAACGTGTTCGCGATCCAGAGCGACCTCGCGAAGAAGATCGCGGGAGCGCTGAAGGCGAAGCTCGCCCCGGAGATCGAAGCGCGCATCGACGCGAAGCCCACCGAGAGTCTCGAGGCGTACGACCTCTACTCGCGCGGGCAGTACGTCTACTGGGGCGTCCGTGGCAACACGACGGAAGGCATGGAGGAGGCGAGAGACCTCTACGAGGCGGCGGTCGCGGCCGACTCCACCTACGCAGCGGCCTGGGTCGGGCTGGCCGATACATACCAGAATCTGTCATCGCGGGGGATCTACTCCCTGGCGGAGGGCAGCCGAATGGCCTGGGAGGCCGTGGACAGGGCTCTGGCCCTGGACCCGGACCTGGCGGAGGCACACTCGAGGCGCGGCCTGCTGCTGTGGTTCGACAGGGGACGGCCGGAGGAAGCGGAGGACGAGCTCCTCAAGGCGCTGGAGCTCAATCCGGGTTCGTCGGTGATGCACATCCGGTACAGCAACCTGCTCAACGCGATGGGCCGGGATGAGGAGGCTGTGGCGGAGACGAGGCGAGCCCTCGAGCTGGATCCGATGGACTTGCGCTGGCGCATAACCCTGGCAGACCGACTGTTCTATGCGGGTGACTACGAGGAATCGCTGGCGGAGGCCCGGCGCGTGATCGAGATGGAGCCGAGAGTCGCCGGTGCGCATTACAACGCGGCATACGCTCTTGCCATGCTGGGCCGGTATGGCGAGGCGATCCAGGCTTTCAAGAAGGCGCACGAGATCGACCCCTCGCAGGCCAGCTACGCCACGGCGCTCGCATGGGGATGGGCGCTCGCGGGCGAGCGGGACTCGGCCCTCGCGGCGTTGGTCGGCGTGCCGGAGGACGGCGACAACCTGAAGGAGATCGCGATCGTCTACGGCGCGCTCGGCGACCTGGACACGGCCTTCGAATACATCGATCGCCTTGTCGAGGAGGCGCCCCAGCTCATGCGCCAGTTCACTTCCGACCCGACGGCCGATCCGCTCAAGGCCGACCCGCGGTATCAGCGGGCCCTCGAACGGGCCGGGGTGGAGTAGCGTGGAAGCGCGACCCCGGGCGAAGTCCCGAGTGTGACGATGAGCCTCACGCACAAGAGCACCCTGTGGAAGGCGCTCGGACTGTACGCGGCCGGTTCGTGGGTAGTCCTCCAGGTGGTGGACGTGCTGGCGCAGAACGCCGGCCTGCCGCCGTGGGTGTTCAGCCTCGCCCTCATCCTCCTGATCATCGGCCTCCCGATCGTGGGCGTTACGGCGTACCTGAATGGTGTGGGCAAGCGGTCCCCCGATTCCGGCGCCGCGGCGGCCGCGGTACGCGGAACGCCGAGTGCCCCCCGGCAGATGTTCACGTGGCGCAACGCGATCACGGGCGGCCTGGCCGCCATGGCCCTGTGGGGCGTGCTCGTCACGGGCTGGATGTTGCTCGGGCCGGGACGGGCGGAGCGCGCGTCGGGCGATACCGTCGGGGCGGTCGCCTCGACCGACACGAGCCCAGCCAGGGACCTTCGCTCGGTGGCCGTTCTCCCGTTCGCCACCCGCAGCGAGGACAAGCAGGACGAGTACTTCTCGGAGGGGATGCACGATGACATTCTCACCCAGCTCTCGAAGATCGACTCGCTCACGGTGATCTCACGTACCTCGGTGATGCAGTACGCAGGCACGACCAAGTCCATCCCCGAAATCGCGAGCGAGCTCGGAGTGGCGACCATCCTCGAGGGAGGCATCCAGAGGGCGGGGAACCGCGTGCGTGTCAACGTGCAGCTCATCGAAGCGGCGACCGATCGTCACCTGTGGGCCGAGACGTACGACGAGGAGCTCACGGCCGCGAACGTGTTCGCCATCCAGTCCGATCTCGCGAAGCAGATCGCGGGGGCGCTGCAGGCGAGGCTCAGTCCGGAGGAAGAGGCCCGGATCGAGGCCCATCCGACCGAGAGCACGGAGGCGCTGGACCTGTACTCGCGGGCCCGATACGTGATCTTCTCCGCCGCGGCCCGCGGTGAGGCTCTCAACCAGGCCCGGGACCTGCTGACCGAGGCCGTGGAGCTCGATCCTGGATACGCGCGAGCCTGGTCCCTGCTCGCCTCCGTGTACCTCACGATGGGGGCCCAGGGGTTGCTTCCCGACGAGGAGAGCGGCCGCCTGGCGGAGAACGCGGTCAGTCGTGCCCTGGAGATCGACCCGGACCTGTCCGATGCGCATTCGGCGCGGGCCCTGTGGCTCACACGAGAGCTCAGGTACGAGGAGGCTGAGGCGGAGAACCTGCGGGCGCTCGAGCTCAACCCGGGCTCGGCGGAGGACCACCGTCGCTACGCCCGACTTCTCCTGCAACTGAACAGGAACGACGAGGCGGTGCGGGAAGCTCGCCGGGCGGTGGAGCTGGATCCCCTGTCGCCCAACGCCCGGGCCTCCCTCGGCGATGCGATGTGGTGGGCGGGGGACTGGCAGGGAACGATCACGGAATCACGCAAGCTGATCGAGATGGCGCCCAACCTGGCGTATGCCTACTACAATTTGGGATATGGTCTGGCCATGCAGGGCCAGAACCAGGAGGCCATCGCGGCCTTTCGGAAGGCGCGCGACCTCGACCCGACCGATTCCCTGAACGAGCTCGGGCTGGCCTGGGCCTGGGCCAAGGCGGGGCAGCGCGACTCGGCGCTGGCCGTCCTCGCGGACATTCCGCAGGAAGCGGCCCTCCTCAAGGAGTTCGCGATCGTGTACGGAGAGCTGGGTGACCTGGACAAGGCGTTCGAGCTGCTGGACCGTGCGGCGGAGGAGGCTCCGGGCAGCATAGGCGCTTTGCAGAGTGACCACTCGGCCGATCCTCTGAAGGCCGATCCCCGCTACAGGAAGCTCCTCGCGAAGGTCGGGCTCGAGTAGCGACCCGCCACCCGATCTACAGGCACTTGTAGACCGGTCCGGTCTCTCCGCGTTCCAGGTCGAACGGTCCCAGCACCTGGGCGCTGTCCGTCAGCGTGACGCTGAGCCACAGGTGGTCGCCGTGCAGGATCCCGTCGTAGCGGGCGGGCCTCGGCACCACGTCTTCGCCCTCCCGCACCGGTCCGCCGTGTTCCTGCACGTGCTCGCCGGCCGCGGTCAGCAGCCCTTCCGAGCTGATCGTCCACCCGGGCTCGACCGTGCCGTGGGCGCAGTCGTATTCGAGTGTCCCTCCCGCGTCCGTGAGTACCAGCGCCAGGTGGGGGCCGCCCCATTCGCCCACGACGTCCGGGGCGGTGACGTCGGAGCATGCGACGGCGACGAGCGCAGCGCACACGGCCGCCGCCGCGCACATCGGAACCGGCGGTCCACGATGTCTGTTGTTCAAGCCGACTACCTCTCTGGGCCTGTTGCCGCCACGATCACGCACGATATCTTACCAATCATACCCCCCCATGCGTTCCATGCAGCGCCAGTCGTGCCACGTTCGCCCCCTGCCTGGCCGGCTCTCGTTCCCCGCGAGGAGCAACAGCCATGTCAAGGTCACGATCCAGCAGCATCTCGCTCCCTCTGTCCTTCATCCTCCTGATCTGCGGTGCCTGCGGCGGAGACGACGGCGGTCCCGAGGACAGCCAGACCGGAACCGTTCTTCAGGGGACCGTCACATCCTTCCAGGCCCAGGCAGTAGGAAGCGGGTTCGGGCTGGCCTGGACGGAAGGTGTGACGGTCGCTATCGGGTCGAAGTCGACACAGACGGATGCGAACGGCAATTTCACCCTGCGAGAGTTCGGCATCGACACGCAGAACGTGATCTTCTCCCGTGACGGGGGCAGCGGGATCTACGTGCTGAGCGGCATCGATCGCGGCGACTCGTTCCTGATGGATCAGATCCAGATCAACGGCGGGCAGGTCTCCACGCAGCACACCGGGACCTGGATCGGGACCGGTGGATCTTCGGACCCGAGCAGCCAGGGCCAGGTGGCGCTCACGATGCTGATCTCCCAGAACGGCAACTCTCTGACCGGCACGGCGAGCATCGGAGAGCCGGACAACACGTCGTGGCACATCAGTGGCACCGAGAACGGTCACTCGGTGGACGACGGCGAGATGACCGTGACGAGCACGAACAGCGATTGCGCGTCGGGGGTAGAGTTTTCGGGAACGTTCGTCGCCGACACCCTGAGCGGGACGTTCACGGAGGTTCACACGGCCGACCACCCTGACCCTGCGGCCGAGTGCGGAGATCCGGAGACCGGCACCTTCCGGGTGGTCAAGCAGTAAGCGCGAAGCTCGCGGCCAGTCGTCGGCGGGTTCGTGAACGCGCCCTGTTCCGCGGTTCTGGTCACTCCTGCGTCTCGCCGGCCTCCCGCTCGGCCAGGAACTGCCGGCACTCGATCTTCTCGAGCGTGCGCGACTCGTCCGTCTGGATCACGAAGTCGCCCCATTCGCCGGCCGGAGCCGGCTCGAACGTGTCGATGTCCTCCACCGGCTGGAGCACCACGATCATCCGGCTCGTCCCGGGGCGGTACGCCTCGAGATGCTCGGGCGTGCCGGTGCCGCGCTCGACGTGAAATCCGCCGACCATGTGGAGAATCAGGGCGTCCGGCTGCTCCTCCAGGTACCGGGAGATCCACCACGCCATCGTGGCGTCCCACAGCACCTGGCTGCTCAGCTGGTTGCCCATGTTCCCGTGCGAGCCGACGGGCGCCCGCGCCACGACCTCCTCGCCCTCCTCCGCTGCGAGCTCCTCGACCGGCACTCCGCACTTCATGCCTTCTTCCTCCATCACCTCGCTGATCACCTGGATCCACTGGTCGCGGTAGGCCTCGGAAGGCTGTCCGTAGGGCAGGGGGGCAATGTAGGACAGCGCCTCGGGACTCAGGTCGTTCAGCGACTCGCGGCCGTGCATCGTCACCCGCGTCGTGTAGCGCCGGGGCGCGTTGGCCGCGATCACGCTCAGGCCGTTCTGCTTCGAGAATTCGATCAGCGGCCGGTAGTCGGTCTCGTACCGCGGCCACGGCCGGCTGTCCGTGCGGAACGCCTTCTCGGTGATCAGGTCGGCGAGATACTCGTCGAGGACCAGCTGGACATCGTGCTGGAAGAACTCGAGCGACAGAGCGACCGGGCGAGGTGAGCCTCCGTTCGCTCCCGGCGATCCGTACGTCTCGAAAGCCCTCCTCAGCAGCTCGGCCTCGAGCATGTGGCCGGTAGGGTCGTCGTGCGCTTCGCCGATGAACACCACCTGGTGGTCGCCCATGGCGGCCATGATGTCGTCGATCGAGGCCGGCTGGCCGGCTCCGTCGTACACTCGGTATTCGCCGGCCACGTAGGCGGTGTCGCCGACTCCCGGAGACGAGTCCTGGGCGAGAGCCTGGGGGGCGATCATCAGAACGAGCGGCAGGGCCGCGAGCAGTTTCGTCTTGTTCATGGCGCGAGTATACGGCCGGAGCGCCCCGGAGCAAGCCCTGCGGTCGGCGCGGATGTCGAGGTCCCGGCGGCGGCCCGGAGAGCTACGGATCCGTGTCCGGGTCCGGCTTCCTTCTCAGCTTCTTCGCCGCGGCCCGTCGGCGCTTCTCCTCGAGGCGCTTCCGCTTCTCACGCGCCGGCGTCCGGGTGGGGATTCGCGGACGTTCTTCGCGGCCCGCTTCCTCCAGGGCCGCCCGCAGCCGATCCAGGGCCAACTGCCGATTCCGGTGCTGGCTTCGGGACTCACGGGCGGTGACGCTGATTCCCGAGGGGAGGTGCGTCAGGCGCACTCCGGACTCCGTCTTGTTCTGGTGCTGGCCGCCGGGTCCACCCGAGCGGAAGGTGTCCGCCCGGCATTCAGCGAGCAGATCGGCGTCGTCCTCCGGGACTTCGTACTCTTCGGGGAGAGTGGGGTCGGAAGTCATACCTGACAATAGGTTGCGCGCCGGCCCGCGGGAAGCCGGCCTTCCACGTGCGTTCCGGCGATCCGCCGGGCACTTCTCATCGCGTGTCGGTTTGAGTACGGTGGGGTCGAAATGCGGGCGGCATTTCAACACTCGGCCGAGGTACGGCCGGCTGGTCCCAGCCGGCGTTTCGAGGCCCACCCATTGCCCAGGAGGCTCCGAATGACGTTACGACCACTCACTGCAGTTCTGGCCTGCGCCCTGTGTCTGGCGGCGCTGATCCCGACGACCGCCGCGGCCCAGGAAGATGAACCGACGCCGATGATCTACGGCGCGTACTTCAAGTGCGACCTCAGCCCGAGTGCCGGTGTAAGCGAGATCATCCGGGACAACTGGGGCCCCCTCGTCCAGGCCCACATCGACGCGGGCGACCTGACGGCCTGGGGCTCTCTCGTTCACGGCACGGGCGGAGCCTGGAGCCGGGCGATCTACATGGTCGGGATGGACCGTGCGAAGCTGTTCGACGCCGTGGACGGCATGGTCGCGGAGTGGGGTGAGAAGGATCCCGAGTCGCTGGCGGCGTTCTGGGACGCCTGTGGAGAGCACGAGGATTACATCTGGAACTTCGTCACCGGGTCCGCGCCGGCGCAGGAAGTCGCGAAGCAGCGTCCGTCGACCGGGATGTCGACCTACTGGGTGTGCGACGAGAACCACGAGGCGCTCGCCGATCTGCTGCTCGAGGAAGTATACGCCGAACCGCTGAACGCGCAGGTGGAGTCCGGGTTGATCGACTCGTGGTCGTGGTTCGCCCACTTCATGGGAGACAAGTACCGGCGACTCCTCGTGACCGACGGCGCCAGCGAAGACGCCGTGCTGACGGCGCGCTCGAACGTGCTCGAATGGGTCGGCGAGCACAAATCGGAGCTGGCCAACGAGTTCGCGGGCGTGTGCAACGGGCACGTGGACTACCTGTGGAACATCGAGATGTCGGCCCCGTAAGTCTCCTTACGCATTGAAATAGACACAAACAGCTGAATTCGTTTCGAGGGGCGGCCGCGGATCGCGCGGTCGCCCCTTTGGTTTGGTCCCTGGCCCGGACGAGCGATCCTCCTTCCGCCGCCTTATATTGACTCGTCGGACCCCCCCCGCTTTCTGACCCGCACCCCCCTCCGGTGCAACGCATTCCTGCGGAGGTGGTCGATGAGAATCTCTCTGAGGGCCGTGCTGTTCGCGCTCGTGCTCGCCCTCCCGATGGTCCTGCTGTCGTGCGACGGTCAGGCCCCCTCGGAGCCGGTGACTCAGCTGGACGCGGTGACGGCCCGGTTCGACGCCTACAACGGCGGGCAC
>Ga0210121_1000495_pt1 | contig 10047 bp, 11 predicted proteins | sample Joice_ThreeSqB_D_FD_184873 | JGI IMG/M metagenome (GOLD analysis project Ga0210121, IMG submission 184873) | Wetland microbial communities from San Francisco Bay, California, USA, that impact long-term carbon sequestration - Joice_ThreeSqB_D1... | ecosystem: Environmental > Aquatic > Marine >... | reverse complement strand
GGACGTTTGCAGGCCCCGAGCGCTTGCGACTGCCGCACAAGTCAGTCCCATACGGACCGCGCGACCCAGGGAGGGATTGACTTCCCGTCCAGGAGTGACCTTACTGGACTTTGGACGTACCCGACTGCCTCAGGCCTCGCCCGTACGACCCCCCGACTCGGGTGTATATGGCTCCGGGACCGCGCAGCTGTGGATTGGCTATCGCCGTCTTTCAGGAGCCGTACCATGCGTATCTCCACTGGTCTTGTGGTGGCCGCGACACTCGCGGCCGCCGCATGCAGCGATTCCACGAACCTCCCGGACGAGCCCGCCGTCACGGTGGTCGCGAAGCAGCAACCACCCGTAGTGACGACATCGGTCTTTGCCACCGGGCTCAACAACCCGCGCGGCCTCACCTTCGGACCCGACGGCAACCTGTACGTCGCCGAAGGAGGAACGGGCGGGGTGGAGTCGACGGTCGGGCAGTGCACGCAGGTCATCCCCCCTGTCGGGCCCTACACGAGCGGTCGGACGGGACGAATCTCCAGGATCGATGGTGCCGGCACTCGAACCACGGTCGTAGACGGGCTTCCGTCGAGCCAGACGGGCCCGGCGCTCGGCAACCTGGTGAGTGGCGTAGCGGACGTCGAATTCGTGGGGAACACCCTTTACGCCATCCTCGCGGGAGCCGGCTGCTCCCACGGCATCGCGGACGTACCGAACGGCGTGATCCGCGTGAACTCGAACGGGAGTTGGAATCTCGTCGCCGATCTCAGCGCTTTCCTGGCCGCCCACCCGGTCGCTGAGCCCGAGGAGGACGACTTCGAGCCCGACGGAACCTGGTACGACATGGTAGCGGTCGGCGGCGCCCTTTACGCCGTGGAGCCAAACCACGGTGAGGTCGACCGTATCGGACTGGACGGTTCGATCCAGCGCCTCGTGGATGTCTCCGCGATCTTCGGTCACGTCGTGCCGACGGTCATCGCGCATCACGGGACCTTCTACGTGAGCAATCTCACGACCTTCCCGCTCGTTCCGGGCGACGCGACGGTCTTCCACCTCACGCCGTCCGGGAGGATTCCCAACACCTTTGGGCATCTCACCGGGGTTCTGGGCCTCACGTTCGACGCCCAGGGAAGACTCTACGCTCTCGAGATGACCGTGTGTCCCACCGACAGCCCGTGTGATCCGACGCCTTTCACGGGCACGGTGGTTCGGGTGGGACGAGACGGCTCCACGCAGACGATCGCCTCCGGGCTCATGTTGCCATCCGGACTGACCATCGGGCCGGACGGCGCGCTGTACGTTTCGGTCTTTGGCTTCGGAGGTCCTCCGGGGGCCGGGTCGATCGAGCGGATCGAGATCACAGGGTAGGTGCGCGGGGGCACGGGCGTCCCTCAGACGCTTCCCCGCAAGCCGCGCATGCAGCGGAGCGCCCGGCGTGGCCCGGGCGCTTCGCGCGAGAACCATCTGCTAGGCCTGGGACTGCTGACGCTGTCGGGCGTCGGCTGGCTCCTGCTCGGGTACCCGTTCACACCGATCCTCGTCACGAAGCTCGCCCTCGTCGCGACAATTTGGGTTGTAGGGCCGATCATCGACAATGTGGTCGAGCCGAGCTTCGAGATGCTGGCGCCGGGGCCCGGCGAGTCGCCGACACTTGAATTCAAGCGAATTCAGCGACGCTATTTGATGCTGGAGGCAGCTGCGACGGCGCTCTTCTATGTCGTTATCGGGCTTTGGGTGCTGCGCTAAAGCTATCGTCCGGCTCGTCCCGTTCAGCGGGTCCCCCTTGACGTTACGTGTTGGGACAATTATTGTGATGACATGTGCCCGAACCTGAAGACTGAAATTCGAAGCTCGAAAGGCTTCTCCAGCACCGAGGAAGAGGTCTCGCTCAACATCCTGCGCACCGCAGCTCTCCTCGAGCACGCGGTCGCCGAGCGCTTGAAGCCGCACGGCCTCACCCTTACGCAGTACAACGTGCTGAGAATCCTCCGAGGCGCGGGAGAGGAAGGACTGTGCCGAAACGAGGTTGGAAACAGGATGCTGAAGGCGGTTCCGGATGTGACACGCCTCTTGGATCGCCTGGTGGAAGCCGGGCTCGTCGCCCGGGACCGGAATGACGAAGACCGTCGCTTCGTGACCGCTCGAATCACGGGGAGGGGACTGGCGAAACTGGCTTTCCTGGATGAGCCCGTCACGAAGATGCACGAAGAGCTGCTCGGTCACATGAAGAAGGGTGACCTCCGCAGGCTCGCGGAACTGCTCGAGGAGTCCCGGGAGCGAATGGCCTGAAAGCGCTGGCGCCGGAGGCCTGTTTTATTGGGCCAATATGTGTTCAAACAGATAGTGTGATCACAATTACAAGGGAGGATAGCATGAGCACCCTGACCATGGTGGAGACCCAGACGACGACCTGGAACATCGACGCGCAGCACAGCGAAGTCGGATTCGAGATCAAGCACATGATGTTCGCCAGAGTCAGAGGGCGGTTTGAGGAGGTTGAGGGTACGGTGGTCCTCGGCCCCCCGGGCGCGGTCGAACAGTCACGTGTGGAAGCCGTCGTGCAGGCCGGGAGCATCAATACCAACCAGGCACAGCGTGACGAGCACCTGCGCTCGGCCGACTTTCTCGAGGCGGAGCGCTTCCCCACCCTCTCCTTGCGAAGCACGTCCGTCAGGAGCCAGGGCCCGGGGAAGCTGCTGGTGAAGGGCGACCTGACGATTCGCGGTGTCACCCGGGAGGTGGAGCTCTCCGTCACGGAGACGGGACGAGGCATCGACCCGTGGGGCAACGAGCGGATCGGTTTTTCCGCCGAAACGGCGATCGACAGGCGCGACTTCGGCCTTACATGGAATCAGGCTCTCGAAGCAGGGGGCGTTCTCGTCGGTACCGAAGTGAAGATCGTTCTGGAGGTCGAAGCCATACGGCAGACCGATTGACGCCACCGGCGGGTCGGCAGTGTGATGAGGGCCGTCCCTTTCGGGGCGGCCCCTCCCACACTTGCGCCGGCGTCGGCTCAGCGACCGGCTGGATCGGCGGCCTCGGGTGCCCCCGGAGGTCCATTCTGCGTCGCGCGCACTTGCTCGTATCGCCGCGCGGGCACTTCGATTCCCTCATCCGCCAGCTTCAGGCGAACCAGTCGCCGGAGCTCGGAGTACAGAGGCCACCAGTCCTCGGACTTCACCCATCCCCACACCTTCAGCTCGACCCACGACTCGTCGAGGGAGCTCACCCAGACGTGGGGAGCCGGATCCTCCAGCACTCGTGGATCGTCCCGCAGCAGCTGCTCGAGAACCACGAGCGCCCTTTCCAGGTCCGCACCGTATCCGATGCGAACCACACAGTCGACTCGCCGGCGTTCTTCAACGGTCCAGTTCTCGATATTCGAGCCCCAGATGCTCCGGTTGGGGACCATGAGTCGACGACCGTCGAAACGCATCACGGTCGTCGTCCACAGACCCATGGCCCTGACCGTTCCGATCACGCCCGCCACCTCGACGACGTCGTCCATGTCGTACGGACGGTTCGCGAGGATCGCGAAACCCGCGAACAGGTTGGAAAGCGAGTCCTGGAGGGCGAACCCGACGACGAGACCGGCGACGCCCAGGCCCGCGAGGAGGGTCGTGGTCTGCACACCGATGAACGACAGGCCGGCGATCAGTCCGACCAAGATGGACAGGGGCCGCAGCGTCCTCCCGACGAGATCCCTGACCAGGCGTGAGCCGTGGGCCGGTCGGATCACCATGGCCAGACGCCACAACAGGCCGAAGGTGACTCGGAACAGGACGATGAAGAACACGACGATCAGAGTGCGGACGAAGACCGTACCGGCGTTGTGACGGAGAAACTGCCACGTGTCGGAAGCGAAGTCCCTGGCCAGTCGCGTCAGGACACCCCACTCCAGGACTTCGCCCGTCACTTCTCCGGTCGTCTGGATCACGATCTCTTCATACGCAGCCGTCTCGACTCCGCGATGCCGGAGGATCTCGATCACGGTGTTCATCGTGCCCGTGATCCCTTCGATCCGGGTCTCGAGGGCCGCCAGGCGCAGCCTCAAGCCGGCTGTTTCCGACTCGGGTGAGTCCGCCCCCTCGTCAAGATCGATCTGCTCCTCGAGGGTTTCCCTGTCGGCAGCAGCGAGATGAAGACGGCCGGTCAACGTCTCGGCGATGTTGTGCAGGCGCTGCTCGAAGCTCTCCCACCGGTCCTCGAGGCCCAGCTGCAGACTGTCCGAGATGCTCAGCGCGAACGCCTCGTACCGGATCAACGAATCGGCCCACGCGCGCGAGCTCCGGATCTCCGACTCGAGCGTACCGAGTTCCTCAGCCGTCGATCTCGACCGCTCGCGTCGCAGGCGCTCGTAGTCCCGGTCCAGGGACTCGAGGCCACTTTCGATCAGATCGAGATGATCCGTGATGTGCCCGCGTAAGACCGTCCGAATGGAATCCGCGGGCAGGCTGCCAGGATCGGCCCCGCGCAAGAGGTCGGCCATCGTTTCCAGCACCCGCTGCCGCAGCGAGAACTGCTCGAGCACGAGCAGGCGCAGAAACTCGACGTCCGCTGCCGGATCCGTGAACTCGATGGACTGCAGAACGTCGACGCTGTCGACCGTGGCACGCAGCGTGTCCAGCAGCGCCTCGGCGGAGAGTGTGGCCGTGGACGCTGCTCCCGTTTCCTGACCCGCAGCCGACCTCGCCCCGGCTGGCATCGTTGACAGGAGCGCCGCCGCCAGCCCCGCCAGGCCGAGCCTCCGCCCGGATAGACGATAGGTATTCATTGGGAGCTCAATATAGCATCAGTGACTATGGGGAGCGGCCAGGACAGCGCCCCGCGCTGTAGCACCTTCCGCTTCCTCACGGTTTGACTATAGTGGGCTTTACGCATCGGAGCGTCCCATCTTCCAGGTTTGGCGAACGGGCGAGCGTAGACTTGGGCGAGGCAGACGATCAGCGCGGCGTAGCGCATACACCGCGAACACATTTCGAGCGGGAGCAATCATGAAGACCATGGTGGTGTGGCGGACCGTCCCCGGAAAGTACAAGTCTGCGATCGACCAGTTCCTCAAGACCGGAGGGCCCCTACCGGATGGCGTCAAGCGACTGGGTCGTTGGCACGTCCCGGGGTCCGTCCTCGGGTGGCATCTGATGGATGGCGATCCCGCGGTCATCGCGGAACACGTCGCCGAGTGGGCCGATGTCCTCGAGCTCGAGGTTTATCCGGTGATCGAGGATGACGCCGCGGGCGCGGCCGCGAAGAAGGTCCACGGAGCATAGTCCGCACCTGGCCAGCAAAGGCGGAGATGATTGGGATGAGGCTCTCAGGCATGCTCAAGCGACCAACTGCTTTTCTGCCCGTTGCCATGTCCTGCGCCGCGCTCATCACCGTGCTGATCTTCCTCTTCATGCACGGGCCCGCGCCACAGGCCGATGAGGGGGCAGCCGCCCACATCTGGCAGCTGCTCATGGCCGCGCAGTTGCCTCTCGTCGCGTATTTCGCCATCAGGTGGGTCCCGCAATCCCCTGAGCAGGCCACACCAGTCCTGGTGGTGCAGGTCCTTGCTGCCCTTGCCGCCGTGGCACCAGTGTTCTTTCTGCACTGGTAGTCCCGGTTCCACCACCCAAACCGCGCCTGGCGCCGACGCGGTGAGTTGCCCTTCTCGTGGCGCGCGTAGCGGCCAGCCAGGGAAACGCCCCGGCCAGCTGAGGGTTCCCAATCTATGAACCGAGATAAGGAGGAGTACGGGAGGCTGAACCCCAGTGCCACTCCAGAACTGTCGCGATTCGGCTTCCTCATCGGAAGGTGGCGGTGCGACGCCAGGCTGAAGCGAGACGATGGGAGCTGGGAGCCTCTGGAGGCGTCGTGGGTGGGACGCTACGTCCTCGACGGCTACGCGATCATGGACGAGTTCAAGATGACGAAAGCGCCTGGAGAGCTTCTCGTGCTCGGCGTGAACCTGCGCACCTACGACGTGCGAAGGAAGGCATGGAATCTGAAGTGGTTGAATGCCCTCGACGGAACTTGGGTGGACCTGGGGCCGGAGGAGCTCGGCGGCGTCAAGATGGATGACCGATCAATCTCCTACAGCTTCAAGGAACCCCTGGGGGCACACTCTCTCACGCGTGCCACGTACCTGGATATCTCTCCAGGCCATTTCACGTGGCGCGGCGAAGGATCCAGCAACGGCAAGGCGTGGGAGGAGTTCCTGGTGATTGAGGCCCATCGCGGCGACCACTAACCTGAGAGCGAGGAGGTTCCCGTGAGAAGACCCTGGTTTGTGTCGTGGGGCTGGGTTCATCGCCCTGTCGGTGCTGTGGGCTTCTTCCTTGTCGGCATCGCCGCACTCTTTTGTATCCAAGTGTTCCTGGCCATCGACGCGACTTCTCATTCCGTGAGTGACACGCTCTACGGGGTCTTTCCGTACGTCGTGCCCTGCTTGATGCTGCTCGAATGGGTCGCGACGAAGACCAGCGGGCGAGCGGTCTGACAGAGGCTTGCTGCGAGGCGTCAAACTTGCTCCTGAGGAGGCTGCGTCTCGATTGGCGCTATGGGATCAGCGAGATCGTGATCGTGGTCGCCGGAGTCCTGATTGCGCTGGCCGAGGGCGACGGCCGGGCGTGACGGCGGGGAACGCGCGAGCGGTCCGGACGACCGGCCGCGCGCGCGGTCCCGCGTTACTGATTCCTACGGCTTCACTTTCGGGGCCTCCATCTCCTGCCCCATCTGGCTGATCACCATGGCCGTGGTGTTGCCGTCGGCGTCCCGTTCGAACGTGAATGTGACCTCTACTTCCCGGAGATAGAATTCAGTCTCGGATGTCGGCACCATCTGGAGCTTGGCCCCCCCGCCCGACTGCTCCACCCAGAGCGTCGTGTCTTCCCGGGTGACCATGAGCTCCCCCATCCCCTGGAGCTGGTACGTCCCCACGTATCCATCCAACTGAGCCGCGGTCACGTGCACCGGCTTCGGCTCGGGCCAGATGTTGTCCCGCGGGTTCCTGTCCGGAAAGCGCTGGTGGGGATCGAGAGTGATCCTCGCGATCTGCCGCCCACCGAAATCGAGGTCCGCGTCGAACGTCCGGCTGCCGCCGAACCAGACATCCACCGGGTAGGTCACTTCCGACGTCACAGAATCCGTCATCACGCTGTTCGGCATCGGCGTGATCGCCGGTCCGCTCGGCGCGAAGACCACCTGCAGCACGACCGGGGAGGGCATCTCGCCGTCCTGCCGCACCGTCACCACCGTGTGCGTGCCATTCGTCGCCACGTTCTGGATCGAGCCGTCCACCGCTTCGGTCGTCCAGATCCAGTAGTACCAGAACCACCCCAGGTCCTCGTGCAGCGCGTTGCTCATGAAGAACGCGTAGTCCCACGGCGTCGGGTGCTTGAAGCGCCACGCGTGCGCGTACGCACTGTGCGCCCGCCACACCGCGCTGTCACCGACGATGCCGCCCAGCATCGAAAGCATCATCGGCGCCTTGCCGTAGGCCGTGAACCCGTACATCGGCCCGTCGTAGTTGTCATCCCAGATCATCGGCGCCTCGCGCTCGTCGCCGCTCGTCCGGCCGTACGCCTGGCCCTGACCGTCGAGGCCGGCGTCCGGAGCGCGACCGAGGCGATCGTCGTCGGAGAGGATGTTCATGTACTGATTGAAGCCTTCGTCCATGAACCCCCACCACGTCTCGTTCACGCCCACCATCATGGGCCACCATTCGTGGCCGGTCTCGTGGTCGGCCGCGCCCATCGCCGACATGATGAACATCGGGTACTCCATGCCGAGCTGGGGGCCATCCGCCACCGTCATGACCGGGAAGGCATAGGGCATCCAGAGCTGCGAGTAGAACTCGAGCGCGTGGCGGACCCGTGCCCCGACCTGCTCGAACTGGTACGGCTCGCTGGCGCGACCGGGCTGGTAGAAGATGTAGACGGGAATGTAGCCCTTCCCGGGAATGTCGGCCCGCGTGGCATCCCAGACGAAGTTCCTCGATGTCGCCCAGGCCACGTCCGCCACGCTGTCCGCCACGAAGTGCCACTGGAGGCGGTCGCCCGCGGCGGTGGATTTCCCGGGTCCCATCGTGCCGGAATCGACGATGTGAATCTGGTCGTCCGAGTCGAGCACCTTCGTGAGGCGATCGCGCGCGTCCTGCGTCAGCACTTCGTCGGGATTCTGCAGCACGCCGGTCGACCCGACCAGCCACCCCGCGGGTACGTCGTAGGTCACGTCGAAGTGCCCGAAGTTGTTGTAGAACTCCGCGCTCCCCAGGTACTGCTCGGTGTCCCAGCCCTTGTAGTCGTCGTACACGGCGACGCGCGGATACCACTGTGCCACCTGGTAGAGCGAGTCGGCGAAGCGACCCATCCGCCCGCCTTCTTCAGGCACCTCGAAGTGCCAGTCGATCTGCAGCGTCGCTGAGCTGTGGGCGGCGATCGGCTTCACCAACCGCACCGACGCGTTGGTCACGTTGAAGCCGAACGCCAGCGGCTGGGTCTGCGGCTCCTCCTGGCGACGCATGCCGCCTTCGCCGCGGGCCGCGGGCGTGGTCAGATCGACGCTCTCCCCGTCGATGGTCATGGCGGTGACGTTCATGCCGTCGGTGGTGTGGGAAACCGGGCTGTTCCGAGGCACACCGGGCGCGGACGCGTTCTGATCGAGGCGGAAGCGAATCTCTCGCAGCTCGTTCGGACTGTTGTTGTGGAGCACGACCGTCTCGCTCGCCGTCACGACCGACGTGGTCGGGTCGAGGCTCGCGTGGATCGTGTAGTCCGTGGTCGTCTGCCAGTACTCGGGCCCGGGCCGGCCCGTCGAGTCGCGCGTGCCCGCTTCGAACGCCTGCCGGATCATGTCGGTGATGGGAATCGTGCGACGGATCCCGCGCGGAGGCTCCTGCGCGGTCGCCGGTTCGTTCAGGGTCGCGCCGAAAAGCGCCACCCCGGCGAGGATCGGTAGGACTCGTTTCATGATTGTCGCCCTGTGAAAGCTCCGTTGGCTGCCCGTCGTTTCACTCGAGATAGCCTATCGGGCGGCTCTCGGCGAGGGAGAGGTTTCACGGGCGCGGCGTCGGAGCACGAGACCGCAGTTGAAGAACGCCCCGCTTCACGAGCGATGCGAGAATCCGGGTGGGGGGTGGAGCGGAGGGGAAGGGATTCGCTGTCGAGTCACGCAGTGACGAGACATTGAGCGAATGAAATGAGCGAACTACCCGCAGGGTGAAGAATCCCTGATGGGCGAGGGGTGGAGCGGAGGGGAAGGGATTCGCTGTCGAGTCACGCAGTGACGAGACATTGAGCGAATGAAATGAGCGGACTACCCGCAGGGTGAAGAATCCCTGATGGGCGAGGGGTGGGGAGCGGAGGGGAAGGGATTCGCTGTCGAGTCACGCAGTGACGAGACATTAAGCGAATGAAATGAGCGAACTACCCGCAGGGTGAAGAATCCCTGATGGGCGAGGGGTGGAGCGGAGGGGAAGGGATTCGAACCCTTAAGCCCGTGAGGGCGCCGGTTTTCGAGACCGGTGCATTGCCGTTCTGCCACCCCTCCGAGGGGTACTTCTGTTCAGCGGGCCGCGCACGTGGTGGGGCGGTCGATCCGCCCGTCCGGGCCCTCTCTTCCATCCGGGGCGCGCGGACGGGGTGGGATTGGCTCTCTGGCCGACGCGCGGTCTCGCCCTTGCAGTTTAGCTGCGCACCCCGGCGAGAATCCCACTTCATCGACCGTGTCACTTCTGACGGACGGGGTGGGATTCGAACCCACGTGACACTTTTGATGTCAACACACTTTCCAGGCGTGCGCCTTCAGCCGCTCGGCCACCCGTCCAGAATGAAGCGGAGGAGCAGGGATTCGAACCCTGGTGGGCCTTTTGGACCCAACGCCTTAGCAGGGCGCCGCCTTTAGCCACTCGGCCACTCCTCCGTCAGCACCCGGCTGTCTTCTCCGGGGCCAAACAAAAAGGCGAGCGACTGAGCGCTCCGCCTTTTCGCATCCTCGATTGGCCCGCCAGGGTTCGAACCTGGACTCTCCTGATCCAGAGTCAGGCGTGTTGCCAATTACACCACGGGCCAGCGCCGCTGA
>Ga0210121_1000494_pt1 | contig 10090 bp, 7 predicted proteins | sample Joice_ThreeSqB_D_FD_184873 | JGI IMG/M metagenome (GOLD analysis project Ga0210121, IMG submission 184873) | Wetland microbial communities from San Francisco Bay, California, USA, that impact long-term carbon sequestration - Joice_ThreeSqB_D1... | ecosystem: Environmental > Aquatic > Marine >... | reverse complement strand
CCACGTGGTGACCCTCCTGGCGCGGCTCCAGCAGGACGCCGAGGCGCACCAGCTCCGCCGCCTGCGCAACGGGTTCGCGAAGGAACGGCGCGCTCGACTGGCGCGCACCCGGGCGGAGCAGGGGGAGGCGTCCCCGATTCGTCACCGTTTCGTAGGCGATCGCCGTCACCTTCCTGGCGAGCAACACGTCCGTCAGCCTCGGGAAAGCGGCAAGATGCAGGAAGGTGAACAGGGCGGTACGCTCGGAGAGGAACCGGAACTCCCGGGGGAGAGGCTCCTTCACCTTGACGACGAGATCGGCGTTCCATACGTTCTCCGGGCCCTTTACCATGGACGCTCCCGCCCGGGAGAACTCCGAATCCGGAAGTCCGCTCCCCAGCCCCGCGCCGCGCTCGACGAGGACCGTTGCCCCCGCTTCGCGAAGCGCCGTGACACACGGGGGAGTCGCGGCGACCCGGTTTTCCCCCTTCTTGATCTCCCGCGGGATGCCGATTCGGAGTTTCATCGCATTTCCTCCGAGAGAACCACCCGGGCATCCGCAACGATCAGCCCTTTCTCGTGAACGATCACCGGGTTCAGGTCCATCTCCTCGATCCCGGGATGCCGCGCAACAAGGTCCGACACCCGGACGAGGAGATCGCGGACGGCGGCGACATCGGCGGGCTTCCTGCCCCGAACTCCCTCCAGGGCTCGCGCCCCCCGGATTTCCGAGGTCATTTCCGCTGCGTCTTTTCCCGAAAGAGGGACGATCCGGAACGAGACGTCCTTCATCACCTCCACCATGATCCCTCCGAGCCCGAACATCACCGCGTGCCCGAACTGAAGGTCCTTCGTCACGCCGATGATGACCTCCTGCCCGGGGGCCGCCATCGCGGCGACGAGCACGCCGCCGTCCCTCGCCCCTATCCTCCCGGCCGCCTCCGCAATGCGGCGGTACGCCTTCCTGACCCCTTCCTCGTCGAGCACGTCCAGGACCACCCCCCCCACGTCGGTCTTGTGCGTCACGTCGGGAGAGTTCATCTTCACCGCGACCGGGAACCCGAGGCCCCGGGCGGCCGCAACCGCCTCCTGCTCGTTCCCCGCGGGATGCGAAGGGGTAACGGGAAATCCGTTTCCGGCGAGAAACGCCATGGATTCGGCGGGGGTCATCGCCCGCAGGCTCTCCGGGGCCTTTTCCGGCGATACGGGAACGGTTCGATCCGTCGGGAAGGTAATTCTGTTGAAACGCGCGTAGCAGGACAGGGCCTTTACCGCCCGTTCCGGCGTCGGAAAGACGGCGATCTTCTTTTCGTGCATCTTCCCCCGCTCTTCCCTTTCGACGTCGGCCCCGCCGAGGTATGCGACGAGATCGCATTTCCCCGGACGGATGACTTCGGAAGCCCCCGGAATCGGATCGCCGAATATCGTCATGACCACGTCGTAGTGCCCTTCCGCGGCGGCAAGGACCTTACGGTACCGCTCCGCGTCGGTGTCCCCCGTGAGATCGAGCGGGTTTCCGACGATGCAGTGGGCCGGGAGGATCTCCCGCAGCCGGGCGGCCAGTTCCGGGGGGAGGGAGGATACGCGGAAGCCCTCTTCCTCGGCCACGTCGGTCGCGATGATGGCGGACCCGCCCGAGCTGGTGACGATCAGCATGTTCGGGCCCGCCGGCGGCGGCAGGTAGGCCAGCGCCTTGGAAAAGTCGTACAGCTCCTCGAGGGTGGAGGCGCGGTGCACACCGAACTGGCGGAACACAGCGTCGTAGATTTCGTCCTTCCCCGCAAGCGACCGGGTGTGGGATTCGGCAGCCTTTCTCCCCTGCTCGGTTCGCCCCGCCTTGAAGATCACGATGGGCTTGCGGCACTTCCTGACGGCCGAGAGGAATTTCCCCGCGTCCTTCACCCCTTCGATATAGAGGGCGACGACCTTCACGTTCGGGTCGTCGGTAAAATAGGCGATCAGATCCGCCTCGTCGACGTCGGACCGGTTGCCCATGCTCACAAATGCGGAGAAGCCGATTCGATCTTCTGAGGCCCAGTCGATCAGCGCCGCGCCCACGGTCCCGCTCTGGGAAACGATCGCGATTTCGCCCTTCCGCGTGAGGAGCGGCCAGGAGGCGCAGATCCCGTGGTACGGGTAGTTGACTCCCTGGCAGTTCGGCCCGATGACGCGGATCCCGCACCGGCTGGCGTTCCGGACCAGTTCTTGCTGCAGGGCCGCGCCTTCCTCACCCGACTCCGCGAAACCTCCCGTGATGACGATCGCGAATCGTACTTTCCTCTCTCCCAGCTGGAGGATCGTCGCGGGAACGAGCTTCGCCGGGATGATGACGACCGCAAGATCCGTCCCCTCCGGGATCTCGGAGGCCGATCGGACGGAGGGGAGCCCGAGAATCACTTCTCCCTTCGGGTTCACGGGGACGACTTCACCCGGGAATCCGGCATCCAGAATATTGCGGAAGATCTGGAATCCCATTTTTTCCGGATTGGCCGATGCACCGATGACGGCGATCCGGCCGGGTCGGAACAGAGGCGTGAGGGCGGAGAGCATGGGGTCACCTCTTCGAGATGGCCCTCCCCCTTCCGGCCAAGGGAATGACCCGGGGCAGGAGGTTTGCGCGTCCCTGCGGGAAGCGAGGCGGCCGGATTATTGGGGACAATTTAGCAAAGGTAAACCGACGTGTCACTTCCTTTCGGAACGTGCGCCCCTCAGGATCAAAGAAAAAGCGCCGCCGGCCGGATTCCCGGAGGCGCTCTCCCCTGCCACTTCTTGGTACTCCGTTTACACTTTCCGCACGTTGGAGGCTTTTTTCCCCTTGGGTCCGTCGGTCACCTCGAACTCCACTTTCATCCCTTCGGTGAGGGAACGGAAGCCGTCGCCCACAATCTCGCTGAAATGGACGAAAATGTCCTCCCCGTCGTCCGGTGTGATGAACCCGTACCCTTTGGAATCGTTGAACCACTTCACCGTCCCTGTTGACATGCCTTTTTTGTCTCCTTTGCTTTTCTCGCCCTAGGATCGGCGGATTGTTCCCTCCCTCGCATCGGCAGGAGACTTGCTCTTCAAGCGGGTTTTACCCGGCGACAAGAGAATCCTCCCTGTCGCGCGCGACTTCGGCGCGCCCCAGGGCGGACTCGGATCCCAGATAGATGACATCGCCCGGTCCCATCGAGAAAAGTTTCTGGGCAAGTTTCGCCAGGGAGATCCGGTTCATGCTTCTCCTGCTTTTCCGGAATTCCAGCATCGTCCCGACGCGCAGGATCGTGTCGGTGGAGGTATCCATTCTATAAACGGGATATCCGCGCATAAACAGCTGAAAACTTAGCAAATACCGCGCCTCAGGGACATCCGTAAAATCTGTATGGTTTTAGGGGAGTTATCCTGTTGTTATGGAAGAGTAATCAGGGCAACGGGAATCCAATTTCCCTTTATTGGCAATACTTTTCCCTCTGTTTCCAAAAGGGGGAAATTATTTCCCAGGCCTATCTTTTCAGGATCGAGGATCTATCGACGAGTTCCTTCCAGTGATCCCTATCCCTCTTCCCCTTCCAGATCGAACGGAAAACGGATACGATCATGGCGAGCATCACCAGGAACCCGATACCAAAGAACCCCCAGAACAGGACATCCATCATGGGGCCTCCTTTCCCTTACTGAGGCCATGATTGTTCGCCCGTGGTCATCCCTCCCGTCCATAGAGCATCCATTTTTAGTATACACGATTCGGAGACCCATCAAAAGCGAGCATCGTACCCCCCCTGAACGCGGAAAAATATAGTATCGTTCAGGAATCAGAGACCGCTTCTGTGAATCCTACAAAGGGAATTGCAACCGCGATGAAGCTCCGCGACCCACTGCCGAAAGAAGGAGGAACCATGTCCGGAACCGGCCCCGAAATCGACGGATGCTGGCCCCTTTCCACCCTCCCCTCCCTCGGGAAACCCCTTCCCGAATCGATGCACGCCCTGACGATCCACCGGAACCGGTACGGACCGCCCTCCGAGACGCTGCGTCTGGAGCAGGTTCCTGCTCCGCGCCTTCACGGACGCGACGCGAATCGCGTGCTCGTGGCTGTCCTGGCCACGGGCCCGAACTTCAACACCAACTTCGCCTCGATGGGCCTCCCGGTGCCGGTATTCGGAAGAGGAGACACCGCCACCGTTCACATCCCGGGAAGCGACGCCCTGGGATTGGTGGTAGACGCCGGCACGGCTGTATCGCGCGTAAAAGTAGGACAGGCGGTCATCCTCGATTCGTGGACTGGACACAACATCCGGGGGTACGAGACACACGACGGGTTCAACGCGCAGTTCACGATCGTCGACGAGGAGAGAGCGATCCCCGTCCCGCCTCCCTTGCGGCGGGCTACTCCGGAGAGGCTTGCGGCGATGCTCCTCACCTACGGAACAGCCTATCGGGCCGTCGTCGAGAGGCTTCGCGTCTCCCCCGGAACTTCCGTCCTCCTTCTGGGGGGAGGCAAGGGGACGAGCTTTGCGGGAGCCCAGATCGCAAAGCGCCTCGGAGCCCGGGTAATCCTGTTCGGGTCCAACCCCGAACTTTTCCGATCGCTTCACGAGCGCGGAATCGCGGACGCCTTCGTCGACAGACGCGCCATTCCCCCGGAGGTCTTCGGCCCCATACCGCCGGATGCCTCTTGCGAGGAATGGCTTGCGCGGACGGAACCGTTCCGTCAGGCGGTATACGCCGCCAACAGCGGCCGCCCGGTGGACACGATCTTCGAGCACACCGGCGCTTTAAATTTTCCCCTCCTCGTCTCCGCCCTCACCCGAAACGGCGCGCTCGTTTTCTTCGGCGCCACGGGAAAAGGGCTTAAGGGGGAGTACGGGGAAACGTTCTTCTACGAAGGGAGAAGATTCGTCTTCGACGCGCGGTGGGTGTGGATGCGGCAGAAGCAGGTCCTTTTCCGAAAGGAGACCCCCGATTCGATCTTTTCGGAAATCGGCCTTCTCCCCGGACGCAGGGGCCTGATCTGGGGGGCCGACGCCTATTCCCGGGGTTTCGCCCGCGCGGCGCTGGAACGTGGAGCGGAACTCGCCTTCGTTGCCTCGCGCTCCACCGAAAAAAAGGGGATCGCCGCGCTCCGGCGGATGGGCATTCCCTCCTCCCGCGTGATCGACCGGGACGGGATGGACCTTCCGCCCGACATGCCCGACCCGCTCACTCCCGACGGAAAACCGAATCCCGATTACACCAGGGGATTCATGCGAAACGCCCAGGCCCTCGGCAAGGCGTACTGGGGGATTTTCGGTCCCCGGCAGAGTCCCGACTTCATCGTGGACCGCCCGGACCAGAGCACCCTTCACTACAGCACCTTCGTCCTGCGGGATTTCGACGAAAAAAACGCCATGCCCTCCGGGTATGTCCTCATCCGCGGGAAAACAGACCTATCCCTCCTGGGATCCCATATGTACCGTGCGGACCAGGCGATGGAGGTCGTCAGGCTCCTGTCCGAGGGAAAGATCGTCATGGAACAGGAGGACCTGGAGATCACCGGCCTGGACGGTCTTCCGCGGATACAGCAGAAAATGCTCGACGGCACCATGACGAAACCGAAAGGGGTCGCGCTCGTCCAGGCGGACCGGGCCGGGCGGGCGATCCGGGAGTATGAGGAGGCGTTCCTCGGGGAGAGGATCGTCGACGCCGACCCGAAGGAGAACCGTTATCTCGACGTGCGCCTCCTGGGAGAGGTGGCCGTCGTGACGATTTCCCGCCCGGAGGCGCTGAACGCACTCAACGAGGAACTTCTGTCCCAGCTTTCCGCCATGATCCGGGAGCTTGGATCCCTCGGAACGATCGAGGGAAGAACGGTGCGGGCCGTGGTGCTGACGGGAGCGGGAAGAGCCTTCGTCGCAGGAGCGGACGTGAAGGAGTTCCAGAGCAAATCCGCGGAAGCGATCGGAGCGCTTGCCGGGAAGAACATCGCCGTCTTCACGGAGCTCGAAAAGCTGCCCCTTCCCGTGATCGCCGTCATCGACGGATTCGCGCTGGGGGGCGGGAACGAACTGGCGATGAGCGCCCATTACCGGATCGTGACCGAGAACGCAACACTTGGCCAGCCCGAGGTCAAACTCGGGATCATCCCGGGGTATGGAGGCATGCAGAGGCTTCCTCGCCTGGTCGGTCCCGAGAGGGCGGCCGAACTTTCCGCCAACGGCGAACCGGTGGACGGATACACGGCGGTGTCGTGGGGACTGGCGGACGAGTTCGCCCCTTCCGCGACCGCTTTGTCCGTTGCCGTCCGGCACGTGCGCGGTTTTGCTTCGGGAGAGAGAACGGTCCCGCGAAAGGACTGGGACGCGATCGGCGCGAAGCAGAAGGATGCGCTCCGGCGCTGTCTCGAACAAGAGGAGATCCGCAACATCCTATCGGCCACCCATCCGGGCCCCGAGGAAGCGAAGGACATCCTCGCGGCGAGGAAAGCCGCCGCGCGGGGCGCCCTCCTTGCCATGAAATACGGGTACGAGAACGGGTTTTCGTCCGGCCTGGAAAACGACGCCCGGGCGTTCGGCGAGATCACCGCCTCCCCCGGGGGCCAGGAATGGGTGGGCCGGTTTCTCGGCAAGGACCCGAAGCAATCGTCATTTCTGGAACTGGTCCCTGCAAAAGCGAAGTGATATGGGAGGCGTAATCGCCTCCCATATCCAAAAAGGCGCCGGGGGAACGCCGTCGCGCTCTCAGGAAGGATGGAAACGACGTTGTCGTAGTCGTCGTCCCGGGATCCTCACCGCCCGTTCTATTTCATGGTAGGCATGACAAACTCGGCGCCCGAGCGAATCCCCGTCGGCCACCGTGACGTGATCGTTTTCATCCGGGTGTAGAAGTTTACGCCTTCGGTTCCGTGCACGAAATAGTCCCCGAACAGCGAACGCTTCCATCCGCCGAAGCTGTAAAACGCCACCGGCACGGGGATCGGCACGTTGATCCCGATCATCCCCGCCTCCACACGTCTGGCGAATTCACGGGCGGTGTCCCCGTCCCGCGTAAATACGGCGGTCCCGTTCCCGAACGCGTGATCGTTCACCAGCTGCAATGCACCCTCGAAATCCGGAACGCGCACCAGAGAAAGTACGGGGCCGAAGATCTCTTCCTGGTAAATCTTCATATCGGGCGTAACCCGATCGAACAGGCAGGCGCCCAGGAAGAAACCCTTTTCGTGGCCCGGGATCGTACGCCCCCGTCCGTCCACCACAAGCTTCGCCCCCTCGCTTACGCCGAGGTCGACGTATCGTTTCACCCGCTCCAGGTGCTCGCCCGTGACAAGGGGCCCCATTTCCGCCTCGGGGTTTTGGCCGGGCAGGACCTTGAGCGTCCTGATTCTGTCGACGAGCCGTTTCACCAAGGCGTCGGCGACCTCATCCCCTACCGCGACGACCACGGAGATGGCCATGCATCGTTCTCCCGCGGAGCCGTACGCAGCCCCCATCAAGGCATCCACTGCCTGCCCGAGGTCCGCATCGGGCATTACGACGGCGTGGTTTTTCGCGCTGCCCAGAGCCTGGACACGCTTGCCATGTGACGTTGCCTTCCGATACACCTGTTCGCCGACCAGGCTGGACCCAACGAAGCTTACCGCGGCGACCTGCGGGTGCGAGATCAGGAGATCGACCGCCTCCTTCTCTCCGTGTACCACGTTCAGAACTCCCGGAGGCAGTCCCGCTTCGGCGAACAGTTCGGCGAGCCGCACCGGGCAGGAAGGGTCTTTCTCGGAGGGTTTCAGGACAAAGGTGTTGCCGCAGGCGATGGCGACGGGAAACATCCACATCGGCACCATGGCAGGGAAATTGAACGGGGTGATCCCGACGCATACCCCGAGCGGCTGCCGGAAGGAAAAACTGTCGACTCCGGTCCCCACGTTTTCCGAATAGCTTCCTTTCAACAAGTGAGGTATCCCGCAGACGAACTCCACCACTTCCGCCCCCCGCGTCAGGGACCCGGCTGCGTCGCTTAGCACCTTCCCGTGCTCGGCCGTAATCAGGGCCGAAATTTCCTTCCCATGCCGGTCCAGCAATTCCTTGAACCGGAACAGGATCCTCGCACGCCGGAGAGGAGGTGTGGCAGCCCAGGCGGGAAACGCGGCAGCCGCGGCGGATACCGCTTCCTCCACTTCGTCCTTGCCGGCGAACGCAACTCGGCCGCTCACTTCTCCGGTAGCCGGATTGTAGACGTTCCCGTAACGACTGCCGGAACCGGGAATGCTCCTGCCGTTTACGAAATGACCGATGGTTTTCGGGATTGTGCCTTCCAATTCGATACCTCCTCGTCCTGAAGTCGGGCAAAGATTGTCGGATATTTTTCTATTATCGCCTTCATCCCGGGCAAGGGACAAGGGTTTGCTGTCTTTTTCGGTGGGTTTTTGAGGATACAATAGCAATCGGGAGGATTCCCTGTTGACGGAGCTGCTCTTCGCCCGTGTCCAGATGGCGATGCTTTTCGCCTTCCATATCATCTTCGCGGTTGCCGGGATGGGGATGCCTGTTCTGATGGTCGTCGCGGAGGCCGCCGGTCGCAAGACCGGCAAACCCGTATATCTGGAACTGGCGAGACGATGGGCCCGGGGAACGGGTGTCCTGTTTGCCGTCGGGGCGGTCTCCGGGACCGTGCTCTCCTTCGAGCTGGGTCTTCTGTGGCCCCGTTTCATGGAGTTCTCCGGGGGGATCATCGGGCTTCCATTCGCACTCGAGGGGTTCGCCTTTTTCGCCGAGGCGATCTTCCTCGGGATCTATCTTTACGGGTGGGACAAGGTTTCTCCCCTTCTCCACCTGCTTTCCGGGGTGGCCGTCGCCCTCGGAGGAATCCTGTCGGGGATCTTCGTGGTCACGGCGAACGCGTGGATGAACAGCCCCGCCGGCTTTGCCCTGCTGGACGGCATACCGGTAAACATCTCTCCCCTCGCCGCGATGCTAAACCCAGCATGGAAGACGGAGACGGCGCACATGACCCTCGCCGCTTTCGCCGCAACCGGGTTCGCGGTGGCGGGGATCCATGCCTTCATGCTCCTTCGGGACAGGGGAAACCTGTTCCACCGCCGGGCGCTCGCAATCGCCCTCTGGGTGGGAGGCGTTGCGGCGATCCTGCTCCCCGTAAGCGGGGATTTCAACGCGCGGTTCATCGCCCGCCACCAGCCGGCGAAGCTCGCCGCCATGGAGGGGCAGTTCCGCACCGAACGGGGGGCACCTCTCCGCATCGGCGGGATCCCCGACGTTGACGGCCGGACGACGAGATTCGCGATCGAGATCCCGCGGGCGTTGAGCCTCCTCGCCTTTCACGACCCCGACGCGGAAGTAAAGGGATTGTCGGCCTTTCCCCGTGACGAGTGGCCAAATCCGGTTCCGGTCCACCTGGCGTTCCAGTTCATGGTGGCCTCCGGGACGACCTTGAGCGTCCTGGCCCTTCTTTCGGCCCTGTTTGCCTGGAGGAGGAGAGAATGGTTGTACACCCGCCGTTTTCTCTTCGCCGTCGCGGCTTGCGGACCGCTCGGAATCCTCTCGGTGGAGGCGGGCTGGGTCGTGACCGAACTCGGCCGGCAACCGTGGGTCATTCACGGAGTGATGCGCACGGCGGATGCGGTCACCACGGTCGGGGGACTCGCGATCCCCTTCGCTTTCTTCTCCCTTCTCTACCTCGCCCTCGGGATCTCCGCCGCCTGGCTGCTCAGGCGTGAGGTCTCGGCAAGCCCCGCCTTCCCTCTCGAAGAGCAAGGCGGCAGAGAGCCCGGGTAGGATGCTCTCCCTTCCTTCCATTCTGGCAGGGAGCATTCTCGGATCCCTCATCCTCTACGCCCTGCTGGGCGGCGCCGATTTCGGCGGGGGGGTCTGGGACCTCCTGGCACGGGGGCCCCGCGCCGATGCCCAGAGGCGCCTGATCGCACGCGCCATCGGGCCGGTCTGGGAGACGAACCACATCTGGCTCATTGTCGCGATCGTCATCCTCTTCACCGGTTTCCCCCCGGCATTCGCCGCAATCTCCACCGTGCTGTTCGTGCCGCTTACCCTGCTGCTCGCCGGGATCGTCATTCGGGGAGCCGCCTTTGCGTTTCATGCGTATCATCTGCACGAGGAACACGGAGCGGGTCGGTGGGGTACTCTTTTCG
>Ga0210121_1000493_pt1 | contig 10112 bp, 6 predicted proteins | sample Joice_ThreeSqB_D_FD_184873 | JGI IMG/M metagenome (GOLD analysis project Ga0210121, IMG submission 184873) | Wetland microbial communities from San Francisco Bay, California, USA, that impact long-term carbon sequestration - Joice_ThreeSqB_D1... | ecosystem: Environmental > Aquatic > Marine >... | reverse complement strand
TTGGAGAATGGAGAATACAGACGTATCGGTGGTATAACTACATTAACTTCCAATGTTAGGGTGATTGGTGCCACTAACAGAAACCTACTTGAAGAAGCAGACAATAAAAATTTCCGAAAGGATTTGTTATTCAGGCTGAACGTTATCACGCTTACGATTCCTCCTTTGCGGGACAGAAGAGATGATATTTTACTGCTTGCAAATCATTTTATAAAAGAAAAAACCCCGATACGAGCACCCAAACATCTTTCTAACGAAGCTGAGGAACTACTTATGGGTTACTCATTTAATGGTAACATCCGGGAGCTTGATCATATTATTGAAAGAGCTATAATATTTGCAGAGGGTGAAATAATTTATCCTGAAGATTTGAATCTGCCCCAGTCGTATCAAGTACAACCACGGATGCACTCTGAAATTGAACACTCCGAAGAAATTTTAAGTATGGAAGAACTTGAACGATGGCATATAAAGAAAGTTCTCGACAAAAACCGATGGGATAGAACACAGACTGCTAATCAACTTGGTATAAGCCCCAAAACTCTGTATACCAAAATTAAAAAATATGAATTAAAGCCAGTTTAATTTTAAATGCCTTCGAGCATAATTGCTAAATATTCACCCGAAATAATTTTTGGTGAAAACACCCCGGTTGCAATTACCGATAGTCGTCTAAAAATAATTTGGTTCAGTAAAAGTTTTAAAGAATATTTTGCCGGAATCAGATTAAAGGGGAAAACACTCGCCAGCCTATTAAACTCCGCCGGAATAGAAAAGGACGTTGAAGAGCTTTATACAAAACCAGCATTTTTTCAGTTACCTCAGATAAATAAAGAGCTGCATATAACTCCTCTATTTGCCCCGAAAAACAAAAAAAATAGCCCGGAAAACTATAAATTAGAACTTATTGACTTATCAATTGAACCCCAAACCAAAACAATTAATGACAAATTAAGCAAAGATGATTTAAACTTTCGCAACGTGCTTCAGGATATTTTGACGTTACTAGTAAAAGAAAACTCGATTGATAAGCTTTCTTCTGAAATTTTATTGAAGTCAGTAAGCCAAACCAAGAGCAATATTGGAATAATTACCTTCTTAACTGAAAATTCAGAAACAGAATTTAAATATCTTGATCCGCAGAATATTGTTTCAAATAAATCAGAAGTTGAAAAAACTGTTAAATCTGATTTTAAGTTCATAAGCAAGTGGTTGATGATAAATAAATCCTCCCTTGTAGCAGCAAACCAGAAAAATAACCTGGGCAGAAATCTTGCATCTTCAATAGGATGTGATAATATTCTGATTGCACCTTGTATTTTTGATGAGAAGCTAATTGCAACTTTAATTGTGGGAAAATCCAAAGATGAATTTACAATCGATGAAATAAAACATTTAGAGGAATTTTCAACACTCCTTACATTCATTATAAGCAACATTAGAACACGCGATTTAAATGCAGCGCTTGAAAGCAGGTTATTACAGGCACAGAAGCTTGAAACGATCGGTAAATTATCAAGCGGAATGGCGCACGATTTTGGCAACCTTCTTTCCAGTATCTTCGGAAGTTTAAACTTATTAAGAAAAAGAGTCGATCAAACAGAGAACGTTCAAAAACTAATTGACAATATTGAAAACTGTTCTGTACGAGCCAGGGATTTAACAAAAGGTTTACTCTCATTCGGAAAGCCAACTCCCAAGAGGAAGGAACTTGTTAAACCGCACCAGCTATTAGGTGAGATTATAAAAATTGTAAATCAAACCTTCCCTAAAGCTATAACTTTTACTGAAAAAATAGATACTACTCTTTATGATATTGTTGGCAATGGAACGGAAATCTATCAGGTAATTCTCAATTTGTGTGTTAATGCAAAAGAAGCCATCAAAGAAAGAGGAAATATTAAAATTGTTGCAAAGAACATAAAGATAGACGAGAATAACATTTCTTTCCTGCCACTTTTACAAATCGGGAACTATGTAAGATTTTCTGTAACAGATGATGGTGTCGGTATAGATGAAAAACATTTAACTAAAATATTTGATCCATATTTTTCAACGAAAGTGAAAGATACCGGCTCTGGTTTAGGTCTATATGTTTCCTATGGGATAATAAAGGCACATAATGGAATTATTGATGTGACAAGTAAGCCCGGAGCGGGAACTACTTTTGATGTTTACATTCCTGCTTTCGAACCTCCTAAAGAAAAGAAAGCTGAACCTTCTGAGAAAATTATTTTACTTGCAGATGACGAACCGATGCTCGGAGATCTTCTAGCTGAACTTCTCGAAACAAATGGATATTCTGTAATAAAAGTGGCATCCGGAAAAGAAGCACTTAAAGTTCTTACTGAGGAAATTAAAGTTGATCTTGCTATTATTGATTATAATATGCCTGGATTATCAGGTCTTGAAACAATCGCAGAGATAAGAAAATTAAATCTGGATATACCAATTATTTTATCATCAGGAAGTTTGTGGGCAAACCAGGAATCAGAATTTTTAAAATATCAAATCAACGGCCAATTGAATAAGCCTTATGAGTTTGAAGCGATGCTGGCTACCATTAGGAAATTCGTTTAGCCTTCCAGTTCATTACTATCCACCTTAATCATCTTAACATCTTTTGCGTAATCAGACAGTTCAGGTTTTGTAATAGAATTTAATTTGTTCAGCACATCATTAATATCTTTTATCGCAGCATCAATATATTTAACACGACTTAAAATTGATTCCCTTGTAAATTCTTCTTTATCAAGTTCCTTCTTAATTGCAGCTGATGAAAGACTGAGCAATGTAAGCGGCTGTTTAATTTTATGATTTGCTGTTACTATCGTAGCAATGAATGTTGTTCGTTTTTCTATTTCTAAGAGTTGCTGATTGGCTTCAGATAATTTAAGAGCTGATTTTACTCTTGCCATCAACTCAATACGATTAAAAGGTTTCTTTATATAATCGAAAGCGCCGGCTTCAAGTCCCTCTTTCGTGTCCTCCGCACCGGCTTTTGCAGTTACAAGAATAATCGGAATATGTTTTGTCTTTTCATCGTTAACGAGAGTTTTGCAGACATCAAGCCCGCTCATATCCGGCATCATCACATCCAGCAAAATAAGGTCGGGTAAAGTCGAGTACGCTTTTTCCATTCCATCATTACCGCCGTAAGCTGTAATTACTTCATATCCTTCCTGAGCCAATCGGTCCTGTAGGATAAATATATTTTCGGGAAGGTCATCAATGACCAGAATTTTTTTCATTTCACGTAGTCTTTAGTTGATTGATTAACTGTTGAATCTTGTGCTCAACATAAGCAGGATTAACAGGCTTGGGAATGTAATCAGTGAATCCATGTTTTAGAATGATTTCGTGATCTTCATTCATAGCTTTTGCAGTAACAGCAATAACAGGAATATCTGACCACTTATTATTTTTTTTAATCTGTTGAATTGTTTTAAAACCATCCAACTCCGGCATAATAATATCTAAAAGTATTAAGTCAGGAATTTTTGTTTCCAACAATTCCAGGCATTCTTTACCATCATGAGCGATTATTGGGTTGCAATTAGCCTCTTGAACTATTTCAGCTAAAGTAAAAAGAGTGTTGGGATCGTCATCAACAATCATTATATCTAATTCAGAAACTTCGTTGACAGGTTGAATAACCACTGGCTCATTATTAACCGTCTCAGACTTAAAACTTGAATTTAATTTAGTGGCTTGATCAATTAATGGTACTGGTTTATTATCATCATCTAGATCAGGAATTATATTGACAATATCTTGTTTATCATCTTTATAAAACACCTTCACTTGATGAAATGGAATTGAAAAAGTAAAAGTTGTGCCTTGATTGATTTCACTCTTTACATCAAGGTTTCCATCCAGGATTTCAGTCAACTTATTACTAATAGCTAAACCTAATCCAGTTCCTCCCCTCCTTCGGGACTTTGAACTATTTGACTGCCGGAACTCTTCAAAAATAACATTAATCTCTTCTTGAGAAATACCGATGCCTGTATCAACAACTTCAAAGTTAAGCATCTCATTCGCAACAGAAATTTTTAGAACTACTCTTCCCTCATCAGTGTACTTTACAGCATTTCCTAAAAGATTTATAAGAACCTGAACAACTTTTCCACGATCAGTACTAATAACAGTGTGTGGGTCAATTTTTCTTACCACTTCGTAACTAATATTTTTTTCATTTGCCAGCATTGAAATTGCAGCAGAAACTTCGGAAATAATTTCTTCGAGGATAACATCTTCATATTGAACTTCAACTTTACCTGCCTCAATTTTTGATAAATCAAGGATATCATTTATAAGTGTCATCAATCTTTTACCACTGTTAAGAACCACTTCAAGCCTTTCCTTGTTCCGAGGTTCCAAATCAACTTTTTCCAGCATAAGTTCAGTCAGTCCCAGAATAGAATTCATTGGCGTGCGAAGTTCATGGGACATATTTGCAAGGAATTTTGACTTTGCATCTGTTAATTCAAAAGCTCGCTGTCTCTGTTTTTCCAGTTCCTTAGCCTGGACCTTTAATTCATTATGAAGTTGCAATAAAGTTTCATTTTGTTCTTTTATCTGAATATTTTGCTTTTGGTAATCTTCATTTAGTTCTTTAAGCTCAATGACTAATTTTTCAAGTTGTAATAAAGCTCTGGCGTTAGTTATTCCGATTGCCAATTGATCTTTTATTTTTTCCAGATAATCCCGCACTTCTTCCGTTGGCTTAGTTAACGAGCCTAATTCTAAAACAGCAACTGATTTATTATTATAAACTATCGGAAGGAAAAGCATATATTTAATTTTGATATCAATCAAGCCTGTTGAAACAACCGGAAGATCCTCTTCATTAAAAAGTTCAAGACTTTGTTTTGTTTCAAGAACCTTTTTAAAGAAATCCGATATTCCCGGGCGTTCTGAATATTCAGTATTTAAACCATATGAAGAAATAAGTGTAATCTTGTCATCAACAGTATAAAGACCACCAATCAAAAAATCACCAGTGTCAAGTATTTTCTTTAGAGCAACATCTGATATTTCTTTAAGCGATGGATTTTGGTTAATCAGAGTAATGAATTCAGCATATTCGTTTTTAGCAACTTCCTTCTTTTTAAGTTCTTCCAGCATTTTGTTAAATGCTACTCCTAATTTTCCAATTTCATCTTTACTCTTAACCTCAATTTTATAATCGAATTTACCGGCATAAGTTTGCTCTGTTGCCTTACTTAATTCAGTTACCTGATTTCTGAATTTATGAGTGAATACCAATGTAAAAATCAGAGATAGGGCGATCCCAACAAATCCAATAATTATAAAAATACTTTGTAGAGCACTTCTTAATTCACCAGCTTCTGCAAACGTTCCAAATATTAAATAGTAAAGATTGTCCTGGCCTGTCCCCGTTGTGGGCTTATATATTGTTGCCAAAATATCCTTGGACTCAGTACCCTGAATGTAAAGTTCAAAATTATTTTTATTCTTAAGATCATCAACTGCCTGGGTTAATACGTATAAATATTTCTGATTATCCGTCTGGTTAGAAAAATCAGCCGGGTAACCATTCCAGATTAGTGCAATATCTGAATTAATTCTCTGCGAGATGTCACTAAGCATGTCATTATTTATAGCTCTCCCATATAAGTATTTTTTGCCGTCAGGTGCTGAAAAATTCAATGTCATCAAATATGGATTATAACTTTTAAATTCCCCGAGGTTGAATTCTTTTTCAGGTAGGATAATATAACTTTTGGTCATATGCTTTGAGATTACCCCATCCTTTTCATTTCCTAATTCAAGAATAAAATCAATGTTCTTTAACTGAAGAGTTTGTTCTTTCCAGAGCTTTTCTATACCTCGATTATATATTGAAAAAAAATCTTCTTCGGTATCAGATTGAAGAGTTCTATAAACGTATATAAAATTATTTGCAGATTGTCTTAGATTGCGGGTTTGAAATGAGGTAAGAACATCATAAACAATGTTGTAAAATACAAAAAAAGAACTGCATAGTATTAGTACTACAATCAGAAAATTGATAAACAATATTCTCAGGCTGATCTTCATTTATTTTACTTTGTAAGGAGTTAATTTAACTTTTAGATTATCTTTCTGATAGAAGCAAGAAGTCTGCCAAAGTCATAAGGTTTACATATGAAATCAGATGCCCCTAACTTAGCTGACTCGATGGCACTTTTTACGTCTGAGTGGGCGGTTAAAATTATTACTTTAGGTTTGATGCCCGGATAAGTATTGATTTCTTGTTGAATTTGAAATCCATCTTTCCCGGGCATATTAAGGTCAAGGAGAATGAGATCGGCTTTGTTATCTTTTAAGAATTCTGATACATTTTCACTATTTGTTAAACAATGGGTTTTATATCCTTCTGCATTTAATTCTTCCGAAAGAAAATTGCACAGATTAATGTCATCGTCAACAATTAGAATTGATTCCATTATTAAGGATTCGCATCTTCGCCTTCATTAAAATTGTAATACTTAATCTGGTTGTCACCGGTATTTAATGCTTTATGAAGTACATTGTCCCATTGCGGATTTTCAAATCTTTCCTGAAGTGTAGGAATGAGTTCCATCTTTAACAAGATTACAAGTTCTTTCTTTGTTACTGTAGTCTGATCATAACCAGTTAAGTACCTTATTCCAAATACCCACCATGGAAGATCCATCAAGAATGGAATACCAACACGAGTAGTTGCCTCATCATTTACAAACAGCCCACCAATAGCTGTTTCTTCTCCATTAAGCATCAAGACCTGTGTGGCTGCAGTTGTTTTTCTGATTTGAGTCTGTAATTCACTAGTTTGGAATGAGCTTCTTTCAACTCCAACATCCAATAATGCATACTCCAAACCACCTTCTTTCTGAATGTACGGTGTAACTATTATAATTGTTCCCGTTGGAAAGAATTGTTCGGTAGTGTTTCCGGCAAAGTCCCTTGTTTTAACAGAAAAATCTACACCAACCTGAATCTTTCCCTCTGTTCTATCACGAACAGTTATACTTGGATTTGAAATAACGTTACCGATACCAGTTTCGTCAAAAAACTTAAAGATGGCCGTAGCCTGTCCAAAAAAGTCGCCCACCTGAAAGGCAGAGTTGACGCCAAGTTTAAATTCCGGCTGAAGACCTTGCGATTGTTGTTGTCCTCCTGATGATTGATCTCTCTCTGTTTCAGTTCTCAGGTTCCCGGCAACATTTGTCTGGCTCCCTGACAGTAAAAATCTCCAATCAAATCCTATTTTTCTAGCTTTGACAACGTCTATTTCACAAAATAAAGCTGATATTTTCACCTCCCGCTCTGTTGGTGGAGCATATGTATTTGGATCCTTAGCTTCTTGCTCATTTTTGGAACGAACTATAATGACATCCTCTTTCATTTCGTATTCGAAACCAGCAAAGTTCACTATCATAAGGAGTGCCTTGTCATACGGCATATTGATTACTTCAATGCCAATTGGTTCCGTCTTTTGAACTGTTGATACAATCCTTCTTCCAGATACACTTTCGCTTACTTTGCTCAGCAATTCTATTGCCTGATTAAAAGGAAGTGTTTCGGACATTGTCACAAGCTCATCAGGATTCTGATAAGTTTTGAACCTTCTTTCCCAATAGTCCTGGGCTGTTACCTGAAGAACGATGAGAAGCGATAAAACGAAATAAGTTAATATGTTTTTCATGCTTGTACTCTTATTTTTTACTTAAATTTCTGTCTAATTGCAGTGTTACTTGTTCAATAATACCACCCTTGTTAAGGATGAAGCTAACCGTATTATTGTCATAATCAATTTTGGTAAGGTATCCTAAGTAAACTTGTTCGCCTTCCCAAACTAAATAAGTATTACCCTTGTTATCCGCGACAAATGCACCTTCAGGAATTAACGCAAGTAATCTGCCTCCCTGAACGTCAAGTAAGTTATCAACATTCGGAGGAATCTCATTTCTTATGAGAGGATAGAAGGCATCATAAATCGGACCGGTAGAAAGATTGTTTTCAACAAACTCAGCCGGAGCAAATCTGTTATCTGAGGAAAAATAAACCTGTGCAATAAGCTCGAAGTTTACAAGGAATAAAGGTACTTCATCATCCGTTTTAACAAGATTGGATAAAGAAAGTTTTTCTATCTTCTTTAGCTCCTTGCTTTGTTCGATTGCATAGATCATTTTATAAACGTCATTGTAATTTCCACCACCGGAAAGCTTGTATTCGTGAAAGAAAAACTCCTTGTCAGGCGCCTGCCTTATATACTCTATATTAACAGTTGTTTCCTTCGGAAAATTAGCAACAATGTTGTTGATGAAGTTATAGAACTTAATTGAGTTAACGTTCTGTGGTATGTTGAATTTCCGATTTGCAAGTATTGAATCTAACTCGGCCGATCTTTTTTCAAGATCCAAATACCGGTTGTTTAATTCTTCCGGATCATAAACGTTTTTATTAAGTTCTGCCAGTTTATCTTGTCTTTCCGATAAATCCCCACGCTGGACAACAAAGATATAAATGCCACCAGCAACAAGGATAATTATCAGTAGAGCAAGCACACTGAGAGTGCTAATCAATTTCTTATTCATTTTGATTCTTCTGATTTGAAATATTAAAATTTAAATTGAACCTGTATGCACTCCTTTCCCTTAACTCTTCGTATAGCATACTTTGAAGCACTGCGTTATTGATCGAATATGCAAAATCTGTAAGGGAACTGCGTGTAAGAGAATATCCTTCGGTTGTAACCAGGTCACCCTCATTACTCATTTTTGATATCCACATATTATTATTGTTTTGACAAAAACCTGAAATCTTTCTTAATAAGTTCTGCCAAACTTCCGTGCCTGCAGCAGCTGAATCTAATATAGCCTGCGTTTGACCGAAACTACTAATCTTTCCTTCCAAGCTGGCAATCTTAACCAAAACTTCCTGGTTCTGCCTCATAAGAATTGTTTTGGCTTCTATCTCTTTATCAAGTTCTGCAAGTGCTTTGTTATTATTAAGTACTTTTTGCGTAATAAAGAATGCACCTACGAATAGAAGAGGTAATAGTGCATACCCATGCCAGGAGAACTGAAAGATTTTTTGTTCTTCTTTTATATACTTTGGAAGTATGTGTAACCCGTGATGCTCTTTATTCAGTTCATCAAAATAATCCACTGCAATTGCTACGGGAATACTGAAAGCAGAAAATTTTTCTTTTGCTTCGTCATCAAGAGCTGATAAATCAAGGTCATCAAATTCAAGCCGGCTTACATTTGCTTCGGGGAATGTTCCGTAAAATGATAATATAATGTTTTCAGAATCGTCTTCTCCGCAGACAATAATATTGTCCAGAGAAGATATTCCGCCGTTTTCCATCTCCAGTAATATCTTAGAGAAATAAACATCGTAAGTATGGAGGTTTTGGGTCCCTATATCAAGCGTGGTTCCAATGTGCTTTATTCTTCTTCCCTGTAAGAATATTAGCTTGCTGTATTCCTTCCCAATATAAACAATCAAAGAGTGATCATCCGGGAAGAACTTTTTCCTTTTCGCAACATAATATGCAAGCGAAAGGTCTGAGCTTTTAATAGTGGGAATATTAAAACTTCGTTTACCTTTTTGCCTTGCAAGTGAATTGATCATGCTTGCACAGGGAATATTTTCAGTTACGAAAACGGCAAGCAAGGCTTTATCAGAAAGCTCAATGAAATCAATGCTGGTTTTATCAACTAAGATATTTTTAGAGTCTAAAATATCGTTGATTATAGCCTGTCTGAGCTTGGCAGGATTTTGATGTCTCTCACCTTCATAAAGATGATAATAGATATTTGGTTCAGTTAAAGCAGGCAGAAACAGGTGCTTGCTTAAATTGAATCCGCTAAGCGTTGCACTAAGCTCGGTCATTCCCGATAAATCCAGGTCTCCTTTAGAAGATATAGATTCATCCATTCCTTCTAATTCAAGAGATTCTTCTTCCACACTAAAACCACCACCGGGTTTATCCAAACTGGCAGAAGATTTTGAATGACTAATTGAAGCTGTTTTCAGAACTGCCGGCTTGCCGGTCGCTGAGTCCTTACTAATAACAGCCACCTTAATGTCATTGCTTTCACAATATATTGAAA
>Ga0210121_1000492_pt1 | contig 10114 bp, 11 predicted proteins | sample Joice_ThreeSqB_D_FD_184873 | JGI IMG/M metagenome (GOLD analysis project Ga0210121, IMG submission 184873) | Wetland microbial communities from San Francisco Bay, California, USA, that impact long-term carbon sequestration - Joice_ThreeSqB_D1... | ecosystem: Environmental > Aquatic > Marine >... | reverse complement strand
CCAGCCGGTGCTGACGTCGCCGCGCGCGTTGAGGGAGATTCGCGCGGCCTCGGCCAGCGCGGGAGTTGTCAACGGCGAGATCTGGTGGCCAGGATACAGCGCCACCAGGTGCGAGAGGTGCCGGTGATGCGGTTCGATCTCGTCGTAGTCCTCGATCCACTCCTGGATCTGTCCGTGCTTGCCGATCTGATTGGGAGCCAGCCTTGCCCTGGCCGTCCGGGCCTCGGCAGCGAGTTCCTCATCCCGGCCCAGAGTGGCGGCCGCCTCCGCGAACTCGGCGAACACCTCGCGGATGATCTGCATGTCCATGGTGGGACCGACGGCCATCGTGCGCGCCTTGAGGAAGAGCCCGCTCACCTCGTCGAAGAAGCGTCCGTTGCCCGGCCACGCGGGGAAGTTCTCCGGGGAGTTGGAGGGCGCCGTCACCAGCCAGCCATAGTCGGGGTGCTCGACCAGGATGTCCAAGAGGAACTGTGTCTGGCCCCGAAGCAGGGGATAGATGCGCTCCAGATACGCAGCGTCCCGACCGAACCGGTAGTGCTCGTACAGGTTGGTCATGATCCAGGCGCCGCCCACGGGCCACGCGCCCCAGGAAGGACCGTCCATGGGGGTCGTCGCGCGCCACAGGTCGGTGTTCTGGTGCAGCACCCAGCCGCGCGCGTTCCAGTGCTCGCGGGCCGTGGCCGTGCCTGCCTCGGCCACTTCGCGTGTGAACCTCTCGAGGGGCTGCACCATCTCCTCGAGATGGCCCGTCTCGGCGGGCCAGTAGTTCATCGGGAGGTTGATGTTGATCGTGTACTTGCTGTCCCACCACGGATTCGAGCTGTCATTCCAGATGCCCTGAAGATTGGCGGGCAGCGTGCCGGGACGGGAACTGGCGATGAGCAGGTAGCGGCCGAACTGGTAGTAGAGTGCCGCCAGGCCGGGATCCGGGCTGTCGGCGAAGCGCGCGATGCGCTCGTCGGTGGGCAGGTCGGGCCCGGGTTCAGCGCCCAGGTTCAGCATCACACGGTCGAACCAGGAACGGTGCTCGCGTTCGTGCGCGGCGCGCATGGCCTGCCAGGTGCGGTCCCGCACGCCGGAAAGCACGGCCTGCACCCGGGCCGCCGGATCGGCCGAGACGTCCCTGTAGTCCACGAAGCTCGTGGCCGCGGCGAACACGAGCACCGCTTCATCGGCGTTCCGCACGTGGAGCGTACGGTAGTCGATCTCGCTCGTCCCTCCGTGCACTCGTGCCCGGAGGCGGCCCTCGTAATGGAGGCGTCCCTCGATGCCCAGGTAGTCGGTGTTCTTCCCCGTGACTCGCAGATCGGACGGGGGGATTCCATCCATCCGGAAGTAGTCGGTGCCGTAGTTGGAGTGCGCCGGATTGCGGACTCCGTGGAGGTTCGCCGAGAAGGTCACGGCACCCGGACGGTCCGCGCTGATGCGTATCACGAGGACCTGATCGACGGCGCTCGCGAAGATCTCGCGGAGGTACTCCACGCCATCCACGACGTACCTGACCCGGGCCACGCCTTCGCCTAGATCCAGCGATCGCCGATAGTTCGTCGCCCCCTTGTGTCCCGGAAAATCCAGCCACAGATCGGCAAAGGGCTGGTACTTCATCATCTCGTACGGAACGCCCATCATGGTGCGCCCGAAAAGGTCGTGGGCTCGCACGAAGTCGCCCGCGAACAGGTAGGCACGGATCTGCGGGAGGGCCTCGTGAGCGCCCGGAACCACCGGGTCATAGGGCCCGCCAGACCACAGCGTCTCCTCGTTCAGCTGGATCCGTTCGCGCTCGACTCCGCCGAACACCATGGCGCCCAGTCGGCCGTTGCCCACCGGCAGCGCTTGATTCCATTCCGCTGCGGGCTCGTCGTACCAGAGCTCCACGGGCTTCGTACCGGCAGGTACCTGGGCTCGGGCGGGCAATGCCGGGAGCAGAAGTGAGAGGGCGGCTGCAAGGACGATCGTGGGAGACGCGAAGTGCTGTGGCACGGGATGACCTCGACGCTTTACGGTGGGGCGGTTCGCTGAAAGGTACCGATCCCCTGCCGGGCCAGCGAGCGGGCAGCGGTAGGTGCCGAGTTCCTCCGCCCGCGAAGAGGCGGAAGAGAAGCCTTGGGATCGGCCCACTGGACCCCGAAGCCGCAAATGCAGACGTTGGGCGGATCGGGCCAAGCTCTCCCGCGTCAGCGCGGGAAGGTGATCACGGATCACACGGGAGGAATCGATGAGTGAAGGCACCGGCTACATCCTCACGCCCGACGTCCTCAACGCTCACATGATCGAGCTCTGAAATGGTAACGGCTGCGCGAAAGTGTCTGCATGTCCTGACTCTTGCGTTCCTCCTCCCTTTCGCCCTGTCGTGCGCCCCGGGGGACCGGGAAGCCCCGGACGCGAACGGCCCTCCAAAAGAGACCGCAAGCGCTGCCAGCCCTTACCTCTTCGTCTGGGCCGGAGCCGTGAATGACGGAGACAGCGACTTCCTCGCGGTGATCGACGCGGATCCCGAGTCCGCACGCTACGGTGAGATCCTGTCCAGCCTGTCCGTCGGCCTGAAGGGCGGAGCGCATCATACCGAGCACGTCATGCCGGCGGGGGACACCCTGTTCGCGAACGCCTTCCAGGCGGGAACGACCTTCCTCTTCGACATCTCCGATCCGCTCGACCCGAAGGTGGCCGGCTCGTTCGAAGCCATGGGAGAGTACACCTATCCTCACACCTTCGAGCGGCTGCCGAACGGCGACGTGCTGGCGACCTTCCAGACCATGGGCGAAGGCAACGAGGTCGCGGGAGGGCTCGTGGAGCTCGATCCGTCAGGCGGATTCGTCAGGTCCTCGGCAGCCGCCGATCCCGTGGACCCCGAGCTCCGCGCGTACAGCGTCACTCCGATCCCGAAGCTCGATCGCGCCGTGAGCACCACGTCGGACATGTGGGAAGAGCATATCAGCACCTCATTCCAGGCATGGAGGCTCTCTGACCTCGCCCTGCTCCATACGGTCCGCCTCCCCGAAGGCCCCCTCGGCTACGAGCACGAGGACCCGGCGGAGGTCCGCCTCCTCCCGGACAGCGTGACCGCGATCCTGACGACGTTCACCTGTGCCATGTACCTGCTGCACGATCTCGAGACCGACGAGCCGTGGGCGGAGCTGGTGCACGTGCTGCCGTGGGACGCCTACCCCAACCACTGCGGCGTCCCGGCCACCCGGGGGCGGTACTGGGTCCAGCCGTACGCGCGCGGAGACTCGTCGGCCCTCATCTCGATGGACATCTCGGACCCGTCGAATCCGGTGGAGCTGGACCGACTCACGCTGGACGAGTCCTGGGCACCCCACTGGATCTCGATGGAACCCGAGGGAGACCGGATCGTCGTGACCTCGGCAGAGGGATCGACACTATACCGGGTTTTGATAGTCCATCTCGACCCGGAAACCGGCAGCCTCGCCCTGGACTCCACCTTCCGGAGCCCCGGCGCCGAGCGCCCGGGGGTGAGCTTCGACCGCACCGAATGGCCGCACGGAGAGGCGGGACCCGCGCGACCGCACGGCACGGTGTTCTCCCGGCGCCACTGAGGCTCGAAGGGCGCGCCACGCGGTTGACTGCGATGTTCACCTTGGCCTTCTTGGGGTGAATCCTGAGCGGATGCTGGCGCCGCGGGTGTGCCACACGAAGCAACGAACTGAGAGGTGCTTCATGCCAAGAGTTCTTTTCGCCCATTCCGTGACGGACGTCGACCACTGGGTCAGCAAGCACTCCGAGAGAGTCGATGCTTTCGCGACCTGGGGTTCGAACGTGGTCGACTACGTGGCCGCTGATGGAAGCAACTGGGTGACCGTCGGCGTGGACGTGCACGACATGGACGCCATGCAGGCAGCGCTCACCAGCCCCGAAATCGAAGCCGCCAAGCGGGCGCACGGGGTCATCGAGCCGATTCACATGTTGGTTGAAGCCGGCTAGACAGACTCGGTCGGAGGTGATGGGCGGCGGCCGGGATTCGACCCGGGCCGACAGCGGTGGCTCTCCGTGACAGGTGAGCCGCTCGACGGGGCGGCCAGGCCGTCAGCGGTCCGGGGAGCTGGCCTTCACCAGCGCTGCTCGTCGGCGTAGGAACTCCGGGTCGTCTTCGGCAGCGCCCACATGAACAGACCCTGCACCCAGTAGATGAGCCTGGTCTTACCTGGAATCTCGCCCGTCTCGAGCTCGCTCTTCAGCAGTCGCAGGATCTCCATCCAGCCGGCACCGTGCTTCTTCGCGTCCTTTGCGGTCGTCCAGCCGGCGTGCCGGACAGTCACGCGGCATCCTTCGGGCACCTCTTCGAGGAGCCAGGTGACCTCAGTCACCGGGTCCGGCTTCATGGTGAAAATGTACGTGTGGCGAAGCTTCCGCGGCGGCTCGACTTCGAGCACCTCGCCCGCGACGAAGACGTGCTTCCGATCGGGGCTCGAGTAGCGGAGTCGCCCGCCGGGCTGAAGGTCTATGTCCAGCACGGTGTTGTAGAGCGGTCGCTGGACGGAGCCCGTCCGGGTGATCTCGTCCCATACCTGCTGCACGGGAACGCGGATGACGACCGAGCACACCTGGTCGGGGAGGGTCTGAGTGTTCATGCACGTCTCCTGCGAAAGATGTTCAGGCGGACCGTTCGCTCTCTCGTGCCTCGAGCGCGGCCTTGAGGCTCGTCAGCGCGTCGGTCCACGGCTGCATGTAGCGGCTCACCCAACGATCGTAGATGCGCTGGATCGGAACCGGGTTGATGTAGTTGTACCGCCTGCGGCCGTCTCTCACCGGCACGACCAGATCGGCCTCCTCGAGCACACTCAAGTGCTGCATCACGGCGAACCGGGACAGGTCGGGGAACGAGACGGCGAGCTCACCCGTCGTCTGCCGACCCTCCATGAGGAGATCGAGAAGCCTTCGACGGATCGGGTTCGACAGGGCCCGCCACACGGGATCCAGATCCCCGTGGCCCGGCGGCGCTTCGTTCAGCGGATCGTCGTTCATCGACCCCTCCCCTGCCTACCGTTCGCGTCCTCTTGACATGTGATACTAATATCACATATTGACCGAGTCAACATCTGAATCCGAAACAAGGAGGTCCAAATGGGCCGATCGATTGCCGGTATCGTGGTCGGGTTTCTGCTCTGGACAGCTCTCTGGCTCGGCTTCACGTCCGGCATGCAGGCGGCGTTTCCGGGCGTGATCCAGGCGGAGCAGCCTCTGACGCACACGGGCGCGCTGCTCGCCTACATCGTGTACAGCGTCCTGATCTCGGCTCTCGCGGGGTTCGCCTGCGCGGCCGTCCGGAAGGAGTCGCCCATGAGGACCGTCTGGGTATTCGCCCTCATCCAGCTGCTGGTCGGAATAGGGTTCGAGGCCTCGTACTGGAGCATGACGCCGGTCTGGTACCACCTGGTCTTCCTGGTCCTGATCGTTCCGGCGACTGTGTGGGGTGGGTCGCTGAAGGAGCGGCGAACGAAGTTCGCTACCACCTGAGCCCGTCGAGAATGTCCGGTCCTGTGCGTGAGTTACGCATACCATGATTGGTGCGTATTCTGGCTCCGAGTGGAGAGCCACCGGCCGATTCGATCGGAGCGACGATGACCAATGCCGCGGACACGCAGGCGTCCCTCGAGCTCGTCCTCAAGGACGAGATCATCCGCATGTACGAAGAGGTCGCCGACAACCCGGACGCCGAGTTCCACTTCTATCACGGGCGCGAAGCGGCCGAGCTGTTCGGCTACTCCACAGAGTGGCTCGATCGTGCTCCCGCGGGCGCCGTCAATTCGTTCGCGGGCGTCGGCAACCCGCACGAGCGGGCCAATCTCAGGCGGGGTGAGACGGTCGTCGACCTGGGAAGCGGGGCCGGGCTCGATTCGATCGTCGCCTCCTGGGCCGTCGGTGACGTGGGACGAGTGATCGGAGTCGACCTCAACCCGACGATGTGCCTCAAGGCCCAGGCCCATGCGGACGCCACCGGCGCCTCCATGGAGTGTCACGAAGGCCGCATGGAAGATCTGCCACTGCCCGATGCATCGGTCGACGTGGTGATCTCGAACGGCGTGATCAACCTTTCGTTTCAGAAGCGCAAGGTCGTCGAGGAGATGTTCCGGGTACTGAGGCCGGGCGGGCGCATCTCTATCACCGACATAGTGAGCGGCAAGCAGCTCTCCCAGTCGATCGTGAACGACCCCAAGCTCTGGGCCTCCTGAATCGGTGGAGCTCTCTTGGAAGGAGAGATGTTCGGTCTTCTCGAGGATGCGGGCTTCAAGCGCGTGAAGTCGGCCGTGGTGCCGAGGTTCCGGTTCCGCCGGCAGTCGACCCAGAATTCGGCCGAGGCCTTCGGGGTCAAGGCGGTCATGATGACGGCGGAGAAGCCCGAGGCAGCCTGACGCCCGCGTCCACGCACGCTCTCGTGCGCGGATCCGATCGGAGGGTTTGCGGCACGGCCTCCGTCGGTGCGAGATTCCGGCTGTCTCGAAACCTGCTTGGCCCCATCCACATGGAGGAGTCCGATGAAGAAGAACATGGGCACCGCAGACCGCGCCGTCCGCACCCTGATCGCGGTGGTCATCGGCTTCCTCTACTTCACCGGGAAGATCAGCGGCACTCTCGCCATCGTTCTCGGGATCGTGGCGGTGGTCTTCCTCCTCACCAGCCTCGTCGGTCATTGTCCGGCCTACGGTCCTCTCGGTATGTCGACGTGCGGGAAGTCGGGCGACTCCGCCACCTGACACCGGGGGACGTGGTCCGCGATCACGCGACTGAACAGCCGGTGATGCTCGACGGCTGCTAAACGGCGCGTACTGCCCGGGTGTCCCACTTGGTTGAAGCTCCATACCGAGGCCCGGGAAAGTGAGGTGGTGGCGCGCGATGCCTGTGTATTCCCTGATCGTCAACGGCCGGCGGCAGCAAGTGGACGTCCCCCCGGACCAGCCCCTCCTGTGGGTCCTCAGGGAGGAGCTGGGTCTCAAGGGAACCAAGTACGGCTGCGGCGCGGGGATCTGCGGGGCGTGCACAGTTCACCTCGACGGGGAGCCGGTTCGCTCCTGCGTGACGCGGATCGAGAACGCGGCGGACCGGTCGGTCGTGTCGATCGAAGGGCTCTCCCCGGACGGAATGGATCCCCTGCAGCGCGCCTGGGTGGAGCTCGACGTGCCCCAGTGCGGCTACTGCCAGCCGGGACAGATCATGTCCGCGGCCGCGCTCCTCGCCTCGAATCCGGCACCCACCGATGCGGACGTCGACCGGGCCATGGCCGGGAACCTGTGCCGGTGCGGGACCTACCGGCGCATTCGCTCTGCGATCCACAGGGCGGCCGAGCTGAAGGGAGAGCGACCGTGACGCCGGTGACGCGGCGCGAGTTCGTTCGCGTCACGGCGGTGGCGGGAGGCGGGTTCCAGCTGGCGATCGCGCTCCCGGCGCGATTCTGGGAGTCGCCCGGAAGCCCGGCGGCGGACGCCGACCTCACAGCCTTCATTCACATCGGCGCCGACGACATCGTCACGATCACGGTGCCCCGACCCGACATGGGACAGGGGTCCCGGACTGCGCTGGCGATGCTCATCGCCGAGGAGCTGGACGCCGACTGGTCGCTGGTCCGGGTCGAGCAGGCCGACCTCGACGAGAAGCGGTACGGAAGCCAGTACGCGGGAGGAAGCAACAGCGTCCGGGCGGGCTGGATGCCGCTGCGGCGCGCCGGCGCCACGGCGCGCTGGATGCTGGTGGAGGCGGCCGCGGGCCGCTGGGAGGTGGAGGCCTCCGCGTGCGTCACGGAGCCGGGACTCGTGCGGCACCTGGCCAGCGGCCGATCCTCGGGCTACGGCGCGCTCGCGGCGGATGCGGCCCGACTCCCCGTACCCGACGACCCGCCGCTCAAGGACCCGGCCTCGTATCGCCTCATCGGCCATTCGACCCGCCAGTTGGACGCCCCGGACATCGTGGTCGGGTCGGCCGTGTTCGGGCTGGACGTGGAGCGCCCCCGAATGCTGCGGGCGGTCGTCGAGCGGGCGCCCGTGTTCGGCGGAAGGCTGGCAGCGGTCGATCGCTCGGCCGCCCTGGCCGTGCCCGGAGTGCGGCACGTGGTCGAGATACCGGGAAGCGCGTTTCGGAGGCTCCCCAACGAGCCGCTCGTCGCGGATGGCGTGGCCGTGCTGGCGGACAGCACGTGGGCGGCGTTGCAGGGCCGCTGGGCCCTGAACGTGGAATGGGAGCCGGGTCCCGGATCAGCCGAGAGCACGGAGTCGTTCTGGGAGCGCTGTGAGGAGGCCGCCAGTCGGCCTGATCCGACGATCGTGCGAGATGACGGAGACATCGCTGCGGCCCTCGAGAGCGCCTCCAGGACGATTCGGAGCGTCTACCGGCTCCCCTTCCTGGCGCACGCGCAGATGGAGCCTCTGAACTGCGTCGCCGAGGTCACGGAGGGCGGCTGCGAAATCTGGGCGCCGACGCAGAACCCGGCTGGCACGCGTCACGTCGCCGCGGCGATCCTGAAGCGGGCGCCCGAGACAATACAGGTGCACGTGATGCGGTCCGGAGGCGGTTTCGGCCGGAGGTTCTACGGCGACTACGCGGCGGAGGCCGTGTTCCTGTCAGACGCCGTCGGCGCACCGGTCCAGGTTACGTGGACGCGCGAAGACGACATGCGGCACGGCGCGTATCGCCCGGCCGGTTACTACACTCTGGAGGGCGGGCTCGACGACCAGGGGAACATCGTCGCGTGGCACGACCACCTGGTGAACGCGAGCCGGGCGAGAGCACTGGGAATGCGACCGACCGAGCGGCAGGCCGGCCAGATGTACGAGTACGAGTTCCCGATGGGCTTCATACCCAACGTTCGCCTCGAGTACACGGAGATCGACAGCGTCGTGCAGCGCGGTCAGTGGCGCGCGATCGAGGACTCGTCCAACATCTTCATCCTCGAGAGCTTCTTCGACGAGCTGGTTCGGGCGGCCGGGCGCGACCCGCTCGAGGCGCGGCTTTCCCTGCTCGGCGAGCCCCGCCAGGTCCCATACTGGGGCGGGACCTACGACACCGGGCGCCTGCGCGGCGTCCTGGAGACCGCCGCGTCCGCCGCCGGTTGGGGGCAGCCTCTCCCGAATGGTGTCGGGCGCGGCCTCGCCGCGAGCTACGCGAACGGCGCCTACGTGGCTCACGTGGTGGACGTGGCGCTGGACGACGGGGGAAAGGCGCGCGTCCTGCGCGTCGTGTCGGCCGTGGATTGCGGACGGGTGGTGAATCCGAGCGGGGCCGCGGCACAGGTCGAGGGATCGATCGTCTTCGGACTCACCGCCGCCCTGTACGGCCGGATCACGGTGGCCGGGGGCAGCGTGAACGAGAGCAACTACCACGACTACCCGGTGATGCGGATCGACGAGATGCCGGAGGTCGACGTGCACTTCATCGACTCGCAGGCGCCCCCCTCGGGGATCGGGGAAGGCGCCCTGCCGCCGATGGCGCCGGCCCTCACGAACGCCGTGTACGATCTCACCGGGTTCCGGGCCCGGACTCTTCCGCTGGCGGGACAGGATCTCACCGGCCGGGGCTAGGGCTCGCGGCGGCCCCGGTCGGTGTCGCCGGTCGCAGGACTCAGTCCACCGGCCGCCAGATCTCCCAGTGCTGGGACCCCGGCACGATCAGCGGGGCGATGCGCGCCGAATACTCCTGGAACCGCTCCTCGCCGACCGCCTCTATCGCCCGCTCCCAATCGGACAGAGACTGGAACTCCCACTCCGCGATCACGCGGGAGGGCGACGGTCCGACGTGTCCGACGAGGACCCGGTGAGTCCGGACGCCCTGAAGCGCACCGCCCGCTTCCATGGCGGCGGCCCATTCCCTCAATATCTGGGTCGCCTCGGCCTGCTTGCCGAACGGTACCTCGATGTGCCACTGGCAGATGAACATGAGACCCTCCCGTGAAAGACCAGACGCCGGGGTGCTCCTCTTGCACTGGATTCCAGGCTACTCAAGCCGTGGAATCGTGTCGAGGATGACGATCTTCTGCCAGATCTTGTTCGACAGGTTGGACGCCAGGACCTCGATGTCGTTCACCGCTTCCAGCACCACGGGATCGTTCACGCACTGTGCGTGCAGCGCCGCCAGCTTGCTGCTCAGCGACAGCAGCTCGGTGCAG
>Ga0210121_1000489_pt1 | contig 10166 bp, 9 predicted proteins | sample Joice_ThreeSqB_D_FD_184873 | JGI IMG/M metagenome (GOLD analysis project Ga0210121, IMG submission 184873) | Wetland microbial communities from San Francisco Bay, California, USA, that impact long-term carbon sequestration - Joice_ThreeSqB_D1... | ecosystem: Environmental > Aquatic > Marine >... | reverse complement strand
GACGTCAAGACCGAGTTTTCCGCGAAATTGGATGCGTTGAAAAAAGCCTGGAACCTGTTGAGATGAGCCCCCTGCCGTCCGCGATGAACGACCTGATCCAGCTCATCGAGAGGCTGAGAGGGCCGTCGGGTTGTCCATGGGACCGGTCAACCCCGCACGCCCTTTTTCCTGAGCGCCTTCTCATAGGCGGACACATATCCCCTGGCGGACGCATCCCAGGAGAAATCCATCGCCATCCCGCGTTTCACGATCGCCTCCCACCGCGGCCTGTCCGCGTAAGCGACCAGGGCTCTCGAGAGGGCGTCATTAAGCTCCGCCGGATCGTAGTCGTTGAATTTGAACCCCGTGCCCCGGACAGGGTCCTCATCGGCATCCAACACGGTATCGGCAAGTCCCCCCGTGTTCCGGACCACGGGAACCGTACCGTACTTGAGGCTGTAGATCTGGTTCAGACCGCACGGTTCGTACTTCGACGGCATGAGGTAGATATCGGACCCGGCCTCGATCTTGTGCGCCAGCCGGTTGTCGAACGAGAACCGAAGAGATATTCGTTCCGGGTGGAGACGGCCGATTTCGGCAAGTGCCTCCTCGTATTTCCTCTCACCCGTTCCGAGGATGACGACCCGGACGGGCTGCTTTGCCAGCCAGTCCACGATCTGCTCGATCAGGTCGAATCCTTTCTGCGCGGTCAGGCGCCCGATGACCCCGATGACGGGCTCGTCCACAGACCCGGTCCACCCGAATTCCGCGAGAAGGTCGTCGCGGCAGACCTTCTTCCCCGCCAGGTCCATGCGGGAGTACCGGGCGGCGATCAGCGGGTCCGTCTCCGGGTTCCAGTCCTCGTAGTCGACGCCGTTCAGGATCCCGAACAGGTCGGCCCGACGCTCGTAGAGGACGCCCTCGAGCCCGTGGCCGTATTCCGCCGTCTGGATCTCCCGGCTGTAGGTGTCGCTCACCGTGGTGAGGATGTCGGAGAAGACGAGCCCCGCCTTCAGCACGTTGAGCTTGCCGTAGAACTCCAGGCCCTTGGGCGTGAACAGTTCCCAGCCAAGCCCCGTGATCGGGAGGTCGTGGTTCCAGAACAGCCCCTGGTATCCGAGGTTGTGAACGGTGAAAACGGTTCCGGTGGATCGGAACGCCGGCCCGTGGGAGTAGAGCGTCTTGACGTAGGCGGGAACCAGGGCCGTCTGCCAGTCGTTGCAGTGAAGGACGCCGTAGGAGCGTCCCGACCGGCCGATCCATTCCATGATCGCCCGGCAGAAGAAGGCGAACCGCTCGCAGTTATCGACGTAGTCGCCGTCCTTCGTGCCGTAATAGAACTCCCGGTCGAAATACCGGTCGTTGCGCACCAGGAACGCCCTGACCCCGTCGCCGGCATCCGTCTCCATGACGATGCCGATCTCTTCCCGGTGCCCCATGGGGACCCGCACGGGAGGCCCGGCATGCGCCAGGGAGAAGCGATCCCGGTCCACCGTACGGTAAAGCGGCAGAATGATGTCGGCTTCCACGCCGATCCTCCGCAGCGCCTTCGGCAGGGACCCGGTGACGTCGGCCAGTCCTCCCGTCTTGGCGAACGGGACGATCTCGGAAGATGCGATGAGGACCCTCATGGCGACGTCTGTTTCTCCCTTATGCCGGCAACTCGCGAAGGAACTTGGCCGACTCCTCGGGAGGGGTCGGGTTGATGTAGAACCCGGACCCCCATTCGAATCCGGCGACTTTCGTCAGCTTCGGCATGATCTCGATATGCCAGTGGTAGAAGTCGGTGCCTCCGGACCGGAAGGGCGCGCTGTGGATGATGTAATTGAAGGGAGGATCATCCAGTGCCACCTTGAGCTTGCGGAGCGTCCGCCGGAACATGGCACCGAGCGCCCGGATCTGGTTTTCCTCGATCATCTCGTACGCGCACTGGTGACGCTTGGGGATGATCCACGTCTCGAAAGGAAACCGGGGTGCGTACGGGCAATAGGCGAGAAACTCCCCGCTCTCCTCGACAATGCGCACCTTCTGGTCCATCTCCTGGGCGATGATGTCGCAAAAGAGGCACCGGTCGCGGAAACGGTAGTAGTCCCGGCAGCCGGTCATCTCCTCCATCACCCGTTTCGGCACGATGGGTAGCGCGATCACCTGGGAATGGCTGTGGGCGAGAGAGGCGCCGGCGGCCAGTCCGTGGTTCTTGAAGATGAGAACGGACTTGAAGCGCTCGTCGTTCATCAGGTCGACGGTCCGCTCCCGGTAGGCCCGGAGAACGTCAGCCACCCTCTCCTCGGGCAGGTCGAACAGGTCGAGCTCGTGCCTCTCCGTCTCGATCACGACCTCGTGGGCCCCGATGCCGTTCATCCTGTCGTAGATCCCCTCCCCCGCCTTTCCGAGGTCTCCTTCGATCCGAAGCGCGGGGAACTTGTTGGGGACCACGCGGAGCGTCCATCCTCCGTTGCCCGCCGGGTGAGGATTCGGGTAGACGAGGATCTCCGGAGGGGTCATACGCTCGCTCCCCGGGCACAGGGGACAGAACCCCTCCTTACGGATCGCCTTCTCCAGGGGGTAATCCTGGGGCCGGCGGCCCCGTTCCGTGGAGATGATGACCCATCGGCCCACAATGGGGTCTTTTCGAAGTTCCGTCATGATTCCTCCGGTAATGACGTGGAAGAAACGTAAAGGGGCGGACGTACCTGTCGCCGGGGGCCTGCGGCCGCAGCCCCCCTTATCTTCCTTCCTCCTCCTCGGCGACCGTCTTGCAATCGATGCACAACGCGGTAACCGGCCTCGCGACAAGCCGCTTCTCGCCGATCTCCCCGCCGCACCCTTCGCAAATACCGAACGTGCCGTCATCGATCCGCTTCATGGCCTCCTTGATCTTGGCAAGGAGCTTGCGTTCCCTGTCGCGGAGGCGGAGGGTGAAGTTCCGGTTCGATTCCAGGAGGGCCCGATCGGTGGGGTCAGGGAAGTTCTCCTCCGTGACCGAGGTCATGTCGGAGACCGTTTTCCCCGCCCCGACCAACAGCTCATCCGTCTGGCGCTGCAACTCTTCCCTGCACTTTTCCAGAATGCTGGGGTCCATCCCTCTCCTTTCCCGAACGGTCACGAAATTATTATAGATTATATTTTCCCCGCCGGGAGAGTAAAGGAGGGGGGAGAAAGAGGGGCGTCGGACTCCGGCTATCGGAGGCGAAACCGGACCGGAACCTCCACCCAGCCGGGATCCGACGGAAGCGGTGCGGCACGCACCACCCCCCTGCGTGCGGCTTCGTCGAGCCGCAGGGCCCCGCTGCTCCGGGTGATGCGGATCTCCTTCGGGATCCCCCCCGTACCGATGCGAATGCGCAGGAGCACCTCCCCCTGCTCCCCCCGCCGCACCGCCTCCTCGGGATAGATGATCCGGGCCTGGATCCGTTCGCGGAGAAGGGCCATCCCCGCTCCGGCACGAAAGCCTCCCCCCGTCCGGCCCGGATCGGGGAAACCCGGCGGCGGCGCATGAAATGCCTGTCCGACGCCCGTCGCCTCCTCACCGGGGGCGGGCAATTCCGACCGGTCCCCGGAATCGGGCGGAGATTCCGGGACCACCGTCCCCACGGGAGCGTCCTCCTTCCCGGGTCGCATGACCTCCTCCTCGACCGTTTCCGGCCCCGGGGGGGGTGGGGAGGGAGCGGCGGGTGAAATCTTCTTCTCCCGGGGAGAAACCGCTGACCGGCGCGATTCCCCGGCCGGGGGAAGGGGAACCGATCGTTCCGCCGTTGCACGGGTCCTGCCGGGGGCCTCGACCAGAAAGACGTCCACAGTCACCTGCCGGGGTCCGGCCGCGGAACCGGCCCCCAGCAGGAACAGGGAGGAAACCGCCAGGAGATGGGCGGATGCCGACCAGATAAGCGCCCGGCCGATCCGCGGCGCCTCTTTTCCTGTCGTTTTCGCCTTCGTGGCGGACATGCCGTCACTCCCCCCCGTCCCCGTCCTCCTTTTAGATCCGCACTTCGGCGCCCAGAAGGAAGTTGAACCCGGGGGACGGAAACCCTTTGCGCTCCTCGTAATCTTTCGATAAAAGGTTCTGCACCCGTCCTGTCAGGAATACCTCCCGGACGTCGCCAAGGGCGACTTCCCACCGGTAGCGGGCGAACAGATCCACACGCGCGTACCCGGGGCGACGGATGTCGCCCCCGTTCGGAGGGGCGTCGAGCTGGTCGCTCTCCACATGCCAGTCTATCTGCCCTTCCCATCGCGGCGTCGGGTTGAGCAGGACAGAGAGGGTTCCGCGTTGCGTCGGCACCCCGAGGATCCGGCGCCCGCTGGTGGCGTCCCACGTGTCCGAGTAGGTGTAGACCAGAAGGGCCGACACCGCCTGCGTTATTTCCGCCACCACCTCCGCTTCCACGCCCCGCGAGAACGCGCTTCCTACATTGCGCAGCTGCCCGAAGCCGGCGGGACCGGCAACCGATTCATCGAACTGGATCAGATCGCGGAAATCCTGGTAGAACCAGGTGGCGGAGATCGTACTCCTCCCGTCGAGGAGCGATGCGTCCACCCCCGCCTCCCAGGAAACCGACACCTCGGGGGACAGACCGGGGTTGCCGATGAACGGGTCGGACTGCTCCAAAAGGGTGGGGACGCGAAATCCCCGGCCGACGGCTGCACGTACCCTCGCCCCCGTCCCCGGGATCTCCTGGTATATCGCTACTTTCGGGTTCAACTCCGTACCTGCCTCGGAATTTTTGTCCAGGCGCATCCCGAGGCTTACCCCCGTTCCCTCCCGTACCCGCAGCTCTTCCTGGAAATAGAGCGAACGGTTCAGCGTCGAGGCGACCTGGCTAGTATCGCCGAAGTTGGACTGAAGGGTATCCGACCCCCTGTCCTCCAGGTACTCGACGCCCAGGAACGTCGTGGAGCGGCCCCCGGGGGAATACCGCCCCTGCAGGTCAAAGGTCATCTTCCGGGTCTTCGTCGTGTCGTTGAATACGAAGGGGAAGGCCTCGCCGGGGTCGGCCGGGTCCTTCTCGTGGTAGGACTCGTGGAAGACGCTCCCGGAGGCGGTGACGGCGGTCTTCTCCGACGCGAAGATTTCCCAGCGCGCACCGGCAAGGAACCCGCGCCGCTTCAGCTCATGATTCTGGTCATGGGGAGTCCCGAAATCGATGGGGACTTCCTTCCGCTGGTCCGTGGAGAGCAAAAGGGCGTGGAGCCTCCCCCACCCGCCGGTTTCGACTTCCCCCGACCCCAGTACAGAGACAAGGGACGTGTCGTCGTTCTCGACGATCCCGTCGCTCTCGAAGCCATTCGCACCCAGGTAGAGGTTTCCCTTTTCATCAGCTCCCTGGGCGAATCCCTTCCAGGTCCAGGTATCGTAGCTGCCCCCCGAGGCTCCCACCCCGTATTGCCTTCCCATCTCCCCCTTTCGCGGGATGAAGTTCACCACCCCTGCCATCGCGTTGGACCCGTACAGGGCGCTCTGTGCTCCCCGGACGATCTCGATGCGCTCGAAACCGTCCACGGGAAGGGAAGAGATGTCGAACTGCCCCAGGGTAGGGCTGTTCACCGCAAACCCGTCGATGAGGACGAGCGTTTGCGTCCCGAGACTGCCCCGGATCTTGATGTTCTCCAGATTTCCCACGCTTCCGCTTCGCTGCACGTCCACCCCGGGAATCCCCTGGAGAACGTCCCCCGCCACGAGGGGATTCTTTTTCTCGATCTCTTCCCGCGTCACGACGCTCACATCGGACGCCTGCTCGGACACCTTCCGTTCCACCCTCGTAGCGGTGATTTCGATCGGCTCCAGCCGGGCCGCCTCCTCCGCCCGCAGGGCGCCAGGCACCGCCGCGGCGACAGCGGCGAAAAACATCACGGCGGCCTTCCCCCAATTCGCGTGGTTCACTGCTTCCTCCTTCCCTTCCCCGTATGGAAGGCGATGATTACTCCGCGGGCCCCGCACCCTTTAGGGCGCTTTCTCCTTCCCCCCTCCCCGTTCCCTTCCTCACCGGGGTCACACGGACCGCGCCCGTCGCCGGGTTCCTGTCGCACACGGCATCCACCCCGAACGCCTCCCGGATATTCCCCGGCGTGAGGACCTCCCAGGGCCTTCCGGCGGCGCGGACCGTTCCCTTCGCCAGCAGAATGATCCGCTCCCCGTATTCCGCGCAGAGCGACAGGTCGTGCGAAGCGATAAGGGCGGTGACACCGAACGATTTCGACAGGCGCGTGACGATCTCGAAGAACATGACCCGGTGATAGATGTCGAGGAACGCCGTCGGCTCGTCCAGGAGCATCACCTTCGCCCCCTGGGCGATCGCCCTCGCGACGGCCGTCCGCTGCCGCTCTCCCGCGGACAGTTCGCCCAGACCCCGTGACCGAAGATCGGAAAGGGAGGTCATCGCCAGCGCCCGGTCGACTTCCCGACGGTCCGCCGCCGCCGGCTGGCCGAAGAACCCGTGGTGAGGAAACCGGGCGAGCATCACGTATTCCTCCACCGACATCGGAAAATCGAGGGGGGGGTCCTGCCCCACGACCGACAGGATCCTGGCCATCTCCCTCCTGCCGTACGAAGACGGAGAACGATCCAAGACGGTCGCCTCCCCGGCATGGGGACGGATCAGGCCCGAGAAAATCTTGAGGAGCGTGCTCTTTCCGGCGCCGTTCGGGCCCAAAAGCACGGCAACCTCTCCCTCCCCGACGAGGAGGTCGACGCCCGCCAGCACATCCCGTTCTCCGTAACGGAAGCTAAGTCCTTTTGCCGCCAGGAGGTCGTTTCTCACGGCTTTCCTCCATTGCGGCGCAGAAGGTAGAGGAAGAACGGCGCCCCGGAAAGGGCGGTGATCGCCCCCACCGGGAGTTCCCCCGAAGGGCCCGCGGTCCGTGCCAGCACGTCCGCCAGGATGAGGAAGGTCCCCCCGAGAAGGAAAGCGGCCGGCAACAGGCGGCGGTGGCCGGAACCGACGATCGACCTCGCCCCGTGCGGCACGATGAGCCCCACGAACCCGATGAGGCCCGAGACCGCGACCACCGAGCCGGCAAGAAGGGATGCGGTGAGGTAGACCACCGTCTTCACCTTCTCCACCGGCAGTCCGCTTTGAAAAGCCGCTTCGTCGCCCAGGAGCAGCAGGTCCATCCCCCGGGAGAGGAGAAACAGCAACACCACGCCCGCCGCCACGTATGGGGCGAGCAGCCCGACCCTTCCGAGCGTGCCGAGGCTCAAATCCCCCATGAGCCAGTAGACGGCTCCCGGGATCCTCCCCGGAGGAGCGAGCGCGACCATCATCATGATCAGGGCGTTTAAGAATGCGCCTACGATCACCCCCATCAGGATCAGCCGCTCCCGGGAAACTCCGCTCCGTCGGCGGGCCAGAACGAACACGACCGATGCCGCAAGCGCTGCTCCCAGGAAAGCGCACAGCGGAAGCGGCAGAAAGGAGTCGCCCGGCAGCAGGAGCCTGGCGGTCATCGCCCCCACCGCGGCGCCGCCCGAGACGCCGAGGATATAGGGGTCGGCCAGCGGATTGCGCAGGAGCGCCTGAAACGCCACCCCGGAGGAGGAAAGCGCCCCCCCCACCAGTGCCCCCAGAAGCGCCCTCGGGAGCCTGAGCGTGAGGACGACCCGCATGGCCGTCTCCCCCGCACTGCCGTCGGCGCCCCCTCCCGAAAGGATGCGGAAGATCTGTCCGACCGTTACCGGCAAGGGGCCCACGGAGAGGGAGAGGACCAGCGCGCCCGCGAAAGAGAAAGCCAGGAGAGGGAATACGATCGCCCTGTTTCTCACCGCGTCGACCCCCTTCCCCCGGCCGGGGAGGCAGACTGCCGCTTCCGCCACGCGGAGAACACCCTGGCCACGCCTTCCAGCGCGGCCACCATCCGGGGCCCCGGTCGCGTGACCAGGTCCCCGTCGAGCGTAACGACATCGCCATTGCGAAAGGCGGGGACTTCCGCCCAGCGGGACACGTCGGGGGAAAACCCTTCCACTCCCGTCATCCCGGCCACGAGAATGATGTCGGGGCCCGCGGCAATAAGATCCTCCACGGAGAGGCGGGGATACCGTCCCGCAAACCTGCCGGCCGCGTTTATCCCCCCCGGAATGCGTATGAGCTCGTCCAGGAAGGTCCCGTTCCCCGCGGCGATGATCGGGGAGGTGGACACGACGAACAGGACGCGGGGGGAAGGGGTACGCTTCTCCCGGGAGACACGCTCCGCCCGGACCCGGAGGGCATCCGCTTCCCCGCGCCCCTTCCCGGGGACGCCCAGGAGCGCCCCGACCTTCTCGATGGTGCGAAAGACCGCGGCAAGGTTCTGGGGTCCCACCGCGAAACAGGGGATCCCCATCGACTCGAGGACCGCCACTCTCTCCTTCGGATTTCCGTCCGTCGTGCAAAGGACCAGGTCCGGGTCCGTCGCGACGATCCTCTCAACATCGGGATCCACGATCCCGCCTACCCGGGGGAGAGCAGCCGCCCGGGGCGGATAGTTGCAAAATCTCGTCACGCCGACGAGCAGGTCCTCCCGCCCGAGGAGAAAAACGATCTCGGTGAGGTTCGGCGCGAGAGACACCACCCGGCGGGGGACTGCGGCCAGTCGGACGGAAACCCCGCGGTCGTCCTTCATCACAAGAGGAAACGAAGCCTGTGCCCGGGGCGGGCAGGCAAACAGGAAGAGAAGAACGGCGACGGGAAGGAGCCAATGGACCCCGGCCCGGCCCGCCGCACGTCCCGCGCTATCCGGCAGACACCTCAAAAAAGAACCCCCAACGCTTCCGGAGAGGAAAGGTTGGGGGATGGTTGGTGCCGACCCGCCGTCCCGACCCTTCTCCCGCGAAAGGTGATCCGGGAAAACTCCCAGTCGGGCCGGTCTCCTGGCTCCCGGTTACGAACCTACTCTCCGCGCCTTCCCGGAGGATCTCCCCCAGTGGCATTGGTGCGGATTTCGTCGCCGGTTACAGTTGCGGGGCAGCGATGGACTTTCACCATCTTCCCGATACCCGTATCGGGCGCCCGACGGGAAATTCTATTTTTCACGAACGATCTACCAGGTATTGTGTCGCGCCGGTACGCGGTAGTCAAGAAGGCAGACCGGGACACCGGGGTATCGCGAAAACGCTACCACTCCCAGTCGCGGAGAAAATCGGCGACCATTTGAATCTTTAATGGAAAAAGTACAGGGAAAACGGAGGAAATCAGCGGGTGCGGGAAACGATATAGTCGGAAAGTGTCAACAGGCCGTCCCGGGCGGGAGAGGCAGGCAGGGAGTCGAGGTGTCTCTTCCCCCGGTTCACGAAATATCTCGCCCGGCGATTGGTGTATTCCAGGCCCCCGTTCCTCGCGACCATTTTCGCCAGGAAGGAGACCTCCCGGTCGGTGAATTTCCTGCGGTCCAGGATCTCCCAGGCTTTCCGGCGGTCGCCGTTTCGCGCCTCCCGCAGCGCATGGATGAGCGGGAGGGTGATTTTCCCCTCGCTTAGATCCTGGAGAGGCCGCTTTCCGAGGTCTTTCTCTGTGCCCACGTAATCGAGGATGTCGTCCATGAGCTGGAACGCGATCCCGACCGACTTGCCGTACTCGAACATCCGCTTGCGCAACGGCTTGCTGGCGCCAGCCAGGACGGCTCCCGTCTCGCTCGCGGCGGCGATGAGCGACGCCGTCTTGTGGAAGACAACCCGCAGGTAATCGTTCTCCGATATCCTCCGGTCGGCGGACTTCATGAGCTGGAGCACCTCCCCTTCGGAGAGGGAGACAAGCGTTCGGGCGTAGATGCCCAGGACATCCAGATCGCCGTCCTCGGTCATCAGCTGCGATGCGCGCGCGAAGAGAAAATCCCCCACGAGGATGCTTACGGAATTCCCGTATACGATGTTCGCCGCCGGCTTGCCGCGGCGCACGACCCCGCCGTCCACCACGTCGTCGTGCAAGAGGGTCGCGTTGTGCATGTACTCCGTCACGACGGACATGACGATCCTGCGCGGGCCGGTGTAGCCGCACGCCTCCGCGACGAGCAGGAGAACCGCGGGGCGGAACCGCTTCCCTCCCGAAAGGGTGATGTGCCTGCCGACGACGGGTATCAGGGGAACGGGGGATTTGAGCTGGGTGACAAGCGCCTTCTCTACCTTCCGCAGATCGCCCTTCAGGTACCGGAAGACGCCGTCGATGTTCGTATCTCTTCCTTTCATGGGCAAAAAGACTCTATCGTGGCGGGGTTCCCAC
>Ga0210121_1000488_pt1 | contig 10170 bp, 8 predicted proteins | sample Joice_ThreeSqB_D_FD_184873 | JGI IMG/M metagenome (GOLD analysis project Ga0210121, IMG submission 184873) | Wetland microbial communities from San Francisco Bay, California, USA, that impact long-term carbon sequestration - Joice_ThreeSqB_D1... | ecosystem: Environmental > Aquatic > Marine >... | reverse complement strand
CTTATTTTTTCTTTCTCATCTTTTGTATCCGAAGCATCATCCGCAGTTTCTTGTGTAGTTGGTTCCTGTGTTTGTTTCTCTGATTCAATCTGAGCAACCTCTTCTACAGCTTTTTCGGTTGCCTTTAAAATTGTTTCTGGTTCAACAGTTTCATCTGTTTCAGTAATTTCCTCAACTTCAGCTTCACTGCCCTCATCTTTAGTGTCTTTATTTGCTCTTTCAGTACGCTTCTTATGAAACTCAGCCAGTTTTTTATAATGATGTTCGGCTTTTTCTATATCTTTTTTGTAATTAGCATTTATAGCTGAAATCATTTCATCATCAAGTTGAGACATATGATTCTTAACTTTAAATCCCTTACCCTTCAGAAACTCAACAAGAGATTCAGCGGAAAGATTATACTCGGTAGCGAGCTTGTATATTCTTATTTTCTTTTCTTTAGTATCAGCCATAAATGTAGTTTAGTGTTTTTATTCTTCTTCCTCAAATTCAGCTTTCAGCAGCTCAATTATAGTGTTGACTTTCTCTTCATCGAAGCCCTCTATTTCCATAAGTTTTTCGGCACCGGCAGTTAATACTTCCAATGCGGTATCATAACGATTATTAATTAATGTATTGTAAACCTCTTCACCCAGTTCTTCCTTCAAATCAATAAGCTCGATATCTTCATCATATTCCTCAAAAGGTTTTGCTTCACGTAATACATCTATTTCATAACCGGTTAGTTTCATAGCAAGGCGAATGTTTACTCCATTACGACCAACTATTAATGAAACCTGATCAGAGTCAGCCATCACGGTTGCTTTTTTAGCTTCTTCGTCAACTTCAACTTGCTTTATTTTAGCAGGGGCCAAAGATCTCTGAATATATAATGTCGGGTCATCAGTATAATTAACCACATCGATATTTTCATTATTCAGTTCTCTTACTATCGCGTGAATTCTTACACCTTTCATACCCACGCAAGCACCTACTGCATCAATTCGTGCATCCTGAGATTCAACTGCAATTTTTGCTCGTTCGCCGGGTTCCCGAGCAATTCCTTTTATTTCAATTATTCCATCATAGATTTCAGGAATTTCAATTTCAAACAATCTTCTAAGGAACATATTATCCGCTCTTGAAACAATTATCTGCGGACTGCTTCCGGTTTTTCTTGCTTCCTTGACAATCGCTCGGATTGTTTCTCCCTTCTTATATCTTTCATAAGGTATCTGTTCATCGCGTGGAAGCATGAGTTCGTTTTTATTATGATTGATAAGTATATCATTCTTTCTTATCTGATAAATATCACCGACTACAATTTCGCCAACCAGCTCATTATATTCATTATAAATAATATCTTTTTCGATCTCTCGTATTTTCTGATTAAGACTTTGCTTGGCAAGAGTTATCAACCTTCTGCCCAGCGAAACCAGTTCGATCTTTTCAACATAGTCTTCGCCAACTTCAAGATCATCGTCATTTCCTTTACGGTTGACTTCTTCAATGCTGATCTGTGTACCCGGATCAGTTACTTCATCAACTATTTGTCTTTCAAGATAAATTTCAATATCTCCGCGATCCATATTAACAACAACATCACATCTTGCTTCTTCGCCGTATTTTTTTCTTACTAAAAGTGTGAATACATCCTCCAGAATACCGGCAAGGACATCTTTATCGATGCCTTTCATTTTTACCATATCAGAGAATGATTCAACTATTTCGCGATTCATTTAAGTAGATCTCCTTTAATTAAAACTAACTAAAACTTTTGCTTTTATAATATCCGGGAATCTTAATTTTATTTCTTTGTCCGATTGAAATGTTAGAATTTCATTTTCAATTGAAACCAGTCTTCCTTTGAAAGTTGAAGATGTACCGGATGCATTAAACTCTATTTCAAATAACCTGTTCATATGTTTCGTAAATTGCTGCAAATAGATTAATGGTCTATCCACACCTGGTGAAGAAACGTCAAGCCGATAAGACTTGAGTAATTCTTTCTCGTCAATCTGTTTGCATATTTCCCGGCTGACCAATGCGCATTCATCAGCGGAAACATTTATTTCACCATCGATGAAGACTTCAATCACCCTGCTGAATTCTGAACCGCAAACAATAAAATCTACAAGAAAAAGATTGTTCTGTTCGGCAATCTGCTCAGCTATTTCACGAATATTTTCAAAATTATGATTCATACAAACAAAAATCGCCCAAAAAGGGCGAAAAAGGACACTCAAAGATAAGCTAATTTACCTAATTACCAAAGCATCTTTCTTAAGACCATAACTAATGAGTCTCTGTATTAACAGACTTGTTGTTTTGTTCCTTTTTCTTCTGAATTCCCAATTCTTCCTTCTTTTTCTTTCTCTCGTAGTTGCTGCTGAAAATTAAGCCGATGACCAAACCCAGTATAAAAATGACCACGATCATTACAATCAAAGGTGCCTGAACAGACCAGAATAAAAACTTGAGTTCAGTAGTATTTGTGTTCTGGCTCGCAATGATCGCAAATACTAAAAATAAAATAGACATTAGAATGATTTTAAATCGCATAGTTACCTCATTGAATAAAATTTAACTGATTAAATATAAATAATTATTCTCTGTGATGTTGGGACTCTAACAGACTACAAAAAAGAAAAAGGCGACTCATTTGAATCGCCTTTAAATAAAATTATATATAGCACATATTAATAATGTGTGCTACAAAATGGAATATTATTTCATCAACAACATCTTCTTTGTTTCAACAAAAGTTCCGCTTGCACTATTTGCTTTCAATTGATAAATATATGTGCCAGATGGAAGATTGCTCGCATCAAAATTCAAATTATGATAACCAGCTTCAAATGTTTGATTAACAAGACTGGTAACTCTTTCGCCAACTACATTATAGATTTCAACTTTTACATTACTCGCTTGAGGAATAGAAAAACTAATTGTTGTTGACGGGTTGAAAGGATTAGGATAGTTCTGCAGCAGAACAAACTGCTCTGGTGAAGCAACTTCAACAATAATAGCTTCACTATATTCAGTCTTGCCATCAAAATCAATCTGCTTTAATCTATAACTGTAAGAACCCATCTTCAGGTTTTCATCAGCAAATGAATAATTCATTCTTTCAGTTGTGGTACCAAAACCGGGCACAAAACCAACTTCATTCCACACTTCATCAAGAGACGTTTTTCTCTCAACAGAAAAACCAGAGTTATTTGTTTCAGTTGCAGTTGACCAGTTTAATGTAATTGAATTTTCATTTGCTGAAGCAGTAAAAGAAGAAAGTTCAACAGGAATCATAGACAAAGCAAGCAGGTAAGCCTGATAAGCATCTATTCTTCCTGCACCGTATCTGTTGTCTTTTCCCGGATCTCCTTTTTCAACAGCAGTTGTTTGAAGAATCATACTTACCTCTGCAACCGTGAGGTTAGGATTTACAGATAGAATTAATGCAGCGGTTCCGCCAACGTGTGGTGTTGCACCAGAAGTACCACTGAACGAACCATAACCTGTACCATTGACTGTTGATGTAGTACCATTGCCGGGAGCTGAGACATCTGGCTTTATTAAACCTATAGAACCGGGCAAAGTTTCATACGGATAATCCTGGTAAGCTAATGGCATTGGATACGGGTAACTTGGATGATTTACTTGTAAATCCTCCCAGGTCGCCGGACCCCAAGGCGAACTACTTACAATTACATCAGTGGATGCTAAAACGTTTCCTACTCCAATTACAGAACTTACTCCACCCACCAAAGTTTGGTCAGGATGAATCCAGGCTGTTGGTGTGTTTCCAGGCGCAGATATATTAAATGGGATGCCTGTAGTATTACCATCGTTGCTTGTTGAGTTAGTATGAACAACTCCTGCCGCCAGTTCAAAATCATTCATTTGCCTAAACATTGGATAATTTGGCTGCGGACTAAAATACCATTTGTAACTTAAAGAACTTGTAATGATATCGACACCCATATCAATCTCATATTGTTGACCAAGCCAGTATTGAGATTCACCGCTAGGGCGACAAACTAAAATTTTTGCTCTGGGTGCAACCCCTGTTTGCGTTCCGTTAGTACCATCGCCACAAACAATGCCAGACGTTGATGTTCCATGAGAACTACCAGAGTAATAAACATCGTTGTCATTACCTGAAAAATCCCAACCAATAAAATCATCCACATAACCATTTGCATCATCATCAATTCCATTTACATCACCGGGATCAAAAACCCAGTCTGAACCATTCCATTCAAGTGTGTGCCCATCATTATCCGCATCTTCCCCAAGATTGTTAAAAATATTATGAACTAAATCCGGATGGTTCCAATCGCAGCCATCATCTAGGTTTCCAACTAAAACTCCCTGACCGCTGTCACCCTCTGCCCAAACTGCCGGTGCATTAATCAACGTTAGTCCTGGCTGTGGAGCTGGTGGATTATCACTCGGTTGAGGTGGATAATATGTTGGGTTATCTTCGGTTGGATCAGTAACTAAACTCTCATCAAATTTAGCATCGTATCTTATTTCAGCAATCTCATCAAAATTTTCTGCTAGATAATATATTACTTCCGGTACAGCGGAAAAAACTATGGTATTCGCTGCCCAAAGAATATCAATTTTGCTTACAAGGTTTTGTTGTTTTGCACCTTCGAGAAAACTATTAACAGCTTGTTGTTTTTCCGATGCAAATGAGCGTAAAATCCTCACTACTTCTCTTTGCTTTTCTTTCTTCGGTAAAAAAGCTGTTTGCTGTCTTAGATCATCAAAAGAATATTGATCTTTTAGTGTTGCATATACATCAATCATTTCATTGCTGGCAACATCAAGCAAAACCGTTTGCAGATATGGATGAATCTTCGACTGTTGTGTTTGTGCATTGACATTTACGAGTAAAACGAAAATGAGTGAGAGAAGGGAAAGATTAGTAATTGTTTGTCTCATAATTCTACCTCGGGTTATGTGATTAAATGTTTATTAATTCAAATTATAATATTTTATTCAGAAAATGTAACACATTAAAAAATTTTAAATCCCAAGAAATAAAGCGGTTTGAAAATAATGGTAAGTAGTTTTGGATTTTTTGTCATGCTAATTCCCTGAATTACAAAAATAACTTTAGGAATATAGCAATTTGTAGAATTTAAAGCAGAGAAAAATTCAATTTTTAAAAAGAAAGTTATTATTTACTATGTAATACGGATAATTATCGATCAATTGTTTAACAATATTTTATTTATGCTGGTAATCTTAGATACGAGATTATTATTCTGTTCCTTACTCAATTCCAGCTTTTGAATCTCCAGATATTCTCCTAGCGCTTCTTCGTACAATCCTTTTTCATAAAGAATATCTGCGAAGAATATTCTGTAAGAGGCAACCTGTTTTGTTTCAGGATATTTCCGGTAAGTCTCCTTTGCAAAAACAACTGATGATTCCATTAATCCATTTTTTGAAAGCTGCATTGCACCATTCAATCTTTTGATCCCAAAATCATCAACTTTCATTTCCATATCCTTTCCTGTTCCTTCTTTGTTTCCGTAAACAGCGGTGTTACCTGAATTTCCTTTGCTGTTTGTTTTGGGTGCGTTTATCATATCTTCCATTGCAAGAGCAAGAAGTAATTCATCAGTACTCATTTTTTTTATACTCGATATTGAAACGGCAGAAAGCTCTCCGATGGAAATAACAGCGCCATTACCTTTGATTTGCACAGAGGAATTTTCAGCAGTTGAAATAAAATCATTCGGTTTTAAGACTTCACCATCTTTTATTTTATTCCAGTCTTCAGAAGTGCCTGATTGATATTTAACATCACCGTTTACATTTACTACTTTAAATTCCTGGGCAGTAATTGCAGGAATAAAAAACATTAAAATCAAAAGTGTATTTCTTGTTTTGCAGAATTTCATTTTATTCAACATTTCAATTTCTCCTTTCTAATAAACATCTATTATTTCAACTTTCCCTGAAGCAATACCCAGTTCATCAATAGCTTCACGATTAAATTTTTCAACTCCAATACTCCATGCTTCATTAAAATCAGTCAAAGAAGTCGTTTCAACCGGAATCCAGATCTCATCTTTTTCTTGTTCGTTTTTGCGAAGAAAATATTTGGAATCGTTATTCGTTATTAATCTTGCATCGCCTGGAGAAAGTTTTGTATTGAATAAAACATTAACGTGTCTTATCTCTCCGTTTCCTTTATAATCCACAAGTGCAGTTTGAATACCCACACTTTCAAGAATTGAGCAATATGCTACACTTAAGTCGTCGCAATCTCCACCTTTCAGTTCAAAAGTTTGTTTTGGAAATTGAACATACTCAACAGAAGCTCTTGGATCAGAGACATAAACCATTTTCTTTACAAAGTCATCGAACAGAATTTTTGCTTTTTCAAATTCATACAAATCAATTGATAAACTATCCAGAATCGCCTTGTTTTCGCTCAGCACACTCTTTGCATAATTCATTGAAAAATTAATCTCTTTATTAATAAAATATCTTAGATTAACTACATTACCATCCCAGGCATTTATGCTGTTTATTATTGTTGCTTTTTGTGATTGATCATCAGGTTGTTCAGATGTTACAGTCACATAAAAATCAGCATAAGAAAGATTCGCTTTCTCTTGATTATATTTTTCAGGAATGGTTATAAAAAAAGAAACTGTTGCTGTATCACCAGGTTGAATCAATAATTGCGGCGAATCAATTTGCCCGTCTGTGACACCTTCAATTTTTACAGATGGGGTCACACTGACCGATTGGGAAGAAATGTTTACAACTTTTCCATAAGCAAACGGCTTATCAAGATACATATCATAAAAAGTTGGGTAAATTTCCCTGACAATTTCTACATCAATCAATTCTACTTTTTTCTCTGGTGTACTGTTTATTTTTACTGCAAAAGAAAGAACGACTTTATCAAAACTATACCTGTTGTTAATTATGTTATCAATTCCCTCTTCATAAAATTGCGAGAAACTAGCATCAGTACTTCTTTCAGAGAAATAGGTGACTCCGCTCAGCAAAATTTCAAACAAATCAGTTCGATATCCAAAAGCTGGAACCAATCCTGCAATGTATGGTTCCTGATATTTATCATGAAACGCAGTCAGCCCATAAACAAAATTTTCCGTAGCACCAGTAGCGCTAAATTGCAAAGAGGTTGTTGTTTCGTAAATAAAATTTAGATTTAAAAAATCTAAAGGAAAGTAGCTTGCAGCTAAAAATGCCCCTCTTTCTTGTTTCATTTCAAATCCCTGAAACTCTTGTATTGTTGGATCATCTCCAAAATTAAGAAGATTTATGGACGCAAGTCTGAATTGAAACTGATCATTAAGAATGTAATCAATGCCAAAATCAGCTTTCCAGAAATTTATATTTTCACTAATTGTTTCAGTAACAAGGTAAAGCGTGTCTCCAAAAACCGGTTTAACAATCTGCTGATTAAAATCCTGCTCAAAAAAACGGACTGTTAAACCCAGGTTGAAATGCTCATTAAATTTGTAAGAATATCCGAGTCCAAAGAGTTCTTTGTAAGTATAGTTTGATTCAAGTGATTGTGTGGTTGTATCATTAATTATTATTGACTCACCAGTAGCAAAAAGAAATTCCTTCTGATAACCTGGTGTGTATCGAGCTGAAAGAGAATGGTTGTTAAGTCTTTTGGATATTGCAAGCAGATAAAGACTGGAACTAACGCTACCGGAAAATTCTGCACCATACTGAAGTGAGATGCCCCAATCATTTGTGTTAAAAAAATTGGAAGGATTACTTTCATAATTATAAAATGGAATTGAAACAAAATCCTCCATACCGAAATATCCATTCAAATCGAACGAGCTCTGGGGCAATATTTTAAAGTTGATAAGCATCACCGATATTAAAATGAATATTATTTTTTTCAAGGAATCTCTATTACTATACTATGAATACTTTGCGATGATACAAATAAATCATTGTCAACATTTCTATGAGTGTATTCATAGCTTCTGACAAAAGTAAAAACAATCTTTTCAAAATTCTCTAAAGGAAGCTGATTCAAATATCTGCCCGGTATTCTTAGTTCACCGTCGTCTCTTGTTTTCATCCTGTAAACGGGTATAGATGAAATCTGGTTGGGACGCATAAGACCAACTATAACTGTTATCTTTTTATTAACGATCGGGTTCCAGCTTAATAATACATCAAGATTTTCATTTCTTACATTTCCAGTTAGAGTAACGCTCCCAACTATCTCCTTAGGTGTAGGGATGTTAAATGAAATATTTTCGCCCGCACTGAAAGGATTAAAGTCAAAGCTAACTGAAGCATTATAATTAAAATAGAATGGATCAGGGAAGCCCCCGAAAATATTATACAGAAGATATTTGTTTCCAATCAGTGTATCCCTCTGTATTCCCATATCTCTGAATTTTATTCTATATGGAACAATATTAGCTTCAGTTCCATTAAACTTAATTATGCCTGGTATAAGAGTTTTGAAAGCCAGTATTCTTCCATCCGAATAATTTATTGGTTTCGATTTATCAAAAAACATTGCCTGGGCAAGAGAGAATTCACTTGTCCTATTTTCTGTTGTAATTTTAATTCCGCTTATCGAAATGAGATTCGTAATCCCAGTTAAATCCTGTGTAATTCCGGAAGTATCTGTCCCGCTGGAATAAGGGTTATCAAGATCTTTATTCAGCAGTTCTACTTCTAGTTCATTATTTGTATCATCTATGAGCTGTGTAGGTGCGGGTTTATCACAACTAAAAAGGATAAGTGCGCTAGTAGAAATAAGGAGGTATGTTAAAATCTTTTTCATTGCAGTTAAAATTTATGTTTGAAATTTCATATTATCAATTCAATATTCATTAAAAAGATACTTCCCTTCCAAAAAGTCTCCCCCTCCCGCGTTATAAGGAGGGGGATGTGGAGAGGACGTGTGCAGGGAAGATCAATTCCTCTTCGTCAAATTATGGATGAACAAAATACGGTATTCCCCAAGCTTCAGATTCCACAGGAGTTGAATCATCAAACACTACCTGTTGAGGCATTGCATTAATAATTGCGTGATAAAAACCGGGCCACTGATGTGTTCTAAAAGTCTGTTCATAAACTTTATTCCATCCGCTGCCATTTGGTGTTGATGAAACCAGATCAAATAATTTTTTAGCTCTGTGTTTGATCCACCTGTTTGCACCCCAGGTAAGAGTAACAAAATCGTTTTCTTCATAATTACTGAACAATTCAACTCTGATTGTAACTGAATCACCTATTCCAACTATTGGCATATTTCTCCACCAGCCCCAGCCTCTTCTAAGGAAGTAGTCATTCGGAGAATCAATTACCAGTGTATCACCGCTTGGTAAGAATATTGTCGTTTTCATTAAATCTATGTTTGGACTTTGTGTTCCACCTTCAGGAAGTGATATTGCTGCGAGGATCCAATTTCTTCTTGGATATGGTGTGTTTGCAATTTTTTTGAAAATTAAATTACGAGTTACAACTGCAGTAAATGATTTTTGAATTAATGTATCAGGTTTGATGGCACTTGAATCATATGAAGCTGCAATCAAAAGCAAACCTTCGAATGTTTTTGTAAGAGTTCCATAAGCGATGGTATCCTGGAAATCAATACTTAAAGTCCTGTTTACCAGTCTCATCTTTTGTCCGACTCTAAAAGGATAAATGGTTGTGTTTATTTTCCCAAGAAAATCCATTACTCCTTCTTCATCATAATTGTAATCAAAAGAAGTAAGAGAGGAATCCTCATCAACGAGTTTTTCCAGGGCGGCTTTATCTGTGGTTGGTTCTGTTTCTCCCGGATCAACTGCCATTTCATCCTGACATCGGACAAACAATGCTAACATCATTAGTGTAAAGAATGCCAGCAGATAGCGAGAAAGGTTATTTTGTTTTTGCATTTCAGAACTCCTTAAAAAATTAGTAAAAGATGTATTATTTTCCCTGGTTCCTCTAATTGTCTGGATATTATATCCAAACAATTATGCCAATGCTGGGTGGAATTGTTAACTCATCTATTTTTAAGGAGTTGCACGGATTGAGGGGTCAGTAATTATGCATGGAAAATCAGCCTGAATGCATGAAATCCCATCTTTGAGCAGGTTTTACTGAGTAATGATTTTACAGTAGATGAAAAAGATGATTCAATTAAATAGTTTTTAAGATAAT
>Ga0210121_1000469_pt1 | contig 10578 bp, 7 predicted proteins | sample Joice_ThreeSqB_D_FD_184873 | JGI IMG/M metagenome (GOLD analysis project Ga0210121, IMG submission 184873) | Wetland microbial communities from San Francisco Bay, California, USA, that impact long-term carbon sequestration - Joice_ThreeSqB_D1... | ecosystem: Environmental > Aquatic > Marine >... | reverse complement strand
CCGGCCCTTGTCGTACAGTCCCAGTCGGCGGTACAGGGTTCCCAGGACACCCGCCACCTCCGCGCGCACTTCCGGCTGCCCGGCCAGCTCCTCGCCGAGCCGAGCCGTGCCGTGGTCCAGCAACTCCTCGGCGGTCACCGACTGTCCTCCGGCGGCGTCGGGGTCCAGCCCCTCGAACATCCCGATCAGGTAGTCGCGCGTGGCCTGGGCGCGGGCTGCCTCGCGCGCCGTCGCCCGGGCCTGCCACCATACTCCGCCTACGCCCGCGAGCAGCGCGAGGAGTACCAAGGAGGTGGCCGCGGCGCCGGCGCGATGGCGACGCACGAACTTGACGGCGCGGTAGCGCCAGGTGTCCGGGCGGGCCCTGACGGGAAAACCGGCGAGGTAGTTCTGGAGGTCCGTTCTGAGAGCGGCCGCGGATCCATAGCGCCTCGCCGGATCCGGGCGCAGCGCCGCCAGCACTACGTTGTCGAGGTCGCCGCGCAGGTCCCGGGCGAGAACGGAGCTTCCGTCCCCGGACTTCCGCGCGTCGCTGGGTCGCTCCGGCGGCTGGCCCGTGATCGTCCGCTCCACCTCGATCGGCGACCGGCTCTCGAAGCGGTACGGATGGCGGCCGGCGAGCAGCCGGTACAGCAGCACTCCGAGCGCCCACACGTCGGCCGCCGTGGTGACGCGCTCTCCGCGCAGCTGCTCGGGGCTCGCGTACTCGGGAGTCAGGGCCCGGAGGCCGATCGTGGTCGGATCGGCGGTCGCGGTCCCGTCCGAGTCTTCGGCGGGCTCCAGCAGCCGGGCCACTCCGAAGTCGAGCAGCTTGGGCGTTCCGTCCGCGGTGACCAGGATGTTGCTGGGCTTGAGATCCCGGTGCACGATCAGCTGCCCGTGCGCGTACTCGACGGCGCGGCACACCTGTTCGAACAGGCGGAGCCGCTGATCCACCGAGAGGTCCTCCTCCTCGCAGTACCGGTCGATCGGCCGCCCCTCCACGTATTCCATCACCAGGTAGGGCGTTCCTTCCGGTGTGGAGCCAGCGTCGTACAGGCGCGCGATGCACGGATGCTCGAGCGAGGCCAGGATCCGCCTCTCCTCCTCGAACCGCTTCGCGAAGGCGCCTCCGCTGAGGCCGGCCGGGACGAGCTTGACCGCCACCCGGCGCTCGTACTGCGCGTCGGCCCGCTCCGCCAGGTACACGGCGCCCATGCCGCCGCGTCCGATCTCGCGCAGGATCCGGTAGCGCCCCAGCACGAGTCCCGGGGCGGGCTGCGTGCCGCCCGATCCCCTGCCGAGGAGGTCGTCCAGGAGCTCCGGCGTGTGCTCGGCCACCGGCGTCTCGAGGAACGCTTCGGCTCGCTCCGCGGCTTCGAGGAGTCTCAACAGCCGGCCGGCCAGGCGATCGTCGCCTCCGCATTCCCGTTGCACGAAGCCGGCCCGTTCCTCGCGGGGCAGATCGAGCGCCCGATCGAGGATCGAGTCCACCAGCTTCGGGTCCGGGCCGTCAGGCGAGCGCTTCATACAGGTAGGCCTTGGCCTTGAGCCAGTCCCGGCGGACCGTGCGGTCCGTGACGCCGAGCGCGTCGGCGGTCTCCCGCTCGGTCAGACCGCCGAAGTAGCGACACTCCACGACCCGGCAGGCCCGCTCCGCCACCGCCGCCAGCCTCGTCAGGGCCTCGTCGAGGGAGAGCAGGAAGTCCGCCTGCATGTCGACGGGGACGTCACGGTCCTCCAGCGACAGCCGCACGGCGCCTCCGCCGCGCTTTCCCGCGCCCATCTTCCGGGCGTGGTCCACCAGGGCGGAGCGCATGACGCGGGAGGCATAGGCGAAGAAGTGCGAACGATCCACGAGGTCGACCTTCTCCTGGTCCACCATGCGAAGGTAGGCCTCGTTGATCAGGGCGGTGGTACGCAGCGTGCCGTCGGCCGGAGTGCCCCTCAGCTGGCGGTTGGCCATGACCCTCAGCTCGGTGTAGAGGAGCGGAAACAGCCGGTCGAGCGCTTCCCGGTCGCCCGAACGCGCGTCCTTGAGGATCTCGGTGACCGTGCTCCCGGATTCCATGCTCGTGATGTCCGCATTCGCCCCCGAATCCCGTGTTGCTCTGTGCGGGGGCGTGTGTCCCTCGCCGCGTCCCTGGGCCGTGAACCCGAGCGAGGAGGAACTCCCGATGCCCATCCAGTATACCAAAACCAGGCTGTGGCTGCTCGCCTGCGCGCTGCTCGTGGCCGGCGGCTGCGGCGGCAAGGACTCGAGCCCGACCGGGCCGAAGGACTCGAACCCGGACGATTCCAATACGCCGACCTTCGACTTCAACCGTGACCTGATCGCGTTCGAAACCGACCGGGACGGGAACCTCGAGATCTACCTGACGACGCCGGACGGGAGCGAGTCGATCAACATCACCAAGAACTCGGCCACGGACGGAGACGCGGACTGGTCCCCGGACGGCTCGAAGATCGCCTTCGCCTCGAACCGGACCGGGAGCGCCGAGATCTACGTGATGAACGTGGATGGGACAGGCCTCGTGCAGCTCACCAGCGCGGCCGGCACGGACGCCGAGGCGACCTGGTCGCCCGACGGGACGATGATAGCCTTCCGATCGCAGCGCGTCGGCGACCAGTCGGACATCTACCGAATGAACGCGGACGGCTCGAACGTGGTGCGACTCACGGACGACCCCGAGTTCGACGGTGACCCCGCCTGGTCACCCGACGGCACCCGGATCATCTTCAGCTCCAGCCGGGCGGCGAGCAACGGCACGGAGAACGACGTGTGGGCGATGGACGCCACCGACGGCGGAAACCTCGTGAATCTGACGGACCATCCGGCGTTCGACTGCTCGCCGGCGTGGTCCCCGGACGGGACGAAGATCAGCTTCGTGACGGACCGTGACGGAAACGACGAGGTCTACGTGATGAACGCGGATGGCAGTTCTCCGGTCAACCTCACGAATTCCCCGGCGTCCAGCGACTGGGCATCGAGCTGGTCCGCCGACGGCAGCCGGATCGTGTTCGACACGAACCGCAACACGCACTGGGACATCTACTCGGCGGCAGCGAACGGCGGCGGTTCGCTCGTGCGACTCACGTCGAACAGCGCCGACGACGAGTATCCGGCCTGGCGTCCGTAGGTCGGCCGGCTTTCGCTTCGGCTTCCAGTCCCGGTGCGCGAGGGCGCCGGGACTGGCGGAGCGGTACACGCCACCCCCTGCGGCCGCTCGGCGAGCCACGCTGAGCGCGACCCGGGCCGCTGAAGAAGTCGTCGATCAGGCCGAAATCGATCTCCCGCCGGACCCTCGACTGCAGGTCCCGGACGCCGCGGTTGGTATTGGGAAGATAGCTTCCTATCAGTAACCAGGCCGTTTTCGTTGGGGTCCTTCCGCACCGGCCACCGCTTCTGCTAATCTCGAGATGCGTTGTTGTGTCCGTCGGGCAGAGCGAACGGAGCGCGCAGATGGACGAGCCGGACGACAGGCAAGACGACGAGCAGGAAGGATCGCGGAGCGGACAGCCCGGCGGACCGCCGTCCGAAGAGCGCGTGCGGCTGGAGCTCGTGCTGTTCGCCGACCTTATCCTGCGGCTCGAGAAGGAGAACCGGCTCCCGGACGCCCTGCCGTTCATCCTCTCCCGCCTGGGGGACCTGCGGCGACTCCTGTTCGACTACGAGGTGCGTGCCACGGAGCGGCTGCTTCCTATCGAGGATCCACACGAGCGGGCGGCGCGTCGACTCATCAAGGAAATGGAGGAAAGGCAGCGCGAGATGATCCGGGAGTGGGAAGAGGGCTGGGACCCTGACAGGGAAGAGGGGCCGGACTAGAAGACAGCCCGGCCCCATCCGCTTCTCAGCCCTGGAGCGTCAGCTTCAGCGGCAGATCCCGCAGCCGCTGGCCCGTGAGCGCGAATACGGCGTTCGCCACGGCCGGGGCGATCGGCGGCGTCCCCGGTTCACCGATTCCGCCCGGCGGCGCCTTGCTCGGCACGATGTACGTCTCCACGGCGGGCATCTCGCTCAGCCGCAGCACCTGGTAGTCGTGGAAGTTCGACTCCTGCACGCGCCCTTCCTTGAGTGAGATCGAGCTGTGCAGCGCGGCGCTGAGACCGAACGCGACGGCGCCTTGCAGCTGGACGGCTATGGTCGCGGGGTTGACCGCCACCCCGCAGTCCACCGCGCAGACCACCCGATGCACGCGGATCCGGTCGTCCTCGACCGAGACCTCCGCGACCTCGGCGACGAAGCTCCCGAACGACTCGTGTATGGCCACGCCGCGCGCCTGTCCCGCGGGAAGCGGCGAGCCCCATTTCGCCTTCTCGGCCGCCAGCTCGAGCACTCCCAGCTGACGCGGATGGTCGGCCAGCAGCGTCCGCCGGTAGTCGACCGGGTCCCGCCCCGCGGCGTGCGCCGCTTCGTCCACCATGCTCTCCACCACGAAGGCGGTGTGCGTGTGACCCACCGAGCGCCACCACAGCACGGGGACCCCCGGCGCAGGCGTGTGCAGGCCGATCCGCCTGTTCGGAACCCCCGTCAGATAGGGCGAGTCAATCAGGCCTTCGACGGAATTCGGGTCTATTCCGTTCTCGCCGATCATGCCTTCGAAGAGGGTACCGGTGACGATCGACTGGCCCACCGCCACGTGGTCCCACGCGATGATGCCTCCGTCAGCGCCGAGACCGAGCCGGGCCCGGTGCACGAACGCCGGACGGTAGTATCCGCCCCTCGTGTCGTTCTCCCTCGTCCATACCGTCTTCACCGGCGCTCCGGCGGCCTTCGCCACGTGCACCGCTTCGGCGACGAAGTCGTTCGCGGGGTTCGCTCGCCGGCCGAATCCGCCGCCCAGGAAGGTGGTGTGGAGCGTCACCTGTTCCGGCGCGAGGCCGAGGATCGCAGCTGCCGCTCCCTGGTCAACGGTCTGAAACTGCGTGCCGGTCCAGATCTCGCATCCGTCCGGCCCGATCCGCACCGTGCAGTTGAGGGGTTCCATCGGCGCGTGCGCCAGGTAGGGAACGGAGAACTGGCCCTCGATCGTCTTCGAGGCTGTGGCCAGCGCCTCGGCCACGTTCCCGGTCTCGTCGGCCGTCGCGCCGGGTGTCCCTGCGAGCTCGAGGTACTCGGCGCGCAGGGCGTCGGTATCGACACCGGCTGCCGGCCCCGGCGCCCACTCCACCTTCAGCGCGTTGCGGCCGGTCGTCGCCGCCCAGAAGTGATCCGCCACCACGGCGACGCCGCTCGGCACCTGCACGACCTGGCGCACTCCCGGAACGGCGAGCGCCTCCGTCGCGTCGAACGAGCGCACCGTGCCCCCGAACGTGGGTGCATGCGCGACCACGGCCGTGAGCAGGCCGTCGAACTGGACGTCGATGCCGAACTGCGCCTGTCCCGTGATCTTCTCCGGCGTGTCGAGGCGCTTCCTCGGCGTCCCGATGACCGTCCAGTCCTCAGGGTCCTTGAGAGGCACTGAGCCCGGGGCTTCGAGAGCTGCCGCGGCTTTTGCGAGCTCGCCGAAGGTGGCGCGCTTGTCGCCCGCCACGACGACTCCGTTCAGCGCGCGACACTCGGACGGGCTCACGCCGAACTTCTCGGCCGCCGCGGCGACGAGCATCGCCCGCGCCAGCGCACCAGCCTGCCGGTATCGGTCGAACTCGGACCAGGTCGTGGTGGAGCCGCCGGTGGCCTGGATTCCGAATGCGGTGTGTGCGTACGCCGGCGCCGCCGGCGCATGCTCGACCCTGATCTGCCCCCAGTCGCACTCCAGCTCCTCGGCGATCAGCATCGGGAGCGAGGTCCAGATCCCCTGACCCATCTCGGAGTGCGCGAGGAGCACGGTGATCGTGTCGTCGGTGCCGATTCTCAGGAAGGCGTTGGGGGCGAACGTATCCGCCGGTGCCATGCCGGCGATCGCCAGGCGCTTCGCCCCCGGGACGTGGAAGGCGATCACGAGGCCGCCCGTCGCGACGGCGCTCGTCTTCAGGAACTCGCGGCGCGTGGGGCCGGCAGAGGAGTGTCTCATCGGTCTCACCTCCCGCCCAGCTCGGCCGCCCGCTTCACGGCAGCTCGAATGCGCTCGTAGGTTCCGCACCGGCAGATCAGTCCGTTCATCGCCTGGTCGATTGCCGCGTCGTCGGGCGTCGGGTCGGAGGCGACCAGCGCCGCGGCGGCCATGATCTGCCCGGACTGACAGTAGCCGCACTGGACCACGTCGAGCTCCGCCCAGGCTTGCTGCACCGGATGGCTGCCGTCGTCTGACAGGCCCTCGATCGTCGTGATCTGCTTCCCCTCGGCCGACGAGGCCTTCGTCGTGCAGGAGCGCTTCGCCTCGCCGTCTATGTGGACCGTGCAGGCGCCGCACAGCGCCATTCCGCAGCCGTACTTCGTGCCCGTCATGCCCAGCAGGTCCCTGAGCACCCAGAGCAGAGGCATGTCCGGAGCGGCATCCACGTCGTGCGCGGTGCCGTTAATCGTGAGTCTCATGCATAGGTCTCCGACAGAAGGGTTCGCGGTTCCCGGGGGCGCTGGGGACGCGCCGGTCGATCTCAACCTCTGGGGGACGAGTGCACGCGTCAAGGTACCCTTGATGGCTCCCTGCACGAAAAGTGGGCATGTGGGAATTACGAGGAGCACCGCGCCCAGGGTACTCGAATGACTGATCGAGGCGCTGAACCGAATGACTCAGCGCCGCGCCGAAGCGGTGCCCCGATCTCGCAGCCGGATGAGGACGATCGCGGTCAGCGCGCCCACGGTATTGGACACCAGGTCCCAGCCCGTGTTGACGTAGCCACCGACGTTCGTCTCGGGCATGGTCAGGGTCGCCACGAACTCGACGACCTCGTTGAGGGCCCCGAAGCCCAACCCGGCGGCGGCCGCCAGGGCCAGCAGCCCGAAGGTGGGAGAAGGTGCGCGGCCTGACTTCTTCCGGACGGCGCTCTTCAGCCCCTGCCAGCAGACCCAGGTGGTCACGCCGAACCCGTAGGCGTGCACGACCTGGTCGTACTTCAGCCGCCCGGGGATCAGCCACAGCGAGTACAGCACCCGGCTTTCCGCGTTGACCGGCCAGCCGGAGGGAACGACGACGAGGCCGCCCGCCATGTGGGCCAGTCCCCACAGGCTGAGGGCCCACAGCGTTCCGGTGGTCAGCTCCACCGCCCGGTTGACCGCCGCCACGACTCCGATCAGCACCAGCATCACGCCGATGTAGAACAGGAACTCGCTGTTGCCGGCTCGAAGCCCGGCCGTCAGCGCGATCGCCAGGTAGCCGAACGTGAAGGCCGCCACCGGGCGCAGTCGGCGATCCATGCAGTTCTCCTGAGAGGGAACGGAAAGGTGGGTCACCGGACGATAGCGAGCGGGGCGATCCCGGCGCAATCGGCCGGTGCCTTGAATCGGTCCCGGATGGTCAAGAAACGAAAGAGGCGCCCCCTGAGGGACGCCTCTTCCTGGAATACCGGCTGTCGCCCGAACTAGAGAGCGAAGGCCACGCCGCCCTGGAACGTCCAGTTGCGGTTCTTCAGATCGCCGACCACGTCCGTGGCGTCGTTGATGTCGCTGAGGCCGAAGTTGTACCGCCCGTCCACCCACAGCGAGATCGAGCCGACGTAGATCGCCACGTCGGCACCCGCGACTCCCAACCACTCGGTGCTCTTCACGTTGTCGCCGCAGTCTTCACCGCTGGAGTCACAGCTCGTGTTGAAGCCGAGAGCGACGCCGCCGAACACGCTCGGCTTGATCATTCCGAGCGGGATGCCCGCCTTGATCACGGCCGGGATCTCGAAGTAGTTGAGGCTCAGCGACTCGACCGTGTTCCCGATGTCGAGATCCGCGCCCTTCTGGGTGTACTGGCCGGCCACCTGGGCGCCGAGGATCCCCCAGTCGAAGTTGAGGAACACGCCACCAGCGAATCCGGTGCGGTTGCTCTTGTCGAACGTATCCGCGAAATCCCCGGAGACCTGCGCCACCGAAACGCCGCCCCGCACACCGAGCTCCATTCCGGCCTGGGCCTTCGCCTGCGTGGTCACGAGAGCGAGACCGACGAGTGCCACCAGCGTCGAACGAACGAGATACCGCATGTCAGTAGCTTCCTGTCTAAGTAAATACTAGGACAATCCAATCCGACCGAAATCGAGAATACTGGGAGGGGCAGCGGCGCGCAAGGCACCTGGATCCGTCGTCAACCGTGGGCGGGTGAAGCCGTGCGCCGCGGGGAATCTACCCGGGTTCGCCCCCCCCGGCGGAGGAGGCGGCAGGCGCCTCGGGCGGCGACCCCACCACCAGTGGCGCGAGGTCCGGCGCGAGCAGGCGGAGGATACGCACGGGCAGGGCGCTCGTGAACCGGTAAGCCTCGGCTTCCTCGCCCGGCACGTAGGCCACGACGACGCCGAAGAATCGGTCCCCGATGAAGAACACGAACGTGGACGTGCGGTTGAGGGTGCGGGCGCTGATCAGCCGCCCGTCCCGCCCGAACTGCTTGTGCTGGTTATTGCCCGTGCCGGTCTTGCCTCCGATCGGGATGGGAGTTCCGTCGAGGTCCTGGATGGCTCCCTTCACGCGCCCGGCGGTTCCGTTCGCGACCACGTCCAGCATCGCCGCCCGCGCCACGGCCGCCACCTGCGTCGAGAGAACGCGCTCACCGGTGGGGGGGCCGCGCCGGAGGATCGTCGCGTAGGGCGTCTCGCGCGCGAAGTCCAGCTCGGTCACCCGGACGTTCGGCAGCCGGACGCCATCGTTCACCAGGATGCCGACCAGCTCGGCGAGCGCCCCGGGCCGGTCGCCGGAGCTCCCGATGGCGGTGCCGTATGAAGGCACGAGGTTGTCGAAGGGGTACCCGAGGCGCTTCCACGCCCGACTGATCTCGAGGAAGGACTCGACCTCGAGCAGTACCCGGATCCGCTGGTCCTGCGCTCCCTTGCGGCTCGTGTTGAAGAGCCAGCGATAGACCTCCTGGCGGGCTCCCGTGCTCGCCTCCAGCACCTCGTCGAGCGTCGCCTCCGGATGGTCGCTCAGATACGCCACGAGCCACAGCTCGAGCGGGTGCACCGACGCCAGGTACCCCCGATCGGCCAGGTTCACGCCGTCCGGGTCGGCCTTGCGGAACAGGCTCTCGACCGCCGCCTCGTTGTACGAGTTCGGGGAATGGGTCTGGAGGAACTCCCCGAAAGCGCGCGAGTCGCCGTCCGGCACCATGCTTCGAAAGGCCCATGCGAGTCGCTGCGGGGAGAGGCTCCGCCCGGCGATCGCGAGGTCGGCGGACTCGTCGAACGTCTTGCCGTCGTGCTTCAGGTAGAAGCGTGACACGAACAGCCGTCCCTCGCGATCGGCGAACCGCTGCAGGTATTCCTGGCGCCGCGGATCCGTGGGGTCCTCCAGAAGGCGGGCCGTCGAGCCGGCGATCCGGTAGCGGTAGTAGCGCTCGATGTCACGCATGATGCGCACGAACACGAGGTTCACCGACTGCTGGAAACCCTCGCGCACCGTGATGACGCTGTAGTCGTACGTGTCGTCGAAGTTGGCGAACGTGTGCGAGCCGCCGCCGGTGAAGAACCGCTCGTTCGGACTCGCCGAGTAGCTCCTGTCCATCGCCAGGTCGAGGGCCCGCTCCACGGTCGCGTCGGGCTCCGTCTGAGCGAGATCCATGGCCCACTGGCTCAGCGGGTCGGGGAACTCGGGGCGCAGGACCGCGAGCGAGTCGGGTCCGACACCCTGCAGCTCCCGGTGCAGCTTCTCGATCACCTCGAGATAGTTGACCAGGGTGCGGAGCTTCGCCGTCGAGCCGAGCTCCAGGCGGCCCGCCTGGTTGACGTCGAACGGGGCCTCGAGATTATCCGTCTGCACGCGCACCAGGTTCCCCTCCGGGCCGCGTTCGTACAGGACGAAGCTGTAGATCAGGCGCGTCGGGTCCGAGCTCTCCAGAAGGCGCGGGCCGTCGAGCCCGGACTCGCGCACGAAGGTCGTGTCCCGCAAGCGCCGCAGCGTCTGGCTGACGGCCGTCTGAGCGTTCCCGTCCAGAGTCGAGTGCACGGTCAGGTCGTACCGGTCGAGCTCGTACAGGCGCTGCGTGCCGAGGAGGCCGAGCAGGTAGCGACGGACGGCGTTCACGCCCTTCTGGTCGACGAACGACACCGCCGGAAGGGCGGGGGAGCGCGGGAGGACCTCGAGCCGGGCCTCCGCCGCCGCTCGCCGCAGTGCCGGATCGATCACGCCGTCGGCCTCGAGCAGTCCGAGGTAGGTGTCCGCGAGGCGCGCGAGCTCCTGCCGTCCGTCCTCCGATACCAGGTAGTAGGACGGACGGCGCTGAGCCAGCAGGAGGCTCAACGCCTGCCGGTAGGCGGTCGCCGCGGCGGCGTCCGGCTCCGCCTGCGCCCCGCCTGCGTCCATGGAGGGGCCGGTGCCGTTCAGCGCCTCGATCGCGTCGGCCGCGTCGGTCCCGTACCAGGCCCACAGTCCGTCCAGCAGTCCGATGATCTCGCCGTATCCCTGGATCGCCGCGAGCGGGACCGAGTTAAGGTAGTCGACGACGATCTGGCGCCGTCTCGGCAGCGTCCGCTCGCCGTCCAGGTAGGCGCGGACCGAGGCCGTCTTCATCTGCTTCAGCTTCTCGGCGG
>Ga0210121_1000458_pt1 | contig 10756 bp, 9 predicted proteins | sample Joice_ThreeSqB_D_FD_184873 | JGI IMG/M metagenome (GOLD analysis project Ga0210121, IMG submission 184873) | Wetland microbial communities from San Francisco Bay, California, USA, that impact long-term carbon sequestration - Joice_ThreeSqB_D1... | ecosystem: Environmental > Aquatic > Marine >... | reverse complement strand
TATCCCCTGTTGTTTGGCAATGGCCTCGTAGACCATTTTTCTGTCCTGGTTTTCGGCTGCGACCACGTCTTGTTTTTCTTTTTGCTGGCCGACAAATTCCAGAAAGCCTTGATTGTTTTCCCCTACCAGGCCTTTATCTTTAAGCGCTTTTATTTCGGGCAACCGGGCCAGCATCCTGGCCTGGATTTCTTTGGCAGAAGGAAACGCCCCGGCAGCAAATACGATCAAGAGAAAAATGGCGAATACCGCAAAATATAATTTTTTCTTCATTTTAATTCTCCCCGCCCATGACAGGCCTCAAATCCTAATTTATTGAGCCGTCGAAGAGGTCTTGTCAATTTTTTCTTCAGCGGCATCAATTTTACCAAAAAAGTCATCCAGAGCCTTATCAACTTTAACGTTGACGTCGATTGTGATGTGTATCGGTTTGATTTCCACCGGTGCAACTTCGACTTTGTGCGTTGTGCAGCCCGGTGAAACCAGGAATATTAAAGCTGCCACCAAAAGGTAAACTGATTTCTCCATGACGGTGCTCCTTGGTTATTGAATCATTTTGATGAGATCTTTGTACTGCAGCAATTTGTTCAGCGGGAGCCTGAAATTGACATCCAGGCGGATGCCCTGAAAGCGGGACCCTTCAATGTCAGCTTCCACTCTGATAAAACTTCCGAGATCTTTATTGTAGACAAAAGGAAGCGTTTTGGCAGGCTTTCCATCCATCTGCATTTTTAATAATAGTTCTTCTCCTTCAGAAGTCAGGGTCAATTTTGCCCACGAATAATCATAATCCTTTAATGCTTCCCTGGCAAGGTCCATCTGGGCGAACTGGGGAGTACCCGGCGGTATGCCGGCGGTCAGGATTTCGGTTCCGGTGAGGTGAATCTTGCCGCCCGCCCCCGGGGTGGAGAAAAGAAACCCGTCGTCAAAACTTAACTCACCCTTCGCATATCGAACCGGAATTCTCCCGCTGACGGTACCGCTGCCTTCGGCCGCGGCTGCGCCAAACTGTTCCAGGACCCTTGCCAGATTGAGACGGTCGCAATAAAAAATAATGTGATAATCTTCGATGCCTTGGGATATTCGCATTGCCTGGGTGTCTACCTTGCCGCCGCTCCAGTCAAAATGAGCCGTTTCAATCAAAAAAGATCGAAGCGACTCGATTTGAAAATCAATAATTCCTTTTTCGGCCGTCAGGTCACCGAGGGCTAACTTTGAAAACCTCAGTTGCTGGCCGGGGGCACTGCGTACCTCGGGCAGAAGCGGCATTGAAAGCGACATTTGGATACCTTCGATCGCCAATCGGTTCTGCTCCTTTAGCACTCTTCCATTTGTCAGCTGTGATTGAATCGAGCCGGAGAACTTCGAATCATCCATCAAAAGCTCAGCGGACAAAAGAAAATTTCCATTAACTTTTATACCGTTGGCGGCTGGATGAAAAGCGGACAGATCGATATCAGCTGCTCCGGCCGGGCGCGACAGGTTAAGATGAAAACTGGCTGCCGGGCGTTTTGTTTGAAAAATTCGGGAGCGCCCCTCAAATTTTAACGACGTTTGCGGTAGAAGCTCGCTGTCAAGCCGGCCGTTGACATCGAACCCGGTTGCAGTTTGCTGAACTTGACACTGGACGCGGCCAAGGTTCAATTGCCGGTAATTGAGCGCGGCGATCGAAACACGCCCTTTTTCCGGATGTTTTTCAGGCGGCCAGATTAAGGGGATGACTCCGCTGACGCTGTCCACCCGGCCGTCCATATCGGCCAGCGCCAGCCGCCCGCCGGCAAACCGAAGCAAACCGTTAAAGCCCATGACGCCCCGGGTGGTGTTATTAATTTTGCCGGCCAGGGACACATCCGTAAAGGATATTTTCCCGGCGGCCGAGGCCAGGGAACTCCCCGGTGTTTGTAATTTAAATTCCCCCGTCGAAGCGGCTTTATCTCCGGTGGCAAGATCCGCGGTGCCCTTTAAAACCGCTTTTGGCACCTGGATAGTTTCTGAGCCGGAGTCCATCCGGGCATCTGCCAGAAGGACGGTATAGGCGGCAGTCATCCGGTTATTGTCTGCCCGGCCGGACACCTCTATCAACGGAAGTTTCGATGTCACTTCATACTGGTTCAACCGGAATCTGGCCGTTTTGGCGGATGCTTTTGAGTCATCCGGGCTGTTCACTGTAAGCTGCCAGTTGCCGTCACGATCGTAATGTCCTGCCAGCCTGCTGTGTAACGCTATTGAATCCAGGGTTTGAAATTGGAGGTTGCCAATTTTAAGTCGAGCGGTCTGCAGTTCCAGAGCGGCGTTCAGGGAGAAAATTTGAAAGGGTGCCAATTGCAGGTCGGCGGTGGCCGTCATGTTCACTTTTCCGGATGCTGAAATGTCGCCGGCTAGCCGGATTATATCTGAGAATCGGCCCAGGTTTAACGCCCAAATCTCAGTTTTTAAATGGACTCGGCGTCCGGCCAAATCAATTTTGCCCGTGCAGTCTATTTCCTGCCCCCGGGGATAGAGGCCGACCGCAACGTCAAAAAGGGTATATTCAGAATCTTCAGGGCGAATTTCGATTTCAAATGGGACCCTGTACAGTCGATCTTTTATTTTTAAAATCAGGGCCGCGTTGCGTATCTCCAACCGCTTTGCCAGCACAGGCGGTGAGGCTGGCCCGGATACCAGGTGTGACTTTTGGCTGGACCGCAGGTTTGACAGCACCTTTTGCGGATCGATTTCGTTTAAGGAGAATTTTCCGTTTTCCAGCTGGCCGTGAACTTCGATGCCGCTCAACACCACCCGGTCGAGTTTTTTACGATACAGTTCGCCCGGCGAGTAATCGAGCTGCACCGAACGGATTAAAAGTGCCGGGTTCGGCTGCTTTCCGATTCGGATCTCACCCAGATCTGCCCCAAAGAACCCGATCCGGCGAACGTTAAAGACAATGTCTGATATTCCGGTTTCGGCGGCCAATTGAGAAAGGATCCTGGACTCTAAATATTGAGGCAGGAAAAGATAAATACCGGCGACCAGTCCACAAAATAATGCGGCCAGCAAAAATAGGATGCCCAGAGAAAAAGCTATTTTACGCTTCGACCCCATTTTTTCACTCAGCTTTTCTGGCGTTTTTGAAAGGACGCGCTTACCGTTTTTGTAAAAACGAGCTTCGCGTCATGCCGGCGCCGACCGAATCGTTTAATATGAGTTTGGCCTTTTTGAGCTGATCAATGTTGGCGTTAATTTTAAAACCCTGAAGTGTGCCTTCCTGCAACGCCCCCCGCTCCAGATCGTAGGCTAATCGCTGCATACAGACCACCGAGCAATTGCCGCGCTCATGCACGTTGGTAACCAATTTGTTGGCCAATAAATCCGCCACCGCTGCTTTTATCTCCCCTGCAGGGCGCTCGAGGATCTGCTCAAGGGTCAGGGGAATCATGGCAAAGTTGGCCTGGTGTTCGATCAGCAGATCAATTTGATCTAAACCGATACCGTTAGGAGAGAACAATTCGTGCAGATGCGCTTTGGCTCCGCGGGTGGCATATAAAAACACACCTTTGCCGTCCATGTCCCCGAAGATTTCATCACCCTCATAAAGCGCCTGAATGTAATCGGCAAAGCAGCCGTGGGTTCGGGACAGGCTGTCGATAATTCCCCGCTGCGGTCGCCTAAACTTAAAGTCAGCCCCGTGGTGCACGGTCACGGTACCGGTTGAATCGGGGGCCAGAAAAACAGATATTATGTTGTTGTATTTGCCGGATTCCACATAGGCTTTAGCGATATTTTCCACCCGCTCCGGTTTTGGATCGAGGGTCATTATGTCAAAGGCAAAAGCTCTGATGCGCCGGTCATAAAATTCAAGGGCATCTTTGAAGCGATTAAATGCGCCCCCGGCGGTTTGATCCGCGTACATCAACTTGACGAGGGCATGCTGAACCCTGGCTGCCGTGGCCGGGACCCTGTGAACAAGATCTCCCAGTTGATTGTCTATAATGATGCCGTCAAACTTTGTGTTTCCGTTTAAATCGTAAATTGTTCGGGCTATTGCCGCAAGCAAATCGGTCTTGGCTGCGAATCCGGCTGTTTGGTCCTTTGAATATTGCCCGGCAGGCGTTGCGCTGATGCGGGTCTCCAGTGCGGTTGCCAGAGAGTCATCGCCGAATATAATGTTGGACGGATCATGGGGTTTAAAGGCCTTTGCCCGGTGAATGTTTTCGGCGCCGATGATAATCGACAGGTCTCCGGTATTCAGCGTACCGGTTAAAGAGAGCATAAAGCAGAGCTCAACCGCCACATTAAATCCGGGGCAGCCGGCATACAGGTCCATGACCTGTGCGTTCGGACAATGTTGATTCAATATTTGGTAAGGAAATCTTATCAGCGGTCCGGGGTCGTATTTATCGTCCCCCACATTGGTTGCGCCGATAACCATCTTGACCCGGGAAGGATCGATGCCCGAGGTATCCAGCAGGTCCTGCAGGGCTGTTACGCCAATGCGCTCATCTGTTCCAGCCGCCCTTCTGGTTCGCACCCCCATTCTTTCTTCAATGGTTTTACTGGTAACCGGTATTCCGCCTTTAAAAGACAGGCCTTTATTTTCATATATTGAATTGTCCACGACGGTGCCGCCGTTCCATGCGCCGTAAGCAATAATTTCCATTACAGAATTCTCTGACATGCCTTTCTCCCTTCGACCCAAGGTATTTATGGTATAAGGACATCGGCAAAAAATGTCAACTTGCTTCGGCAAAGCCGCCGGGACTCAATGATCCGCATTATTAACAAATTTAAACGTTGAATCGAATATTAATAATATCCCCGTCCTTAACCTCATAGTTCTTGCCTTCCAGCCGGACGGTTCCCTTTTTTCTGGCCGCCGCATAGGTCCCGGCATCCATCAAATCATCATAGGCAAGTACTTCTGCGCGAATAAAGCCTTTTTTCATATCGGAGTGAATTGTTTCGGCGGCATCGACTGCTTCAGTGCAGCCTTTTATACTCCAGGCCCTGACCTCGTCACTGCCTACGGTAAAAAATGAGATTAGTCCCAGAAGGCTGTATGATTTGCGTATGACTTTGTCCATGGCCGATTCGCTGATATTAAATTCATTAAGAAAGTCGGCTGCGTCTTCGGTGGACATCTGGGCCAGTTCCTGTTCAAGCTTGCCCCTTATCACCAGGCAATCCTCCACGCTGGTGATTTTACCGGCATCCGGCAATTGGTCGTCCTCATCGTCGTTATTGAAAAGAACCAGCATTGGCTTGGCGGATAGGAACGCGAAGCCCCTCAAGCTAGGGGCGGATGCAAGATCGACAACCCTTCGCAACGGCGTCTCATTCTCCAGGTTTTCCCGGCACTCAACCAACAGGGTACGTTCCTGGGGGTCCATTTTTTTACCGCGTTTTTGATCAAGTTCAAGGCGTTCCAAACGTTTTTCGACCACAACCAGATCCGCCAGGATCAGCTCCTGCTCGATTTTCACATAATCTTCATAGGGCGATTTTTTTTCAAGACCCATGGCCGTATGATTGCGTATGACATGGATCAGGGCATCGCAGTCTCGTGCGGCGGTCCAGATACTCTGATCTTTTTTAGCGGCGCCTGTGCCCGGCAGAAAATATTCCACCTGGGCATAGGTGGTTTTTTGGGGTTTATACATCTGACTTAAAATATCAATGCGACCATCCGGTACGCGAATCATGCTGATGCGATCTTCGCCCGTGTGGGCTGATCCGGAAACGTTTTGGGTCAAGGCTTCAAAAATTGTCGTTTTGCCCGATTGCGGCAGACCGATGATACCTAGTTTCATGGATAATTCCTGTTGAGTTCGTTAAGATGGCCTCTGGTTAATGGTTGCCGGTCACGGGTATTTGTTACGGGTTACGCGGCGAAATTCAGACCAATCCGAAATCCCTGGCCCAGACCGGTTTTATTTGGTTCGTGCATATAGGCCGCAACTTCCCCGGCAACCCTTATTGGTGCTATTAAATGGAAGCCGTCGCGCCAGGGCGGGCTAAAATCCAAAATCCCCATTGCCCCATACAATTTTTCTGTACATCGCCGGATCCGTATCCCCTTCGGTGGAAAAAAGAAGAATCCTGGCGTCAGAATTAATATTCAGGTCTTTTTTTAAGGGTGCAAGTTCCACCTGCTTTAACAGATGGATCAGCAGCCCCAGGGTCACCGCTCCGGATTCACCGGAAATTACCCGATCGTCACCTGCCAGCGGATTCCCAAGCACCCGCATACCTTTGATGGTAACATCATCCGGGCAGGCTGCAAAAACATCGGCATAATCCCGCAGTATTTTCCAGGAAATAATACTGGGATCCCCGCAGGCCAGCCCTGCCATGATGGTGTTTAATTTTCCGCCAACTCTATGGGGTTTGCCGTCCATGGCTCTGATCGATTGGTAGTAACAGGCCGCCTGCGTTGGCTCGACAACGGTTAAAAGGGGTCGTTGGCCGCCGTATTTTTCCACGAGATAACCCTGCAGGCTGCCGGCTAAAGATCCCACCCCGCACTGGATAAACACATGGGTGGGCCTTTCCGGCCCCATCTGCTCGACAGCTTCATCAAACATGGTAAGATAACCCTGCATCACCTGCAGGGGGATATCTTCATAACCGGCCCAGGCGGTATCCTGGATCAGCAGCCACCCTTTGCGCTGGGCGCGATCGGCGGCCAATTGAACCGCATCGTCATAATTTCCTTCAATCACACTGGCATCGGCTCCCAGATTTCGAATGCTTTCCAGCCGGGCCGATGTTGTGCCCCGGGGCATGAAAATGACTGCACGGCATCCCAGCTGTTTGGCGGCCCAGGCCAAGGCTTTGCCGTGATTGCCGTCGGTGGCGGTTACGCAGGTTAAAGCCTTTACGCGCCGGTTTAGTTCCGGAGACTGGAATTCGGTAAATGACAAATTTTCAGGTGACAGATTTAATTTCTGTGCCAGCTGGATGGACAGGGCGAAAGATGCCCCCAGGATCTTGAATGCGTTCAGCCCGCAGCGGTGGGATTCGTCTTTTACCCGGATGCCGGTGACACCTAGATACCGGGCCAGGTTGTCGAGTTTGGCCAGGGGCGTCGGTTGAAAGCCGGGCAGGGTCCGGTGAAAATTTCTAACGAGATTTGTTTCAGCGGCGGAAAATTGAGAGGTGTCCGCCTTTATTTGCGCTGATTGTCGGGTGCCGGGGTTCGTTACCCAGGAGATTTTGTCCGGCCAAGGATCCGTCATGGTTGATCCTTTGATGGGCTCAGGGTCACCTTGCCTTCGGATTCAAAGGGGAGTGTGGTCGGCAGCATATTGCTGCCGGACACCCTGAGTTTGCCCGTTAAGCGATACTTCAACTCTTCAGAATCCTTCAACCCATAAACGCTTCTAAACATTTTAATAACCGAGGAATAAACCGTAACCGTCACAAGTTCGGTTCCATAGGATGGTATTTCGACCGGGGTGTTGGACACGCCCGTGGCAAACGGCTGGCCGTTGATTTCAAGTTCGGCCTTGATTCCCTTGACATTTAAATCTAGATCATTGGCATTGAACACCCGCAGCTGGATTTGGAAGGCCGTTTCAAGACCGCTAACCTCCTCGACCCGCAGATTGGCCAGCGCAATCCGGGGCGGGTCCAGCTGTTGCCCGACCCCGGCGCAACCGGCCATCATTAAAATCGCTATTAATAATGCAGCAACCCTGATTTTCGGAATGGCCATATTCATTTAGATACTTTTATTCCACGAGCACTATTAACCAATAACGAATAACAAATAATTTTTTCCAGGCTAGTTCCCTAAAATGCCTTTGAGGGCGTCTTTTGCTGATTTTTCGAAAGGTTTAATTTCCTTTTTCTCCAAAAGCTTTTTACCTTCTTTGGATTCGAAGATTTGCTTTTCAATCTCCTGTTTGGTGGCCGCACTTAAATCAGGGCGAAATGTGGGCGAAGAGAAGGTTCCGGCCACCACCACCGGTACCATGATGCCTTTAGACTGGCCCTCATCGCCCTGGCCTTTAATGGTGGCGACCGCTTTTGGTTCCACCCGGAAATCAAGGGTTTCCTTTACCAGGTCAGCCGTTCCGTCCGCTATAATCCTTATAAAAGGCGATTTGAGGTTGCCCTGGGGGATGTTTACCGCCCCGTTTTTGATCGAATAGGGAATGTCCAGCTCGGTGAAATCAGTTTTCGGTCGCTCGCCGCCTTTTTTAGCCAGACCGAATGCCGATCCGACATTGCGCACCATGGCAGCCAGGTCAATTCCGACGATGGCACCATCATTGAATTTTAAATAACCCTGGCCGTTTAAGGTTTGCTTGATTTGCTCGGGTTCGTCGCCGCTCATCGACAGATTGATGTCGGCGTTGGTGCTGCCCTGCAGGAAATCTTTTTCCAGGACATCCTTGAGCAGCGGTTCCACCTGGAGATTATTGACCTTCAGGTTCAGACTGCTGGCGGGCATATCCTGGGCGACATTCAGCAGGGCCTTGCCGTTGGCATTGCCCTGATACATATTCAGTTTCATCGGGTCAAGGTTGAATATGCCGTTTTTGGCGTTGACCTTCAGGTAGACATCCTGCACATTGGCTTTGCTGATCGTAAGTTGTCCAATTCTTATGAGGCCGTCCAGAATCATACGGCGCAGCGGTGTGTAATCGGTCTTTTTCTTCGGGCCGGCGGCCGGGGCCGGGGCTTTTTCAGCCGAGGGCTGGTCGCTTTTCGGGGGCATGTAGCGATCCAGGTTAATCTTATCCAGATTCAGGTCAAATTTCAGGTTGGGTAGAGAAAATTGAGCTGCGCTTGCTGTAAAGGTTAATTGGGATTGATCCAGATTCATAACGCCATTGGATACGGATGCTCGATTGGCATCCGCTTTGATATGGGCTTTTAAATCAACACTGCTCAAGGCCTTGGGATCCGTGGTGTTAACCGGAAAGGTTTGGCCCAGAGCCGCCACGAGTTCGCGCGGTGAAAACTTATCCACCGTGATGTCAAGGTCCACCCCGGGAGTGGTAGCCGGATTTTCAAGGTTTCCTTTCAGATGCAGTGTCAGCTGCTTGAGGGCTTTTAGCGACAAATCCAATGGAACAACACCTTTTTCAAAACCGCTGCCCACCGGCCCGACGGTCCCTTCAAGGGATAGGGGGTTTTTATCAAGTGCAGCTGAAAACTTGAGCTCCACCGGTCGATCCAGGGAAACATCTTTTAAGATCAGGCTGATGTCCTTGATTTCTTTGCGGGTATTGGTCGTGTGATCAACCCACAGGGCCGACCCGTTATTAATGGAAAAATTACCCACCGTCAGGGCGTTGATGGGAAGCCCTCCCATGCCGGCAGGAGATTTACTAGATTCCGGCTTTTTGGCAGCAGTTCCCGTTTGCTGCTGCTTGGGCTGCTCCCAGTTGCCCCGGCCGTTTTTATTTTTTATCAGCACAATCTGCGGTTCATCCAATACGAATCGTTTCACCTGGATATCTTTGCTGAGGAGGGGTAGAAGTTTTACCCTGACCTCAAAGGACTTGACTTTGACAAATTCTTTTTCAGCGAATCCAGCCGGGTTGCCCAGCTGCAGGTCAGAAAAAGAAACGCCGGCCCACGGGAAAAGCGAAAGTTTCAGATCATCTCCCACTGAAAATGGGCGTCCGGTTGCTTCGACCACCTTGTTTTCAAGAACAGGTTTGTATTTTTGAACATTTACAAACATCGGAATGATCAGCAGCGCGGCGATGATGACCACCGCAAGGCCTCCGACAATAATTGCACCCCATTTAAGAAAGCTCTTCATGATAGTTTCCTTTCACCTGAATTTATCTAAACTAGGTACCAAGGCGCTTGGTGTCAAGCGGGAGAAGTAAATACCAGATTCATTTTTGGCGGTGAGAATTAATGGCTTTTACTACAAAAGGCGTGATGTTGTCGACAATGACTTGATATCCCTGGGCTGTGGGATGAATGCCATCGGCTTGATTCAGCTTGCGGTGGGTGGCGACACCGTTTAAGAAAAAAGGTGTTAAAATGATGTTTTCCGCTTGGGCAATCTCCGGATAAATTTTCGCAAAAGCGGTGGTATAGTCTTTTCCCAGGTTCTGGACGATTTGCATGGCCCCCAATACGACGATTACATTTTTGTCCTTGAGTTCTTTGACGATTTTGAGAATGTTGGTCTTGATCAAATCCGGATCGATACCCCGAAATCCATCGTTGGCGCCGATCACAAGGATAACGATATCCGGGTTTAAAGTTAAGATCCAGTTTATTCGCGCCAGAGTTCCGCTGGAAGTCTCACCGCTGATGCCGGCATTAACTACCTTATATAGATAGCCCAGGTCGCGCAATTTCCTCTCGAGGACAGCCGGGTATGCAAATTCTTCCTCAACACCCAACCCTTCGGTAAGGCTGTCGCCAACGGCCACAATCGTGCCCTCAAATTTTTTTTCCGGCTCAGTCTGGAGCTTAGTCGAAGTAGTCGCTTCCTCACCGCATCCATAAACCAGCGCAGTGACGACTATAGTAAAAATAATTAGGGTTTTAAAAGCTTTCATTGTTGTTTATCTGAATTGTTAAACCACCCGCTTCGCTCGAGGCACAGAGCTCACAGAGAGAAGTTTTCTTTTGTCCGCCCGGGAGACGGCGGGCGGACAAAAAAGCTCAAGCCCTTCGGGCTAAAAGCATACGGACAAATGCTCTGCTTTTAAGCGCCTGCCTAACCTGCTGCGAAGCAGCTCAGGGTTTTACCGGGGCGCGTTCTCCCGCCCCGGTAAAAAATTATTTTTCTCTGTGGTCTCTG
>Ga0210121_1000454_pt1 | contig 10771 bp, 9 predicted proteins | sample Joice_ThreeSqB_D_FD_184873 | JGI IMG/M metagenome (GOLD analysis project Ga0210121, IMG submission 184873) | Wetland microbial communities from San Francisco Bay, California, USA, that impact long-term carbon sequestration - Joice_ThreeSqB_D1... | ecosystem: Environmental > Aquatic > Marine >... | reverse complement strand
CGCCCGTGACGGCATACCCGAGACCGGCCAGCGGCAGAGCATAGCGCCCCGGCCCGCATCCGAGATCGAGGATCGAGGCGCCGGGCCCGAGGCCGAGCAACTTCGCCAGGTGGCGGGATTCCGATGCTGCCGTGCTCCAGGCTTCATCCGAGAACATGGATGCCGATACGGCCACCCAGAACGCATCGTCGTCGTGCCACGATTCTCCGTGGGCGGCCGAATCCGGACTTACCATGGCTCCTTACCCCATGCCTTCCCAGTTCTCGATCGGATCGCTCGACCGAACCCGGTGCATGCCGTGCTCCTCGAACAGGTCGAGCGCTTCCTCGGCGTCCTCGGTGAAGTCCACCGCCGGCGGCACCACCACCGACGACATGCAGTCCTCCATGATGTAGATCCGGGTCGCGAGCTCCGGATCCCGCGCCTGAATCGCCGTGAGCAGGTCGTGCAGCGTCCAGGCGACGCAGTGACTGGCTGCCTGTCCCGCCACGATCACCTTGTCGAACTCCATCAGGTGGTCGAACAGAGAGAGATTCGGCGACGCGATCCGCTCGCCGCCCGGACCCAGCGTGACCTCCGGACTGAACACCGAGTAGTTCTCGGTGAGCGGCGTATCGCCCTTGACCTCGAATCTGGCCGCCGTCTGTCGGGCGATGCTGTGGAAGAAGACCGCCTCATCGAGCGAGGACACGAGCGCGTGCCCTATGCTCCCGAGCAGCGCGTGATAAGGCCAGATCATGAGCGGGTACCGGCCCTCGGTAACCCGGCGCACGTAGTGGCGGGCGTATTTCCGCAGCCACTCCAGGTCACCTCCAGCCAGCGAATCGGCCACTGCCGGGTTGGGGCACCAGCGACGCTCCTCGACGTCCGCCAGCGTGATCTCCGTCTGTCCTCCCACCGGGTGCTCTCCGTCCTCGTTCACCCAGAACACCGGGTGGAAGATCTGAAGCGCGGTGTGGGTATCGAGCGTCGCCGTGATCTCGGTGATCGAACCGAGGTTCCGATAGATGAACTCGCACAGCCTGACGTTGTCGTCCACCGCGCCGCGGCCGGATCGTCCTGCGACGAACAGCTCGTAGCCGGGGATGCAGAACGTATTCTGACAGTCCACGAGGAGGAGGCCGATCCTCGGATCATCGTCCGATGGATGACCGATGCCGTGGAGGGCCGCCCAGGCCTCCGCCGCGGGCGCCCGGCTGCCATAGTCGACGCGCCAGATCTCGCCCGTCCGCGCTGCGTCGAAGTGCGCCGGGATAGGAAGTTCAGGCACCTTGCACCTCCGCATCGAGCTGAGCCAGCTGGTCCCAGTCCACCCGGATGAGCCTGGGATTCTCCCACACGCCCCGGCCGACCTTCGCCTCCGGGAGTCCGTCCACTTCGACCACGTCCGCCGTGAAGTCGAAGTCCGTCACGACGCCATCCTCCTCGCAGCCATGCCCGAGGATGCTGCTTCCAACGCCGTAGGCGGCGATCGGCAGACCGAGCTCTGCGAACCGACGGATCTTGCGGGGCGTGAAGCCGCCCGAGACCATGATCCCGACGTAGTCGAACCCCTCAGCGTCCAGGGCCGCGCGGACCTTCCGCACCAGGTGCGGGTTGACTCCAGCGAGGCTCTCCTTGCCCCACAGGTCGGGATCGTCCATCAGGGCCCGATCGACGAGCTTTCCGCTCGTATCCACGCGAACCCCGTACAACACCCCGTCGCCGAATTCCTCCCGCATCGCCCGCGCCACGGCAAGCGAATCTCCCACGCAGTCGTTGCGGTAGTCCACCAGGCTCACAATCGGGACGTGCGGCTCCTCGTCCCTCACGTAGTGGGCGAAAGCGATCGTCGCCCGGACGACGTCACCGCCGAACGCGGCGATCAGGCCGTGCGGCATCGTGCCCACGCCTTCGCCACCCCACCAAGACGCCCCGGCGTCGCTCGACACATCCCCTCCCCCGCCCACGCGAGCCGCGTAACCGTCGGGTGTCTGGATCCTCCAGTCGTCATGCCTGGGCGCGAAGTAGATCACCGGGACGCCGGCCGCCGCGTCGACCGATCGCGCGGCGTTGGTGGCGATCAGGCTGCGACGCGCCAGGACCCCGTCCAGAGTGGTCTCGAGGTGGGCGAACGCCCGGTACTTACCCCTGATCCGAAACGACACCTCCCACGGCTCGATCCGGTCGCCGTCGTGCAGCGTATCCACCTCGAGGTCCGCGTAGTCATAGCCCGTCGCGAGCTGCGTCTGGAGCATCCGGACGCACTCGAAGGTGCCGGCCACCACCCCTCTGCGCTTGGCGAAGAACTGGAGAGTGACGAACGGATCCCGCCCGGCGTGACTCAACGTGCGAGCGGTACGGACGAAATAGCGATCCGAGAGCCATCCGTCCCGAATCCGCGGATCGAACTGGAACAGAAAGGCGGGGAAGCGCGTGAGCTCCTCGTGGAACAGCCGAGCGCGATCCGAAGTCATGTGGTCTCCCGAAAGGCGTGGCCCGGCCGCGCAGGCCGGGCCCGTCCCCGATTCACCGTTCCACAAACCGACCCGCTCCCTCAGCGGTAGCGATCACTGGTCTCCCGCGCCCCGTCCTCACAGGTCGGCCAGACCTGCACTTCGCCGGTCCTCGAATCCACGGGCATGATCCGTCGATCGCGCGGCACGCGGTCGTCTTCGGACGCCAGATAGGCCAGCATCGCAACGAGTGTCGCGTTACTCCCAACGTTCTCCCACACGATCTTGTCGAACGTGTCCAGGTTCGAATGCCACGTGTATGCGAAGTAATCCCAGCTGCTCGATCCGAGGCCGACCGTCGGAGCGCCCGCGCAGATGAATGACGCATGGTCGCTTCCGCCACCGCTCGGCGTGCCCGGGAAGCTGAGGTCGATGTACTTAGTGATCTCCGAGGGAACGCGCGACATCCAGTCCGCCACGTTCCCTGAGGCGCTCACCAGTCCCATGGACGAGGCCCGCGCCACCCTTCCGGTTCCGTTATCCTGGTTGAACGCGGCCTGCAGCCCGTCGATGACCTCCGGGTGATCGTGAACGAACGAGCGGGACCCGTTGAGACCCTGCTCTTCGCTCGCCCACAGGCCCACGAGGATCGTGCGCTTCGGGCTCGGATACGTCTCGGCCAGGATTCGCATCGCCTCCAGCATCACGATGCTGCCCGTGCCGTTGTCCGTGGCGCCGGACCCGCCGTCCCACGAGTCGAAGTGGGCCGAGAGGACCACGTACTCGTCCGGAAGCTCCGTGCCCCGGATCTCTCCGATCACGTTGGCCACCGGGACTTCGTCTCCAAACGTCCCGCGTGCCGACAACCGGAGCCTGGGAGCCTGGCCGCGGCTCGCGAGCCGCCACACGAGGCCGTAGTCCTCGCAACTCAGGTCCACGGCCGGGATCGTGGTCGTGGCCGCTCCGAACACCGTGTTGAGCGCGAAGATGCGGCGGGCTCCCCAGCCACCGGACCAGTCGGACCACAGGACGCCGAGGGCCCCGGCTCCTTCGATCGCGGCCAGCATGTCCGCCCGCGCGTACCCGATGGCTTCGAGTCTCGCGTTCCACGCGGTCCGCATCTCGCTCCGCTCGGTCCGGACCGAGTCCGTCTGCTCCTCGGTACCGTATTCCTCGTAGCTGGAGAGCGGGCGGCAGGATGGCTGAGGCATCGCGAGGGCCACGAACTTGCCGTCCACGGAAGGCAGCCATGCGTCGAAGCCAGCCGCGTTGTCGACATCGGGAAAGGTCACGACCCCACCCTCGACGACACCGTCGGTGCCGGGGCTCCAGGCCATCAGCATCGCGTCGAGAGTACGGATCCGGGGCTCCACCAGGTCCAGGTGGGTCACGCCCCGCTCCCAGGCCTTCCACGTTCCGTAGTTCTCGATCCGCGCATCGACCCCCCACCCGGCGAGCATCTCCCGGGCCCACCGATTGGCCCGGTCCGCGGCCGGCGTCCCGGTCAGTCGGGGGCCGATCGAATCGAGCATGGCCTGCCCGATCGTCCAGGCGTGGGAACTCTCCATGCCCTCGGCCCAGATCGCCTCGATCACCGGATCGTCGGTTGGGAAGTTCTGCGCTGACAGCGGCATCGCCATCAGCAGCGCCGCCGCGAATCCGAACCCGGCGCTCGTTCTGGTAAGCATTATCGTCTCCACTCGCGTGGTCGTCTCGTAGCTCCCGGGATCGGGCAACGAGTCGGCGCCCGGCCCCCGTCTGCAGGTGGAGGGAGAATAGGTCTCCGTGGACGGCGAGTCCAGTAAGCGGGACCCTTTGCGAGGCCCGTTTCCAGCACTCGCGCAGGGCGACCGGAGACCACTAGTTTGGCAGCGGATCGATCGTGGATTCATCGACGGCGACGACCGCGTCGCGCGCTTCCGTCACCACTCGCTCGAGGATGCCCCATGTCCGGCTGGCGCCTGATTCCGTGTCTGGCAGTTCTTCCGCTGATCATCTCCTGCTCGGGGGCGCCCGAACACCAGATCGTCCTGAAGGGAGGCACCATCTACGATGGATCTGGCGGCGCCCCGTTCGTGGGCGATGTGGCCATCGACGACGACACGATCTCGGCCGTGCTCCGGTACGGCGAGGAGGGAGGACCGGACGGACTGCGGGGCGTGACCGAGATCGACGTCTCCGACATGGCCGTGTCGCCCGGCTTCATCAACATGCTGTCGTGGGCGAACGAGTCGCTGCTGGAGGACGGCCGGGGAGAGAGCGACCTCCTTCAGGGCGTGACGCTCGAGGTCATGGGAGAAGGATGGTCGATGGGCCCGCTGAACAACTCCATGAAGGCCGAGATGCTCGAGGATCAGGGGGACATCAAGTATGATGTCACGTGGACATCCCTGAACGAGTATCTCGAGCACCTGGTCGAGAGCGGTGTGTCGCCCAACGTGGCCTCGTTCGTCGGCGCGACGACCGTCCGGATCCACGAGGTGGGATACGAGGACCGTCCGCCCACGCCCGAGGAGCTGGCGAGGATGCAGGCCCTAGTGCGCACCGCGATGGAGGAAGGCGCCGTCGGACTGGGGACTTCGCTGATCTACGCGCCGGCCTTCTATGCGGGCACCGACGAGCTCATCGCCCTCGCCTCCGCGGCCGGCGAGTACGGCGGAATGTACATCTCCCACATACGCAGCGAGGGCAACGCGATCCTCGCCGCGGTGGACGAGCTCATCGCGATCGCTCGTGCCGCGGAAGTTCCGGCGGAGATCTACCACCTGAAGGCGGCGGGCAAGGACAACTGGCCCCGCCTGGACGAGGTCATCGGCAGGATAGAGGCCGCTCGCGACGAGGGACTGCGCATCACGGCGGACATGTACACATACACGGCCGGCGCGACCGGCCTCGACGCCGCAATGCCGCCCTGGGTGCAGGAAGGGGGCGACAAGGCATGGATCGCCCGCCTCGAAGATCCGGCGATCCGCAGGCGCGTGGCCAGCGAGATGCGCACTCCGACCGACGAATGGGAGAATCTTTACCTGGCGGCCGGTTCGGCGGACAACGTCCTTCTCGTAGGCTTCCGAACGGACGAGCTCAAGCCGCTGACCGGCAAGACCCTGGCAGAGGTGGCGGCGGAGCGGGGCGTCACGCCCGAGGAAGCGGCCATGGACCTCCTGATCGAAAACGGCGCGGATGTGGGCACGGTCTATTTCCTGATGTCGGAGGGGAACGTCCGGAAGAAGATCGGGCTCCCGTGGGTGAGCTTCGGTTCGGATGCCGAGGCGCTCTCGCCGGAAGGCGTGTTCCTCGAGTCCAATCCGCACCCGCGGGCCTACGGTAACGTCGCCCGGCTGCTCGGTCGCTACGTTCGGGACGAGAAGGTGATTCCACTCGAAGAGGCGATTCGGAAACTGACGAGTCAGCCCGCGGGTAACCTCGGCATTCGGGGTCGCGGCTCGCTGACGCCCGGTTACTACGCGGACGTCGTCGTGTTCGACCCTGCGACCATCCAGGACCACGCCACGTACGCGGAGCCGCACCAGCTGGCCGAGGGAGTGGTGCACGTTTTCGTGAACGGGACGCACACGGTGCGGGACGGAGCCCACACCGGCGCCCTGGGGGGACGCGTGGTGCGGGGACCCGGGTGGAAGTCCGACTGACCCCCGACGCCGCGCAGGACCTGTTCGGCTCGGCTCTGAGCCCGGATAGAGGTTTCGCGCAAACGCTCGACGCGAGCGATGCCCTGGCCGGGCTGAGGGACCGCTTCGAGCTGCCGTGCCGGGAAGGCGTCGATCTCATTTATCTGGCGGGCAATTCCCTCGGCCCGCTCCCGACAGAGTCCCGCCACGCGGTGGAGCGTGAAGTTCAGCGCTGGGCGTCGCTCGGCGTGGACGGCTGGTTCGAAAACCCCCTCCCGTGGTACGAGATCGACGAGCGGTTCCTGGCGCCGCTCGCCAGGGTGGTGGGCGCGGAACCGCGCGAGGTCGCCGTCATGAACGGCCTCACCGTGAACCTCCACCTCATGCTCGCGAGTTTCTATCGTCCTTCCGGCCGGCGGCGGCGGATCCTGATCGAGCGTCCCTGTTTCCCGAGCGATCGGTTCGTCGTGGAGACCCACCTGCGGTGGCACGGACTCGATCCGGCTTCAGCGATCCTGGAAGTCGGGCCGCATGACGATGGCGGCCCGACCGATGAAGCGGACATCGAGGCGGCGCTGGAGGGCGCGGGCGACGAGATCGCGCTCGTGCTTCTAGGCGGGGTGAACTTCCTCACCGGTCAACTCCTGGACCTGCACCGGATTGCGACGGCGGCCCGGGAGTGCGGCGCGGTCGTCGGATTCGACCTGGCACACGCGACCGGCAACGTGCCCCTCCGGCTGCACGATTGGGAAGTGGATTTCGCTGCGTGGTGCAACTACAAGTACGTGAACGGGGGTCCGGGGGCGCCGGGCGGCATCTTCATTCACGAGCGGCACGCGACGGATTCCCGGCTCGGCCGGCTCGGCGGCTGGTGGGGGAACGACCCGGCGACCCGGTTCCGCATGCAGCTCGATCCGGACTTCGCGCCACGGGCCGACGCCGCGGGCTGGCAGCTCAGCTGTCCCCCGATCCTGGCCATGGCCCCGCTCGGACCGGCTCTCGCGCTGTTCGAGGAAGCTGGCATGGACCGGCTGCGTGCGAAATCCTTGCGGCTGACGGCGTATCTCGAGTGGTTGCTCGCCGGGTCGCTCGGGGAGGGGGGCGAGATCGTCACGCCACGAGACTCGGAGCGAAGGGGCGCGCAGCTCTCCCTGCGGTTGCCCGGTCGGGCGCGCCGGGTACACGGATCCCTCCAGCGAGCGGGAGTGATCGGGGACTACCGCCAGCCGGATTTCCTTCGCCTCGCACCGGCACCGCTGTTCAACACGTTCGAGGAGATGTGGCGCGCCGCGGAAGCAACCCGGATCGCCGTTCGGGAAGCGAGCTGATGGCATGACGAACCTGTACGACATCAGTCCTCCCCTGGGACCTGACACCGCGGTCTTTCCCGGCGATACGCCCCTCGAGCGCGAGGTGCTGCTCGACCTGGCAGACGGCGACGCCGTGACCCTGTCGACGTTGCGGTCCACGTGTCATCTCGGAGCCCACGCGGACGCGCCCAGTCATTATGATCCCGACGGCACCTCGATCGGCGAGCTCCCGCTCGGGCCATTCATCGGGCGGTGCCGGCTGGTTCGCGTGCAGGTGGGCGCCGGCGGTCTGGTTACGACACAACAGGTCAGTGAAGCGCTGGCGTCCGGGCCGGAGGCGCCGCCGGACGGCCATCCGGACGCGGAACGGCTCCTGATCGCGACCGGCACCTGTCCCGATCCGACCGAGTTCCGCGCGGACTTCGCGGCTCTGTCGCCGGAGCTCGTGGACTGGCTGGCCGGGAGCGGGGTGCGGCTGGTGGGAATCGACACCCCGAGCGTCGACCCCGCGGACTCGAAGGATCTGCCCGTGCACCGGGCGGTGCGGAGACATGATCTCAACATCCTGGAGGGGCTGGCGCTCGACGGTGTGCCGGACGGCCTGTACGAACTGATCGCCCTTCCCCTCCGTCTTACCGGATTCGATGGGAGTCCGGTCCGGGCCATCCTCCGGTCACTGCCGGCGCCCGGCGATTCTCCCGGCTAGGATCCGTCTTCTCTACTTTGCCGCCATGCGCCCGCCATCGACGGGAAGGTTGACCCCCGTGACGTAGGACGCCGCGGGGGAGGCGAGGAAGCCCACCACCGCCGCGATTTCCGAAGGCTCGGCCAGCCGCCGGAGCGGAATCCCGGCCTGCCACTCCGCCTCCACCTGCTCGACCGACGATCCCCGCTCGGCCGCCACGGACTCGGCCAGTTCCTCCAGTCGGGCCGTCGCGGTGTAGCCCGGTAGCACGTTGTTCACCGTCACACCCAGTGGGCCGAGCTCGTGGGCGAGCGTGCGGGCCCAGTTGGCGACCGCGGCTCGCGTGGTGTTGGAGACTCCGAGGCCGGGGATCGGGGATATGACGGAGACGCTGACGATGTTGATCACCCTGCCGTAGCCGGCCTCCCGCATGCCCGGAAGCATGGTCTGGACGAGGACGTGCCCGCAGCCCACATGGGCCGCGAGCGCCTGCAGGAAATCCTCCGGGCGGGCTTCCAGGATGGGCCCGTGGGGCGGGCCGCCCGTGTTGTTTACCAGGATCTGCGCTGGTCCGGTCCGCGCCAGGTGCTCGGCGACGTTCCGCCGCACCTGCTCCACGTCGTTGAAGTCCGCCACGACGTAGGAATGCCCTTCCCCGTGTGGGGTGGCGAGGCTGGCCGCGGCTTCCCGCAACGCCGCCCCGTTGCGGGCCACCAGCACGACATCCGCTCCACGCCCGGCCAGCTCCTCGGCGCAGGCCCGACCGATGCCTCTGCTGCTGCCGCACACGACGGCCCTCTTTCCGCTCAGGTCCCCCATGGCGCCCCCTAATCGATCCGCCCGGACCTCATTCCGTCTTCCGGGTCATCGTGAAGACGGCGTCGAACAGATCTCCGCTGCAGTCGTCGTCCACCACGGCATCGCCGCTCGCCGATATTCCGCCCTCCGCGATGGTGCCCTTCCCGCTGAGCACGCCGGTACATCCGCCACCTCGCTCGTAGTGCGAATCGAACGACAGCGTGTCGCCCGTGATCGTTCCCTCGATCGTGCCCACCACCGCCTCGGCGCCCGAGAGCTCGAGCGTCCCGTAGATGAATCCGCCGGGAGACGTGGTGATCGTCGCCGGTCCGGCATACACGCTTCCGAGAGCTCCGATCGACGTCTCGTACGTGCCCTGCATGTTGTAGGGGTATCCCTGATCCCCGGGCATCGGGTTGCCCGAGCACGCCGTCACGACAAAAGCCGCGACACCGATCCATGTGCCTGAAGACCGTCCAATCATGTCCCTCTCCGTTGATAGAGTCGCTGCCCTGTGCCAGGTGGACGCGGACCGCTCGCGAGGCTCAGGCGAGTGAAAACTCGGCCTCGTCGATCGCCTTCACCTCCCCCGGCGTCAGTCGCACGTCGGCGGCCGCCACCGAATCCAGTGCGTGCGCTGTCGTTCGTGCTCCCGGGATCACGATCACGTTGGGGGCCTTCCCGAGCACCCACGCCAGCACTACGGCATGAGCCGAGATCCCCTTCTCGCGGGCGATCGATGCCACGATCGGGTGATCCGGAAGCTTGAGATTCAGCCGACCGCCGCCGACCGGGCTGTAGGCCAGGAAACCGATTCCCTCGCCTTCGGTGTAGTCGACGACTCCCCCTTCGAGCGCTTCTCGGAAGAAGGGGCTGAGCCGGTTCTGCACGCTGCTGATCCGGACGATCTCCGACGCCCGTCGAATCTCGGACACCGAGACGTTGGAGAGCCCCACGGCCCGGATCTTCCCTTCCGCCTTCAGGTCCGCGAGGGCCCCGACGCTGTCCTCCAGCGGAACCTCCGGGTCGACGCGGTGCAGTTGATACAGGTCGATCACGTCGGTGCCCAGCGCCTTCAACGACGCCTCGCATGCGGCGCGGAGCCGCTCCGGTCGAGCGTCGCTGTCCCACCCGCCCGCGGGGCGCGTCATCCCTCCCTTCGTCGCGACGACTATCCGGTCGGCATCGCCCGTCCACTCCCGCAGCGCCTTCGCCACGAGGCGCTCGTTGTGACCAATGTCGTCATCGCCCAGGCAGTAGACGTCGGCCGTGTCGATGAGGGTCATCCCGGCATCGAGCGCTGCGTGCAGCACCCGCACGGACTCCCGCGGATCCGGACGGGCCGCCACGGACAGCGGCATGCCGCCGAAGCCGACGCACGTGACATCCGGAGCCCCCGGTCCGAGCGACCGTTCTTCCATGTCTCCTACCTCCCCATGATTTCGAGCATCCGCTCGACATCGACGACCTTGACACGGGGCCTTCCCCGTGGCCGCCCCTCCTTCGTCTCGTGTTCGTCGAGCTTCCGCCAGTCATCGAAGCTCACGTAGCGGACCGACCGGGACTCGAGCAACTCGATCACGGCTTCCGGCTCCGGCGACTGCGGATTCAGGGTCTCTCCCCGCCCGAGCTCTTCGAGCATCCCGGCGACCGTCTCGGCGGCGTCAAGCTTGTTGGTGCCGATGATGCCGCTCGGGCCTCGCTTGATCCACCCGGAGACGAACTCGCCGGCGATGGCGGGCCCGCCCGGACCGTCCGTTACCCGGCCGGCCCGGTTGGGGATCACGTGTCGATCCGCGTCGAACGGCACGTCAGGCAGGGGCACGCCCCGGTAGCCCACCGAGCGGAGTACCAGCCCCGCGTCGACCGTCTCGACCTCGCCGGTGCCGATGCTCCGGATGTAGCCGCTCTCCGTCT
>Ga0210121_1000444_pt1 | contig 11011 bp, 8 predicted proteins | sample Joice_ThreeSqB_D_FD_184873 | JGI IMG/M metagenome (GOLD analysis project Ga0210121, IMG submission 184873) | Wetland microbial communities from San Francisco Bay, California, USA, that impact long-term carbon sequestration - Joice_ThreeSqB_D1... | ecosystem: Environmental > Aquatic > Marine >... | reverse complement strand
GGGCTGCGCTACTACCTTGCGAGGTTCGTCGCCCAAAGAATCCTCTCCAGGGATGGCTACCGCTGCGGCCTCGACGCTGAGATTATAGGCCCGGTGGATTCGTCACAAGCCATGAACGCTTCCGGCACGCCAGAGGAGCGCGCTTGATTCCGAAGATGCTCGGCAAGCTCGATCATCACATGGTGGAGCTCGTGCAGGGCGCCTCGGCAGCGTTTGCCATGAAGCTGCTCGCGGCGGCCGCCCAGTTCCTGCTCAGCGTGTACGTGGCGCGCGTGCTCGGAGCGGAGAAGACGGGCATCTTCTTTCTCGTCCTGACGATACTGCTCGTCGGCAGCATCATCGGTCGCGCCGGGCTCGACAACGCGCTGCTGCGGTTCACGGCGGCCGCGTCATCGCTGGGACGGTGGGATGAGGTCCGTGGCGTGTATGGAAAAGGCATGGGCATCGCCCTCACCGTGTCCGCCGTGACCGCCGCCCTGCTCTACGCAGGTGCGAGCTCACTCTCTCTGCATCTGTTTCACAAGCCGGACCTGGCAGGGCCGCTCCGCATCGCGTCGCTTGCCCTGGTGCCCATGGTGCTGGCACTGCTGCACGCGGAGCTTCTGAAGGCGCTGAAGCGGATCGTGGCCGCCGTGTTCGTCCAGGGGATAGGCATACAGGCCCTGACCCTCGCGATCTTCTGGGTCTTCGCGCGTCGCTGGGAGGTGGAGGGCGCCGTGTGGGCGTACGTGGCTGCGGCCTGGGCGACCTTCCTCGGCGGCCTCTGGTTGTGGCGGCGCGCCACTCCGCGGCTGTCGAGCTGCCGCGGCAGCTTCCCGACCCGTGAACTGCTGGCGAGCAGCGTGCCCCTGTTCTTCGTCGCGTCGATGACGTTCGTCATGGGTTGGGCGGGAACGCTGTTTCTCGGGATATGGGGGTCCAGCGCGGACGTGGGGATCTTCACGGCGGCCGTGCGCACGGCGCTCCTGATCAGTCTCGTGCTGGTGGCGGTGAACGCGATCGCCGCGCCCAAGTTCGCGGAGCTGTATCGGCAGGGCGACATGGCCGCGCTATCTTCCGTCGCGAGGACCGCCACCGTCCTCGTGTCGGTCCTCGCGGCCCCGCTGTTCATCTTCTTCGTGGCGTTCTCCACCCCGGTGATGAGCCTGTTCGGTCAGGAATTCGTGCGAGGAGGCACCGTGCTCGCGATCCTGGCGACGGGCCAGTACGTGAACGTGCTCACCGGATCCGTCGGCTATCTTCTGATGATGACGGGAAACGAGCGGCTCGTGAGGGACAACATGGCGGTCGCCGCGACTCTCAATCTCGTGCTCAACGTCGTGCTCATCCGGGCGTATGGGCTGATCGGGGCCGCGATCGCGACCGCCGTGGCGATAGCGGTGCTGAACCTGGGAGCCATGTACCTGGCCTACAGGAAGCTGGGCATCATGACGGCGCCCATCCGAGCGCGGAAGGCCTGATGCACGCGCTGTTCGCGTTCGCGCACATGCAAGACATCGTGCCGATCCTCGCGCCGGCGTCGCTGGTGGTATACGTGGCCTGGCTGCTGCCCTCCACCTCGTTTCCACGCGGCCTGCTGCGCCGGGAAGTCCTGATCGTCCTGCTCCTCGTGCTGTACCTCGTCCTCAACATGACCATCAATCATTCCCTTCAGGGAATCGGCCCCGTGGCGTTCTTCCGCAACCAGGGTCGCCTGTTCTACGTGCTCGCCCTGCTGGTCCTGTTCATGTCCCTGCGGCCCGGCTACCGGCTCGAGGAGCACCTGTATCCGGCTGCCGTGTACGTCGGCGCCGCGATCGCCGTCGTCTCCTTCGCCAGCCTCCTCCTGGGTCCTTTCAGCATCGGCGGCGTGCGCTTGAGCAGCGACATTCGGCTCCAGGGGATCATGGGAGGGCACAATCCGACCTCGGCAAGCCTCGGACTGTGCGTGCTCGTGCTCGCGGTCGCTCTTCAGGACCCGGAGCTCGGACCCCTCCGCTTCAGGGCGAGACCCGGTCTGTGGGTGGCCGGGTTCCTGATCCTCGCGGCGACCCTGTCGGCGAGGTCGCGGGGGTACACCATCGCGCTCATCGTGGCCCTCGGCTACCTGTTCCTTCCGTCGCCACGGGACCTGTTCGTGCGATACCGGGTCTCGGTGCGCCGCCTGGCGTTCATCGCACTCCTGGGGATCACGCTGCTCGCGGGAGCCGGGGCCCTGGCGACGAGACTCGGGCCGGACGTGATCCGGGACCCCAACGTGGTGACGCGCCTGGCGCTGTTCGCCCGCGCGGCGAGAATGGGGCTCGAGAGCCCACTGACCGGTCTCGGTCTCGGCACCTTCGAGCAGACCGATGTCGCGATCGATCGCGTCATTCCGGGGGTCTTCGCCGTCCGGACTTCCGGCCGCTACGTTACCGAGCGAGTGGCGTTCGACGTGGAAGGCGGCCTCCACGCGCACAACGTGTATCTGCAGCTGTTCGCGGAAACCGGTCTCCTCGGACTCGGCCTGCTGGGGCTGCTGCTGGTGACCGTTCTGCTGGACGGAAGGGCGATACTGCGCAGGAAGGGGGTATTCCTGGCCAGTGACGAGACATCACGGGCGTGTTTCAACGCACGCCTGACGGCCAGCATGATCATCTTCCTGGGAGTGGCGGGAATGGCCGCCGGATACACGTTCCAGTCTCCCGGCACCTCGTGGCTGCTGTGGATCGCGATGGGCCGCCTGATCCGCCAGCGACATGCGGCGCTGGGAAGATCCGGAGAGGTCAAGGCCTGGGCGGTCCCGAGCGACGCGGAGCCGAACCCCGCGTGAGCCGCTCATGGTGACGCCGGAGCGGTGGATCTTCGTCACCGGCGCCCCGCGATCCGGTACGACGTTCGCGGGGAAGATCCTCTCGACGCCCGTGTCGGTCGACTACGTGCACGAGCCGTTCAATCCGGCGTGCGGGATGCCCGGGCTTCGAACGCGCTATCCCTACGTGACGCCGGACACGGAGGACGAGCGCCAGCTGCGGGAGATGGTCAACCGTATGCTGGCCTACGACTTCGGCCTCACGACGGCTTACTATGCGCGCGACGGGCGAGCGAAGCGACTGGTCAAACGGCTCGCCGGCTCGCGCGGACCGTTCTACCTGCGACTGGCCAGGATGAATCCGCTCAGTCGCGTCGCCATCGTGAAGGATCCGGTCGGTTGCCTGCTCACCGGCTGGCTGACCCGCGAGTTCGGCTTCCGCAGCCTGGTGCTGCTTCGCCACCCCGTCGCCTTCGTGGCCAGCACCCGCCGGCTGGGCTGGGATCTTCAGGAGCACCTGGATGCCCTGGCCGCGCAGCGTCACCTGGTGGAGGACTGGTTCGCGTCGGACCCCGGCGAGTTCGGCGCATGGCGCTGGTCGAGCCACGCCGAGCGGGGGGCCGTCCTGTGGCGGGCGCTGAACCGCGTGCTGCTCGGAATGGCCGCGCGGGATCCGGGCATCACGGTGGTGCGGCACGAAGACTTGAGTGCCGCACCGGTGCCCGGCTTCCGGGACCTGTTCGAGCGTCTGGAGCTTCCCTGGTCCCGTCGCGTCGAGAGGCGCATCGGTCATCTCACCGCGGTGGGCAATCGGGCGGAGGCAGGCCGTGGGAGAGTGCAGGACTTCGCGCGCGACAGCGCGGCGCTGCTCGACCTCCGCCTCGGGCAGGTGGACGCGGACGAGCGAGCCAGGATCTGGGAGCTGACGAGAGAGGTCGCGGAGCCCTACTACGCGCGGCACACGTTTCTGCTCGAGGGGTCGGCACCGTGATCCCGCCCCGGGTGTTGCCGAACTTCCTGTACATAGGGCCTGACAAGTCCGGCTCGACCTGGATGTACGAGATGCTGCGCCAGCACCCGCAGTGCTACGTTCCCCGAATCAAGGACATCTACTTCTTCGACCGGTACTACGATCGGGGGTTGTCCTGGTATGCCGGGTTGTTCCGCGACGCGCCGCCGGAAGCGCGGGCGATCGGCGAGCTGTCGCACGATTACCTGTTCTCCGATCAGGCGGCGGCCCGCATCCAGCGCGACCTTCCGGGGGTCCGACTGTTCACGTCGCTTCGCGATCCGATCGAGCGATCGTTCTCCCACTATCTCTACATGGTGCGAAGCGGCATGACGGCATCACCGTTCGAGGAGGCCGTCATGCAATTCCCCGAGATCATAGACAACAGCCTCTACCACAAGCACCTTACCCGCTACGTGGAGCGGTTCGAGCCGTCCCGGCTTTCCATCTTCCTGTTCGACGACCTGGTGGCGGACCCGCGGGAGTTCGGGCGCCGCATGTTCGAATACCTCGGTCTCACGTCTGAGGTCGAGATGGACTTCGACCGGAAGGTCCTCTCCGCCAGCCGGCCGCGTAACCGGCGATTGGCGCGGATGGCCAAGCAGGGCGCCAACCTGGCTCGCCGCTTCGGACTGGTCGGCCTCGTCGGAGCCGTGAAGGGAAGCGCGACCTCGAGGTGGCTCTACGCTCCGTATCGTGAAGAGGAACGACCGTCCCTGCCGCCGGACGCCCGTCGCCGGCTGGCGGAAGTGTATCGGCCGGACGTGGAGCGGCTGCAGTCGCTGATCAACAGGAATCTCGATCACTGGGCACAGGTGGAGGGCGCGTGAAGGTCGCGATCGTGCACTACTGGCTGGTCCACATGCGGGGCGGCGAGCGCGTCGTGGAAGCGCTGTGCGAGCTGTACCCGCAGGCCGACCTGTACACGCACGCCGTCGATCTGGACGCGCTGTCCGCCGACCTGAAGAAGCACGACATCCGGACCACGTTCGTCGGCCGGCTTCCGGGCGCCGCCCGCCATTACCAGAAGTATCTGCCTCTCATGCCGCTGGCGCTCGAGCAGCTCGATCTTCGCGACTACGATCTGGTCATCAGCAGCGAGTGCGGGCCGGCGAAGGGGGTCGTCACCACGCCCGATACGCTGCACGTATGCTACTGCCACAGCCCCATGCGCTACGTGTGGGACATGTATTGGGACTACCTGCGGGAAGTCTCGCCTCCGCTGCGACCGGTCGCGCGGCTGCTCCTTCACTATTTGCGCCGCTGGGACGCGGCGAGCGCCCTGCGCGTCGATCACTTCTTCGCCAATTCGGAGTACGTCGCCCGGAGAATCCGGAAGCACTATCGACGCGACGCCGAGGTCGTGCATCCGCCGGTGGATACCGGGTCGTTCGAACTCTCCGCGGAGACGGACGACCACTATCTCGTCGTGGGACAGCTCGTCGGCTACAAGCGGGCCGACCTCGCCGTGCGGGCGTTCACTGAAATGGGCAAGCCTCTGGTCGTGATCGGCGAGGGCGAGCAGATGAAGGAACTGAAGCGACTCGCGGGTCCGACGGTGCAGCTGCTGGGCCGCCAGCCGTTCTCGGTCGTCCGCGAGAAGTACGCGCGCTGCCGGGCCCTCGTATTTCCGGGCGAGGAAGACTTCGGCATCGTACCGGTGGAGGCGATGGCCGCGGGTCGCCCCGTCATCGCGTTCGGCCGCGGCGGTGCGCGTGAGACCGTCGTCGAGGGCGAGACGGGCCTGTTCTTCCAGGAACAGACGGTCGAGTCGCTTGCCCGGGCGGTCGAGAGGTTCGAGAGCCGGCCGACCCCGTTCGAGCCCGAGAGGATCAGGGCCAGGGCGGAGAGGTTCGACCGCCGTGTGTTCAAGGCGACGATGGAGTCGCGGATCGGTGAGCTGCTCGAGGAACATCGGGAGGCCACCGGCCGCGCGGCGTCAACGGATTTCTAACGGTCCCCGGTGGCGACTCGCAGGTCCTCCAGCTCGAGCTTCAGAGCCGCGAGCACCTGCCGATACTGTTCCTCACCCACCAGGTTGCGCGTCTCCAGCGGATCGCTCCGCAGGTCGTAGAGCTCATCGATCTGCGCTGGATCCTCGTAGCTGACGTACTTGAACTCGGGCGTCCGCACGGCCCGCAGGGTTGGCGTCACCGGAAACCTGGAGTCCTGGAAGTACTCGTACAGGAACGCCTGCCGATGAGCCCCATCCGCCGTCAGCTTGAGGGACTGGTCGATTCCGACGCGAGGGACGGGGAGAAAGTGGGACGGAAAGCCCTCCTGCCTGCCTGTCACGGCATGCATGATCGTGGCCGGGAGGTCCACGTTGAGGGCGAACCCGTCGCTGTGCTCGCCGCCGTCGAACCAGGGCGGATACCGCACGATGAGCGGCACGCGCATCGATTCCTCGAAGGCCACCCGCTTGTCGAGGAGGTGATGCTCCCCAAGCAGGTACCCGTTGTCTCCAATCAGGATGACCAGGGTCTGGTCGAGGATCCCCTGATCCTCCAGAGCCGTCAGCAGCCGGCCCACGCTCTCGTCGACGCCTCGCACGAGCTCGTAGTACGCCTCCGCGGTCAGCCTCAACGTGGATTCGTTCCGGACGACGGCCCTCTCCCTCAGGAACGCCGGCTGATCGCTCAGATCGTCGTAGAAGCTGCTCGGAATCTCGAGCGATCCCGGATCGACCGTGCCCCGCCATCGGTCCTGCGGGACGAAGGGCGCGTGCGCGGCGTTGTGCGACAGCACGAGGAAAAAGCGCTGGTTCCCGGCCGCGCGCACGAAGCGGATCGCATGCTCCGTCAGCGCGTCGATCGAGTGACCGGAGTACGGCACGGCGGCGCCGTCGATGTCGAGGACGGGATCTACGTACTCACCCTGCCCGCTCAGGCTGACCCACCGATCGGCCCAGTCCGGAGGTGTCTTTCCGCCGAGATGCCATTTGCCCACGTAGCCCACCCGGTAGCCGCGGACCTCCATCGCACGGAAGATGTTCTTCTGCTTCTGCGTCCAGTCGTCGACGTTGGTGCGGACGCCGTGCGAATGCGCGTACAGGCCGGTGAACATGCTGGCGCGGCTCGGCTTGCAGACGGATTGAACGACGAAGGCCTGATCGAAGGTGATGCCCTCGTTCGCCAGTCGATCGATGGAGGGGGTCGACAGGGAAGCGGGAGCCAGGGATCCCACGGCGTCCCACCGCAGGTCATCGACGATGATCAGCACCACGTTCGGCGCGTCTTCCGGAACCGGGGAGGTCGCGTCCGCACAGGCCACGGCGAGCGAGGCCATGGCGAGGATGGTGGCCAACAGACCGGAGACCCCGGCCCGACGTCGCCGAGCTCGGCATCCGGCGAAGCCGCTCAGTACGCTCCTCGCCCTCTCAGGACCGCGGAGGCCGTACCGGCCAGGATCGCCAGGTCCTTCCCGAGGCTCCAGTTCGTGATGTAGTCGATGTCCAGCCGGGCCCTTTCGGGGTACGCGACGTCGCTCCGGCCGTTGATCTGCCAGTAACCCGTCAGTCCGGGCTTGACCGCCAGGAAGACACGCGCGTCCGGTCCATAGTGCTCGATTTCCTCCGGCACGACGGGACGTGGCCCGACCAGCGACATGTCTCCGAGCAGCACGTTGAACAGCTGCGGAAGCTCGTCGAGGCTCGTGCGGCGCAGGAATCTGCCGACGCGCGTGACCCGCGGGTCCTCGTCCGGACTCAGCTTGTAGTCGCTCTCCACGTAGCGCCGATACAGGAACGGGTCCGTCTTGAGGACCTCCTCCGCGTCCACCCGCATACTGCGGAACTTCCACAGCCGGAACGATCGTCCGCCGAGACCGAGTCGCTGCTGACGGAAGATCGCCGGCCCCGGGGAATCGAGCCGGATCGCGAGCGTGATGACCAATCCGACGGGAGCGAGCAGGACGAGCGCAGAGCCCGACACGAGGATGTCGAGCGTTCGCTTCGCTACCACCTGCAACAGGTGCAGGCGGGGGATCTCCAGCTCGATGAGGGGCCAGCCGGCGATCTGCTGGCTCTTGAACTTGCACGGAATGGAGCTGAGCTCGGCCGGGACCACGCTGACGGTGGCGCCGTGCAGCAGGCAGCAGCGGACGACTTCACGAAAGCGATCGGCGTCCAGGTGCGCCGAGACCACCACGCTCCGGATGTCGTGTTCCTCGATGAGATCGCGGAGCGAATCCAGGCCTCCGAGCGCCGTCGGGTCCTGCGATGGGTCCGGCGACAGGTGACCGACCACGCGCGCCTGTCGGTCATCGTTGACGATGAAATGGACGCGGATGCCCATCGCGGCGTCGTGGTCGCCGATGATCAGGGTCGGCCGCCGTCCGATCTCCTTCCGGTAGATGGCTCGAATGAGCTGTTCCACTCCGACCCTCACGGCCGCGTAACCGCTGGCCATGAATACGGCCAGGAACAGGTATTCCCTCAGGAGCATCCGGAAGTCCGGATAGATGATGCCGAGCAGCGCGAACGCCGCCACCGCCGACACGCCTCCCACGGCGGACCGCAGATACGATCGCCTGGCAGTCGCCGGCCCGTAGGTCTGGAAGACGGCCTGCGCCCCCGTGCCGACGAGAAATATCAACGGAAGCAGGTTGAGCCCGTGAACCAGGCGTCCGACGTCCACCGTCGCGACGAGGGAGAGCGCGAGAGAGGCCGCCACCACCGCTGATTCGCCGGCCAGCAGGGTACCGACTCGGAGGAGCCGCCGGACACGCTCGTGCCACACTCGGCGGTTGACTGCGTCTCGCTGGGGGCGAAGATCGAACGGCTCATCCAGGGTACGGGATGCGGCGATCCGCTCCTCGATGATGCTCGCCGGAGATGTCCTCACGTCTGCGTGCGCCTCTGATTCTGTTGGGCCCGCCCTCAGACCCCGTACTGGATCGCGCACGGTCGGGCAGGATGGCTAAGAATGGCCATCTTGTCTCAAAGTGTCAATTCCGTGCGTATCGCATCGTCTTCGATCAGACGACGCGAATCGCACCGAAGTCACGACTGCGCGCTGAGTGAGCGCGGGTCAGCTGTCGGGGGATTGAGTCGGATCGAGCGGCCCGTCAGATGGGCTCAGGCGAGCAGCAGGCTCGCTCCGCCGATCGCGATGATGACGAGGCCAACGAACACCTTGAGTCCGATAGCCACAGCGCGGCCCAGCAGCGCGCCCCAGCTTGCGCGGGCCGAGCCGGCCGCGCGCCCGGTCTGGTGCCACGTGAGGAGAAAGGCGCCCCCGACCGTGCCGATCAGGGCGCCCACCAGGGAGCCTGCCACCGGAACCGGCGTACCGACGAGCGCGCCGACCAGCCCGCCGATCAAGGCGCCCCAGAAGGTGCGGCTCGTGCCGCCGTAGCGCGAGGTCATGCGTCCGACGGCCACGAACTCCAGGAACTCGGCCAACCCGCCCAGGCCGACCAGGAGCAGGAAGATCCACGGCGACACCAGCCCGCCGAACACGCCCAGCAGGAGGATCGCGATCATCACCCAGATCCCGGGCAGTCCGAGCGGGATGAGAAGGAGCGATGCGATCATCGCGGCGACGGCGATCCAGGCCAGGGCGGAGGTTTCCATGCCGGCAAGTACGGCTGGAATCGCTCGTGGGATTCAAACCCGTGCGCCAAGGCGGCCGCGACGCGGCGGACTGGTGCGACCTTCCACCATGGCGAGCCCCATCCTATCGTGGGGAGCATGGGTGTGGTGGCACCCGAGGTCGACTGAAGGTGGAGGCAGACAGAATGATCCCTCGTAGCCCACTCCGGAACCTGAGCACGATCCCCTTCCTGGCCCTCGCGATCGCCTGCGGCCCTGATTCCGCCACGGAAACGGTCCTCGAGCACGGCCATCCCGCGGGGACGGGAGATGCCGAGGCAGTCCTGCGCGATGGTCTCGGCAACCATCACCACGAGGTGACCACCCACTCCGACTCCGCCCAGGTCTACTTCGACCAGGGGATGCGCCTCGCTTACGGATTCAACCATCCGGCCGCGGTCGCTTCCTTCCGGAAGGCGGCCTCGTTCGACCCTGACTGCGCGATGTGCTACTGGGGGATCGCGTGGGCGAGCGGGCCGAATATCAATGCCGCGCTGACGCCGGAGGGGGCCCTTGTCGCCCGTCAATCGATCCGGCAGGCCCTGGAGGTGCTGCAGGCATCGGCCGATGCGGGGGAGCGCGAGCGAGCGTACATCGAGGCGATGGCGCTGCGCTACGAGGAAGACCCGTTGTTCGAGCGAGCGAGACAGGACACGGCGTACGCAGCGGCGATGGACCTCGTCGCCGACGACTGGCCGGACGACCCTGACGCCCAGGTGCTCGCGGCCGAGGCCCTGATGGACCTGAGTCCCTGGAACTACTGGAACGACGACGGATCGCCACGCCCGGCGACTGAGAAGATCCTCGGCCGGCTGCTCCCGGTCACCGAGGATCACCTGGAGCACGCCGGGGCATGCCACTTCTACATCCATGCCGTCGAGAAGGAGCACCCGGAGCGGGCCATTCCGTGCGCCGAGCGTCTGGCCGGCCTGATGCCTGGAGCGGGGCACGTCGTTCACATGCCATCGCACATCTACATCCGGGTCGGCCGGTACGCAGATGCGATCGAGTCGAACGAGAACGCGGTGCAGGCCCACGCCATGCACGCCGAACCCGCGCCGGACCAGGGTCCCGATGGGTTCGACCAGGGGTACGGTTCGCACAACTACCACTTCCTCTCCTTCGCCGCGCAGATGGCCGGCAACCGTGCCCTGGCGATGGAATCCGCCCGTCAGCTGGAGGCCAGGGTGGACCCGGAGATGATGCGCGAGCCCGGATTCGGCGCCCTGCAGCACTACCTCGTGACGCCGCTCCGCGTGATGGTGCGCTTCGGAATGTGGGACGAGATTCTCGCCGAGCCGGCTCCTCCCGGCGACCTGGCGTACCCACAGGGCACGTGGCACTACGCGCGCGGCATGGCTTTCGCCCGCAGCGGTCGGCCGGACGCGGCGGAAGAGGAACTGGGTGCGCTTCGAGCGCTGCTCGCGAGCGATGCGCTCGACGGGGTGACCGTATGGGAGCTGAACTCGGCTCACACCCTGCTGTCGATCGCCGAACGCGTGCTGACGGGCGAGACCGACGCCGCGCGCGGCGACACGGAGGGCGCTGTCGCGGCCCTGACGGAGGGGGTGGCGATGGAGGCCGCCCTCACGTACGACGAGCCGCCCCCCTGGCACCTTCCGGTGCGCCACGTCCTCGG
>Ga0210121_1000420_pt1 | contig 11642 bp, 8 predicted proteins | sample Joice_ThreeSqB_D_FD_184873 | JGI IMG/M metagenome (GOLD analysis project Ga0210121, IMG submission 184873) | Wetland microbial communities from San Francisco Bay, California, USA, that impact long-term carbon sequestration - Joice_ThreeSqB_D1... | ecosystem: Environmental > Aquatic > Marine >... | reverse complement strand
GGAAGAAGCACCCGAACTTCGCCCGCCTCGAGCCCGCCGATCGGCAGAGAGTGCGGATCCTCGCCGCCATTCTCCGGCTCGCCGCGGGGCTGGACCGCACGCACACGCAGGCCGTGCGAGCGATCCGCGTGGAAGGGACGGACGGGCCGGTCCGCCTCGGCGTGGCGGCCGATGTCGAGCCGCAGGTCGAGATTTGGGACGCCGTGCGGAGAACCGACCTGTTCGAGGAGGTGTTCGGTTCGGAGGTCGAGCTGGAGTGGCAGCCCGTCGTTACGACGGCTTCTCCGTCCTGAGGTCGACCGATGGAAGCGCTGCCCGGGCCATCCGCTTCGCGAAGTAGTACACGCGCTTGAGACTCTCCAGCACGTCCACTTCGAAGGTGTAGGTGGGAAGCCGGCCGGGCTCGTGAGCCACGAGCCGATGGGCTTCGTGTATCGCCGCGGAGCTCGCCAGCCGGTTGATCTCCCCCTTCATCCCCACGACCTCGGCCGCGGCCGACTCGTTCTTCTGCGACACGGCGAGCAACGCCATGTCGAGCGCCCGGCTGACGGCCGCGTGGAACTCCTCCAGGACACCCGTCGTGGCCTCGCTGACGTGCACTCCGTCGTCCAGGCGAGACCGGCCGAGCCGCACCAGGTTGGTCTCGATGACGTCCCCGATGTTCTCGAGGTCGTTCGTCGCCTCCAGCAGCTTCATCAGCTCTTCCGTCTGCCCGGCCGTCAGCGTCTCCTGGCTCACCCGCCCGAGGTACGTCACGATCTCGCCGTGAAGCCGGTCCACTTCGTCGTCCCTCGCCGAGAATCCGCCCAGCTCCTCGCGATCCCCCTTCACGACCGCCGGCAGAATGTCCTTCAGCATCTCGCCCACCCGGTCTCCCATGTTCAACATCTCGAGGCGGGCCCGGTCGAGCGCGAAGGCGGGAGTGCGGAGGAGGCCGTAGTCCAGGTACTTGATCTGCACGCCGTGGTCCCCGTCCTTCCGGTCGGGCACCAGGCGCCGCACCAGCCACACGAACGCCCCGCCGAAAGGCAGGAAGAGAAGCGTGTTGGCGACGTTGAACAGGGTGTGCGCGTTGGCGATCTGCCGGGGGGTCTCCGCGGCGAGCCGGGCGACGCCGGCCAGCTCCGGGTGGGCGGGAGACACGCGCACCGTCATCCAGATCAGCTCGGGGATCAGGAACACCCAGATGAGCACGCCCACGACCTTGAAGATCAGGTGGATCACGGCCGCCCGCCGGGCCTCGCGAGGCCGGCCGATCGACGCGAGAAGCGCCGTGACCGTGGTCCCGATGTTGGCGCCGAGAAGGAGTCCGATCCCGGCCGGCAGCGAAAGGAGCCCCTGGCTCCCGAGCACGATGATGATCCCCACCGTGGCCGCGGACGCCTGTACGAGCGCCGTGAACAGGGCTCCGATCAGGATCCCGAGCCACGGATTCCGGAGGCCGGTCATCAGATCGAGGAACGGAGGCCAGGTCCTCAGCGGGCGCATCGCCTCGCCCATGATCCCCATGCCCAGAAACACCATCCCGAGGCCCATGATGGCCGCGCCGATCTGCCGCGTCATCTCGCGCCGCGCCAGGAACAGCGCCAGGAAGCCCACCGCCACGAGGAGCAGCGAGTACTCCTTGATGTTGAACGCGATGATCTGGGCCGTGATCGTCGTCCCGATGTCGGCCCCGAGGATGACGCCGACGGACTGGCCCAGAGTCATGATCCCCGCCGAGATGAAGCCGACGACGAGGACGGTGGTGACGGAAGAAGACTGGATGATGGCTGTGACGAGCGCACCGGTGAACACGCCCGCCACCCGGTTCCGGGTCAGGCGGGCGAGGATCGACCGCATCCGGTCTCCCGCCACGAACTTCAGGGCTTCGGCCATCTGACCCATTCCGAACAGGAACAGGGCCAGGCCGCCGAGCAGGCCGAATATCAGGGGAAGGGGGCCGGGGCCGACAAAGCCCGTGCCTTGCATCGGGCGGATCTCCGCTACTCGTCCGTCGCCGGATCGGACGCTCCGATGCCGCGCGGCCTACGCCGTTTGAGCCGGGTCGCCTCCCAGTGCCGCGCCTCCGCCCAGCGGATCAACTCGGACTGCGAGCTGCGCCGGTCGCTCTTTCCGACCGGTCTCAGCTGCGTGTAACTCCCGTCCGGGTGCATCTCCCAGGCCGAGCGGCGGTCTGCCAGCTGCGTATCCAGGATCATCTGCAGCTCGGCCTGGAGCTCGGGATCCTCGACCGGGGCGACGACTTCCACGCGGCTGCGCAGGTTGCGCCGCATGGCGTCCGCCGAGCCGATGAAGTACTCGTCGTTCCCGCCGTTGTGGAAGTGGTATATCCTGCCATGCTCCAGGAATCGTCCGACGATGCTCACCACCCGGACGTTCTCCGACAGCCCCACGATCCCGGGCCGCAGTCGGCAGGTATCCCGGACCACGAGGTCCACCCGTACCCCGGCCCGCGACGCCTCGTACAGGGCCCGGGTGACGTCCACGTCCTCGAGGGCGTTCAGCTTCATCCGGATGAGGCCGTCGCCCTGTCGCCGCTGGTGATCGATCTCACGCCCGATCTTCGCGAGGATCGCCGGCTTCAGGATCTTCGGCGCCGGGAGGATCTTCCGGTAGTCGCGCCGGGGCTTGTAGCCGGTCGTGAGGTAATTGAACAGCTCCGTCAGGTCGTGCCCGATGTCGGGGTCGCACGTCAGGAGGCCGATGTCGGCATACGACCTCGCGGTTCCGGAATGGTAGTTTCCCGTTCCGATGTGCGCGTAGCGCCGCAGGCCGTCGAAGTCCTGGCGCACCACGAGGATCGCCTTGCAGTGCGTCTTCAGACCCACCACCCCGTAGGTCACGTGGATTCCGTAGGCGCTCAGCCGGTTGGCCCACCGGATGTTGGCGGCTTCGTCGAAGCGGGCTTTCAGCTCGACCACGGCCGTGACCTGCTTCCCGTTGCGGGCCGCCTCGATCAGGTAATCGACCGCCTTCGACTCGGCCGACGTGCGGTACACGGTCATCTTGATGGCCCGGACCTTCGGATCGACGCTCGCCTCTCTCAGGAATCGCTCCACCGACGTGGAGAAGGACTCGTATGGATGGTGCACCAGCATGGACCCCAGGTCGCGTATCGAATGGAAGATCGAGCGATCGGACACGATCTGGGGGTGGTCCACCGGATGGTGGGGCATGTCCTTCAGCTCGGGCACGTCCAGGTCCGCGATCTGCATCAGGTCCGCCAGCCCCAGCGTGCCCTCGACCTCGAACACGTCGGATTCCTCGTCCAGCCCGAGCTCGGCCGCCAGCATGCCGCGGTGCGTCGGGGTCATGTCGCGCGTCACCTCGAGCCTCACGATCGGCGCGAGCTTCCTCTGCCGCAGCTCGGTCTCGATCATCGCCAGCAGGTCGTCCGCCTCGTCCTCCTCCATCTCCGTATTGGCGTTCCGGGTGACTCGGAACAGCTCACAGGCCTCGATCTCCATCCCGGGGAACAGGAGGTCCAGGTTGGCGGCCATCACCTGTTCCAGCGGCACGAAGGCCTTTCGGTCCGGAAGCGCCAGGAACCTCGGAGTGCCCGTGCCGACGGGAACCTTGACCCGGGCGAGCGACGCGAACGGGTCGCCGGCCAGGCGCAGCGTCACCAGGAGGTTGAGCGACAGGTTGGAGATGAACGGGAACGGGTGAGCCGGATCCGTCGCCTGCGGCGTCACGAGCGGGTAGATGTTCTCCACGTATTGACGCCGGAGCCATTCCCGATCCTGCTCCGGCAGCTCGTCGTGCTCCGCGATCACGATGTCGTGCGGAGCGAGCGAGGACACGATCTCGACGAACGCCCGCCGCTTGCGGGCCACCAGGTCGCGCACCAGTGCGTAGCTCTCGTCGATCTGCTCCTGCGGACTGCGGCCGTCTTCGCTGAGGCTCAGGACCCCGGCCCCCACCTGCTGCTTCAGGCCACCGATCCGCTTCATGAAGAACCCGTCGAGGTTCGAGCTGACGATCGAGAGGAACTTCAGCCGTTCGAGCGGCGGCACGCGCTCGTCCTCCGCCTCCGCGAGCACACGGAAGATGAAGTTGAGCCACGTGAGCTCGCGGTTCAGGTAGAGGGCGGGATCCTCGAGATCGAAGCCGCCCTCGGGGGTCGGCACGGGGACCGTGTCGGGCGGCGTGACGCGCGAGGCGGTCGATTCGACTGCCGGCTCGTCTGCCGGTTCGGCCTGCGCGCCGGCCGACTCCCGTTCCCGCACGATGCCAGAAGGCGGGGCAGCTTTCGGACGAGCGGGCTCCCGGCCGGCCACCGGAAGCTCCAGCTCCTCTTCCGGCGGCGGCGCGGCCTCGTCGGCCTGGCGGCTGCGGGCGAACGGCGGCCTGAGGTGCTCCGGAAGGCTCACCCGCTCCGACCAGCCCGGTCTCGATCCGGACCCGTTCCCGTCCGGCTGGCCCTCGAATTCGTTGTCATCCATGCTCTTACAGGTCCGTCCTCGCCATTTGGATCCCGTTGTAGTCCCGCAGCGGATGGTCCAGCGCCCGATCCATCGCGTCACACAGCATGTCGAGCACCCGCACCCGCGCGTACCGCTTGTCGTTGCCCTCCACCAGATACCAGGGCGCAAGGGGCGTGCCCGTGAGTCTGACCATGTCGTCCACCGCCACCTCGTAGGCCTGCCAGCGCTCGCGGTTCCGCCAGTCTTCGTCGGTCAGCTTCCAGCGCTTGTACGGCGTTTCCTCCCGGGCCTGGAATCGGCGATCCTGCTCGTCGGGCGTGATGTGGATCCAGAACTTGACCACGATCGAACCGTGGGCCACGAGCTGGGCCTCGAAGTCGTTGATCTCCGCGTAAGCGCGCAGCCACTCTTCCTCGGTGGCGAGTCTCTCGACCCGCTCGACCAGCACCCGGCCGTACCAGCTGCGGTCGAAGATCAGGAAGCGGCCGGCGCCCGGAAGGCGTCGCCAGAAACGCCACATGTAGTGGTGGTCGTTCTCCTCTCCCGAGGGGGCCGCGACCGATACGATCTCGTAGTCACGGGAATCCAGCGCCGGCGTGATGCGCCGGATCGCGCCTCCCTTTCCGGCGGCGTCCCAGCCTTCGAACACGAGGATAGTGGACCGGCCGCGGTCCCGGGCTACCCGGTACAACCGGTTCAGCCGGGCCTGGAGCCGGGTGACCTCGGCGCGGTATGCCTTCTTCTCGAGACTCCTCTCCATGTCCAGGGCCGAGAGGACCGTGACCGGGCGTACCTCCCGCGGCTCGTTCTCGCCACCGTCGACCAGGCGTTCATCGTCCTCGTCCGGTTCGGTCCGTGCGGACGCGATCTCCCCGGCCAGCCGGGTGGTGATCCGGTCGCGCAGCGCCTCGCCCACCGTGAGACTGCGGTAGTTCGCGTCTGCCCCCTCCACGATGCGCCACGGAGCCCACTCGGTGTCGGTGCGCCGGATGATGTGGCCGGAATAGCGTATGAACCGGTCGTACATCGTCCAGTGCTCCCAGTCCTTACGCGTCACCCGCCAGCTCTGGAGCGGGTCGGACTCCAGCTGCTCGAAGCGCTCCTTCTGCGCTTCGCGCCCCAGGTGCATCCAGAACTTGAGAAACAGGTATCCGTCGTTCGCGAGGGTCCTCTCGAACGCGTTGATCTCGTCGAGCTGCGCGTCCAGCGCGGCGTCCGAGGTCTCGCCGTAAACCCTCTCGAGCAGCGGGTCCGTATACCAGGCGCTCAGAAACAGGCCGATATCGCCGCGAGGGGGAAGATCCCGCCAGAACCGCCAGTACTTCGGGCGAGCCGCTTCCGGAGCCGTCGGCTCGCCGAACGCGCGGGTGGTGATCCCCCGCGGGTCCATCCACTCGTTCAGCAGGTTGGTGAGCTCGCCCTTACCGGCCCCATCCACCCCCGCGAACATCACGATCACCGGGACGCGGGCCTCCCGGAGGTCCGCCTGCGCTTCCAGGAGCTCTTGCCGAAGGACGTTCGCGCGCTTCCTGTATTGCGCGCGCGACACGGCGGCGCCGGTCTCGGCGGCCTCGAACAGGAGATGCGCATCCTCCAGAGACGGGACTCCGATGGAGTCCGGGGGAGTCGCGCGCCGGGCGTTCACGTTCAGCGGGCCAGGTTGACGTTGAGGTACTCCGGGTCTCCCGTGACCTCGCGCACCACCCATGGCGCGATCCAGTCCGGCAGACGAGGTCGCACATCCTCCGACGGCAGCTCGACCTCGGCGAGCACCAGGTCCCGGCCCGAGAATTCGTCCACTTCCCACACCAGGTCGCCTTCGGGTACCCGATACCGGCGCTTCACGACCCGCCGGCCACGCGTGAGCGGCCACATCGCGTCGAAGGTCGCCCGGTCGGTGCCCTCCTGCAGCTCCATCCTCCGGATGCCGGCGCCGACCTTCACGGTCCGCACGTACCACTCGTCCCCGTCCGCCCGGACGCGTCGGATTCTCTCCTGCAGGCGATCGCCCGGCAGGTATCCCTGCTCGATCTCGCGGAACGGCCGGCCCTCGATGGCCGGGGGCATCGCCGACAGCAGGTACTTGCGCTCGATCTCGACATTCGCCGTCACGGTGCTGATCAGCGATTGCCGCACCTCTCCCACGGCACCGAAGAACGCGGCGCTTCGGTCTCCGAGCCAGCCGTCTCGCAGCTGCTCGAACAGGGCGGTCTTCTCCGCCTTCAGCCATTCGGCCACTCTTCGCAGGCCGGCTGCGGGATCCTCGGCGCCGATCGCGAGCTCCGACACACCGGGAACGGTTACGGGAGGGACAGCCGCCCGCGTCTCGAGCTCGGCGACGAAGCCGGACAGGAGCTGGGCGTCACGCAGGTGACCGAGCAGGTCCTGGAGCTCCTTCAGCCTCCCCAGGAGTCCGTCGACGTTCTCGACGTCACCGGAGATCGGCTCCAGGATGTACCGCAGTCGCTTCGCGCGAATCCGGGCCCGGTGCGCTTCCGCTTCGTCGGCGGCCGTGTGGACCTCCGCGAACTGCGCGTCGAGCTGCTCGGCGTAGTCCGACAGACAGCGCTCGATGGCGGTTTCGAATCGCACCCCATCGTCGAGTCCGCCGGCCGCGGCCGCCGTCTCCAGCGCCTCCAGGCGACCCCTCAGCTTTCGGTCGAGCTTGCGGAACTTCCGGGGCGCCCGGGCGACGGCCTCCTCGTACCCCTCGCGGAGTCGCCGCTCCAGCTCCTCGCGAAGAAGCTCGATGCCCGGTGCTTCCTCTATCCTGAGGTCGAGCTGGCGACTCTCCAGCCACGCGAGGTGGACCTCCGCGTCACGTCCGCCGCTGGTCGCCGAGGCCAGCTTTCCCATCTTCCTCAATTGCTTCGGAGACACGGCCGTCGCCACGTATGGGGAGTACGCCAGGAGGTTGCTGTGCAGTCGGCGGAGGCTGACCCGGAAATCGTGCAGCGCTTCCGCGTCGCCCCGCTTCTCGAGGCGGCGAATCGCCTGCCCCGCTCGATCCAGATAGAGCCGGGCGATGCGGATCGCTCCCGCGTGGGCCGGGAGGTCGAGCAGACCGGACGACTGGCGCGCCACCGGAGGCTACTCGGCCAGCCGGCGGAGCTGCGCCGGGGCCAGGAACCAGAGCAGAACGGCGGTTCCCGGCGTCACGGGCGGCGTCAGCTCGAGCAGCATGGCCGAGCCCTTCTTCACCGCGGTGAAGTCGTGCCGGCCGCCGGTGAGAAGCCGGGCCGCCCAGTCGGACATGTGAGGCTCGTGCCCGACGGCCGCGATCACATCGTCCGGCTCGCACTCGCCGAGCCACTCCACGAACGCCTGCAGATCTCCCGTCCCGAGGGCATCCACCCGATCGAGAGCGATTCCGTCGAAGGCCGCCGCGACGATCTCCGCCGTCTGCACGGCACGAGTGAGCGGACTGGTGGCGAGCACGTCGAGGCCCGGGATCAGGGTCCGGAGCCCGACCGCCGCTTTCTCCATCCGCCTGCGGCCCCGGGCCGTCAGCGGCCGGTGGTAGTCCGATTTGCCGGAGCGAGCGAACTCGAACCGGTCCTCGGCGATCGCGTGGCGAATGAGCAGCAGTCTCATCGAGTGTCCCGTCAATTGCGGAGCGGCGGCCCGGCGCCGCATCACCTGGGGCCGTCAAAACTGGCGCCCGGTCGCGCAAAAGTCGAGCAAGCGGCGGAAGGTGCCGGCGCGTCGGGTCAGAAGAACGCGGTCAGGGAGAGGTAGAGGCTCGACGGAACGACGCCGTATTCCGTAGTCCGGCCGGCCCCGATGCCGAAGTAGAATCCCCCGCGCACGTACATCTCGTTCGACAGGGAGTAGCTGGCCGCGGGCGTCAGCAGCAGACTCCCGTCGTCCAGGTTCCACACCGCCAGGAGCTCGGGCGTGAGCAGGGGGGTCGCCTGCCAGGAGGCCTGGAGGGCCAACTCGTTCCGCCCGATCACCTGCAGCTCGCCTCGCTGGTAGGGGGCGGAGAGCAGCACGGCGGCGTAGTCGGCCGGGTCTCTGGCCCCGTAACCGTCACGCTGGTATTCGAGGACCATGTACAGGTCGCGGCCGGCAACCGAAAAGCTCCGGTCTGCTCCGATCGAGAACCGCAAGACGTCGTCGGGCCACCGGAGCTCGGCTTCGCCCCGGAACGCCGTGCCCGCCGCCGTGAGAGTGGCGCCAGCGGAGGCGGCGCCCCCGTCGTGCAGCACCCCGGCCCACCCGGAAACCTCCCACGGTCCGGAGGCGGTGGTGATCCTGCCGAGCGCCGTCATCGTGGTCCCTTCCGGCGTGTCGGCCGGGCGGAGCACGAGCTCGAGCTCCGTGAACGAGCTCGCGAAACCCTGGATCCGCAGCGCGTCCACGCCGGCGCGATATTCGCGGAACGGATCCGCCGGATCGAAGGGCGCGAACGGATCCGCGGGCGTCAGGATCAGCGACGTGGCCCAGGAGATCGTCTGCCGGCCGGCGGTGGCCTCGGCGGATGCGCCGAGCGGAGCCGAGACGAACAGCCGGTCGAACCGATGGCGCCACGATCCGTGATCCCAGTCCTCGATCGTCCATTGCAGCGGCAGCCAGTTGATTCCGCTCGCGTTGCCTCCGAGCTGCGGGCCGAGGCCGAGGCCGGGATCCGACACGAGCTCGAGGGACTGCTCGTACGCGATGTCGAACTGAAGCGGGCCGAGATCGGGGGACGCCATGAGGCGGAGACGCTGGAAGTCCGTGACGCCGGCCGGCGTATAGGGTCCCTCGAGGACGCCCGTCGCCACGTTCAGGTAGTAGCCGCTGAGGTTCAGTGCGTCACTCAGCGACTGCCCGCAGGCACGCCGCGGCGCCGACAGGGCCGCCACGGCGATCGCCGCCGCCAGCGGGCCCGCGACACACCGCCGAGCCATCGCCATGGAATCAGGCGCGCCGGGTGTCGTCCACGATCGCACCGTCGACCAGCCGGATCACCCGCCGCGCCCGCTCCATCAGCCGCGTGTCGTGAGTCGCGAACACGAAGGTCGTGCCGAACTCCCGGTTCAGCTCGGCCATCAGGTCGATCAGGGACGTGCTCGTGGCGGTGTCGAGGTTCGCCGTCGGCTCGTCCGCCAGCACGAGGGACGGCTCGGCCACCACGGCCCGCGCCACGGCCACCCGCTGCTGCTGCCCGCCCGAGAGCTTGCCGGGCCGTCGGTCCTCGAGCCCCGTCATTCCGATCCGTTCGAACAGCTTCTCGACGCGCTCCCGGCGCTCCTCGGGCGGAACGTCGCGCAACAGGAGCGTGAACTCCGCGTTCTCGAGCGCTGTGAGAACGGGGAGGAGATTGTAGGCCTGGAACACGAAGCCGAGCTTCTCGAGGCGGAGCCGGGCCAGCTCGCGCTCGGAGAGTGCCGTGATGTCCGTCCCATCGATCCACACCTTGCCGTCGGAGGGTCGCGTGAGTCCGCCCACGACGTTGAGGAGCGTGGTCTTCCCGGAGCCGGAAGGCCCCGCGAGCACGACGAATTCTCCCTGCTCGATCGTCAGCGACACGTCGCGGACCGCCTCGACCCGGATCCCGTCGTGCTCGTACACCTTCCACAGGCCCTGGGTGCGAACCGCGGGCGTGCCGAGCGCCCGGACCCTGCCCGTCGACACATCGCTTCCGTTGGCGCCAGCGCTCATCGCATCATTCCTCGAACTTCATGGCCTCGGCCACGTCGATCCGCGTGGCGCGCCAGGCCGGGTAGACCGATGACAGACTCCCGATCGCCAGGATGGAGATCAGGCTCAAGAGGATCTGATTCCAGTGGAAGGCCGGTATGATCACCGGGTCGATCACCACGCCCGCCGCCTCGAGCTCCATGTCCCACAGGGCCGAGAAATCGAGCCCGTTGCGGAAGAACCCCCATACGACCGCCGCCCCGAGGGCCATCCCGACGACGCCGCTGATCGCGGTCAGGATCATGCCCTCGATGAACACGACACGCCCGACCTCCCCACGCTCGAGCCCCAGCGCCCGCAGCACGCCGAACTCGCGTGTCCGGTACATCACCGACATCAGTATCGTGTTCACGATCGCGGTGGCCGCGATCACGAACAGCACCAGGTGAAAGACGTAGTCGGCCCAGTCGTCCATCCGGAGGGCCGCGTTCAGCTCGGGCATCGACTCGCGCCACCCCAGCACGGCCGCGTCGTCGGACCAGCCGGCCAGAGCGCTGCGCAGGTCCCTGAGCGCCGGACGGGTGTCGCGGCTGTCCCGCAGCAGGATCGCTTCGGAGGTGACCGAGCCCGGCACGCCGAGCCACTCCTGGGCCGTGGCGAGCGGGATCTGCAGGAGCCCCTCGTCCATCTCCGGGATACCGCTCCGGAAGGTCCCGGCCACGCGGACCATCTGGCCCGTGATCTCGCCGCTCGCGTCCTGTGCCGTGAGCACGAACCGGGAGCCCTCCTTGAGCTTCAGCCGGCTGGCGAGGCGCGCGCCCACGTACGCCTGCAGGCGGTCGTCCGGCTTCAGCCACCGCCCCTCCTCCAGCTTCTCGTCCAGTCTGGAGAAACTCCTCTCGAGCTCCGGATCGACCCCCATGACGGCCACCGGGAGGGCGGCCTGGGAGGAGGACGCCAGCCCCTGCACGGTCAGGCGGGGCGCCGAGGCTACCACGCGGTTCGAGATCGCGGGCGCTCGAAGCGCGTCCTGGACGGCGGCCCGGACGTCCGGCGACAGCCGGTACTCCAGCGAACGCCGCGTCCGGTATTCGGGGGCCTGCACGGATACGTGACCGTCACCCATGCGGACGCCCGCATCGATCCACTCCTCGTGCCCGCCGTCCGCGATCGCGCGCGAGAACACCAGGAGGGCCATCGCGAGCAGCATCGCGGACCCGCTGAGCGCGCTCCGCCGCTTCTGGCGGCTCAGGTTCCGCAGCGCGAGGCGCAGCCGGATGCGGCGCCGACTGCTCATCGGCCCGCCAGCGTGTCGGCCGGCGGGACCCGCGAGCTGCGGTACGCCGGGTAGAGCGCCGCGAGCAGCGCCGTGACGAACATGGCCGCGGCCGTGATGAAGATCATCGAGGTCGGCCACTCGACGCGCAGGATCGGGCGCATCAGACCGCCGGCCATCGTGAACCCGCCGTAAACCCAGCTCATGTCGGGCGGCGCGGCCTTCCACCAGGCCAGCAGCGGGAGCGTGACGGTGAGGCCCGCGGCGAGCGCCATCGCGCCGAGGGCCAGCGACTCCGCCAGCACCGA
>Ga0210121_1000418_pt1 | contig 11681 bp, 7 predicted proteins | sample Joice_ThreeSqB_D_FD_184873 | JGI IMG/M metagenome (GOLD analysis project Ga0210121, IMG submission 184873) | Wetland microbial communities from San Francisco Bay, California, USA, that impact long-term carbon sequestration - Joice_ThreeSqB_D1... | ecosystem: Environmental > Aquatic > Marine >... | reverse complement strand
CTCTACTGTCTTCTGTTCGGCGCTCTCATCGCGCCCACCGATCCGGTGGCGGTTCTGGGAATCCTCAAGACCACCGACGTGCCGAAAGACCTGGAAACCGCGATCGCGGGGGAATCCCTGTTCAACGACGGCATCGGAGTCGTCGTCTTCGTGATCATCCTGGAACTGACCCGCGACGGCGGCGGTGTCACCGCGGGAAGGGTGCTGTCCCTCTTCCTGCGCGACGCGGGCGGCGGCGCCCTCCTGGGCCTCTCCGTGGGCTTACTGGCCTACCAGATGCTCAAACAGATCGACAACTACCAGATCGAGGTGATCATCACGCTCGCGCTCGTCACGGGGGGCTATGCGCTGGCCGACCGGCTGCACATCTCGGGGCCGATCGCGATGGTCGTCGCGGGGATCCTCATCGGAAACCACGGCCGGGCGTTCGCCATGTCTGAGACGACGCGGGACCACCTCGACACCTTCTGGGAACTGGTTGACGAGATCCTCAACGCTCTCCTGTTCATGCTGATCGGCCTGGAGGTCCTGGTCATGCCGTTCAATCCTGGCTTCGTCGTGGCCGGGGTGATGGCCATCGGGATCAGCCTCCTCGCCCGCTGGGCGACCGTCGGTGCGGCGACCGTCGTGCTCCGTCCCTTCCGGTCGTTCCCCCCCGGGGCGGTCCGGATCCTCACCTGGGCGGGAGTGCGAGGCGGCATCGCGGTCGCCCTGGCCCTCTCCCTGCCCCGGGGGCAAGAGCGCAACGCAATTCTCGCGATGACCTACATGATCGTGGTGTTCTCGATCATCGTGCAGGGATTGACGCTGGGCGTACTGGTGAAGAGGATCTACGCGGATGTCCCGGGAGAACGCGAATAGCCGGTCCCGGGCCAAGGATGGCGACAGGCTCCCGGGGATTGGGGTAGAATCCGAACTCGGGAGGTCTTGGCCGTGGACTCCGTACCGATGGAAGCGCGCATTCACGTGGAAATGCTGCCGCAGCCCGACCCGCTCACCTGCGGGCCGACGGCGCTTCACGCCGTGTACCGGTATTACGGCGACGATATTCCGCTCGACCAGGTGGTGTCCCAGATCCCCATGCTGGCGGGCGGCGGGACGCTCGCCCCGGTGCTGGCATGCCATGCCATGCGGCGGGGCTACCGCGCGATCATCTACACCTGCGACCTGCAGCTGTTCGACCCGACCTGGTTTGCCCCCGGGGGGGGGGAAGCGAACGTCAGCGAACGGCTGGAATCCCAGATGAGGGTGAAAAAGGACCCCAGGCTTCAAGTCACGTCCCGCGCCTATCTGGATTTCCTGGGGCTGGGCGGAGAGTTGCGATACGAGGACCTGACCAGCAGCCTGATGCGAAAATACCTCGTGCGGTCCATGCCGATCATCACGGGCCTGAGCGCCACCTATCTGTACGGGACCGCGCGCGAATTCGGTCCGGGCTCCGACTATGACGACGTGCGGGGCGAGTCGGCCGGCCACTTCGTGGTCCTCTGCGGCTACCACCGGGGGAACCGCACCGTGTTCGTGGCCGATCCCATCCAGGTCAACCCGGCCGGGAAGGGGCCGCACTACGAGGTCGGCATCAACCGCGTCCTCTGCGCGATCCTGCTCGGCGTCCTCTCCTACGACGGCAACCTGCTCATCCTTGCGCCCCGGGAGGAGCGGAAAGGGACCGCCCGTGTCCACCCTCATCGTCGTTGACGATCTCTCCGACTGGCCGCTGAGCATTCCCGGGATCGAGCTGGTGCCGGCCCGGTCCTACCTGACCGATCCCGTCTACGTCGGGCACCGCGCGACGAAGGTCTTCAATCTCTGCCGGTCCTACCGCTACCAGAGCCTGGGGTATTATGTTTCGCTGCTCGCCACGGCCCGGGGGCACAAGCCTCTCCCCGGCATCGCCACGATCCAGGACCTGAAATCGCAGAGCGTCATCCGGGTGGCCTCCTACGAGCTGGAGGAGATCATCCGGAAGTCCTTCGCCCCTCTCCAGGCCCGCCGATTCGTCCTCAGCATCTATTTCGGGCGCAACCTCGCCAGGCGGTACGATCAGCTGAGCCAGCAGCTGTTCAAGCTTTTCCCTGCGCCGTTTCTGCGGGCGAATTTCGAGCGGAACGACCGGTCCGGGAAATGGTACCTCCAGGGCATAAGCCCCCTGGCGGCCGGCGATATCCCGAAGGACCACCGGGAGTTCGTCGTCGAGGAATCCCAGAAATATTTCAAGGGGGCACGCCGGAGCGGGGGACGGAAGGTCTCCGCGCGCTACGACCTGGCGATTCTCGTCTCCCCCGCCGAGGCGGAGCCTCCCTCCGACGAAAAGGCCCTGCACCGGTTCCAGAAGGCGGCCGAGAAGGCGGGGCTGCGGCCCGAGCTGATCGAGAAGGACGATTTTCGCCGGCTGGGCGAATTCGACGCCCTTTTCCTGCGCGAGACCACCGGCGTCAATCACCACACGTACCGGTTCGCCCAGAAGGCCGCCGCGGAGGGGATGGTGGTCGTGGACGACCCCGAGTCGATCCTCAAGTGCACGAACAAGGTATTTCTGGCCGAGCTTCTGGAGCACAACCGGGTCTCGATTCCCCGGACCATGATCGTCCACCGCGGCAACAAGGACGCCGTCGCCGCCGGGCTGGGGCTGCCGTGCATCCTGAAGCAGCCGGACAGCTCCTTCTCCCGGGGTGTCGTCAAGGTGGACCGCGAAGAGGAGTTGCGGGACACGGTGGGGGCACTCCTGGAAAAGTCGGAGATGGTCATCGCCCAGGAGTTCCTCGCGACCCCCTTCGACTGGCGGGTGGGCGTCTTCGACCGCCAGCCCCTGTTCGCCTGCCGGTACTACATGGCAAGGCACCACTGGCAGATTCTGAGGCGCGACGTGAACGGCTTGAAGCGGGACGAGGGGAAAGTCGATACGATCCCGGTGGAGCACCTCCCCGAGCCGGTCCTGCGGACCGCTCTGCGGGCGGCGAACCTGATCGGCGACGGACTTTACGGCGTGGATCTCAAACAGGTCGGGAGAAACGTGCTCGTCATCGAGGTGAACGACAACCCCAACATCGACTCCGGGGTCGAGGACCGGGTGCTCAAGGACGAGATCTACCTGCGGATCATGCGGGTGTTCCTGCGGCGGATCGAACAACGCAAATCGTTGGCCTATCCATGAGCCCGGCGAAGGTGCCCCTCCCCCTGTTCGAGGGCCTGGGCGTCGAGCTGGAGTACATGATCGTGGACCGGGAGACCCTCTCGGTCCTTCCCGTAGCGGACGAGCTGTTGCTCCGCGTAGCGGGCGAGTACATAGACGAGGTCGAGCAGGGGCCGCTCTGCTGGTCCAACGAGATGGCCCTCCACGTGGTGGAGCTGAAGACCAACGGGCCGGTGTCCGCGCTCACCGGGCTCGCCGCGGCCTTCTCCGGGCACGTCGGAAAAATCAACACGCTGTTGTTGCCCCTGGGGGGCATGCTGATGCCCACCGGGATGCACCCCCTCATGGACCCCGCCCGGGAGGCACAGTTCTGGCCTCACCAGAACCGGGCGATCTACGAGTCGTATCACCGGATCTTCGACTGCCGGCGGCACGGGTGGGCCAACCTGCAGAGCATTCACTTGAACCTTTCCTTCTACGGGGATGAGGAGTTCGCCCGCCTGCACGCGGCCGTGCGGTTCCTGATCCCGATCCTTCCCGCGATCGCCGCCAGCTCGCCCGTCGTCGAGGGGAAATTGACCGGGCTGCTCAACAACCGGCTGGAGGCGTACCGGGGCAACCAGCAGCGGGTTCCCTCGATCACCGGCCGGGTGATTCCCGAAGCGGTCTATTCCCGCCGGCGCTACCGGGACAGGATCCTCAAAGTGCTGTACCGCGACATCGCGCCGTATGACCCGGAAAAGATCCTGCAGCACGAGTGGCTAAACTCCCGCGGCGCCATCCCCCGTTTCGACCGCGACACGATCGAGCTGCGCATGCTGGACGTCCAGGAGTGCCCCCAGGCGGACATCGCGGTCATTTCAGCCGTGGTGGAGACTCTGAAAGGCCTCGCCCTCGGGCGTTTCGCCCCCGTGGAGGAACTGATGGCGTGGGAGACAGGTCCCCTGGAAGAGATCTTCCTGGCCGTCCTGCGCGAGGGGGAGAGCGCCGTGATCCGGAACGGGCGGTACCTTGCCGCGTTCGGCCTTTCCCGCGGGTCGATGACCGCCGGGGAACTCTGGGCCCACCTCGCGGCGACGCTTTTGACCGGGGCAACAGATGACGACCGGGCCGCCCTGCGCGCCCTGAACGTGATCCTTGCCCGGGGGACGCTGGCCCGGCGGATCGTCCGCAGCCTGGGGAAAACCCCCTCTCGCGAGCGGATCCAAAGGGTCTACCGGGAACTGTGCGAATGCCTTTCGGAAGGGCGGATGTTCTTTTCCTGACGGGGGGAAATCGAACCGCCCCGTGATCCATGCCACGGCGCAGAAATTGCAGTAATTCTTCCTATTTGGTCATTCGTATCCTTCTTTTTAAGGGAGGAACCTGCCGGACAACTGGTAGTATAGACAGGAACACCTTTTAATTTTAGGGAATTACAAAGATAAAAGCGGTTTGATTCGAAGTGTGGAAAAATCTTGACGAATTACGATAATGATATACGGTATTACAAGAATCGGAGCGCAAATCAATTTTCCACGATCGCAGGATGTTTGATTGGTGATATAGGACCGGAGATGAATTCACGGGCCGGTCCTGTCCCGTCAGGCAGGACGAAAAATCAAGAAGAGGGAAAAGGGGGGGGAAACATGCGTTACGCAGGAAGGGCTATTGCGATTCCATTGTCGTTGGCTGTATGCGTCATCGCGGTTGTTTTGGCCGTTGGGGGAACGGCATACGCGGTGCCCAGTTATCTGACCTCGTTCGAGGCTGCCTATCCGGACGCCGTCGGGTCGAAGCTGGACGCCTGCTTGCTCTGTCATGTCAACCCCAACCCCGGCCCCAGCGCACGAAATCCTTTCGGATCGGATTATGCCTCCGGAGGGCACAACTTCAACGCTGCGCTGGAGGCATTGGACTCCGACGGGGACGGGATATTGAACGGTGCCGAGATCGCGGCGCTGACCTTCCCGGGCGACCCTAACGACCCGCCGGCGGCGGGTAGTCCGAATATCGCGGTGTCGCCCGTGTCTGTTGCCTTTGGCGAGGTCGTCGAGAACGATAACACGGCTCCGAGCGTGGTGACCATCTCGAACATGGGGGACGCCGTCCTCAACGTTTCCTCGATCGCTCTCGATGCGGGGACCGATTTCACGCTGGACCTTTCCGGGGGCCCGAACCCCTGCGCAGCCGCCAACCCGGCAATCGCTGCGCTAGACAACTGCACTGTGGCGGTCGTCTTCGCCCCGTCGTCTGTGGGGGCGTTAAGCGACAATCTGGCGATCGCCTCTGACGACCCGGATCAGTCGAACGTGAACGTGGCGCTTACCGGGACCGGCCTCGACAACGTCACGCCCGCCGTCGCCTCGGCGACCGGCTCCGGGACGATCACGCTGGACACCTTCGCCAATCCCGGGTCCTCCTTCGTCAGCGTTTCGGCCCTTTCAGACACGGATCCTTCCGTGAATCAGGCCGGGAAGCCCTCCGGGTTCACGTTCCCCGACGGGCTCGTGACGTTCCAACTGGCCGTTGCGAACCCGGGGGACAATGCGTCCGTGACGATCATGTTCCCGTCCGGCGTACCGGCGGGCTCCGCGTACTACAAGGTGGACGCCGCAGGCTTCTCGGAGTTCGCGGGGGCGACAATCAACGCTGACAACGTCGTCCTGTTGCTGACGGACGGTGGGAGCGGAGACAACGACAACACGGTCGACGGCGTGATTACTGACCCGGGAGGGCTCGCCACGCCGGTTCCTTCCTCGTCCGGCGGTGGAGGCGGCGGAAGCTGTTCCGTCATCGGTTCAGGCGGTGATGGGGGAAGCGGCGCCGTCCTCTTCCTGACGCTGCTGGCGATTCTTGTCACCTTGCGGCTGAAGGTAGCAAGAGCAAGACGGTAGAGGTTCTTTAGCGGGGGGACTACCCTTCCGCGGAAATACAGGGGGGCGGCCGGAACCGGCCGTCCCCCTCTTTTTTGTCCATCCCTTCCTGAAGGAATTTCTTCGGGGCGATCACCCAAGAAACGTCTCGTGCCAGAGGATCAGGGCCGCCCCCGCGAGGATGACCACGAGGTTAAGCGTCATCGAGATGCCGTGCAGGCGGGAGAACTCGCGCCGCGCCGGGTCTTCCTTCGGAGCGGTCTCCAAAGAGACGACCGTTTCCCTGACGGTTGCCATGCGGGGAGCAAGCCCGAACGCATGGTACGAGACGATTCCCAGGCAGAAGACGACCAGCAACGTCCCGGCCAGCTGCCGGGCGCCGGTGAACGCCCTTCCGGAGGCCACCCGGGCCACGAGGGCGGCGGCGGTAACCAAAAGGCAGAAGCGGAAGTAGACCGGGAAGAGGGCGCCGACGATCTTCCCCGCGCTGTCGCGTGTCTGCGTGCGGAAGATGACGGGGGTCACCACGAAGGTGAAGACCGACATCCCCCCGACCCAAAGGGCCAGGGCGAGGCGATAGATGGCGGAGGCGATCGGGTGCATTCGGATTCTTCCTTCCTGTAAACTACCATAAAATGCCGGGCGGGCATCGGTCGCGGGCGGTTGCCGTCACAGGGGAGGGAAAATGAGCGGCGCAGGCCGGGGAAAAAAGAGGAAGGGCAGGCAAGGCGGAAGCACCGTGGTCCGCAGGGACGTTCTCAAGGGGATGTGCTGCGCCGCCGCGGCGGCGGCCGCCGCCCCGGTCGTCCGCGGGGCACGGGCCTGGGCGGCCCTGTCCCCTCCCGATCCGGTGCCGGAGACGAGGGTCCTCGGCGCCACGGGAATCCGCGTCGCGACGGTGGGGATGGGCGCGATGACCACGCGGGATCCGGACGTGATACGGTACGCGGTCGACCACGGGGTGAACTACGTCGACACGGCGGACTGCTACATGGGGGGAGAGAACGAGCGGATCGTCGGACGCGCCCTCGAGGGGGTCCGGGACAAGGTCGTGCTTGCGTCGAAAGTGCACATCGCCCCGGTCGACCGGATGATCGCCTCCGTGGAAAACAGCCTCCGTTCCCTTAAAACGGACGTCATCGACATCATGCAGCTGCACGGAATCAAATCGGAAGAGGAAGTGGCGGACGAAGGCGCCCGGGATGCGCTCCGGAAGCTGATCGACCAGGGGAAGATCCGCGTGCCCGGCGTCACCACCCACAGCGGCCAGGAGGAGGTCCTTTCGGCCGTCGGGAAGCAGGAGTTCTACCGGACCGTCCTCGTGGCGTACAACTTCCGGTCCGACACGGGGATCAAGGCGGCGATCAAGAACCTCTTCGGGTCCGGGGAGGGGCTCTCGGCGACGATCCGCGACACAGCCGCCAAAGGGATCGGCATCATCGCCATGAAAACGCAGGCAGGAGGGTACTCCGTTGCGGAAGGATCTCTTAGCCCCCACCAGGCCGCTCTTGCCTGGGTCCTGGAAAACCCCGGCGTGGCAACGACGATTCCCTCCATGGTGAGTTTTTCCCAGGTCGACGAAAACGTGAAGGCGAGCGGCAAACGGCTCGGGTGGGGCGGAAAAAAAGCGCTTGATCAATACGCCCGGGCGATCGGCGACCGCCACTGCGGCCTGTGCGGCGAATGCGCGGGCTCCTGCCCGAACGGCGTGGACGTCCCGTCGGTCCTTCGCTGCCTCACCTACCTGGAGGGGTACCGCCAGGCGGATCTCGCCCGGGGGTCCTACCGGGGCATCCCTTCTCCAGGCAACGCCGGCCCGTGCGCCGCCTGCGCGGAGTGCGCGGTGTCGTGCCGGCTGGGGCTCGATGTGCAGCGGCTTGCCCGTCGTGCCCATCGTCACCTGGCCTGAAAGCGACAAGATGCCCCGGACAGGACGATATCGGCTCGCGGGCCGCAAGGCCTTCGTCGGGATCACCCTGTTTCTTCTCGTCGCGGGTTGTGCGGCCATTCCCGTAAAGGACGGGGGAGATGCTTCGCTGTTTTCCCGTCTGGCGGCCCGGTCGTGGACCGCGACCGAACCGGCGCGGACCTTCGGGCCCGACAACCTGTACGAGGAGATCGACGGAGAGGCGGAACTCTTCCTCCCGTACGGTTTCCGGGAACTGACGGTGGGGTTCCTGCATCCCGCGGGGAACGAAAAGGCCGAAGTTCGCCTCGAGATCTTCCGGCAGGCAACCCCCCGGGATGCCTTCGGCGTCTTTTCCCAGCAGCGGTTTCCGGATCAGGAGGTCGCGGACGTGGGGGATGTGAAGGCGATCGTGTCGGACACCTCGCTCGATTTCTTCCAGGGGCCCCGGTTCGTGCGGATCCGGGCGGCCTCGCGGAATTCCGGCCGCAGCGACCTGGAGAGTCTGGGCCGGGAGGTCTCCGCCCTCCTCCCGGGGACGGACGATCCCCCCCCGGAAACGGAAGCGCTGCGGGTCCCGGGGCTTGTCGACGGAAGCCTCGTCTTCCACAGGCGGGCGATTCTGGGATACGAGATTCTCGCCCCCGGGTACGAGGCGAAGTATGCGGTGCCGGGAACGTCGGCAACCCTGGTCCTGATCACGCCGGAAGATGCCGGCCCCGTTCCGCAGTTCCGCGAGAGACTCTCCCGCTCCCTCCCTGGGTTTGCCCCGATCGAAAAGGATCTGGCCCGGGCCGATCTCCCCTCCGGTACGCTCTGGCTTATGTCACGGAACGGGTTCCACTTCGGGGTGGCGGGGAAACTGGGAAAGGAGCGGGCTCTCCCGATCCTTCACGAGATGGAGGAACGGCGAAATCGATTTCTGAAGTGACAACCTGCACGAGGGAACGGGCCTCCAAGTTTACCTGAACATCGTAATAATGTGGACAGGGTGGACATTTTTTTCCCTTCCTGGTTTTCGTTTTGCCCAAAGTTATGATTATCATCATCGTTATGGAAAATGGTTCGTGATAGTATTTGCTTAATTAAATAGGCGTTTTATATTTTTTCTCCTTTGGAATAATGGAATACAGGGTAATCAGGAACGATTTTTGAAACATCTCAGGGGAAGGAAAGTGGTTTGTAATATTTTATTGTTGGCTGCATTAATTTATTAAAGATTCCCCCTCTTTTCGCCGAAAAGAAGGGGCAGGGGGGACCAGAAGAGTTTTTTTATCGAATAAATTCGGAAAATCGACGAAAAAACTTGACAGCGACACTGTTGGTGTTTTTAATGCTAGAATAATAGGATTTATTCCTAGCGAATGAATCTTTCAGGGATTTCGGGAATTCAAGCGGGAAAAGAAATAAAATACGGTTTCACATCGTTTTCTCAGCGTCGCCGAGGAGGTCGCACATGAATCGAGGAGATCGACTCCGGGGAAAAGTTCACGTGACGTTGCTTGCCGGCCTGTTCGCAGCGGCGCTCGTAGCCATACTTCCTTGCGTCACCTGGGGGCTCACCTTAAGCGTCGAGGACGGGAACGGAGTCCCGATCGGCGTTCCCTACCGCTGGCTGCTGGAGGAAGACACGACCCACCCGGTGACACCGGGGGTCCCGGACACCAACAGCCTCGGCGTGAGCATCCACAAGAGCTACGCCCCGGTGGTGGCCCATGGCACCTCTGCCGACCTCTCGCCGTTGAGCAATCCTGCCGTGCTCGATCCGTCGAAGCGGTACGTCCTCTCCGTCCTGCCGGACAGCGACTATTCCAACGGCGGGGCGAACATCGCCTCCGGCCAGGACTTTGTCCGGATCATCTGCCAGGGGCACCCGCTTCCCACCGCGCAGATCTCCGTGTATGTCTTCGCGGACAACAATTCCACGAACAGCGCACCGGATACGCCGGCCGAGCCGGGTCTGGCCGGGTTCAAGGTCGACGTCTTCGAGCAGGCGGGACAGGTGGTGGTCGACACCTTCGGGAACGACCTGGGGACGACGTACCTGCAGAATCCCGACGGCACCTTCCAGCTCGACGCGGACGGGAACCCGATCGTCGATGTGCCGGGGACCGGGATCTTCACCGACAACACGGGGAACGCCCTGGTCAAGTACCTCGCCCCGGGGAAGTACGGAATCCGGGTCATCCCTCCCCTCAATGACCGCGACAACTGGGTCCAGACGACGACGCTCGAGGGGACGCCGGGAATCGACGCGTGGGTCAACGCGAACGAGCCGCCCATCTTCAACGAGGCCGGGTTCTTCTTCCCGCACGTATTCATCGGGTTCGTAAATCCCGACAACGTCGCCAGCTGGAGGCCGCTGAATCCCCCGATCCAGCCGTTCGCCCCCGCAGACAACACGGTCGTTAATGGAATCGTTCCGTTCTTCCCCGTCGACAACACGGTCTACCAGGAGCAGTACGGCACCATCACCGGCCGGGTCGTCTCGAACCACACCCATCGGCCGCCGAATCTGGCGGTGTTCTCCGACGGGAACCCCGTACCGAACGCCTGGGTCGGCGTCACCAACCTGAACAACGTGGACGAGCTGATCTACGCCCAGCCGGCCGATCCCGTGACGGGGGAGTTCACGATCCCCAACGTCCCCCCAGGGACGTACCAGCTCGTCTTCTGGGACCGCGACCCCTACATGGACTACATCATCTCGTTCCTCACAGCCGTCGTGCCCGTGTTTGACAATACGGCACCGTTCGTGGCGGGAACCCCCCAGGGAGGACCGTCGACGGTCGCGCTGGACAACGTCCTCATCCCCCGGTGGTTCGGAACCTGGAAGGGGACCGTCTTCAACGACCTGAACCGGAACGGGTTCCGCGATCCGGGAGAGCCCGGGATCAACAACATGGCCTTGAACATCCGGTTCCGCGACGGGTCGATCAACTCGAGCACGTCGACCGACGCCTCGGGGAACTACGAATTCGGCGAGGTCTTCCCCTTCTTCAAATGGCTCGTCGGCGAGGTCGACTTCGCCACGCTGGAAGCGACCGGCGCGACGATCTGGGTGGACTACGGGGGGGATCTCCCGAGGGACCCCGCACGCCCGCACAGCGACGAGCTCAATCCCCAGCCCCAGCCGGATAACGGCGGAGCGGATTTCCGGACGGAGCTGTCCGAGGTGACCGTTCCCGTCCTGCTTGAGGGAATGATCCTCTACGGAGACCAGGTCCAGTGGATCGACTTTGGAAAGGCCGACTATCCCCCGGGCAGGAACGGCGGGATCACCGGGATCGTCTTCTACTCGGTGACCCGGGCCGAGGACGACCCGGCCCTGGGAGCCGGAGAACCTTGGGAGCCGGGCATTCCCCGGATCGTGGTGAACCTGTACGCCGACGCCAACGGCGATGGCGTGATCGATGACGTTAACGGCGACGGGACCGTCACCCGTTCGGACGCAGACAACTACCCCTTCGGCAATTTCCCCGGTCCGGAGGACATCGACCGGAACGGCAACGGCGTGCTCGAGCACAACGATGCGATCCACGCCATCACCACGGACAGCTGGGACGACAATCTTCCCACCGGATGCGTGGGCGCGGACAACACGGCGGGACCGGTTACCGGCACCCCCTTCATCGACTGCGCCGAGATCCTCCCCTACTGGAACCAGGTCCGCCCCGGCGCCCTGTTCGACGGCGGATATGGCTTCTTCTCCTACTTCCCGGGCGGCGTTGACTCGGGAGCGGCCGAGGTGGAAGGGCTTCCGGCGGGGACGTACATCGTCGAGGTG
>Ga0210121_1000416_pt1 | contig 11704 bp, 9 predicted proteins | sample Joice_ThreeSqB_D_FD_184873 | JGI IMG/M metagenome (GOLD analysis project Ga0210121, IMG submission 184873) | Wetland microbial communities from San Francisco Bay, California, USA, that impact long-term carbon sequestration - Joice_ThreeSqB_D1... | ecosystem: Environmental > Aquatic > Marine >... | reverse complement strand
CCCCCGCCGAGAACCCTCGAAGCACGACCGGTCCGGCCCACCGCTCGCCGTCCGCCACCATGCGGTCTGTCCTCTCGCGGCTCACGATCACCAGGAGCTGGTCCTGGTCGGTCACGCCTTTCAGCTCGCCCGCCGGTTCGATCGCGCCGAGGTCCACGACGGCGTCCATCGCCGGCGTCGTGAGCCAGACTCGATATGTCTCGCCCTCCACCGTCGGAAGCCCGGACACCTCGATTCGCAGGTCGTAGACGACACGGCCTTCCGCGTCCACCGATACGCCGAAGGGCGACCACGGCTGCCTGAGATAGGCCATCCCGGCCGCTCCCTCGTTGCCCATCGTCGGGAACAGGGGGAACCGATCAGGAAAGGCCACGGCTTTCGCTTCCTTCGGGGGCCTGTCCATCGACTCTGAAGTCGGCACCGGCCCGAAGAAGAGCCACGGCAGGAGCAGCGGCCCCACGCCCATGAGCGTGAAGCCGGCTCTCCAGCCGAAGGTGGAACCGCTCATCCGCCGCAACTACGGAACCAGCCCCTGCGGGCCGTGATCCCAGTCCTGCACGCTCGAGATGTTGGGCATCCCGTAGTCCGCGCCGTTCCAGCCGTCGAATCCATCCATCCGCATGACCCACAGTCCCGTGACCATGTCGCTGACCACGATGAGTCCGTCGTAGTTCCGGACGTCGATGCCGAACGCGCCGTTGAAGTCACTCTCGCCCACGGGATTGCCGCTCGAGAGCCCGAGGTCGAGCGCCAGACCCGCCTTCTCCGGTCCCAGGTAGGTGTCGTACCAGGCTACGCCCTCCGGGTTCTCCGGGTCGCTGATGTCGAACACGTCGATCCCGTCCTTGTAGGACGACACGAACACGTACGGATAGCGCATCTCGTTGTTGTGCGAGAGCGCCTTGTAGTTGCGCGTCCAGGCGCTCAGCTCGGACGTGATCCGTGCCTTTCCGCCGTGGATTCCCTGGTCGAGGTCGTAGATGCGGATCGGCGAGTACCTGTACTCCGTCTGGCCGACTCCGATCTTCGCGTCCGGGGTGGCGGTGAGCGTGTGGGCGATGGTGACCCCCATCACGCCGACGATCGACGTGATCAGCTGCGGATTCGTCGGGTCCGTGATGTCGTACATGTAGTAACCGTCCAGCCCCGAGCCGTACAGGATGTCCCGTTCGCTCTCCGGATCCCAGGCCACGTAGAAGTCGTGGTAGCCCGCCATCGAGCCGTACGGCGAGTCCATCGCGGTGGACGGCCACGGCACCTGCCCGATCAGGCCGTAGTCCTCCGCCCCGTCCAGGAAGGCCGCCAGGTCGTACAGGTTCGCGTGCGGACCGCTGGTCGTGGCGACCATGATCGGCTTTCCGGACGAGTGCTTGTACGCCCAGATGTTATGGAATCCGGAGGGCGTGTCCGGGGCCCGGATCCGGCCGACCTCTTTCACGGTCGACGCGTCCGGCAGCCCCGTGACGTCGAACACCACCGCGCCGAGGTCGGTGTCAGGTCCCCCGAAGAACTGCACCGACTGAATCACGTAGTACCGGCCATCGTGCTTGAAGTACTTGGTATCCATGCCGCCGAGACCGATGTGCAGCTCGGGGTCCTCGATGCGCCACTGGTATAGAAGCTCCGGGTTCGCCGGGTCCTCGATCGAGACGATGTCCATGCCCTTGGTGGGGCCCAGAACGCGCGCCAGGTAAGCGTAAGGCCGGCCCGGCTCCTGCTCGATCTCGACGTCGGTGTAGCTGATCTCGAGCCCATCGTCCGACTGGAGGCGTCCGACGACCTCCATGTTGTCCGTGCCCGGTGCGTCAGCCGTGCCCTGCGCGAACGCCGCGGGTATCGTGACCAGCAGGGCCACTACCGCCGCGCCCGCGCTCCAGACAAGCGTCCTCGTTCTCATTCCCGACCTCCGTGAGGGGTTCCGCGGCCCGCTCGCTCCCGCGACGCGCCGGCTTCGATTCCGCCGTCAGCCCTCTGGCTCGACGGCGAACGCCATCATCATTCCTGCCTCCAGGTGTTCCGCGATGTGGCAGTGAAGCATCCAGTTGCCGGGATTCGTGACCTCCAGCAACAGGTCCACTGTCGAGCCCACCGGGAGCAAGGCCGTGTCCTTCCATACCAGGTTCTCGTTCGGCACTCCATCGCGCGCCAGCACCAGGAAACGCTGTCCGTGCAGGTGGATCGGGTGGTTCATCGGATGGAACGCGTCAGGGTCGTTGCGGAGCCGGATCTTCACCACGTCTCCGACCTTGAAACGCCAGTCGATGTCCATGTTCTCCGCGCCCGTCCGCAGGTCGCGCAGGATCCAGCGCACCTCGTTCGAGGTCGAGAGCCAGTTCATGTGCGACATGACGTCCGTGAACTCGACCGGGGACCGGTACACCGTGTCGATCGCAATGAACTGCATGACCTGGACGGGCAGGTCATGGATGTCCACCGTGAGCAGGAGCTCGCGGTCGACCGGGGCATCCAGGTACCTCCGGTACGGTTCCACCTCGCGCCGTACTTCCTCGTCCACGTGCAGGGCGCGAAACGACTCGCTCCGGTCGGGCGTCGCGATACCCTCCGATACGTGCACGCGACCGAGGGTGTCGGAAGCGGAAAAGAACTTCCCCTGCATGTGGTTGAGCGCCGTGATGCGGCTGGTCAGCGCGTACTCGCCCGGTTCCTCGAACATCACTTCGACCACGTAGCGCTGCGCCGGAGCGATCGCCACGCTGTGCACGAACATCTCCTTCTCGAACCGGCCGATGTCGGCTCCCACGAGCTTCATGGGCGCGCCGCCGAACGAGAGGTTTAACGTGCGGGTGTTTGAGACGTTGGTGAGGTAGAAGCGGATAACCTCCCCGGTCTTCGCCTCGAGTTCGTACGTCTGCTCGCCGTTGATCAGAAGAACGTTCCCGAACCGGCCCATGATCGAAAAATTCGCGCCCTCCCGCCCGAACGGCACGATCTCCCCGTTGTCGACCAGGATGTCGTCCAGGATGACGACTTCCTCCCGGTGCACGGGATCGTCGTACGACGGCCGGTCGGGACGGACCAGCATGTTGCCGTACAGTCCGAGGTCCTGCTGGATGTCCTCGCGCACGTGTGGGTGGTACCAGTAGATGCCGGCATCCGGAAAGCGGATCGTGTAGTCGAACGTCTCCCCGGGCTGAACGGGATCCTGGGTCAGGCCGGGCACCCCGTCGAACCGGTTGTCGAGACGCAGTCCGTGCCAGTGAACCGTGGTCTCCAGGTCGATCCGGTTGGTGAACCGGACGTGGATCTCGGCGCCCTTCCTCACCCTGATGAGCGGGCCGGGAATCTGCCGGTTGAACGCGTACATCACGAACGTCCTGCCGGCCACCATCTTCCGAACCAGCGATGCCTCGAGCGCCAGCGTGTCGCCGTCCGCCAGGTCCAGGATTTCGCGGGGACCGGCCATCGGCAGGGACGCGGGATCCACACCCTCACCCGGCAGGAAGTCGGTGACGGACGGCCGGGCGCTCTTCACGCCGGGCAGCATCGGGTTCCGGATCATCGGCATGATCATCGCGGCCGACGGCATCACCGGAAGATCGCCGTCCGCGCCGTGATGCCCGTGGGGCATCTGTTGTGCTGCTCCCGCCGTCGGCGAGACCAGGGTGACGCAGGCAAACCAGCACGAGATGGCGCCTGAGCGGACGGACATTCGAGCCGCGATGGATTTCACGGGTGCCAAGGGCACCCTCGATTGCCTTCGGTCATGTGTGCGTCAGCCTCGGCGATTGACGGTCGCCCATCCTAAACGAACGGACGGGGACTGTCTACCGGGGATCCACCACGGGGTTCCGAGATGCACCGCGTCGGGAGGTAGTTCGACGGGGGGCGAGGCCCGGGCGAGGCGTTCATCCGACGCCTCGCCCGGTGAAGCGAAACGCTAGTCGATCCTCTCGGACGTGACGGTCCACGTATTGCCGTTCTCAGGGTTCGTGAACACACGGACCATCTTGTTGCCCTCCAGCGTGATCTTCGACTCAGAAGCACGCTGCTCGTTCATCGCGTTGGGGCTCTTCGAGATGGTGGTCGTCGATGTCATGGTGGACCCGGACAACGAATAAGTTCCGGCCGACGCCCTGACAGGCCTCCAGGCCTCGAGGAGCTGTTCGTCCGTGGGATCTTCGGGCAAGTCTTCCCGTACACCTTCTCCCGCAATCCTGAGGGAGGCCCAATGACCGTCCGAGAAGACGACAATGTTCGGCCGGTCCTCGTCGCGCGTCCAGGTCGTGTCCTGCAGTTCGGCGTGCACCTGAACCGTCTTCCAGGCGCCGTTCAACGTCGAAGCGTCGAGAGTCGTTTCCGGCGCAGGCCGGAACGCGAGGAGGACCCCGGCGACGGCGATCGCTGCCATGGGAACGAGGAGTCTGCGCATGTGAAGCCTCCTGGGATTGGAAGAAGAGTGGTCTTCCCAGAAACGCGGAAATGAAGCGGAAGGTCAAGGGAGCCGGTCAACGGAGCCGGGGCCGGCGCGCGCGATTCAGACGTCCAGCTCACCGCTGATGAAATTGGGGATCTCCACATCAGCGACGCTGCCGTAGTGGGCGCGGACGACCTGAATCCCATCGGGATCGCCGACGATGCTGAGGCGATCACCGGCCTGGATCACCGTGCTGCCGTTCGGAATCAGGACCTCTCCATCGCGCCGCACCAGAGCCACCAGAGTGCCGGCTGGCCACTTTACCTCGCGGAGCTCCATCCCGACGAGCGCGGATGAGGCTCCGTGCTGCTCCACTCCCAGGGAGATGAATCTCTCGTCCCTCAGTATGATCTCCCGGAAATCCGCTTCGTCCGTTGCCAGCCAGGCGTCCATGAAGTCGTCGTCGTCCGCCCGCCCGGCGATCCCGGCCAGCAATCGCAGATGCTGCCCGGGGTTCGCCTCGGGGCTCACCAGGAAGAAGACGGCGTGGATCGACGCACCGTGCCGCGTGTCGGTAAACTGGTCGCCCACTTCGATCGTCAACCCGCTTACCGAGCGCGCGAGGACCATCTCCGGCGCCGTGGCCTCCGGGATCCGCAGGTGAGGCAGGGCCGTACCATGCGACACGGGCGTGGCGCCGGTCCGCGTGCCACGCAAGAACCCTTCTGCCAGGTGTTCGGCACTTGCCGGAAGGCGCTGCGCCAAACGGGCGGCCGCACGGCGGGTGGCATCCTCGAACGACTCTCCGGGCCCGAGGTCCAAAGTGAAGGCCCGGGCCACCACTTCGTCGAACGCGTCCTCCGCTCGCACGCCCTTTTCCTTCAGGATCCCGCGAAGCTCGGGATCCAGGCCTTCGAACCGGCCCTGCCCCAACCGCTCGAACCAGTGCAGCAGAGCGCCGCTCCGCACGACGCGGCCACGAGCGTAGTGGAAGTACCAGGCCAGACACGCCCCCACGAGGCCCACCGCGAACACGATCGGCATCAATCCCATCACGGCGATCAGCAGCGCCGGGGCGAGTAGGCCCACGAGCTGCACCCACGGATAGCCGGGTGACCGGAAGCCCGGATCGTAAGCCTCGATCCCGCTTTCCCTCATCACGATGACGGCGAGGTTCACGAGGGCGAAGATCAGAAGGAGGAAGGTGCTGGCGAGCTTGGCCACCCCTTCGACGTCCAGGGTCAGAATCACGGAGGCCATCAGGGCGCCGGTGGCGACCAGGGCCAGCGTCGGTGATCCGTGGCGGCTCAGTCTGCCGAAGGCATCGGGGATCAGTCTGTCACGGCCCATCGCGAGCGGATAGCGGGAGGCTGCCAGGATTCCCGCGTTTCCTGCCGCAGCCAGCCCGGCGATCGCCGGTACGAGGACCAGGCCGAGTGCGAGAGAATGGGGCAACCACCCGAACAGCCTCTCCCCTGCCGTGGCCAGGGGCGTGTAATCGGCGTGGAATGCGTCGGATGGGATCGCCCTCGTCATCAGCCACACGCCGACGACGTACACCGCCGATGCCGTCAGCAGGGCCAGCAGCATCCCCAGCGGGAGGTTGCGGTCGGGGTTTCGGACTTCTTCGGAGATGCTGGCCACCTTGATCGGTCCGGCGAACGAGATGAACACGAGGCCGATGGTGAATGCGAGTCCTTGACCACCGTGCGTGAGGAACGGTTCCGGAGTGCCCTCGAACGCCGGACTCCCGGGGCCTCCGGCAAGCGCCACGACTCCCTGGACGAGCAGGAGGGCGAGGAATCCGAGCACCAGGACGACCAGAACGCGCAGAAGTCCGCTGGATTCCTTCGCCCCGAGCACGTTGAGGACCACGAAGACGAGCGTCAGCGCGAGCGCGACCGTGCGGGCAGGGTAGTGCACGAAGAGCGCCACGTAATAGCCCATGCCGATCAGGGCGAAGGCGCTCTTCAGCACGAGGACCAGCCAGGTGCCGAGTCCGCCCACCGTTCCGACGATCGGACCGAGACTTCGGTCCAGGAAGTAGTAGACGCCGCCCGCCCTGGGCATGGCGGTCGCGAGTTCCGCCTTGCTCAGCAGAGCCGGAAGGACCAGCAGGCTGGCCAGGAAGTACGCGAGCGTCACGGAAGTGCCCGTCTTGGAAGCCGCGATGCCCGGGAGCAGGAAGAAGCCTGCGCTCAGCATGGAGCCGGTCCCGATGACGTACACGTCGAGCAGGGTGAGTTCCTTGCTCAGACGGTGGGTTTGCGTGGCGGGCATGAGGTCTCCTGCCAGAGCTGGACGCTTCCGGGGACGCCGTTTCGAATCTAGGGCGGCCGGGCGCTGTGCGCGCGGTGCGTGCGGAAACCGATCCGCGACTGCCTCCGGCCTAGTGCCAGGTCGCCCCGACCGTGAAGAGGAGCAGGCTGGCCCCGTCTCCCTCGGTGCCCGTGTAGACGAAGTCCAGCGCCGGCGTGATGAAGAAGTTGCGGGCCACCTGGATGTCGTAGCCGAGACCCGCCCCGAGCCCGATCCCGCCATCGTCCTCGCTGACGTTCGCGGCGACGCCCGGCGGGAGAAACGGCAGGTAGTAGGTGGTCTCGACGGTGCGACCGGCGAACCCGGCGCTCCCCTTGACGTAGAAACCGCCCTTCGGGCTCGGGAAGTACATCGCGGTGAACATCATGGCGCCACGCGCGATCTGGACGTCGGCCTGATCCGTGCCCCATCCGATCAATTCGCCCCCGATGAGAAGCTGCTGACTCGGGCTGCCGCCCATCCTGAGGAAACCAGATCCACCGAACTTCGCGTCCCCATCGAAAAAATCCTCCCCGAGGACCGTACCGCCCCCGAAACCGAAGCCGATCCAGTAGCCCTCGTGGACCGCCGTGCGCTGAGCCCGGACGGGCGTCGCCGCCAGCAGCATCAGAACCGCCGTCGCAATCGCACTTCCGACCACACGCTTCTTCATCAGATTGCTCCCTCGATATGGCGTGAGGCGCCACCGGGGTAATTTGAAGGAGATCCGCCACCACCCGATCGATCCGTCACGGAGGCGAGCATGGCCGATGCATCCCGGGATTTCTCACAGGCTACCCCTGCCGACGGCCCCCGTTCCGAAGGCGCACGGCCGGGTTGGGGCCGGCGGGACGTCCTCAAGACACTGGCGGTCGCGGGGGTCGGGGGTGGTGTATTCGCGAGGGCCGTGACGGCACTGGCTCGTGAATCCGGCAAGGTGACGCCGGAGATGATCCGATCGGCAGAGTGGATCGCCGGCATCGAGTTCACGGACGACGAGCGCGCCCTGATGGTCGATGGCGTGTCGGAGTCGCTGGAGGGCTACGAGGCGCTGCGCGCCGTTCCACTCGACAACGGCGTGGCACCGGCCGTCCGGTTCGATGCAACTCCACCGGGCCAGATCAGCGGATGTCTCCCGCCGCCCGCCACGGATCTCGTTTCGCGGCGCGCCCGCGGCGATCGGAAGGTCCCGAGTCCGCAGTCGGAAGAGGACCTGGCGTTTCTCACCGTGGCGGAGCTCGGCGTGCTTCTGCGCGAGCGACGTGTGTCGTCGGAAGAGCTGACGCGCCTGTATCTGGAGCGACTGGAGCGCTTCGATCCCGTCCTGAGCTGTGTCATCACGCTGACACCGGATCTCGCGCTGCAGCAGGCCCGCCGCGCCGACGGGGAGATCGCGGCTGGAAGGTACCAGGGACCGCTGCACGGGATTCCGTGGGGGGCGAAAGACCTGATTGCCGTTCCGGGACACCCGACGACCTGGGGAGCTGAACCGTACCGCGACCAGGTCAGGGCCGAGCGCGCCACGGTCGCGACCCGGCTCGAGGCGGCGGGCGCAGTCCTGGTGGCCAAGCTCTCGGTCGGTGCTCTGGCCTGGGGTGACGTGTGGTTCGGGGGGACGACGAAGAACCCGTGGAACGTGGAGGAAGGGTCGAGCGGATCCTCCGCAGGTCCGGCTTCGGCGACGGCCGCGGGCCTGGTCGGCTTCGCCATAGGCACCGAAACGTGGGGCAGCATCGTCTCTCCCGGCGCCCGGTGTGGCGTGACGGGCCTGAGGCCGACATTCGGCCGGGTAAGTCGCTACGGGGTGATGGCGCTGTCTTGGAGCATGGACAAAATCGGGCCCATGTGCAGGTCCGCGGAGGACTGCGCGCTCGTGCTGGATGTGCTGTGCGGCAGCGACGGGCTCGACCGCGCCGCGGTGGACGCGCCGTATCAGTGGCCTCCCGCACGCCCCGCGGCGGACGTCCGGCTGGGGTTCGTGCCGGAGCTGTTCGAGGACCCGGAGGAACCGGACACGGGCGGCATGTCGGATGACGAAGCCGCCAGGGCCATGGCCCGGTGGCGTGGGACGCGGGAGGAACGACAATTCGACCGCAGGGTGCTCGGCGACCTTCGCCGCCTGGGATATCACCTCACCGAGGTCCATCTCCCCGATTCCTACCCGATTCCGCCGCTCGAACTCATACTCACGGCCGAGGCCAGCGCCGCGTTCGACGAGCTCACACGCAGCGGGCGCGATGACCTTCTCGTGCGGCAGATCGAGGAGGCGTGGCCGAACGTCTTCCGGCAAGGCCAGCTGATCCCTGCGGTCGAGTACGTGCGCGCGAATCGCATCCGCTCTCTCGTGATGAAGGAGATGGACGAGGCGATGAGGGACGTCGACGCGTTCGTGACTCCCAGTTTCGAAGGCGATCAGCTTCTACTGACGAATCTCACGGGCCACCCGGCCATCGTGATGCCGAACGGCTACCGCTCGGAGGATGGCACTCCGACCAGCATCACGTTCGTGGGTCGGCTGTTCGGCGAGACCGACCTGCTGAACGTCGCTTCACGGTGGCAGGAAGAGACAGCGTACCACCGGAAGCGGCCGCCGATCTGATCTTCCGGCAGTCGCAGACTGAGCCCGGAAGGGTTCGACACAGGGCGGCGTTCCGTGACAGAGTGTCACAGATCGCGCCACCTCGGCAAAGAGCGACTGGGAACGGGAGCGCGTCCTCCGCGCTCGGGACCGCGACGGCTCTCCCAAGACGCGCCATGCGAGCCAGTTACGAGGGGGTCCGGATAACCGGGTTGCTGCATGTTTCGGTGACCTCGCAAAGCACGTTTCTTGCAGTAAAATCAAGGGAAAATGGGCAGCCAGGGTTGTACGCGACCCCCGATCGCTCCGGCGACTGCCCCACGATGCAGACCGCCGCCAGCGGCGGCCAGACTCACGAAGCGATATGCGAGGGGGGCGTGAGCTGGTTCGTCGCTGGCGGTATCTTTGTTGCTGGTTGGATCGCATGTTGATGGTCGCGGAAGCCGCCCGTCCGGGCGGCGATCCCCGGAAGGAGGAGCCCCCATGAGCCTTCGTCTCTCCCCGATGTTGATCGCCCTGCCGGTCGTCCTGACGCTTTTCGCCGCCTGCGGCGACCGGACGCCCGACGCGGATTCGAACAGCGCGCGCACGGAGTATCCGCGCGAGGTCCTCCAGGCTCACATGAAGGACCATTTCTACAAGGCGACCGAGATACAGGCCGCGGTGATAAACGGCGACCTGGAAGCGGTGCGGGAGCCCGCAACCTGGATGGCGGAGCACGCGAATTCGGCCGCCATGCCCAAGGAGTGGGCCCAGCACGCGCAGGCGATGCACGAAGCCGCGCTGCACGCGGCACAAGCGACGAGCCTGACGGATGCGGCGCGCGCCGCGGCCCAGATGGGCGCCGAGTGCGGCAGCTGTCACCGGGCGCTGGGGGCGGAGGTCACCTTCACGGTCGAAGAACCTCCCCCCGAGGGAGCCGGGGCGGTCGCACACATGGACAGGCACGCGTGGGCGTCCGGGCGCATGTGGGAGGGAATGATCGCGCCTTCAGACGTGCTGTGGGACGAGGGTGCCGAAGTCCTCTCCGAAGCGCCGCTCGCGCCGGCCGAGCTCCCGGTGGACCTGGATGTTCTCGCCGACGTCTCGGAGATGGAAGCGTCGATCCACTCCATGGGGGCCGGGGCGGTCGGCCTGACCGGTCAGAAGGAGCGTGCGGGCGTGTACGGCCGGTTCCTCGGCACCTGCGCGAGCTGCCACGAGAAGACGGGGAGAGGCAAGATCTAGATCATCGGGTCCCAGGGTCGGGTGGCTGGAGAGATCGGAGCTGGAGAGATGGCGGCAAGGCCCCGGAGCGAGTGCGCTTCGGGGCCTTGCGGCATCCAGGCAGTCAGGAGGTGGTCAGCTCGGCGCAGCGATCCTCTTCCTCGTCGCGCTCGAGCTCCCGCAGCAGGCAATTCACGGTCTGTTGGACCAGGTCCTCGACAGGCACCTGCTGACGGGCCGCCTCGCACTCGTAGGCCCGGAAGTGGTCGTCGCTGACTTCGGCCCACACCCGGACCTTACGCATGTGCCACCTCCATCTCCCCGGCCTGCATTTCGGCTTCCTCCGCGTCGCCGATCGGATAGGCGGGCACCGCCTTGTGACCGTAGCACAGGATGCCTCCCCGGCCCTCCCTTCGAATCAGTCTGAACTCCAGCGCCACGGGCATTCCGGCTTCGAGGGCCTCGGGGTCGCAGTCGACGACCTGGACCATCATTCGCGCCCCCTCCGGGGTCTCCACCACGGCCAGCGCGTAGGGAGCCTGCATCAGAAAATCGGTCGGCGGAACGTGAACCACGGTCCAGGTGACGACCCGTCCTTCGTGGGACAGGTCCATGGTCTCCAGGTTCGCTCCCCGGCAGGCCGGGCAGATGTGACGCGGCGGATACGAGACGCGTCCGCACTCTCCACATCGGCTGGCCTCCAGCCGGTAGCGGGACGGGATCTCTCGCCAGTAACGCGGGCTCGGCATGATCAGACCTCCTTCCGCTTACACGGCTTGCAGGATGTGGACGACGGAGCTCGCGCCGGTCCCACCCATGTTCTGGGCGAGGCCGAACTCGGCGTCCGGTACCTGCCGGGCGCCGGCCGCTCCCGTGAGCTGTTCGAACAACTCCACCACCTGGGCGACTCCGGTCGCGCCCACGGGGTGGCCCTTCGACTTGAGTCCACCGCTCGTGTTGACGGGTATGCGTCCCCCGAGGCCCGTCTCGCCCGTTCGGGCGCAGTGACGTCCCTGTCCGGGAGGGGCGAGCCCCAATGCCTCGATGCAGCAGATCTCGGCGATCGAGAAGCAATCGTGCACCTCCGCCAGGTCGAGCTGCTCGGGCCCGATGCCTGCCATCTCGTACGCTTTTGCCCCGGACAGGGCGACGGCATCGAGGAACGAGATGTCCCGTCGATCGGCCAGCGCCATCGCCGCCGTCGCCATCGCGGCGCCGCGAATCGCGACGGGCGTCTTCGTGTACTG
>Ga0210121_1000410_pt1 | contig 11932 bp, 9 predicted proteins | sample Joice_ThreeSqB_D_FD_184873 | JGI IMG/M metagenome (GOLD analysis project Ga0210121, IMG submission 184873) | Wetland microbial communities from San Francisco Bay, California, USA, that impact long-term carbon sequestration - Joice_ThreeSqB_D1... | ecosystem: Environmental > Aquatic > Marine >... | reverse complement strand
TGGACATCGATGCTAAGTTTCAAGGACCTTTCGCTGAGGCCGGGTTGGAGTTTTAAACCGGTATGCTAATTCATTGATTTGGGTACAAACACGCATCAATTACGGTCCAATCCATAAACGATTAGAGCTCTTCGTACGGGGCATATTCATAGTAGTTTTCCGTTAAGTTGATAAATTTATGTGAAGTGTCCTTATTTTTTTCTTTTATTGCCTTCTGAAACAGTTAAATTTTGGCTTGGTACCTCAAAAGCCAGCGGTATTGCAGCGTTTTCAATTGTGGATGACAATTTTTCGAGGTCCACGCTTTTAAGATAACTTGAATGTTGAATATTTTCGATTATCGTTCTTACGACCTGGGCCATATAGACCTCACTGGCATGAAAACCGTCTATCATATACAAATCACTCAAACCTAAATGAGCCGGCTGTGCAACCGGAATAACCTGCATTCCCCGTCTTTTCAATAAACCAGGCATATCAGTTTTATAAAATTGCCACCATTTGCTAAGTTCTACGCTTTCATCTAGAGCCTTTAAAACTTCTGAAGAAACAGGAGGCATAAACACGTGCATTTCAATTTCGGTATTTTGTAAAAGTGATAGCGAATCGATTATAATCTGTATCTTTTCTTTATCGAGGATTACCGGAACAGTAAAATAACTTCTATAGCGCCGAATGCGTTCAATAATAGGAGGATTTTCGCGATCCACATATTTAGGGTTCTTTAAATAATCCAACAGCATTTGAGGAGAATACTGCCTGCTTCCATCTTTGCGAAAGCCATGCCCGTATTTCTTTGCCGCACTGCCAATTGCATAGTACCTAAAATAGGGACTTTTTGAAGCCAAAATCGACGAACCGATCAGATCTCCAATACCTCCCTGTTTCCGAATCTCACGAAACGCATCTATGTGTCCACCAAGGCGGAAAGCATCATCTTCGTCCGTGAGCCAGGTTTTAAAACCACGATCCGCTCTAAGCCACCAGGGATCTATCCCGATAATCAGGACTTTAGGCATGGGCAAATCGCCATTGATAAATGCATTTGCAAGCCATTGTAAATCATAAGCATTATGCAACAGGCCGCCGGCATTATAGAAATCTTTCTCTAATGGGGTGAACATAAAATCTCGTATTTGCATTACGCGTGAACTGCCGACGGCAAGTATTGCCGGTCGTCTATGCTTAATGCCGGCCAGCTTAAATAAATTGAACTGTTGAGAAAAGTAACCGCGTCCATAGAGTGTTTCTTCGAGATTGCGCTGTTGGACTGCGAGGGCACTTTTGACTGGCCAAGAATCACCGGCGCGCCACCATATAATCTCAATGGTAGCTGTGATTAGAAAAAGAGGTAAAGCAAATATGGTTAACCGGACAAGAAATTTTATAATCGCTTGATATCCGGCCCTTTCCATTTTAGAATTGGAAATAGATAAAGGGTACATGGCCCGTGTTTGCTAAGAATAAGATTGAAGTTAAGACGGCGTAGTAAGTGACCCAGCGCATCCATACAGGTATTTTATCAATTTGCAGGGCATGCTGCTTGTCACGCTGAAACCATTCAACGACCAAGATAATTAATACGTAGGGCAGGCCTTCTTTTTCAACGGTAGGTATTTCGAGCCAGCTACTCGAAAATAACTGACCGATAAAGCCAAAAGCATGCTGCATAGAGTTTGCACGGAAAAATATCCACGCGAACAGCGTCATTGCAAAAGTGCTTAAAATTTGTAGAACTTCACGATAATTCGGCCAAAGGCGACCCAGGGCTACAGTATCCGTGTAGCGTTTATGTTTGCCTGCTAGGACAAATGGAAGATAGTACAGAGCATTTAAGAAACCCCAGGCAATAAATGTCCAGTTGGCGCCATGCCAGAAACCGCACAGGGTAAAAGTGAATATAATATTCATTAAATGACGTACTTTAGAATCTGTGCGGCTGCCCCCCAAAGGTATATATACATAATCCCGGAACCAGGTCGAGAGTGAAATATGCCAGCGGCGCCAAAATTCTCCAATATCGCGGGAAAAGTATGGATAGGCAAAATTGCGTACAAGGTTGAAACCAAAAAGCCGGGCTGTTCCGATGGCAATATCCGAGTATCCACTGAAGTCACAATATATTTGAACAGCGAAATACAAAGTGCCTAACAGCAACACGGGTCCAGGGTATAAATTATAATTTTTATATATAATTTCAACATGTTCAGCTAAATTGTCGGCGATAACCACCTTTTTGAACAATCCCCATAATATTTGACGCAAACCATCTTTGGCCTGCTCAATACCGAATTTTCTATTTTTGAGGAATTGAGGGAGCAAATGGGAGGCACGTTCAATAGGTCCTGCGACCAGTTGGGGGAAAAAACCCACATAAGCAAAGAATGCAAGCGCGTCGTGAGTAGGCTCTATTTTGCGTCTGTAAATGTCAACGGTATAGCTTAAAGTCTGGAAAGTGTAAAATGAAATGCCAACCGGAAGAATCACGTGAAGTGTGCGAATATTTGGCCGAAAGCCAAAAACTTCAATAACGCTTACAAATGACTCAACGAAAAATCCATAGTATTTAAAAAAACCCAGGATCCCTAAGTTGGTTGCCAGGCTTATTATAAGTAAAAGTTTCCTTCTGCCGCCATCCTGAGTGCGATGCAAAAAAAGGCCAATGAAATAATCCACTCCGGAGCTAATTATAATAAGTGACAAGAAACGCGAGTCCCACCATCCGTAAAAAACATAGCTTGCTGCGAGGAGGAGTGCGTTTTGGATTCTCAGGGATTTATTTTGTAATAACCAGTAGAGACAAAAAACAACTGGCAAAAATACTGCAAAATCAAATGAATTAAATAACATGGGCTGTTTCTATGTGTTTATATTGCTTAACCTTAGAACCAGAAGTTATTTAAAGGCAACCCTTATTTATCAGAGTACACATCATTGTTCTGCTTCGTAATGATCTGTGATCCGGAAATCAGACGCTTTTTTAAAGTAGCACTGATTGTTGGGGTTCTGGCGTTATTGAATTATGGCGGCCGCCTGGTGGTTGAGAAAATCAACTTTCAGCTCTGGCCCGGACATGAGAACCTTTTGCTTTGATCTTAAGCTGCCGTTGGTAACAAAATCAGGCGCGCTGAACCGTGAAGGCTTTGTTGCCGATGCGGTAGCTGGCGCCCTTGTCAAGCACCCGCCCCGCAAGTTTTTCAGGCACATCCACCAGGGTGTGTTGCTGCTGAATGCTGATTTTGCCCAGCAAACGACCGGGGATGTCGGCAATGCTGGATAACGTGCCGACGACATGGTTGACGCGGACACCGTCGGCCCGGCCGGTGCTCAGTAAAAGGCGCACCATTCCTTTTTCATGGGAAGCGTTTTCCCGATCGCGGCCTTTGCGGCGATCGGGTTGCTTGTGCGCTTGGCCGTTAACAGGGGCGCTGAACTCCGTTACCTCCGTTAGATGTGCAATCGGGCGCTGCTTTTCCTCGGCGCGTGCCAGTTTCAGGGCCACTGCGGCAACCTCCGCCAGGTCGTGACCGTCTTCAAGCAGCTGGGCCACGAGCTCCCGCTCCCGGTGGCAGCGGCCGCGCCGCATCCAGACCGTCACTTTCTCCAGCAACTGTGTCTCGCGGTGCAGTTTGATATCTTCATTGCTCGGCAGCATCATGCGATTGATTTTTTGTTTGGTAAGCCCTTCAATCCGGCGCAGCCCCCAGCGTTCCTTCGGTGTCAACAGGGTGATGGCAATGCCCGTTTTACCGGCCCGCCCGGTGCGGCCGACGCGGTGCACATAGATTTCAGGATCCTGCGGAAGATCATAATTGAAGACATGCGAAATATCATCGATGTCAAGCCCGCGGGCGGCCACATCGGTCGCCACCAGCACTTTGAGCTTGTTTTCACGGAAGCGGTTGAGCACCTGTACCCGGGCATCCTGGCTCATGTCTCCGTTCAGGGCCTCGGCCGGAAACCCCCGCATCCCGAGCTCATTGGCCAGTTCGGAGGTGCCAAGGCGTGTGCGGGCAAATATAAGCGCGCTGGAGATGGGTTCGATTTCAAACAGGCGCGTGAGGGCTGCCAGTTTGTCGGTTTCATTAACCAGGTAATAGCGCTGTTCGACGGTCTCCACAGTGAGTTGCTTGCCCCCGATCTTAAAAGATTGGGGCGTTTTCATGTATTGCTTGGCCAACATGCGGATGCGTTGCGGCAAGGTGGCTGAAAAAAGAGCGGTCTGACGGCTGGACGCGGTTTGATCCAAAATGGCCTCGATGTCCTCGATAAAACCCATGCTGAACATTTCATCGGCCTCATCGAGCACGACGGTCGCAACGCGGTCCAGTTTGAGCACGTTTCTGCGGATCAGGTCGAGCAGGCGTCCTGGGGTTCCGACCACCACATCCACACCTTTTTTGAGACGGTTGATCTGGCGGTCATAGGGTTGCCCGCCGTAAACGGCCAGGACCCGCACGCCGATTTGCCGGCCGTAGGTGTCTATGGCATCCGCCACCTGGATGGCCAGCTCCCGGGTGGGCGTTACCACCAGGCTTTGCACATGGCGCTGACCGGTTTGAAGGTTATGCAGGATGGGCAGGGAGAACGCCGCGGTTTTACCGGACCCTGTCTGGGATTGGCCAATTACATCCTGCCCGGCAAGCATGGCCGGAATGACGGTGGACTGGATCGGAGTCGGTGCGGCGTAGCCGATGTCGGCGATCGTCTGCACCAGCTGCGGCTGCAGGTCAAACTCGCTAAAGTTGGGGGTCATCATGAAGCTCCTGTTTGCGTTTTGAAAAATACTCCGGGTCGCATACCCCTCGCGGGTCGTATGCCTGTTGCCTGTCAACAGTGGACCCACCCAGCAAATAAGAGCCTCTCTGTTGCAACAAAAACGCCCGACCAAAACCGGCCGGGCGACCATCTGTAATCGTCAAAACAAAATTATGTTGATGTTTGCGATCCGAAACGAATCGTCGGGGAATATAAGGCACCCGGTATCAAATTGCAAGCAAAATTTTATAGGGCCAAGATTCCTGGAATTTTATAAGACAGGGTCAGCTCCCGGCCCCAAACTTTTCAAAGGTTAGGCATAAAAGCGAGTTCATCCCCAGGATTCCCCAAATCAGCCTGAAGAGGATAAACAGGATCGTCACTTTTTCCGTCCTGAACTGAAAAACTAAAGGGCGTCCCCATTGGACTCACTGAAACCTTCGCACCAGCGTGGCGGCAATTGACAAAAGCTCCCGGAGAAATTATAATTACAGCAACTGTTTGAGATAGCTTCTATACTAAATCCCTGTGGCTGTATAGGCAGCCGGGGATTTTTTTTAGGGGTGAATTATTTGATCGAAAATTTATTCAATGCCCCGACCGCTTGCGGCAGGGTGGTTAAGCAGTTAGGCGGTTTCCACTTGGTTGGGAATTTGAAACGCTCAGTTTAGGTGAAAATAAATTAATGGACCATAATATTGAAAAAGAAATCAGCCGGAGACGGACCTTCGGAATCATCAGCCACCCGGATGCCGGTAAGACCACGTTGACGGAAAAGCTGCTCCTTTTCGGCGGAGCCATCCAGCAGGCCGGGGCGGTCAAGGCCAAACATGCCGCCCGCCATGCCACCAGTGACTGGATGGCGATTGAAAAGGAAAGAGGGATTTCAGTGACGACTTCGGTGATGAAATTTAATTACCGCGGTTTTGAGATTAATCTTCTCGACACGCCGGGCCACCAGGACTTCTCCGAAGACACCTACCGGGTATTGACCGCCGTCGACAGCACCCTGATGGTGATCGACAATGCCAAGGGGGTCGAGGCCCAGACCGAGAAGCTCATGGAGGTCTGCCGGATGCGCAACACCCCCATCATTACCTTCATCAACAAGCTCGACCGGGAGGGTAAGGCCCCGTTGGATATCCTGGATGACATCGAGGACAAGCTGCAGATCGAATGCACACCGCTTTCATGGCCGATCGGGATGGGCAAAAGCTTTAAAGGGGTTTACAACCTCTTTCACAAACAGCTGCATCTGTTCAGTCCCGGCAGCGATACCCGCGGGCCGGACGGGGTTCTGATCAATGATTTGTCGGATCCGGTCCTGGACGAACTGCTGGGCCGCCAGGCTGAAAAGCTGCGGAGAGACATCGAACTGATCGAGGGCGCGCTGGACCCCTTTGAGATGAAGCACTTCTTAAACGGCAGCCAGACACCGGTTTTTTTCGGCAGCGCCATCAATAATTTCGGTGTCAAAGAGATGCTGGATGCATTTGTAGAAATGGCGCCTCCCCCGGGTTCGCGCGCGGCCGTCTCCCGGGAAGTGTCGCCCTACGAAAAATCCTTTTCGGGTTTTGCGTTTAAAATCCAGGCCAATATGAACCCGGCCCACCGCGACCGGGTCGCTTTTGTCAGGATCTGTTCCGGCAAATTCAGGCGGGGGATGAAGGTGGTTCACCACCGTATCGGAAAAGAAGTCGCCCTGGCCAATGCGACCATCTTCATGGCCCAGGACAGGGACAATGTGGCCGAGGCCTTTCCCGGAGACATCATCGGCATCCACAACCACGGAACCATCAAGATCGGTGACACGTTCAGCGAGAAGGAACTTTTGAAATTCACCGGCATACCGAACTTTGCCCCGGAACATTTCCGGCGCGTTCACCTCAAAAACGCGTTTAAGGCCAAGCACCTTCAGAAGGGCCTGACCCAGCTTGCGGAAGAAGGTGCGGTCCAGGTTTTCAGGCCGATTATGGGAAATGACTATATCCTGGGAGCGGTCGGTGTTCTCCAGTTTGACGTCACCATGGCCCGGCTCAAGGCCGAATATGGCGTGGATGCAGTCTATGAACCGGTGAATTTTGGGGTGGCACGCTGGATCGAGTGCGGTGACCGCAAAAAGCTGGCCGAATTTGAGAAAAAGAATGCGGCCAACCTGGCCCGGGATTCTCAGGGTTGCCTGTCCTTTCTGACAACCAGTGAATTCCAGCTCAATTTCTGTATGGAAAAATGGCCGGAGGTGGCGTTCTACAAGACGAGGGATATTAATTAGAAGTAGGTTCAAAGCCATATGGCTTGCCTCGTCTTCGGGCGTGATTTGGGGTTTGGAAACCACTTTATTGTTTTTCCGGGAATAAGATCTTTTGGTTAAAGAGGCAAGCCATATGGCTCTGATCGATATGCGGGATGTGTGCTGGGGATTCGGTGAGCTCCCGCTGCTGGAAAACGTCACGCTCCAGATCGGAAAAGGCGAGCGCGTGTGCCTGGTGGGTCGCAACGGTGTGGGCAAGTCCACCCTGCTGAAACTCCTGGGCGGCGAAATGCTTCCGGACAGCGGTGATATCCTGCGCCGGCAGAGCATCAGCGTGGCGGCGCTGGAACAGGATGTGCCTGCGGGATTCGACGGCACGATCTTTGATGTGGTTGCCGAAGGCCTTGGTGAAACGGGCCGGGCGCTGGCCGAACACAGCCGGATCTGCAAATCCATTGAGACCGGGGACAACCCCCGATTGGCCAAAAGGCGCGACGAACTGCAGCATATGCTGGACGCCGACGGTGGATGGGAACTGTTAACCGGCATCGAAAACATTCTTTCACGAACCCGGCTGGATCCTGAGAAACGGTTTGGCGACCTTTCGGCAGGGCTGAAACGGCGCACGCTATTTGCGCGGGCCCTGGCCCGCAAGCCCGATCTCCTCCTGCTGGATGAGCCCACCAACCATCTTGACATCGACACGATCATCTGGATGGAAGAATTTATCCTGCGCCACGTACAAACCCTGCTGTTTATCACCCATGACCGCGCTTTTCTCAAAAAGATCGCCAACCGGATTATGGAACTGGATCGGGGGCGCCTGGTTTCCTATGATTGCGATTACGCCACCTATTTAAAACGAAGACAGGCCGCCCTGGAGATCGAAGAAACTCAAAACGGGTTGTTCGACAAAAAACTATCCCAGGAGGAAGCCTGGATCAGAAAGGGGATCAAAGCCCGCAGAACGCGCAACGAAGGGCGCGTCCGAAGCCTGCAAATGATGCGCGCCGCCTACCGGGACCGCCGCCGCAAAATCGGCAATGTCAGGCTGCAGGTTCAGGAGGCGGAACGGACCGGCAAGCTTGTCATCGAAGCCAAGGCGGTCAGCTTCTCCTATGGCGCGGCCCCGATCGTGCGGGATTTTTCCACGGTCATCATGCGCGGGGACAAGGTGGGCATCATCGGTCCCAACGGTGTGGGCAAAACCACCCTGCTGAAAATTCTTTTAAAAGCGGCCAGCCCGCAAACAGGCAGTGTCCGCCACGGCACCAACCTTCAGGTGGTTTATTTTGACCAGCTCCGGGCCCAGCTCGATGAGCAAAAGACCGTGCGGGAAAACATCGCCGCCGGCAACGACTTTATAATCTTTAACGGCCAACGGCGCCACGTCGTCAGCCACCTTCAGGATTTTCTCTTTTCACCCCAAAGATGCCGCACTCCGGTTTATGTCCTTTCCGGCGGAGAAAAGAACCGCTTGATGCTGGCCAAGCTGTTCACGAAACCGGCCAACGTTCTGGTGCTGGACGAGCCCACCAATGATCTTGATGCCGAAACCCTGGAGCTTTTAGAGGAGCTGATTTTCGAGTACCAGGGGACCCTTTTGCTGGTCAGCCACGACCGGGCCTTCCTAAACAATGTCGTCACCAGCACCATCGTCTTTGAAGGCAACGGGCAGGTGGTCGAATATATCGGCGGGTACGATGATTGGCTGAATCAGCGGCCGCAGGGCTCAGCAGAGCGGCTGCCGGAAAAAAATGGTCCCAAAAAAACCCGGCCACAACCAAAGGCGCACCCCTCACGAAAGCTGGGGTATATGCAGCAACGCGAAATGCAGGACCTGCCTGCCAGGATCGAAGCCCTTGAATCAGAGCAAAAAGAGCTGTTTGCGATCCTGTCCGACCCATTGTTTTATAAAAAAGAAAAAGACGAGGTTGCCGGGGTTAAAGCGGATCTCGATCGCGTCGAGCGTGAAATCGAGACTGCCTACCGTCGCTGGGAAGAGCTTGAAACGCGGGTCTCAAAGCTTTAATTCACCATTCAAGCATCGAACCCCGATATTTTCCGGATTGAGGATATTGAGGTTGTCGCCAACTATCGGCAGGTCATCGTTTCATACCGGCGTCAGGCGGCAGGTCCGAAGGATCGTTCGAAAAGGTCATGGATCGCCCGGGTGCCGTCGGCATCGAGATTGCGTGTACCGGTGCAGGCGAAGGTATTGTCGGTAATGACCGGCGTATCTGTCACCCAGCGATTGTCCTTCCAGGCAAACCACTCTTTTTTGTCCTGATCATACACGTGAACGGGGCGATTGAACAGCTTGGCAAGTTCCACGCCCCAACCGGTACCGCCCTTGACCGTATCATCGGGCTGAATCCAGCCGATGGTAATCACATGGTAGCCCTTGTTGACCATGTGGAAAATGGATTGGATCACCTTGCGAATCTTGGCTGTCTTGGCATAGGTCCGTCCCATGCGAAGTGAGACGATTGCCATACCGACGTCACCCTGGTCGAGCTCATCAGGACCCAGGATGTGGATGCCTCTGTCCCTTTCGACAGTGTGGCCCTTGAACGAAAAATTAACTTCCTGAATTCCCCAGCGCTCGGCCGTTTTCCCGAATTCCGCCTCGGCACCCCGGTGCCCGCCGCTGTACATGGTAATCTGAGAACAATCGATCATTTTTTTCTCCTAAATTTCTGGTTTCTGCCGGCATGTGCATGCCGCAGGTTATCTGTCATTTTCCCTAAAAAGGCAAACCCCGCCGCTGATCGGCAGGGTGTGAAAACTAAAATAAGCGGAAATCTCAAAAAGGCAAGGGGCCGTCCATATTTTTTGCAGTTTTGATGTGCAGAAAAAAGAAATGCATATTTTCATGACCGTCCCATCTCCCCCTGGTTTTTTCAGTAAATTTCGTATTTAACCAGTCGGCCGTCAAGCCCGCCGGCCTTGATCGGCTTTTTCCATGATGCTTTCAGCCCGATTTTTTTGATATACTCCCGTTCTCCGAAATAAACAAAAGCGGCCGAGCCTTTGCATTTCTGTTTCAGAAAATCGCCGAGGTTTTTATAAAACAGTTCAAGGTCTTCGTCTGCCCCCATCCGAACGCCATAAGGCGGATTGGTTACAATTACATGCTTTTCAAGGGCGGGCAGCTTTCTGAAGTCCGACCTTTCAACCCTTACGCTATTTCCGTAACGGAGCCCCATCAGGTTTGTGCGCGCCGCACTGACCGCCTCCGCAGACACATCACTGCCCGCAATCAGCCCTATCGGCAGTTCCCGGATGTGTCCGTCGGCCTCTTTTTTTACCTGCTTCCAGACCGCGCCGTCAAAGTCGGGCAGAAATTCAAAACCGAATCGATTCCTGAAAACCCCCGCAGGAATATTGCTGTACCGCATGAGCGCTTCACACAAGAGGGTTCCCGAACCGCACAAAGGGTCATATAAAGGAACCGAACCGTCCCATTCGCTGAATCGGATAATCGCGGCAGCGACGGTTTCCTGCATCGGTGCGGCCACGGTTTCCTCTCGGTATCCTCTCCGATGCAGGGCACCGCCTGAAGTGTCGAGGCTTATGACGGCCTTATCGTTTCTGATATGAAGGTTCAGCAGGATATCCGGATTCCTTACCGACACATCCGGACGCCGGCCGGTTTTTTCTTTGAAATAGTCGGCCACCGCATCCTTAAGGCGCAGGGCAGCGAACTTTGAATGCGAAATCGCGCTGTCGGAAACATTGGCCGACACGGCAAAGGTATTGCCCTGGGCAAAAAAATCTTCCCACCCGATCTGTTTGGCATTTTGATACAGCGTATCGGTATCCGGACAGGCGCAGGAAACTAACGGTGCCAGGCAGCGTGAAAGAAGCCGGGCCATATAATTAATTCGGTACAGGGTGGATTTGTCCGCCCTGAAATGAACGCCGCTGAACTCCGGCCTGACATCTTCGGCGCCGAGTTCTGCCAGCTCACTGGCGCCGGCTTCTATTAAGCTGTCGGCCATCTGGGCAAAATAGCGGCCATCCCTCTGATACTGATATACCGCACCCTGCCGCTTTTCTCTTCTAAGGCGTTTGACCCAATCGGCTGATCCCATTTTTCACCACTTTCGTTTCAATCGGACCCGCAAAGACCGGTCGAGATATTGCTTGATCATTTCAAACCTTTTGCAGTATTAGCTGTTACGTGCCCAAATGGACCCTGCCGTTGCAACAGTCGAGGAGGTTCCAGGTCCGAGGCATCAAGGAGGAGACCGGCAAAATGGATACGGAAAATAAAAGCAGAACCCGGAAAAAAAATGAAGACCGGGCCTTGCAGCTCCTGGGCGAACAGTTGGTCGCCCTGCCGTCCAGCCAGCTTGAGACCATGGAACTGCCGGATGAGCTTCTGACGGCCATCAAATTCGCACATAAAATAAGGAGCCATGGCGCCCGGCGCAGGCAGATTCAGTTCATCGGAACCCTTATGCGGCATATCGACCCGCAACCCATTGAAGACGCCCTCGAACGCATCCGGTCCGGAGACTTACGGAAATAACCCGGCGCCCGCCGCAAACGCCAGATTTCAATCCCCGAGGTCCCCCAAAAAACATACCCGCTCATGTTTTTGGGGATCCGCCGGCTTGAGCGCCCGACGTTTTCCTGGCGATATAAACCACATGTCTGCGCCCGCCCCGCCCCGGCCGTTGCCGGTTAACGGAGAACCCGGCGGCTTTCAAGCGTTTTTCAAAGGCCCTGTCCGGATCTTCGGACCAGACCGCAAATACCCCGTCCGCCTACAAGGCGGAACTGCTTAACTCCAGCGCCTTATCGCCGTAAAGATACTCTCCCCGGCCCGGGGCTCCCCCATGCGGACCATCGTAGAGGTCGAGAATGATGGCATCAAAGCGATTTCCCCGGCCCTTGATTGCCGCAAAACGGATG
>Ga0210121_1000404_pt1 | contig 11968 bp, 8 predicted proteins | sample Joice_ThreeSqB_D_FD_184873 | JGI IMG/M metagenome (GOLD analysis project Ga0210121, IMG submission 184873) | Wetland microbial communities from San Francisco Bay, California, USA, that impact long-term carbon sequestration - Joice_ThreeSqB_D1... | ecosystem: Environmental > Aquatic > Marine >... | reverse complement strand
GAGCAGGGCCGCTTTCGCGAAGACCTCTACTACCGCCTCAAAGTCGTAACGATCGCGCTCCCGCCCCTGCGGGAGCGCCTGGAAGACATCCCGCTGCTGGTGGACTATTTTCTAAGGCGTTATGCCGCCGAGCTCGAAATTGACAATCCCGGCATCACACCGGAGGCCGTAACACTCCTCAACTGCCACCGCTGGCCGGGCAACGTCCGCGAGCTGGCCAACGCCATCCACAAGGCCCTGATCTTCAACCGGGGGGCCCCGATCCCGGCGCAAGAAATGGCGCAGGCCGTCGGCGGCGGAACCCTACATCACTCGCTTTCAGCGGCAGGAACGGAGCAGATCCTGCGCCAGTGGGTACGGGAGGCCATCACCTCCGGCGCAGAGCCGAACAAGTTCGAGGCGACCGTGGACCACTTCGCCGGCATCCTGGTCAGCGAGGCCCTGAACCTCACCCACGGCAACCGGTCGCAGGCGGCGAAGCTGCTCGGTCTGCGGATCTTCGCCGATGCGGGGGGCCGCATGAACAGGGATGTCACGGAGATCGGGGGCGAGATGCTGATCGTATCCCAGTTCACTCTGCTGGGTGACGTGGGCCGTGGACGACGACCCTCCTTCACGGGGGCGGCCGGGCCTGAGGAGGCGGGGCGACTGTACGCGACGTTCGTGGACGTCTGCCGCGGCGGGGTAGTTCCGATCGCCGCGGGTGAATTCGGCGCGCACATGGAAGTTGCGCTCGTGAACGACGGTCCGGTCACGCTGGTGATCGACCGTTGAGGCTGGTGCTGGCGTCGAGTTCTCCGCGCCGGAGCGAGATCCTGAGGCTGCTGTCGCTGGAGCACCAGGTCCGCCGGCCGGACGTCGACGAGACCCTGGTTCCCGGTGAGGGGCCCGCCGATGGGGCCCGCCGACTCGCGGTGCTGAAGGCCATGGCGACGCCCTCGAGCATGGATGAACTGGTGATCGCGGCAGACACGCTGGTCGTTCTCGGGTCCGAGGTGCTCGGCAAGCCATCCGACGATGCGGACGCGCTCCGCATGCTGCTGAACCTGGAGGGTCGTCGACACGAGGTGATCACGGGGGTCGCCGTCCGACTGGGGGATCGTATCGAGGCTGGAGTGGCCGATACGAGCGTCTGGTTCCGGTCGCTTGTTCGAGCCGAATGCGCGGAATACGTTGCGAGCGGCGAGCCTCGCGACAAAGCAGGTGCCTACGGAATTCAAGGGCTCGGGGCCGCTCTGGTCGAGCGAATCGAGGGTGAGTACTTCAACGTGATGGGTCTGCCGGTGCAACTCCTGATCGCCCTCCTGGCCCGCTTCGACCTGCGCTACGCCTTCGGCCGTCTGGAGGCACGTTGATTCGACCGACCGACCCGGGCGCTCTGGCGTGAGGTACCCCCTGGACGTCGTGCTCACCATCGATCAGGGAACGACCGGCAGTCGAGCTCTCTTGATCGATCGCGATGGAATCGTCCTCGGCTCGGCCTACCGGGAATTCGACCAGCACTTCCCGGAGCCCGGCCGGGTGGAGCACGATGCCGAGGAAATCTGGGTCTCCGTCAGACAGACGATCGGCCGTTCCCTGCAGGGCGTCGGCGGGGCGAAGGAACGACTCGCCGCCGTCGGGATCAGCAACCAGCGGGAGACGACCGTGGTGTGGGACCGCGCCAGCGGTCGGGCGCTGGCCCCCGCGATCGTATGGCAGGACCGGCGAACCGCAGCCCGATGTGCCGAGCTCAAGCTGCTCGGGCACGAGCCCGAGATCAGGGCGCGAACCGGGCTGGTGCTCGACCCTTACTTCTCTGGCACGAAGCTGGAGTGGCTCCTGAACACACATCCGGAATGGCGCCGGCGAGCGGCCGACGGAGACATCGCGTTCGGGACGATCGACAGCTGGCTCATCTACCGGCTGACCGGCGGTCGGGTGCATGCGACGGACCATACCAACGCGTCCCGCACGCTGTTGTACTCGCTCGATTCGGGAAGCTGGGACCCCTGGCTCTGCGACCTGTTCGGCGTGCCCATGGCGATGTTGCCGGAAATCCGATCTTCGGCAGGTGACTTCGGGGTCACGGATCCGGACGCGTTCGGTTCGGAAGTCCCGATCGCCGGCGTGGCGGGCGATCAGCAGGCGGCTCTTTACGGCCAGGGGGGCTGGGAATCGGGGGAAGCGAAGAACACCTACGGTACGGGCGCGTTTCTCCTGCTTCACACCGGGACGGAGCGTGGGCCGGAAGTTCCGGGGGTCCTGGCGACCGCCGCGTGCGATCGGCGCGGTGGCCGCGCCTTCGCCTACGAAGGCGCGATTCTCGTGGCCGGCGCAGCGGTGCAGTGGCTTCGCGATGGACTGGGTGTGCTGGAAGACGCCCGGGATTCAGAGGCGATGGCCCGTTCCCTCGAGTCGACGGACGGCGTGTTCTTCGTGCCCTCGCTCACGGGGCTGGGCACTCCGTTCTGGGAACCGGACGCCCGCGGGACGATCACGGGGCTGTCCAGGGGCTCCCGGCGCGAGCACCTGGTGCGGGCCGCGCTCGAAGCCATGGCGTACTCCACGCTGGACGCGCTGCAAGCGATGGCCGGCGGCGCGGGCCTCGAGCTGAGGTCGCTTCGAGTGGATGGGGGAGCGGCGGCGAACGACTGGCTGATGCAGTTTCAGGCTGATGTGCTGGGCGTTCCGGTCCTCCGGCCGGCCGCCACCGAGCTGACGGCGATCGGAGCGGCGGGTCTCGCCGGCCTGCAGGCCGGCGTGTGGGAAGAGCCGGAGGAGTTCCTCGCGGCGAGGGGAGAGGAGACGGTGTTCGAGCCCGATCCCGAATCGCACGCGGCCGGTGCGGTCGATGTCGCGGGCTGGCGCCGGGCCGTACGGACGGCTATCCACTGGGCACATCAGGCCGCTGACGGAGGAGCCTGACCATGGATCCGAGGGTCGATGGAGACCGGACCGTCGCGCCGAGGCCTCTGCGGATCGGCGTCATCGGGTCTGCGAGCGCCGACGCGGTGATCTGGGCCACGGCGCACGCCGTCGGACGGGCGCTGGCCCGCGCCGAGGCGCTTGTCGTGTGCGGTGGGGGTGGAGGGGTGATGGCGGCCGCTGCCGAGGGGGCCTGTCTGGAAGGCGGCGCCGTTCTCGGGCTCCTCCCGGGCGACGATCCGGAGCGAGCCGCGGACGGAGTGTCGATCCCGATCGCCACGGGACTGGGGGAGGCTCGCAACTTCCTGGTGGTCAGGGCCTCGGAGGCGGTGATCGCGGTGGCCGGCGGATGGGGTACGGTGAACGAGGCCGCCCTCTGCATGAAGACCGGACTCCCTCTCGTGGGCGTCCGCGACTCCCTGGGGGAGCGATTCGAGATCGAGCGATTCGACGATCCGGCCGCCGCCGTGGCCCGCGCTCTGGAGCTCGCGACCGAGTGGCGAGCGAAGCGGCGTCCCAGGCACGCGGCCCGGCAGTGACAGTGCTCTGACGACTGGAGGCAAGGTGTACGCGGTCTACATATTCGGATCCATCATGGCGGTTCTCGTCGCGGCAGTGATCTTCGCCCCGATGATAGAGGGACGCTGGCGGGAAGGAAGGGACGACGGCTCGGCCGAGTCTCGGAAGGAGGCTGCCATCGAAGCGCTCCGGGAGCTCGAGTTCGAGTATCAGACGGGAAAGGTGTCCGACGGCGACTACGCGCTCCTGCGGGCGCGATACGCCAGGGATGCTCTCGCCGCCCGGGACGAGCTGGGGGAGGTGACCCCGGATCGGACCTGCCCCGGATGTGGGGCGGGGGTCGGGCAGGGGGCGCACTTCTGTTCCGCGTGCGGTGGAGCGCTGAGTTGAGGGACGTGTGATGACCGGGGCTGGGGTCGTCGACCTGCGATCGGACACGGTAACCCGGCCCTCTCCCGGAATGCGCCGCGCGATGGCGGATGCCGAGGTGGGAGACGATGTCCTCGGCAAGGACCCGACCGTCGATCTGCTCGAGCGCCGTGTCGCCGGGCTGCTCGGAAAGGACGCCGCGCTGTTCTTCCCGTCCGGGACCCAGGCGAACCAGACGGCGCTGCTTCTCCACACCCGTCCGGGTACCGAGGCCATCTGCGAGGCGGAGTCGCACGTATTCCACTACGAATACGCGGATGCGGCCTGGCTGTCCGGCGTTCAGCTGCACCCGGTTCGGTCCGAGGGCGGCGAGCTGCGGGCGAGTGATGTGGCCCGTGCGGTCCGCCCGGGGGACCGGCACCATCCGTCGACGACCCTCGTATGCGTGGAGAACACCCACAACATGCACGGTGGCTCGGTCGTGCCCCTGGCCGCCATGCAGGCCATCAGCGAGCTCGCGACGGAGCGGTCGCTCCCCGTGCATCTCGACGGCGCGCGACTGTGGAACGCATCGGTGGCTTCGGGCACTTCGCTCGCCGACTTCGCGGCCTGTGCCGACACGGTCATGATCAGTCTCTCGAAAGGCCTGGGATGTCCGGTGGGCTCCCTGCTCGCCGGTCCGGCGGACCTGATCTCCCATGCCTGGACGGTCCGCAAACGGCTCGGAGGCGGCATGCGCCAGGTCGGGATACTGGCCGGCGCCGGGCTGTGGGCACTGGACAACAACGTCGAACGGCTCGCCGAAGATCACGAAAGGGCCCGGTGGCTGGCGAGGGAGGCCGATGCGCTGGACGGCCTCCGCGCCGATCCGCCGGATACGAACATCGTGATGATCCGCGTCGAGAAGGAAGGACTGGACGAAGCCGCCGTCGCCGACGGCCTGGAGGCTCGAGGAGTCCTGGTGCTGTCCGCAGGTCCCGGGAGACTCCGTGCGGTGACGCACCTGGACGTCGACGATCACGGGGTGGAGCGCTGTGTCGAGGCTCTCAGAGAGGCGGTCGCGTGACGCTCGGCCTCCCGTGCCGTCATGTGGGGCCGTTGGCGCGCCGCCACGCCAGCACGACCCGGCGGACCGCGATGTCGGCCTTCCGGGGTGCGACCGGGACGTCTTCCAGGTCGAGCTGCTCGTCGGCGAGCCGTTCTCTGACCGATTCCAGCTCCCGGGTGAGCTCTTCCTCCAGTCCCGCGCGCTGAGCTCGCAGCTCCTCGACGCTCTCCTCCGCCCGTCGCACGTCTTCGAGCTCCCGCGACGCGCGTCCGGCCCCGCGCATGGCCGTGGTCGCCCGACCTAGACTCGTGCGGCTCACCTTCCTGCGCCCGAGAAACGCGTCCGCGATGGTCGATCCGACGGAAATGGCGGCTTGCAGCTTCTGCTGTGAGTACTGAGACCTCTCGCGCTCGACCCTCTCCTCGGCCCTCCGGATCCGGTCGTCGATCTTCGACACGCGCGAGGCATACCTTTCTCTGAGGGAGTCGACGTCGCCATCGCGAGCCTCGCGCAAGGCTTCCCGGAGTCTCACCCTGAAGTCTGCCTCGGACTCGCCGGGCTCCGAGACGAGCTTCAGTGCTCTCGATCGATACAGCTGAAGCGGACGATTCCGGTACAGGTGACCCTTCAGTGCCGTCGTCCAGGAGCGGTAACTCGAGGGCCGGGCGGCTGCCGCCGGGAGCTCTCCGAAAGGGACTCCAGGCAGCGGGTCACCCGTCACCTCGAGCGATTCCAGGGTCTCCATCTCCTGCCACGGATCGGCGGGCGTCTCGCGGGGCAGCGGCGCCACGCATACGAGGTGTTCCCACCGGTCCAGGTTCAGGGCGGCACGCACGTAGTGCAGGTCGACCTCGGCAAGCAGTACGGGGTGATAGGGTCCGTCCGAAGGACCGGACGACGGCGTGACGAAGACCTCCTCGATTCCGCCGGGCAGCAGGGGGCGCTCGATCTTCGTCCCGCCAGCAGAGTCCGCGTTCCCGTGCGCCGCCGCCTTCGTTTCGGCGTGATCCGCCGCCGGCGAAGGCCTGCCGGCAACGGACGCCGCGCGGCGTCCCTCCATCAGCTTCCGGATTTCGGGCCTGGCCATCGGCCCCCGCAGGTACGACATGGCCCAGCGAGTCCGGAACAGCACCGGCCCCTCTTCGTGAACGTTGTTGAGGAGAAAGGTCCTGCTCTCCAGCCCGCCGAGGATGCGGTCCATCTCCTGCCGGTCGAGTCCGGATTCGGCGAACGCGGCGGCCCCGTCCAGCCCATCCATGACCCGCATCTTGTCGCGCTCCGTCTGCAACCGGCCGAGGAACCACGTCCCCGCGTTGCTGAGTGCCTTGTAATCCAGGTCTACCGGGTTCTGCGTCGCCAGGACGATGCCCAGCCCGTAGGCTCTCGCCTGCTTGAGAAGCGTGAGGAGCGGCGGCTTCGACGGCGGGATGCGGGACGGTGGCAGATATCCGAGCACCTCGTCCATGTACAGGATGGCGCGCAGGCTCGAGGTGCCCGGCCGCGATCGGATCCAGGACAGCAGTTCATTGAGCACGAGCGTGACGAGGAACATCCGCTCGGCGTCGCCGAGGTGAGCGATCGAGAGGATCGAGATCCGGGGCCTTCCGGTGTCCGTGTAAAGCAGCCGGCCGATGTCGAGCGGCTCCCCTTCGAGCCACGCCTCGAATCCCGGTGCGGCGAGCAGGTTGTTGAGACGCATGGCGAGCGCGAAACGGTCCTTCTCGGGAAAGAAGGATTCGAGGTCCAGGACCCCGACGCGTTCGAAGCCGGGCGATTGAACGGCCCGGATCACCGACTCGAGGTCGAGGTCGACGCCCTCGCCCCAGGCTCGTTCGACGATGTGCGACAGCAGTATGTGTTCGCGGCTCTGCAGCGGGTCGGCTTCCTCTCCGGCCAGGGCGAGGAGGGCGGACACCGTCGAAGCGATGCGCTCGCGCGCCGCGTCCGGGTCCACGGCGAGATCCGCCGGGGGGGCGGCGAGCGAGCGCAGCACCGCCAGGGGGAGTCCGTGACCGGCTCCGGGCGTGTAGACGGCGAGGTCCACAGCCTGTCTCATGCGCGCGATCCGGTCTCCGTCCTGTCCCCAGGAAGCGAGCCCGTGCTTCCACTTCGCCGCCTCCTGCTCCGCCAGCTCGTCCGGGGTGATGCCTTCCCGAGAGGCCTTCGCTTCGTCGATCCAGGGCCGGAAATCCGAGGGTGCGAGGTTCGGGAACGTGAGGAGGAGATTGCCGAGGTCTCCCTTCGGGTCGATCGCTATCGCGGGAATACCGTCGATCGCCGCCTCCTCGAGCAGCGAGAGGCAGAGGCCGGTCTTGCCGCTGCCGGTCATGCCGACGGCCACGGCGTGCGTCGTGAGATCCCGGGCGTCGTACAGGAGGAGGGGGCCTTCCGCCTTCGGGTCGCTCGCGTCCACCTGCCTTCCGAGGTAGAAGGAGCCCAGCTTCTCGAACTGCGAGGCTTCGATCTGCATCCCTTCCGTGGGCATGAGCGCTATTTCTCCTTGGGATCGAGAGTTCGTGCTGCCGTCATCCTGCCGTGAGCGCAGTCCAGGTGCAACCGGCTCATCCCGTGGCGGCACGCCGGGGTGGTGGTCATCATTGAGCTTGCGTTGATGCCGTCGAGGCACATCGGTGGGGAGGGAACGAAGCGGAAAACCGAAGAAATTGCGAAAGTCACAGCCCCTGCCTATACTGGATTCGACCGACGACGAAACCACCCTGGAACGAGATGACGAGGCGGCGATGTCACTGGAACTGAACGACGAGCGCAAGAAGGCCCTGTCCGTGGCGATAAACCAGATCGAGCGGCAACACGGGAAAGGCGCGATCATGAGGCTCGGCGCGGACGGTGCCCGGGTGCGGACGGAGTCGATATCGACCGGCGGCCTGTCGCTCGACCACGCCACGGGCATCGGAGGAGTTCCTCGCGGCCGGGTGACGGAGATCTTCGGTCCCGAATCCTCCGGAAAGACGACCCTCACCCTGCACGTCATCGCGAACGCCCAGAAGGACGGCGGGGTGGCCGCATTCGTGGACGCGGAGCACGCCCTGGACGTCGGGTATGCGGCCAAGCTGGGCGTCGACGTGGAGAATCTGCTCGTCTCGCAGCCGGACACCGGTGAGCAGGCGCTCGAGATCGCCGAGGTCCTGGTCCGGTCCGGTGCGCTGGACGTGGTGGTCATCGACTCGGTGGCGGCGCTTGTTCCGCGGGCCGAGATCGAGGGCGAGATGGGCGATTCACACGTCGGCCTCCAGGCCCGACTCATGTCGCAGGCGCTGAGAAAGCTCACCGGCGCCATCGGCCGCTCGAACACGGCCGTCATCTTCACCAACCAGATTCGCGAGAAGATCGGGGTGATGTTCGGCAATCCTGAGACGACCAGCGGAGGGCGGGCGCTGAAGTTCTATGCTTCGCTTCGCCTCGACATCCGGAGAATCGCGTCCATCAAGGACGGCAACGATCAGGTGGGAAACCGCACCCGCGTCAAGGTCGTGAAAAACAAGTGCGCGCCCCCGTTCCGACAGGCCGAATTCGACATCATGTTCAACGAGGGGATCAGCCGGAACGGCATCCTGGTGGACATCGGCGAAGAACAGGGAATCGTCAAGCGCTCGGGGGCGTGGTATTCCTACGGCGACGACGTCCGGCTCGGGCAGGGCAGGGAGAATGCGAAGCTCTTCCTGGCCGAGAACCCGGACATCGCGGAAGAGCTCGAGACCCGTCTTCGGGTCGCACTTGGCATGGTGGCCCCGGCCGAACCGGAGGCCACCCCGAGCGACGAGCCGGCCGAGACCGAGTCCGCCCCGGCGGACTGAGGCCGGCGGAGGCGCTCCGGGGCCTGCCCGGGCGACCTGCCGGTGAGCGTTCCATGCCTCTGATCACGGCCCTCGAGCCCGTGCCCGGTCGTCTCGGAGGCCGCATTCTCGAGGCGGGTGCAGACGCGCGTTTTCGCGTATCGGACGAGTTGTGCGAGAGGCGGGGTCTGCGAGTCGGAAGCAGCCTCACGGCGGCCGAGCTGGCGAGTCTGGTGCGGGAGGCCGGGGCTGCCGAGGCGTGGGACCGGGCTGTCCACTACCTTTCGTACCGACCCCGCACCTGCCACGAGCTTCGCCGCTACCTGGACAGGCACAAGCTGGCGGCCCACGCGGACGCAGCGATCGGACGCTGCCGGGAGCTCGGCTACCTCGACGACGACAGGTACGCGGAGACGTTCGTCCGCGAACGCATCCGATTGAAGCCGCGTGGCCGACCCCGTCTCGTCTCCGAGCTGCTCCAGCGGGGGATCGACCGCGACACGGCAGAGCGAGCCGTCGACAGCGCCCTGGCCGACGAAGGCGTGTCGGAGGACGTGCTGCTGCGTACGGTGGCCGTGGGCCGTTTGCCGGCGCTTCGCAAGCTGGATCCCGCCAGGGCCCGCCGTCGTCTCACCGCGTTTCTCCACCGACGCGGCTTTCGCGCCGGCGCGATTCGGGACCTGGTTCGAGAGCTGCTTCCGGACGACTCCGACCACGCGGGCACCTGACTCCCCACGGCTGCGCCCGGAGCACGTGCCACCGACCTCGCCGATTGTAAGCGGGTCCGCGTCAGGCCATATTGACTGGATATTTCCGATCCCGATCACGGTTTCGTCAGGCGATCCACCTACACGACGGTTACAGATGAAGGCCAGCGACATTCGCTCCAATTTCATTCGGTACTTCGAACGGCACGGCCACCTGCATCTGCCCAGCAGCTCCCTTGTACCGGAGGACGATCCAACGCTGCTGTTCACGAATGCGGGAATGGTCCAGTTCAAGAGGGTCTTCGTGGGAGAGGCCGAGCGCCCGGCGCCCCGGGCCGTGACCTCGCAGAAGTGTCTCCGGGTCAGCGGGAAGCACAACGACCTCGAGGAAGTGGGACGGACGGCCAGGCACCACACCTTCTTCGAGATGCTGGGAAACTTCTCCTTCGGGGACTACTTCAAGCGCGATGCCATCGCATTCGCGTGGGAGTTCGTCACATCGGAGCTCGGCCTCGAGCCCGGACGGCTGTGGGCGACGGTGCACCACACGGACCAGGAGGCCGCCGACCTGTGGCCCAAGCTGACCGACATACCGCCGGAACGGGTGCTCCGGCTGGGCGACAAGGACAACTTCTGGCAGATGGGCGAGACCGGACCCTGCGGACCCTGCTCGGAGGTTCACTACGACCTGCGGCCGGCCGGGGCCACGGCCGACCTCACGCCGGAGGAGTTCAACGCGCTGGGCGAAGCGGATCAGTTCATGGAGATCTGGAATCTGGTCTTCATGCAGTTCGACCGCTCTTCGAAGGGGGACGTTCCCCTGCCGGCCCCGTCGATTGACACGGGAGCGGGTCTCGAGAGAATCGCCGCGATCATGCAGGGCACATTGACCAACTACCACACGGACCTCTTCCTGCCGATCATCGAGGAGGCAGAGCAGGTGGTGGGCCGGCCTTATTCGCTCGAACCGGAGGCCTGGGAGGAAGGGCTGCCGTTCAGGGTCTTGGCCGATCACGCGCGCGCCGTGGCCTTCATGCTGGCTGACGGGGTGTTTCCCTCCAACGAGGGGAGGGGATACGTGCTCCGCCGCGTGCTGCGTCGCGCCGGACGCTACGCGTGGCTGCTCGGCCGGCGCGAGCCGACGCTCGATCGGCTGGTGAATGTCGTCGTGGACCTGATGGCGGGCACGTACCCGGAGCTCGCTCACCGGCGCGATCACCTCGTGCGGACGACGCGGTCGGAAGAAGAACGATTCCTGGCGACGATCGACGCCGGAATGAAGCGGTTCGATGAGCTGGCGCCCGTTGGCGGCAGAGGTACGATGGACGGAGCGGAGGTGTTCCGCCTGTACGATACGTTCGGGTTCCCGCTGGACCTGACGCAGCTGATGGCGGCGGAGCGTGGCTACGAGGTGGACGTCGGCCGGTTCGAGGAGGCTCTGGAGGAGCAGAGGCAGCGGTCGCGCGAAGACCGGGTGGCGGGAGGAGCCACATACGAATTGAGTGAGGAGCTCGTCGGGGCCGCGAGGACGGTGACGGCCGATGGCGAGCAGTCGTACGTGGGCTACGATCGGCTCGTTGTGGAGTCCCGCGTGCTCGCAAGCGAGCCGCTCGGAGAGAAGCACGCGTTGATTCTCGAGACCAATCCATTCTATGCGGAGGCGGGCGGACAGGTCAGCGATCGGGGCTCCGTGAGCGGGCAGGGATGGGAGATGATCGTGGAGTCGGTCGTCCGGAACGACCGGGGCCAGACGGTGCTTGTCGGAGAGGTAATGACGGGATCCCTGCCGGATGGCACGTCGGACGCGGTCGTCGCGAAGGTCGACGAGCCGTCCCGTCGGGACGCGGAGCGTAATCACACGGCCACGCATCTTCTGCATGCGGCTCTGCGAGCCGAGCTGGGCGAGCACGTCCAGCAGGCCGGATCCCTGGTCGCGCCGGATCGCCTGCGATTCGACTTCAGTCACACCGGGCCGCTGACCGGAGACGAACGACGGGCGATCGAGGAAGCCGTCAATCGTTCCGTGTGGGAGAACGTCCCGCTCGAGATCGGCGAGCGGAACTACAGGGATGCGCTCGAAGCGGGCGCGATGGCCCTGTTCGGCGAGAAGTACGGAGACCGCGTGCGGGTGGTGGCCGTACCCGGAATCAGCCTCGAGCTTTGCGGCGGCTGTCACGTTCGGAGCACGGGCCAGATCGGCCTGTTCCAGATCACGTCGGAAACCGGCGTGGCCGCCGGGATCCGCCGAATAGAAGCGGTCACGGGACCCCGCGCCTACGGCAGGGTGAGGCGAACTGAGGAGCTGGTGGGCGGGCTCGCCGACCTGCTACGGGTGCCCTCGGCGGAAATCCCGCGGCGGGTCGAGAGCCTGCTGGCCGAGAAGGCGACTCTCGAGGCCCGGCTCGAAGAACAGCACGGTCGCGATGCCGAGGACGTGGTGGACGGCGTAGTGGCCGGGGCGGTCGACCTGGTGGGCGGAGGTAAGCTGGCGAGCGGCTCGGTGGAGCTTCCTGCCGGATCCGACGTGGCGGCGTTCGGCGACCTGCTGCGGGACCGGATCGGCTCGGGGGCGGCGATCGTTCACGTGAAATCAGGCAAGCAGGACCGGGGCGCGTTCGTGGCGG
>Ga0210121_1000395_pt1 | contig 12279 bp, 12 predicted proteins | sample Joice_ThreeSqB_D_FD_184873 | JGI IMG/M metagenome (GOLD analysis project Ga0210121, IMG submission 184873) | Wetland microbial communities from San Francisco Bay, California, USA, that impact long-term carbon sequestration - Joice_ThreeSqB_D1... | ecosystem: Environmental > Aquatic > Marine >... | reverse complement strand
CGCGATGGACCAGATCGCCTCCGCCCACCTCGCCGAAGCCATCGCCTACCGCTGCCTCGACCGCGAACCTGCTGCGCGACCCCCTGCGGTGGGGGCGTGGAGGAAGGCGTGACGGATGCTGCCGTCCCTCCGCGGCTTGGGTCCGTTCGTGCGATCGAGGCCTGGGCCTCGCGCCCCGGGTCGGGGAACCAACCCCGGCCCGAAGGCCCGGAGGAGCGGCAGATCGCATTTGCAACAGGGCTTCAGATACTGCGACGAACGCGAGTCCTGCGCCGCGGTCTCAGACCGGTATTCAAGAGCTTGTGAAAAGATTGACAAGCGGTGATGCGCCGTTAGAATGATCGCGCCCGACCGGAGGAGGGGGTATGGAACATTACGTCCCGATTCTCATCTTCACCCTCGTGGCGGTCTCCGTTCCGATCATCATCCTGCTGATTGCACGATTGATACGTTTCGGTTCGTACGACCCCGTGAAGGCGGAGCCCTATGAGTGCGGCATCAAGGCGACCTCCCTCGCGTTCGACACGCGATTCTCGATCCGTTATTACCTGATCGCCGTTCTGTTCGTGGTGTTCGACGTGGAGACCATCTTCCTCTTCCCGTGGGCGGTCACGTTCGAAAAGCTGGCGCTGTTCGGGTTCCTCGAGATGATGGTCTTTCTGGCCATCCTGCTCGTCGGGTACCTGTACGCGTGGCGAAGGGGGGCTCTCGAATGGGCCTGATCGAGAACCGGTTCTCGAAGAACATCATCACCACGACCTACGACGCGGTCTTCAACTGGGCCCGGCGGTCGTCGCTGTGGCCGATGCAGTTCGGTCTCGCCTGCTGTGCGATCGAGATGATGTCGACGCTCGATCCGCGCTACGACATGTCGCGTTTCGGCGCCGAGGTCTTTCGCGGTTCACCGCGGCAGGCCGACATGATGATCGTGGCCGGCACCGTGACCGAGAAGATGGCGCCGGTGGTCAAGAGGCTGTACGACCAGATGGCCGACCCCAAGTGGGTGCTGGCGATGGGCTCGTGCGCCATGTGCGGCGGGCCCTACAAGACCTACGCCGTCACCCAGGGAGTCGACCGCATCATCCCGGTCGACGTCTACATCCCGGGGTGCCCGCCGATCCCGGAACAGATCATCGACTCCATCGTGCTCATCCAGAAGATGATCGACAGCGGGGGCTCCCGGGCCCGGGACCGCTGGCCCATCAAGATCTGAAGCGGACGGAGAATGACCGACAAACAACCCAGTGTAGTGCTTGCGAAACTGATCGAGCGGTTCGGGGACGATATTGTGGCGACCCACTCCGACTTCGGGGACGACACCGCCCGGGTCAATCGGGAGAGAATCGTCGAGATCTGCACCTTTCTCCGGGATGACCCGGATCTCCTGTTCGACTTCGCGATGGACCTGACCGGAGTGGACTACCTGGGGGAGGAGCCCCGATTCGAGGTGGTCTACCATCTCTATTCTCTCGAAAAGAAGCACCGGGTGCGCATCAAGGCCCGCGTCCCGGAGGAGGACCCGGTGATCGATTCGGTCATCCCGGTCTGGGTCGGGATGGACTGGTTCGAGCGGGAGGCGTACGACATGTACGGCATCCTCTTCCGGGATCACCCGAACCTCAAGAGGATCCTCATGTACGAGGCATTCGAGGGACATCCGTTGCGGAAGGACTACCCGAAGGCGAGGCGCCAGCCGACCGTAGGGGTGGAGGAGTAGAGGGAGCATGGCGGAGATCGAGGCATACCAGAGGGAAGCCGGGACGCTCGACATGCAGGCCGAGCCGATGATCCTCAACATCGGCCCGTCGCACCCGGCCACGCACGCCACCCTCCGGCTCATCGCGGAACTGGACGGGGAGACGATCCTCAAACTCACCCCCGAGTTCGGGTACCTGCACCGGTGCTTCGAGAAGGAGTCCGAGAACGCCACCTGGACCCAGGTGATCCCCTACACGGACCGGCTGAACTACGTCTCCTCCCTGATGAACAACGTCGGGTACGCGATGGCGGTCGAGAAACTGTGCGGAGTCGAGGTCACCGAGCGGTGCCAGTACATCCGCGTCCTCATCTGCGAGCTCTCCCGGATCATCGACCACATGGTCTGCATCGGGACGAACATGGTCGACATCGGGGCGCTGACCAACTTCTGGTACTTCTGGAAGCCCCGCGAGGAGGTGTACAGGCACCTCATCGAGCCGTTGACGGGGATCCGGCTGACGACGGCGTACACGCGGATCGGCGGTCTCATGTGGGACCTCCCCGACGGGTGGGTCGAGAAGTGCCGCGACATCTGCCGGGACGTGATCGTGCCCGCGATCGCGGACGTGAACGCCCTCCTGACGAAGAACCGGATCTTCATCGAGCGGACGATGGGGGTGGGGGCCATCGATCCGAAGGAGGCGATCGCCCGCGGGTTCACCGGCCCATGCCTGCGCGCCGCGGGGGTCCCCCTGGACCTCAGGAAGGACGAGACGTACCTCGTGTACGACCGGTTCGACTTCGACGTGCCGATCGGGGAGGAAGGGGACACCTGCGACCGGTACATGGTCCGGATGGAGGAGATGCGGCAGTCCCTCCGCATCATCGACCAGGCCCTCGACCAGCTCCCGGAAGGGCCCGTGAACGTGGACGACCCGCGGTTCATCCTGCCGGCGAAGAAGGATGTCTACGAAACCATCGAGGGCCTCATGAACCACTTCAAGCACGTCATGGACGGCGTCCAGGTCCCCGCCGGCGAGGTCTACTCGGCCACCGAGGCCGCGAACGGGGAGCTCGGGTACTACATCGTCAGCAAGGGGGGCGGAGGGCCGTACAAGATCAAGGTCAGACCGCCGTGCTTCCCCCTGTTCCAGGGGATGCCGCACCTGTGCGAGGGGGGAATGATCGCGGACCTGATCGCGGTGCTGGGCAGCGTCAACATCATCGCGGGGGAACTGGACCGGTGAGCCTCGCCTTTTCCGAGGAGACCCGGGCGAAGCACGACAGGTTGCTCACCCGCTATCCCAACCGGGAGGCGGCGATCCTGCCGACACTCTACCTTGCGCAGCGCGAGTTCGGGCACCTGTCCGACGAAGTGATTCTGTATGTCGCCGACCTGCTCGGGTTCACGCCGGCGCGCATTTACGGGGTCGCCACCTTCTATACGATGTACAACAAGAAGCCCGTGGGGAAATACCACCTGCAGGTCTGCCGGAACCTCTCCTGCTCCCTGATGGGGGCGGAGCACCTGATCGAGCATGTCGCGATGAAGATCGGGGTAAAGCCGGGCGAAACGACTGCCGACGGGAGATTCACCCTCTCCACGGTGGAGTGCCTGGGAAGCTGCGGGACCGCGCCGGTCATGCAGGTGAACGACGACTACTACGAGAACCTGACCGAGGAATCGATCGACGCGATCCTCGACGGGCTCCGGTGACGGCAAGCGGCGGGAGACGATGGAACTCGTCCTGACCAAACACTTCGGCAACGAGCGGTACCGCCACCTCGACACCTACACGGAGCTCGGGGGGTACGAGGCCCTTCGGAAGGCCTTCTCCATGTCGAAGGAGGCGATCGTCGAAGAGGTGAAGAAGGCGAACCTGCGCGGGCGGGGTGGCGCGGGGTTCCCGGCAGGGGTCAAGTGGGGATTCCTCCCCAAGGACCTCTCGAGGCCGCGGGTCCTCGTGATCAACGCGGACGAGGGAGAGCCGGGGACGTTCAAGGACCGGCTGATCATGAGCCGGGGGCCTCATCTCCTGATCGAGGGAATCGTCATCACCTGCTACGCTCTGGAGACCCATGTCTGCTACATCTACATCCGCGGGGAATTCGCCCGGGAGGAGAGGATCCTGCAGGAGGCGGTCGACGAGGCGTACGCGAAGGGGTTCCTCGGAAAAGACATCCTCGGCGCCGGGTTCGACCTGGACGTGACCATCCACCGCGGCGCGGGCGCTTACATCTGCGGCGAGGAGACGTCCACGATCAACTCTATCGAGGGGAAGCGCGGCTGGCCGCGAGTGAAGCCTCCCTTCCCCGCCTCGGTGGGGGCCTTCGGGCGGCCCACGATCGTGAACAACGTGGAGACGATCGCCGACGTTCCCTGGATCGTCACCCACGGCGGCGACAGGTTTCACGCCCTCGGCGGGGCCGAGAAGAACGGCGGGACGCGCCTGGTGGGTGTCAGCGGGCCCGTCAACCGCCCCGGGATCTACGAACTGCCCGCCGCCGTGTCGTTGCGGGAGGTCATTTACACGCACGCGGGTGGCCTGAAGGACGGAAAGACGCTCAAGGCGGTGATCCCGGGAGGGTCCTCCACGCCGGTGCTCAAGGCCAACGAGATCGACGTGACGTTCGACATCGAATCGATGCAGAAGGCAGGGACGATGACCGGCACCAGCGGGGTCATCGTCATCCCCGAGGGGACCTGCATGGTCCGCGCCCTCTCCGTGCTCATGAATTTCTACGCCCACGAGTCCTGCGGGCAGTGCACTCCGTGCCGGGAGGGGTGCGGCTGGCTGGCGAAGATCCTGCACCGCATCGAGAACGGCCAGGGGCGCAAAGGGGACGTAGCGCTCATCCTGGATGTCTGCGACCACATGATGGGCAGGACGATCTGCGCGCTCGCCGACGCCGCGGTGATGCCCGCACAGTCGTTCATCTGGAAGTTTCGCGAGGAGTTCGACCAGCACATCCGGGACCAGAAGTGCCCGTACGGGAACAGGTTCTAGGGAGCGATGCCGAACTTTACACTCAACGGAATCTCCGTGGACGTCCCCGATGGGACGACCATCCTCCAGGCCGCGAAGACGGTGGGGATCGAGATCCCCCACTACTGCTACCACCCGAAACTCTCGATCGCGGGGAACTGCCGCATGTGCCTGGTGGAGGTGGAGAAGTTCCCCAAGCTGCAGATCGCGTGCAACACCCATGTGACGGAAGGGATGGTGGTCAAGAGCAATACCGAGAAGGTAAAGGAGGCGGTCACGGGCGTTCTGGAGCTGATGCTCATCCACCATCCGATCGACTGCCCGATCTGCGACCAGGCAGGCGAGTGCGGGCTGCAGATCTACTACATGAAGTACGGCCTGCACAAGAGCCGTTACGCCCTCGAGGACAAGGTGCACAAGAAGAAGGTGCAGGACATCGGCGGCCAGATCGTCCTGGACGCCGAGCGGTGCATCCTCTGTTCCCGTTGCATACGGTTTCTCCAGGAGGTTACGCATACCTCCGAGCTTGAATTCTTCCAGCGATCGAACCACTCGGAGATCTCGATCTTCCCCGGGGAGCCGCTGAACAACAACTACACCGGGAACCTGGCGGACATCTGCCCCGTGGGAGCGTTGACCAGCAAGGATTTCCGGTTCAAGTGCCGCGTCTGGTTCCTGCGGGGCGCCAAATCGATCTGTCCCGGCTGCGCCAACGGCTGCAACGTGGAGGCGCACTTCAAGGGGGACATCCTCTACCGTTTCCAGCCCAGGCAGAACGACGAGGTCAACCAGACGTGGATGTGCGACCCGGGCCGCCTCGAGTACAAGAGGGCGAACGACGCGAGGCTGCTCACCCCCGTCGTCCGGGAGGACGGAAGCCCCCGGGCGGCGTCGTGGGAAGCGGTATTTTCCGCCGTTGCTTTCCGGCTCTGGGAGACGATGGAAAAGGACGGTCCCGAATCGGTCGCCGTCATCGCGTCGCCGCAATTCTCCAACGAGGAACTGTACCTCACCCGGAAGCTGGCGGAAGAGGTCCTGCGTACGCCGAACCTGGGCTTCTCCCCCCGGACCCCGGGCAACGGGATATCGGACGACTTCCTCATCAAGGCCGACAAGAATCCCAATACCCGCGGGGCGCAGCTTCTGGGAATCTCCGAGGAGAAGTTCGAAGACATCGTGCGCAAGGTTGCGGGCGGGAAGGTGAAGGCCCTGCTGGTCTTCGGCAACAGCATCGCCGACTTCTCCGAGGAGGAGACGGAACGACTTCTGGCCGACGTCCCGTTTGTCGTACAGGTCGGGACGAACGAGGGGGTCGTCTCCCGCGCGGCGCACGCCGTCCTTCCGTCCGCGTCGTTTGTCGAGCGGGGAGGGACGTTCACCAATCACGCGGGCCGTGTCCAGCGGTTCTGGATGGGGTTCCCGCCGAGGGGAAAGTCGAGGAACGCCATCGAGATCATCACGGGCCTTGCCAATCGTCTCGGCGCCGGCTGGAAATTCGCCGGGGAGTCGTCGGTGTTCCGGGCGATCACGGGGTCCGAGGCACCTTTCGCCGGGATGAGCTATGAATCCCTTGGTGAGTCGGGACACGTCGCAGGGGGGAAGGGATGAACGGGTGGTTCGACCTCGTGGTGTCCGTGGCCCGGGTGGCGGTGATGCTCGCCTTCACCCTCTCCCTCGTCCCGATCCTCGTGTGGGCGGAGCGCAAGGGAGCGGCCTACATCCAGGACCGCCGCGGGCCCAACCGGGCGAAGATCCTGGGGCTGACCCTCGGAGGGCTGTTCCATCCGCTCGCCGACGCGCTCAAGCTGCTGTTCAAGGAGGACTTCATCCCGGACCACGCCCACCGGCTCTTCTACCAGATCGCGCCGATGTTCGCCCTGGCCCCGGCGCTGATGACCTTCGCGGTCATCCCCTTCGGGCCGCCGGTCGTGATCGCGGGACGCCCGGTCGCACTGCAGGTCGCGGACCTGAACGTGGGTATCCTCTACATCTTCGCCATCTCGGGGATGGCGGTCTACGGCGTGATACTCGCGGGGTGGGCCTCCAACAGCAAGTATCCCCTGCTGGGGGGACTGCGCTCCTCGGCGCAGATGATCTCCTACGAGGTCTCTCTCGGGCTCTCCATCATCGGCCTGGTCATGGTCTTCCGGTCGGTCCGGCTCTCGGATATCGTTGCCTCGCAGGGGGAACTCCTGTGGGGGGTCGTGCCGAAGTGGGGCGTGTTCCTGCAGCCGCTCGGCTTTCTCCTCTTTCTCGTCGCGGTCTACGCGGAGGCGAACCGGACCCCTTTCGACCTGCCGGAGGGGGAGTCGGAGATCGTCGCGGGGTTTCACACGGAGTACGGTTCCTTCAAGTTCTCGATCTTCTTCATGGCCGAGTACGTTCACATGGTGGTCGGCTCGGCCCTGATCGCGACGCTCTTTTTCGGCGGCTGGCAGTTCCCCTACCTGGCGGATTCCGGCTTCCTGCTTCCCGGGGGAATTTCCCTCGGGCTTCCCGGCGCCCTGGTGCTCCTCCTGCGGATCGGGGCGTTCGTGGGGAAACTGCTCTTCTTCGCCTGGCTCTTCATATGGGTCCGGTGGACGATCCCCCGGTTCCGGTACGACCAGGTGATGCGGCTGGGCTGGAAGGTGCTGCTCCCCCTGTCGCTGGCGAACATCTTCGTGACGGGGCTTGTCCTGCTCCTGGTCGGCGGAGGGGGGTGAAACGACGATGACGATCGGGGTGAGAAAGGTCGCCCGTCCCCGGAAGATGTCCGGGGGGGAGAGCCTCTACCTCCTGGAGATCGTGAAGGGGCTCGGGGTGACGATCGGGCATCTCCTGCGCAACATGCGGCACCAGGAGAACATCGCCACGATGGAGTATCCCGAGGTGCGGCGGGTGATGCCCCCGAGGTTCCGCGGTCTGCACCGGCTGATGAAGCGGCCCGACGGGACGCCCCGGTGCGTGGCGTGCTTCTGTTGCTCCACGGCGTGCCCCGCGGTGTGCATCACCATCGTGGCGGGGGAATCCCCCGACCCGAAGGTCGAGAAGTACCCGGTGCGCTTCGACATCGACATGCTCCGGTGCATCTTCTGCGGACATTGCGTCGAGGCGTGTCCCTGCGACGCGATCCGGATGGACACGGGCTGGTACACGCCGCCGGATTTCACGAGGGAGAAGCTCATCTTCACGATCGACATGCTGCTGGAAAAATAGGAGAGAGATGGAACCGATCCTGTTCGCCATATTCGGCGCGATCTCGGTGGGCGGAGCGATCATGGTGGTCACGCGGCGGCACCCGATGACCTCAGCGCTCTACCTGATCCTCACGCTTTTTGCCGTCGCGGCGCTCTTCGCCCTCCGGCAGGCGCACTTCCTCGCGGTGATCCAGGTCATCGTCTACGCGGGCGCGGTGGTCGTCCTGTTCATCTTCGTGATCATGCTGATCAACGTCCCGGAGAGCAGGCTGCCCATGGAGCGGCTGACGGGACTGCGCTTCCTGGGTGTGACCGCCGCGGGATTGCTGATCCTCGAGTCGGCGCTGGTGGCCCGACGCTTCGTCATGGCGGGAACCCCCGCCACGGACTCCGGTTCCGTGGAGGCCGTGGGGCGCGCGCTGTTCACCGATTACCTCCTCGCGTTCGAGCTCACCTCGGTTTTGCTGCTGGCCGCGGTGATCGGGGCGATCGTGCTGGCGAAAAGGAAGATCTGACGGTGCGCGGGGCACGGGCGCGCCACGGGCGGAGAACCTTGTCATGATGGAACCGTCGGCATACCTGCTTCTCTCCGGGATCCTGTTCGGAATCGGCGTGGCGGGGGTGGTGGCGCGCAAGAACGTCCTCATCATCCTCATGAGCGTGGAGATCATGCTCAACGCCGTCAACGTGGCCTTCATCGCGGTCGGGTCCTACCTGGGCGACGCAACGGGATCGGTGTTCGCCTTCATGGTCATGACCGTCGCGGCGGCCGAGGCCGCGGTGGGGCTGGCGATCCTCATTGCGGTCTACCGCCTGAAGGAAACGATCGACATCACGGAACTGAGCGTGCTCAAGTGGTAGGCGAAATCCTCGACTATCTCTGGCTCGTCCCCGCGCTGCCTCTCCTGGGCGTGATTGTGAACAGCGCGATCGCGCTCTTCGCGGAGCGGCCGCTTCTTTTGGCGGAGGACGCCCGCCGTCCCTCCGATCCCCCTGGCGGGGACCACGGCCATGGGCACGGGGACTCGCACGCCGCCCCGTCGTACCGGAAGATGGTCGCGTTTCTCGGTCCCGCGGTGGTGGGCGCCTCCTTCGTCGTGTCGCTCCTGGCCGTCCTCGCCCTGGCCGCGAGGGCTCCGCACGACCGGCTCTTCGTCCAGGTCCTCTTCCCGTGGATACAGGCGGGGACGTTTATGGCGCCGGCGGCTTTCCAGCTCGATCCGCTCTCTTCCGTGATGATCCTGGTGGTCACCGGTGTCGGCTTCCTCATCCACGTCTACTCCGTGGGGTACATGTCCCACGAGAGGGCCTTCGCGCGGTACTTCGTCTACCTGAACCTCTTTACCTTCGCGATGCTCCTGCTCGTCCTCGGCAGCAACTTCCTCCTGATGTTCATCGGGTGGGAAGGGGTGGGGCTGTGCTCCTACCTGCTCATCGGGTACTGGTACGAGAAGAAGAGCGCTGCCGACGCCGGGAAGAAGGCCTTCGTCGTGAACCGGGTGGGCGATTTCGGTTTCCTCCTGGCCATGTTCCTCATCTTCTGGACCTTCGGGTCCGTCGAGTACACCGAGGTCTTCGCCCGGATCCCGGGCCTTATGGAGAGCGGCACGCTCACGACCGGGATCGCCACCGCGATCACCCTCCTTCTCTTCGTGGGGGCCACCGGCAAGTCGGCCCAGATTCCCCTCTATGTCTGGCTTCCCGACGCGATGGAGGGGCCCACCCCCGTTTCCGCCCTGATCCACGCCGCGACGATGGTCACGGCGGGGGTCTACATGGTCGCCCGGACGAACGCTCTCTTCCTGCTGGCCCCGGCTTCCATGATGGTCGTGGCGGTGGTCGGCGCGGCGACGGCGATCTTCTCCGCCATTATCGGGATCACGCAGAACGACATAAAACGCGTGCTGGCCTACTCCACCGTCTCCCAGCTCGGCTACATGTTCCTGGCCTGCGGCGTGGGGGCCTTCACCGCCGGGATCTTCCACCTGATGACCCACGCCTTTTTCAAGGCGCTCCTGTTCCTTGGCTCCGGGTCGGTGATCCACGCCCTCGCCGGGGAGCAGGACATGCGGAATATGGGCTCCCTGAAAAAACACCTGCCCGTGACCTTCGTCACGATGTTCATTGCAACGCTGGCGATCTCGGGGATCCCCGGGCTGTCCGGCTTCTTCTCCAAGGACGAGATCCTCTGGAAGTCCTTCTCCTCCGGGCACGGCCACGTGGGCCTGTGGCTGGTCGGGACGGTCGCGGCGGGGATCACGGCATTCTACATGTTCCGCCTGGTCTTCCTGACCTTCTTCGGGGATTCGCGGATGGACCCGGAGGTGGAGGCGCATGTCCACGAGTCCCCGTACTCGATGACCGTTCCCCTGATGATCCTTGCCGTCCTCGCGGTTGCGGGCGGCTGGGTCGGCATCCCCCACGTCCTCGGCGGCCACAACTACTTCGAGGAGTGGCTTGCCCCAGTCTTCGCGCACGCGGCGGAAGGGGCGGCGCACGGGGAGGCCCATGCATCCGCGGCGCTCGAGTACCTGCTCATGGCAGCATCCGTGGGCGTGGCGCTGTGCGGGATCTTGCTGGCCTGGTACCTGTACCGGGTCCGCACGGAGAAGCCGGGGGAGATCGCCGGCCGGGTTCCGGGACTCTACGATCTGGTGCTGAACAAATATTACGTGGACGAGATCTACGACGCAGCCATCGTCCGCAGGATCGTGAACGGCTCGGTCTGGCTGTGGGAAGCGTTCGACGATGCGTTTATCGACGGGATCGTAAACGGCATCGCGGCCCTCGTGCAGGGGGCGGGTGCAAGGACGAGGCGCCTGCAGTCCGGCGTGGTGGGGAACTATGCCCTTTCCCTGCTCCTGGGCGCGGTGATCCTCGTCGGGTTCCTGATATGGCCGTGAGCGCGGCGGGCAAAGATTCCCGGAGCGTGTGCCGATGACATCCGTACCGCAGGCATTGGTGGCGAACATCCTGACCGTGCTGATCTTCTTCCCGCTTGCCGGGGCCCTGGCGCTCGTCTTCCTGCCGAGGGAGAACGGACGGCTTCTCAAGAACCTGACGTTCGGGATCACGCTCGCGGAGTTCCTCCTGTCCCTGCCCGTTGCGATCCTGTTCGACGGGTCGACCGCCGCGATGCAGTTCGTCCAGAAGGTCCCCTGGATTCCGCAGTACGGGATCAGCTACCACGTGGGGGTGGACGGCATCTCCCTGTGGCTCCTGATGCTGACCACGCTCCTGATGCCCGTCACCATCCTGTCCACCTACACGTCCGTCGAGAAGCACGTGAAGGAGTTCATGATCTTCATGCTCCTCCTCGAGGTCGGGATGGTGGGCGTGTTCCTCGCGGTCGACCTATTCCTGTTCTACATCTTCTGGGAGCTCGTGCTTATCCCGATGTACTTCCTGATCGGCGTGTGGGGGGGAGGGCGGCGCATCTACTCGGCGATCAAGTTCTTCCTGTTCACCTTCACGGGCTCGGTGCTGATGCTTGTCGCCATCATCGCGCTCTATTTTCACCACTACCAGGTGACCGGCGTCTACTCCACCGATCTTCTGGCCATGTACGAGCTCGCGATTCCCGTGAAGCTCCAGTTCTGGATGTTCGCCGCGTTCGCGCTGGCGTTCGCCTTCAAGGTCCCGATGTTCCCGTTCCACACGTGGCTGCCCGACGCCCACGTGGACGCCCCCACCGCGGGGTCGGTCATCCTGGCGGCGGTCCTCCTGAAGATGGGGACATACGGTTTTCTGCGGTTCGCGATGCCCCTGTTCCCCGTGGCCGCCGTGGACCTGACACCGCTCATGGCGACGCTTGCGGTCATCGGGATCCTCTACGGGGCCTTCGTGGCGATGGTCCAGAGGGACATCAAGAAACTCGTGGCCTACTCCTCCGTGGCCCACCTGGGTTTCGTGATGCTCGGCCTGTTCGCGTTCAACATCCAGGGGATCGAGGGGGGAATTCTCCAGATGGTCAACCACGGCATCTCGACGGGGGCCCTCTTCCTCCTGGTCGGCATCATCTACGAGAGGCGTCACACCCGCCTGATCTCGGAGTACGGCGGGCTCTCCCGGGTGCTTCCCCTGTACGCCGCCTTCTTCATGATCATTACCCTCTCCTCGATCGGCCTTCCGGGCCTGAACGGCTTCGTCGGGGAGTTCCTCATCCTGTTGGGGGCGTTTCATTCGATGCGGGCGCTCACGGTGGTGGCGGCCAGCGGGGTCATCTTCGCGGCGGTCTACCTGCTCTGGATGTTCCAGCGGGTGATGTTCGGCACGGTCACGAACGAGAAGAACCGCCACCTCGCGGACATGAACGCGCGGGAGGTGGCGTACATGCTGCCCCTCCTCGTTTTCGTGTTCTGGATCGGCATCTACCCCCAGACGTTCCTCCGGAAGATGGACGCCTCCGTGGAAGC
>Ga0210121_1000382_pt1 | contig 12462 bp, 10 predicted proteins | sample Joice_ThreeSqB_D_FD_184873 | JGI IMG/M metagenome (GOLD analysis project Ga0210121, IMG submission 184873) | Wetland microbial communities from San Francisco Bay, California, USA, that impact long-term carbon sequestration - Joice_ThreeSqB_D1... | ecosystem: Environmental > Aquatic > Marine >... | reverse complement strand
ATGTCACCCCGTCCCGGCTCGCGAAGACGTGGCCCGTGGACGTTCCGAAATAGACGCCGCAGGGTTGGAGACCGTCCGTGGCGAGCGCTTCCCGAAGCACCGTGAGCCACGCCTGCTCCTGAGGAAGTCCTTCCGTCCGGGGTACCCAGGAGCTTCCCGCGTCCACCGACTCGTACACTCTCAGTCGTCCTTCGCACACCGCCCTCAGGTGACTGCTGTCTTCGGGGATCACCCAGCAGCGATCGGGCTCGTGAGGGTCGATGCCGATCACGTATCCGAAGTCGCTCGGCAGGCCCGCCGTGATCTCGATCCAGGTATCTCCCGAGTCATCCGTCCGGTACGTTCCACAATGATTCTGCTGATACAACCGTTCCGGCAGTCCGGGGTGGAGGCGGACGCTGTGGACGCATTGTCCCGCTTCTGGCAGCTCTTCCGGCAGGAAGTCGGCTCTGACTCCCGAGTTGACGGCGGTCCACGAGCGTCCACCATCCTCCGTCCGATACGCGCCACCCGCGGAGACGGCCACGAAGATCCGTTCCGGACGCTTCCGATCGACCTGGATGGAGTGAAGCGCCAGGCCTCCTTTCGCGGGCTGCCAGGAAGCGGCGGTGGGGTGGTTCTCGAGGCTGGCGATGCGCTCCCAGGAGCGACCCCCGTCCCGGGTGACGAACAGGGCGGCGGGCTCGACGCCCGCGTAGAGGACGCCGGGCTCGCCATCGGCACCGGCGGCCAGGTGCCAGATCGCCTGCACGGCGAGACCCGAGTCCTCGGAGAACGCCGGTCCGGCCTCCAGCGGATGCCAGGTCCTTCCGCCGTCCGTCGTTCGATGCACGTGGGCTCCCCAGACCTCGTGCCGAACGGCGGCGTAGCCCGATCCCGGTTCCCGGGGATCGAGGATGGCGTGGTAGACTTCGTAGCCTGCGATCGACGGACCCTCCAGGGTCCAGGCTCGCCGCGATGTGTCGGATTCGGCGCGGAACAGCCCGCGGCGGGTTCCCAGCAGTGCCACGACCCGCTCGCTCACCACCAGGCTCCCGGAAGCGGAACGACCTCGACGATCTCTCCCGCCTCCACCTCCACGACCCCTTCCGGGACGATCAGCAGGCCATCGGCCTCACTCATCGAGGTCAGGATCCCGGATCCCTGCGGTCCGGTCAGCTCGACTTCCGGGTAGCCTGCGGCCACGCGGGAGAGGCGCACGCGATAGAAATGCGTGAGATCGGACGACGAGGAGATAGCCTTGCGCGCGCGGGCGAGGACTCGCGGCGCCTCGGGATCTCGGTGCCCCATCATCTTCCGGAGCGCCGGCCGCAGGAATACCTCGAACGTCACCATCGCCGACACGGGGTTTCCCGGAAGGCCCCAGAACGGGCGGCCGCCCAGGAGGCCGAACGTGAGAGGGCTTCCGGGCCTGATTCGTGCGCGCCAGAACACCCTCCGCATTCCCATTGCGGCGAGCGCCGCCTTCACCTGATCGTGGTCGCCCACGCTGACTCCGGCCGAAGAGATCAGGGCGTCACAGTCCGCCGCCTCCTCCAGCTTCCGGCGCACGTCCTGCGCGTCGTCACGGGCAATTCCCAGCATTACGGGCTCGGCCCCCGCGGTCACCAGCTGGGCGGCCAGGGCGTGTCCGTTCGAGTTCATGATCCGCCGCCCGGACAGGACCTCGGCCACCTGATCGAAGTCCGCCAGCTCGTCGCCGTTGGACAGGACCGCCACCCTCGGCCGCCTGCGAACCGCCACTTCGCGCATCCCCTGCATGGCGAGCACGCCGATCGCGGCCGGCGTCACGGGGTCGCCCGCTCGCAACACCGTGTCTCCGACCGACAGGTCCTCTCCTCGTCGCCGGATGTTGCGTTCCGCATCGCTGTCTTCAAGGAAGGACACTTCCCCCGCCACGAGCTCGGTCGTGTGCTCGATCCGGATCACGCCTGTCGCGCCGTCGGGCACGGGAGCACCGGTCATGACCCTCGCCGCGGTTCCCGGCGCCAGTGGACCGGTCGGAAACGAGCCGGCCGGAATGTCATCCGAAATCGGCAGGACGACGGGTGCGTCCGCCGTGGCGCCCCGGACGTCCGAAGCGTACACGGCGAAGCCGTCCATCGCGCTGTTGTCCCAGGGCGGGTGGAAGACGCGGGCCGTCACGTCTTCGGCGATCGCGCACCCGAGCGCTCCCGCGGCCTCGACCGTCGCGATCGGCAGAGCGGGGCAGTGCTCGAGCATCACCTCCAGGGCCTCGCGCCAGCCGAGCCAGTCGGCGTCCGCGCTCGGTCCGGCGTCCCTGCGGGAGGTGGAGCTCACGGGAGGTCTTCCCGGTAGGCGGGCCAGCCCGGCGTCACCGGCCGGCGGTACAGCGCCACCTGCTCGATGATCAGGTCCTCGATCGCCTCCACGACGTTTCCGGGCACATCGTAGTCGTTCACCATCAGAGAGAATACGAGGGTCTCTCCGCTCCCATCGGTCAGGTATCCCGAGAGGGCCCTGCTCCTCGCCAGCGACCCCGTCTTCGCGCGAACGTTCTCTTCCGCCGGGGTTCCGGAGAGACGTCGGCGGAGCGTGCCGTCCACGGCCGCAACGGGGAAGCCGTCGAGAAACGACTGATAGGCGGGGTGCCTCCACATCGCCCTGAGGAGCCGCGTCATGGCATCGGGGGCGATGCGATCGTAGCGGGAGAGGCCGGAACCGTCGGTGAGCGACACGGCCCCGGGCTCGATTCCCCAGCCGGCGAGGGTCTCCTCGACTACCGCGAGTCCCGCTTCCGCCGTGCCCTCGCCCCGCTCTTCCATGCCCAGGGTCCGCAGCATCGTCTCCGCTATCTGATTGTCACTCGGCTTCAGCATCTCCACCAGCACCGCTCCGAGCGAGTCCGACGGTATCGTGTCGGACCAGACCGCGGCTTCCCGAACTTCGTCGTCGAGCGCCCGGCGGCTGCCGCCGTCGACGCGCACCCCCGCGTCCGTCAGCGCCTCGCCGAAATTCGCCAGCAGGTACAGGGTGGGATGGTGGGTGGCGAGGTGAAGAGGGACCGTATCACCGACCGGAATCCAACCCGTCAGTCTCACGTCGCCGCCCTCGGGCGGAGGCTCGTACGCCAGCCGGACGGCCGAGCCGGGTGCTCCGGTGCGCACATCGACGACCATTGGCAGCGCGGGTCCGGGCTGAACGAGCTCGAACCGGGCCGGGTCCCCCACCGCGGTGCCGGGAAGGAGCCGGGCTCGTACCGAGTTGGGTCGAAGCTGGAGGGCCGACACTCCGGCAGCCCAGTAGGCATAGACCTCGTCCCAGAACCATCCCTCCCCCCATTGGGGCCCGGCGAACGCCCGATCGTCTCCGATCACGTCTCCGGTGATGTGCCTGATACCCGCGTCCCGGAGCTGCGCGGGCCAGGCTCGCATTTCTTCCACCGTGAGCGACGGGTCTCCGCCTCCGACGATCCACAGGTCGCCCTCCAGCACGCCATCGCGGATGTCACCCGTGGCCGCGAGAATCGTATTCCAGCGGTACGCCGCGCCGAGTGCGTCCAGGGCGACGGCCGCGGTGACGATCTTCGTGTTGCTGGCCGGAACGAGGAGCTTCTGTCCCTCCGTCTCGAAGAGCACTTCCCCGGTCTCTGCGACCTGGACCACGAGACCGACCTGCGCCCTGGTGAGCGACGGGTCGTCCAGAATCCGGTTCAGCCGCTCGGCCAGCGCCTCCGGCGTGCGGATGGGCGTGGAGTACACGGGAGCTTCGGCGAGCGCCGACTCCTGCGCATCGGCCGCGGTCGGCGCGCACAACGTCCACAGGGATCCCACGAGTGCGAGTACGGCCGCTCCACCGCATCGACGGGCACACTCAAGGGACTCATTCGACCGACGCATGCTCATCCCTCCGCGGAGTGTCCGGCCTTCGCGTCCCGGACCGCATCCGCCGCCTGCATGCCGGACAGCAGCTCGCGAGCGCGGAGTCGGTCCTCCGGCCGGTTGATGTTGAAGAAGATGACATCCGGATCGCCACACGACGATACATCGGCCAGGTCGACGACGCGCAGGTCGACGTCGCCGAAGAACGAGATCACGGCGCGCTCGCGCCGCTCGATGGCCGCCTCGATGGCCGGCAGGCATCCGGTGCCGTACGCGGCGCACAGCGGCTCGAGACCCCGAGGGCCACGGCTCGCCGGGACGACCGCGGCGCCGACGGCCAGTCGTCGGGCGAGCAACCGCAGAAGTCCACCGGGAACGAAAGGCATGTCAGTAGCGAGCACGATCGCGCCCCGCAACCCTTCCTCGGCCGCCCACGAGACCGCGGTGTGCAGCCCTCCGAGCGGCCCGATTCCGGGCAACAGATCGGGCCTGACGGGGAGGCCGTGAGACGCGTGTCCCGCCTCGTCGTTCGCCACGACCCCGACGCGATCCGACACCGTGGCCAGTATCCGGGCCGTCCGTTCGACGAGTGACAGTCCGTCGAGGTCCGCGAACGCCTTGTCGGCGCCGAAGCGTTGGCTCCGGCCACCCGCGAGGACGACGCCCAGGATCGAGGTCCCGCCGGAGTCCGTCATCGTCGGGAAGCGTCCTCGGGCCAGAAGTAGACCGGGTCTTCGCGCCGTGCACGGCCTACCAGGGCCACCCGCCCGGCGCGGGCGACCGAGACGGCCAGATCGGTCGGTACCGAGCGCGACACCAGCGCCGCGACCCCCGCTCTGCATGCCTTGGACGCCATCGCACCCGAGATGCGCGAGCTCAGAAGGAGGATCGAGCTCGAGATGGCTTCTCCCGCGATCGCGGCACTGCCGACGAGTCGGTCCACGACGTGGTGCCTGCTCACGTCCTCGACTACACAGGCCAGCTCTCCTCGGACAGCCAGGGCTCCCGTATGCATGCCTCCCACGGCGGAGCGCAGCGGGGCTTCGGCGAACATGTCACCGAACCAGGATGCCAGGGTCGGCCGGTCTTCGAGAAGCGGACGGATCGCCGAAAGCGCCGACGGGGCCCGACGCACTGGATCCCCTTCCGAGGACGAATACGGAGCTGCTGCGCCGGCGTGGACATCACCACCCTCCGGGACGGTGCTCGCGAGGCGGTCGGTCGCCGGGGAGGTCAGCCGAAGCGAGACCAGGGCGGCGTATCCGGACTCGGGCCGCTCCACAGTCAGGTTCTCTATCTCCATCCGGTCCCTGACCATGCCTTCGCAGATCAACCATCCCGTGGCGAGGGTCGGAAGGTGCAAGGGCGTGCAGCTCAGGACGAACGTGCCGCCATCCTGCACGTGGATCCGGACGAGACCTTCAGGAGGCAAGGTCCCCGCGGGATCGAATTCGGACTCACCGCCCACCCGGCCCCCGACCGAATCAGAAATAGTAGTACAGGCTGGCTGACAGCTCGAAGTTGTTCGTCCACTGAGACTGGGACGGAGCCACGGAGCCTGTGTCGAGGATGTTCTGAAGCACATCGATCCGGAACCAGCCTTCGGGCGTCTTGATCCGCCACAGGTGGTCGCGGGCTTCGAAGGCGAGTCCGAGACGACTCGACACGTCGACTTCGGCGCCGATTCCGAGCTGCACCTTGGCGACGGTGCCGATCTCGTATTCGAATGGCTGTTTCGGTGACTGCAGCGCGTCACTGGTCCCGGTGCTGAGACCCTGCAGTATCCCACCCCCGATGATGAAGTACGGCTGTACCCTGTGGTAGGCCCGGGCTCCAGTGAGGGCGAACTGCATGGACGCATCGATGATGAGCCAGTCCGCGTCCACCGTGTCCACGACCGCCGGACCGCCCGCGAGGCGCGGGTCGATGACGTATTCGTTCGAGTTGCCGTAGCCGACTCCCAGCTCGAGAGACAGGGGACTGCTGAGCCGCGCCCGGAGCCGGCCGGCGATGTAGGGCGAGGAGCCGGGACCGAAAGGAGGGTCGCCCCGGTTCGTGAACATGTAGCCACCCACAAGGCCGACGCGCGTCCCACGCTCGATCCATCGATACGGCGTATCTATGTTCTCTTCCTGGGCGGCGGCCGGAGTCGGAGCCCGGAGTACTGCTCCGAGCGCCAGGATCACGATGGAGCACGTCCGTAAGAGCCCTCGCGCGCACTTGACCTGCGGCAGTGATTTCATTGACACCTGTTCGAACCGTCGTCTATACTCGACACCGATGAACGCGGAGCCCCGCCGCGATGCTGCGCCCCATGAAGGGTCGAGGCTTCGGGACGGGACTCGAAGAGGCCAATGTAGAGGCCGAACCCTCCCATTTCCAGTTCGGATGTCGCCGCTGAGAATCGCCGTAGCGTCGTTGCTCGCTTCTGGTCTGATCGCCGGGTCCGCAGCTCCGGCGATCGCTCAATCCGTGCGGGTCTCGGTGCCCGAGGAGAATTTCCGCAAGGAACCCGTCGTGGCCGGCAGCAACCGGCTCGCCACAGTCTTCGAAGGGGCGGTCCTCCAGGTCGAAGCGCGTCAGGGTCGCTGGATCCGGGTCGCGCTGGATGGATGGATCTGGAGTGCGTCGGTCTCGGAGACCGACCGCGACGGTTTCGACCTCATCGTCTCGGACCCGGGCGGGGAGAACCTGCGCGAATCACCCGACGGCGAAGCGAGACGAGTCGCTCGACTGCTACGGGGCATGCTGCTGGATCGCGTCGAGCGGCGCGGCAACTGGACGCACGTGCGGCGTTCGGGGTGGCTGTGGTCGGAGTCCACGATCGGCGACGCCGGTGCCGGTCCGGTCGACGCCTCGAGCGAGGACGCGTCGGACGCCCGGGAGCCGGAGCCGTCGGCGCCTCCCAGCCCGGCGGAGCTGCCCGGCCGGATCGTTGTGAGGGGGGAAGGAGCGGAGCTCCAGGTGTCGCCGTCCGGAGACACCCTGGCGCATTTGCGGCCCGAAGCCGACCTCGAAGTCCTGGCGCGGCAGGGAAGCTGGGCCCGGGTGCGAGTCGAGGGGTGGGTATGGGTCCCATCGACCCTTCCGGCCGATTCCGCAGCGGGGGGACAGCTGACCCCGAATGACGTGATGGCGAATCCCGACCAGTACCGGGGCCGACAGGTGCGCTGGCGTCTGCAGTTCGTCTCGGTCGAGCGGGCCGAACCGGCGCGGGGAGACTTCCGCGAAGGCGAGCCGTTCATCCTGGCGCGGGCCACCGGCGAGGCTCAGGGTTTCGTCTACGTGGCCGTGCCCCTCGAGTTGCTGGCCGAGGCGGAAGCCCTGCGACCCCTGCAGATCATCGATGTGCTCGGACGGGTCAGGACCGGACGATCCGCGCTCATGGGAGTTCCCGTGCTCGACCTGATCGCGCTGGACTGAGGAGGCGCGAATGACCAATGGAGGGAAGACGGGGGACACGCCTCTGCGTCACGCCGCCCGCGGACAGGGCGGCGCCGACGGCTCCGCCCGCCATCATCGGGCCGTTCTGCCCGTCGACCGCTCGGTTCTCTGGACGCCGACTCGAGACCCCGGCGATCCGACGGGACCGGCGGAAACGGGACCGTACGAGCTGTTCATGGCCCGCTCCGCGATCCGTCAGATCGACCGGCACTCGGAGGCGGACGCCAGGGAGTCGCGATTCGGATTCCTGCTCGGTCGGCTGTATCGGTGCCCCGAGTCCGGCGTCCACTACTCGGTGGCCGACCACGTCGTTCCGGCGGACGAGAGGGTATCGGAAGACGCGCCGGACCCGTTTCTCCTCAGAGCATGGGCCGACTCCCAGGACGCGTTCCGTGAGCACGGCGGAGTGCTGATCGGTTGGTATCACACGCACTACCTGCTGGGGTTGATGCTCTCGGAGGGCGATCGCGAGATGAATGAGCGGTACTTCGGCGAGCCGTGGCAGTGCTGCGTCCTGACCGTTCCCGATCCGACCCGTCCGATGGGAGGCGTCTTCCGGCCGTCGGCGGCGCAGGCGGGTGCGGAGGGTGAGCCCGCTGCATTCCGCGAGCTGCTGGCCGTGGAAGGGGTTCCGCCGTCCGGCCCGATTCCGACGGCCGTTCGCTGGAAGAACTACGTTCCGGACCGGGAAGTGCGGCAGGAAGCCGCGGAAGCGGACGAAGCGGGCGGGGCCGAGGCCCCGGCGTTCGAGGTGGTCCAGCCGTCCAGGGTGCATCCGGCAACGGTGACCCTGGTGCTTCCGGACAACCGATCGGAGCACCTGTATCCCAGGCTGCCTCTGCGCCGCCGCACCATTCTGTGGCTCTTCGCGGTCGTGGCGATCGCAATCGGCGGATACGTGGGAGGAATGAGGATCTTCCGATCCGGAGAGGAGCAGCCGGTCGTGTCCGCGCCCGAGCAGAGGCCGCCTCTTCCGCCACCGGAGGTAGAGCGGTTCCTCGCTGCCTCGACCACGCTGGAGGAGGGCATGCTGCGGTACGAGGAGAGGCGACAGGATTTCGACCTCGGGCGCATCGGCTGCGAGATGCTCGCGTCGGGCTACTCCGCGGCGGATGACGCGTTCATAGCGATGGCCGGGTCCTACGCGGGGCTCGGCGCGGCGAGCAGCGATTCTCTCGACGCCGAGTACGAGCGGCTGGTGGAAGAGATGAATCGCCTGAACGAGCACTTTGACGCCTCCGGGTGTCCACGTCCCGACTAAGGACAGAGTCCATGCACCGAATCGTCACTTACGCCGCCCTGTTCGCGGTCCTCTTCCTGTCGCCCGCGGCCGTTCGGGCCCAGGAGGCGGAGCCGCTTCAGAAGAGCGACATCATTCGCCTCCTCACCGGGACCACGTACACGAAGGCGGAAGTGGCCGGGATCATCCGGCAGAGCTGCCTGTCCTTCACGCCTACCGAGCGGGACCGGATCGACTTTCGCGCGCTCGGCGCGGATGACGCGGTGATGACGGCGATCGAAGGGTGCGGGGCCCCTGCCGCGCCTCCCGTGGCGGCGCCGGCGCTCCAGTTCAGCATGAGCCAACGCATATTCGACGTCTCGGTCGGCGATTCAGCGCGAGTCCCGGTCGTGGTCGTCCGCGGCTCGCGAGGCGAGAGCGGACTGCGCCTGCAGCTCGTCGGAAGCGGTGCGCTGGCCAGTGGTTCGGATGCGAGAGCGGTCACGAACTCCGAGGGTCGGGCCACGTTCGTGTTTCCCGTCGGGACGAAGGCCGGGGACTTCAATCTGACGCTGAGCGGCGAGGTGGCGGTCGGCGGCTCGAGGGCCGTCACTCTGCGGGTCGCCCCGGCCGCTCCGGCGCGGGCCACGGGGACCCCGGATCCGGTCGTGCTGAGACTGGACGACTCGCCCGCCGCGCTGCGCGTCGGTGTCGTCGACCGGTTTGGCAACGCAGTAGCCGATGTCCCCGTGGAGGTGAGAATCGGTTCGCCGACGGGCGCTACGGTTGCATCGGGACGGACCTCCTCCGCCGGCGCACTGGATGTCCAGGTGCGGATGTCGCTCGTGGGTGGCGCGAACCAGGTGGTCTTCGTTTCGGACGGCGAGGTCCTCGGCTCAGGCGGGCTGGCATTTCCGGCAGGCGCCGTGGCGGAGCTCGTCGCGGTTTCCGGAGCCGATCAGGCGGCCGACCCCGGCCGGGTCCTTCCCCAACCGTTCGTCGTGGCCGTGACCAACCTGAACGGAGCCGCGGTGCCGGACGTGGAGGTGAGCTTCTCGGCCGTGAACGGGCAGGTACGCCCGGAGGTGGCCCGGTCGGACTCGCAGGGCCGGGCGAGCGTGAGCGTGACGATGGGGAACGGGGGCACCGAGACCATAGTGACCGCCAGGGCCGCAGATGTGGACCGTTCGTTCACGTTCCAGGTGACCCGGGGCGGCATGACCGCGGCGGCCAGGGAGGCGGCGCTCGTGGAGGCGAACCGTCTGCTCGAGGCGGGTGACGCCGCGGGAGCGCGGGAGCTCTACGCCCGGGTGGCGGAGGCCGATCCATCCAACCTGGCCGCGGCCACGGGAGTCGCCAACGCCTACGCCGCAGAGGGACGATACGCCGAGGCGGTCGAGCGCTACCGTTCCGTCCTGCGCCTGGAGCCCTCGCGGCGGGACGCGCAGGTGGGAATGGCCCGCGCGAGTCTCGGGGCCGGAAACGCCGATGAGGCGGCCCGCTGGTTCGATCTCGCCCTGACGCAGGATCGTGGCGACGTGCGTTCCTGGGTGGGGCTCGGAGACGCGCGGGCACGCCTCGGCCAGGAGGCCGAAGCGCGAGCGGCCTACGAGAGGGCTCTCGATCTCGATCCCACGAACGAAGACGCCCTCCGGGGGCTCGATCGGCTCAGTCAGAACCCGCTTCTGCTGCAGGTGGACGTGTGGGGTGGTTACACGGGTGACAACGGACGCGACCCGGGTTTCCGATGGGCGGAGCTGGGGATCCATCCGGGAGCCGGGTTCGATCTCTGGTTCGCTTACGACAACGCGCTGAATTTCCGGCACCCTTACCTGGTACGCGGCCGGGATGACATCGAGGGCTACTACGGCGGCCTCGGCTACGGCTACGGTGCCGGCAGGGCCTATCGAACCTCGTTCGAGATCGGACGCAGGAAAGAGCCGGCGGGCGGAACGATCCAGACCACGTGGACGCTGAACCAGACGTTCGCCCTCAGCTCGGGCGGGTGGTTCGGGTTGGGCGGCTGGCTGGGTCACTGGTACGACCGGGACGACTGGGTGGTGCTGGCGGAAGCCGGTCTTCCGGTAGGGTCTTCCGGAGTTGTGAAACCCAGAGTCTCGTACGGTGATTACTTCGGGTCCGGACTTACCGAAGTTCCAGCGGGTGTCCCGAACCGGGCTCCCGCCAAGGAGCTGCGCGTCGGCCTGGCTGCGCGCTACGAAGCCGAGTCGGGGTTCGGCGTCGAACCCGCGGCGTTCTACGGAAACGTGGAAAGCGACGTTTCGGACGAGCTGAGCGGCAGCCTCTGGGACGCGTCGATGAAGCTCTGGTACGCCGTGAGCCGGAGCTTCGCCGTGGATGGTTTCGTGCAGTACCAGTCGCCTCCCGGCCTGCCCACCTTCTGGCGAGCCGGACTGGGCCTGCGGTTCGGTCTCGAGCACCCGCACTGATCGGAGTCCCTGGCTCGCCACAGTGAGGCACTGAGCCGCCCTCGCGACCTTGCCGGCCACGAGGGCGGTGCTGTATTATCTCTCCACTTTCGGTGTTTATTCGGTTTCCTGGAGGGAGCGGATGCGGCGTTCGGCAGCCATCGTGGAATTGGAAAAGCAGATCGAGCGGATCGAGTCGAGACCCCGCGGTCCGGGCGGTTCCGTTTCCACGGGCGTTCCTTCCCTGGATGCGTTGTTGCCCGGAGGCGGATTGCCTCGCGGTCAGGTGGTCGAATGGCTCGGCCCCCGGTCGAGCGGCAAGACGACACTCCTTCGGACCGCTTTCGCCAGCCTGCGAACGACGGGAGAATCCATCGCGCTCATCGACACGGCCCGCTCCCTGTACGCGCCGGACTGGGTCGGGCTGATCGCCGGAGAGGGAAGATTCTGGGTCATCCGCCCTCCGGATCCGGGCGAAGCCGCCTGGTGCGCCGACCTCATCCTTCGCAGCGGCGCGTTCGGGGCCGTGGCGCTCCTGGCATCGACGCACGTCGTGCCAGCGGAGAAGGTCGATCCCGTACTGCGCCGAAGTGTGACGATCCGCCTGCAGCGTTTGGCCGAGGAGGCGAACGCCATCTTCGTGACGGTAGGACATGTTCCCCTGGCAGCTCTCCGCCTGTCATTCCGTGCCGGTCGTGTGGAATTCGTGCAGGAAGCTTTCGGACCCTTCCTGCCTTCCATCCGACCCATCTGGGTGCGCGTGGGGAAACGAGGTGCGGTCGAGGTCCCGCTTCTCTATCCGGTGCCTCCTTCCTGGGGCCTCGAACCGGCTCGGGATCGAAAGGGCCCGGCGATTTGAACGCCGCGCCGTCCCGGGTGGCCACGGTTCTCGCGAGCGAGGGACCGGCGTCTCCCGACGTCTCGAGCGGAAACCGACTCGCGACGGCGCTCCTGGCCGGCTCACCTCGCGTAGCTCCGCTGGGACCGGCAGCCTGCCGGGTGGATGCACGGGGATGGGATCGCAGGGGAGGGGAACCCGTCCTGGTTCGCACGCTTCGGGAGGCGACGCTCTCGACGGGGTTCATCGGAGCCTGGGTGGGCGTGGGAGACGTGGCCGTCGTAGCGGATGCCGCTGCCGTGCTGGCAAGACACCTGGACGGTCGTAAGTCTCACGGGGGGTCGCTTCCACGGGGGGTCGTGCACGACGAGGCTTCGATCATCGTGCCTCCGGGTGCCGGCCCGGCTTTTCTGTCGCCCCTGCCACTGTCGCTTCTGCCGATCCCGGACGAACTGCGTGTGACCCTGCGAACGCTGGGGTTCCACCGAATCGGCGAGCTGGCCGTTCGAGATCGAAACGAACTGGAAGCCCGGTTCGGTCCAGACGGCGTGCAGGCGCACCGGTGGGCCCGTGCGGAGGACGATCGAGCGTTTCGTCCTCTCGCGGCGCAGGATCTCCCCGAAGCTTCGCTCGAGCTGGATGGGGCGGCAGTCACTCTGGAGCCGTTGCTGTTCGTGCATCGCCATCTCC
>Ga0210121_1000379_pt1 | contig 12540 bp, 12 predicted proteins | sample Joice_ThreeSqB_D_FD_184873 | JGI IMG/M metagenome (GOLD analysis project Ga0210121, IMG submission 184873) | Wetland microbial communities from San Francisco Bay, California, USA, that impact long-term carbon sequestration - Joice_ThreeSqB_D1... | ecosystem: Environmental > Aquatic > Marine >... | reverse complement strand
TCGGCTCGCACGGCGGCTCGCTCTTCCCCGGTCAACCGGGTCAGCGGGATCGACGAGGCGTTCGGGATGAAGCGAAACTCCTTTCGCCGGATCAACCATCGGTACCATCGTGGCATTCTCTCTCTGTAATGGGGACGAACAACGACCAAGCCCCCCGGTAGCGCCGCGTTCAGAACGCTGGGCCAATTTCGTGAAGAGAAGTACTCATGCCATGTCTGTACTACGGGGCCATTCACCAGACGGGCAAGTGCCGGCAGGAGCCACTGGATCTCGCCGTAATAATGGGTGGGGTACTGGACATGGACGACGTCCGGGTGCCATCGGCGGATTCGCCTCAAGATCGACGGGCCATCCCCGATCTTCCACGTTCGTACCTCCGGGAAGAGTTCGACGTGTTCTTCTTTGGCTCCCGATGCGCCGGGACTTGTAAGGACGGCCACCGTGAGGTCTGCCCGTCTGCTGAAGGCGTGCGCAAGCCCAGCCGTGTAGTCTCCGACACCACAGTGCATGGGGGGATAGGTGCCGGAAACGAGAAGGACCCTCATGCGCTCTTCCGGAGGGCGAGCCACGCGAAGGTGTAATCCTTCCCTGCCCAGTGGATCACCTTATCACCCGCTTCGAGGACGATTTCGCCGCAGGGGGAAAGCCCGTAGACCCGCGCGTCCTCGATGAACGCGAGTACCTCTTCCTCCGAGAAGATTTTCCAGTCCATCCCGAAAATGTCGATGCCTTTTGTGTCCACCTTTATCGGCCAGTAGTCGAAGGATGCGATGAAGTACCCGCCCGGACGCAGAAGTCGGGCAATCTCCCTGAGGAGTCGCTCGCTCTGAAAGCCGTGCTCGATAACTGAAACCGCCGTTATGGCCCCGAACGACTTGTCCGGGAAGGGGGGCGCCATGAAATCGGCCACCCGGTACCGGATATGGCCCGCGAACGGCATCCCCTTTATACGGGGGTTCAGGTCGACCCCGGCCAGGTTCGCGTACTTCATTCGATGGAGCACGGGGAGGATCTCCGAGGAATAGGCGCCGATATCCAGCACGGGCGTTTCGAGGGGGAGATGGTCCTTTATGAAATTCGCCGTTTTGAGCACGTCCCAACTTTTAATTGCATCTCCCACCGGAACACCGCTGGCAACCCCGAGGCCATGGAGCCATCTCCGGAACCACGGTGTGAGGCAGGAGATCCCGGACCGGCGCATCTCGTCTCTTGCCGACCGGATTTCCGATTTGAATTTCAGGACCGAAGTCACCCCCGGGTTCCCGTGCAGCGTTGATTTATTACGGAATATTTTTGTTGGGTATTGCGGGATGATTTCATAAACCGCGCCCCACGGATTGTTTCCTGTTGAGAATGGAATGGAAGATGAAATCCCGCGTTGCCGGGGTGCACATGGCGGCACCTGCAGCTGTGAGCAAGAGGATCAGCAGCAGAAGCGAAACCGGGAGGAATCGGGAGGGGGCTTCGAAGATGGGGAAGAGCATCCGGGCGCCCCCCGCGATGGCAAGACTTCCTCCCAGCGGGATGCCGACGTCCTTTGTGAACCACCGGATTGCCTCGCCCTTCAACAGTCTCCGATGAGTGAGCGGCACGCCGATGATCATATAGATGGTGTTCAGAACCAACCAGACGGACGCCGCGCCTGTGGCGCCGTAGTTCATGGTCATAAGGACGATCGCCGGGACCAGGGCAACAATGAACATGGAGTTTAACGCAAGGCCGATCCGTGTCCACCCGTTGGAAAGTTGCAGGGCGTATGGGAGGTTCATCAGGCCGTTCAGCGCGGTACCGGCCACCAGGAGGCTGACGATCAGGCCGGTGTTGGTCGCGATTTCCAGGCTCCCGGTCCAGAGATGCATGATTTCTCTGGAAAAAAGAGCAACGACGATGGCGACGGGAAGGATCATCACGGCCATCACCTGGGTCGAACCGTGGTACATCTCGAGCAGGCTCTTCTCGTCTCCCGCGGCGACCAGGGCGGAGAAGCGCGGGAAGATAGTGTTGAACATCGGTGCGATGAGAAGACCCGACAAGCCATTACCGACCATTCCCGCGAGGATGTAATACCCGAAGGTTTTCAGAGGGAGCATTTTGCTTAGGATTACCTTGTCGAGTTGCGTCAGGGCCAAGGCGGTGATCGTTATGCCGCTCATCCCTGCGGCGAAGCCCCAGATGTCCCTCGTAATGCCCGGATTGAAGCGTGCTGCATGGTTGGATCCGGGGAGGCAGCGCCACATTGCGAACGTGGTGACTCCCGCCTGCAGCAGGCTGACGGCGATCTGCCATGTAAAAAATGCCGAAATCGTCGGGGAGATGAGCCACAGGACCAGGAGGGCGCCGCCACCGCTCAGCGTGGATGTGGCGATCGTGATCCCGTTGAGAAGTACCTGCCGCTGTAGTCCCAGCAATCCGCCATGGTAGAAGGTGAGCGGCCACTGCAGAGCCGTCAGGACGCCCATGATGGTCACCGCCCGACGTACTTCCATGTGTGAGATATTCCCGGCCTTGACCCAATGGGTCGCGATGTACGGAGCGCTGTACCAGACGGCAAATCCGATGAGGACCCCGATCGCCCAGTACCCGACCTCCAGCGTCCTGACGAAGTCCCGCGCCTCCCCGTCCTTTCCCGGCAGCACGCTGTAGCGCGCCATCTCCCGGTTCACGGTGGGGCTGAGGCCCAGGTCGAGGATTTGTATGACGCCCTGCAGCATGAAATAGAAACCGATCAGGCCATAGGCTTCCATTCCCATGAACCGGATGTACAGGGGAGTGCAGGCCAGTCCGACAAGAGCGGTCCAACCGGATCCGGCCAGGTTGGCAAAAAAATTCGTCTTTACGCGGGTCATTTTCTGTGGTCGGGATGCATCAGGGCCCGACGGGAGGGTCTCCGGAAATGCCATCCGCCGCCTTCCCCTTCATCAGCGCGATCTCCTGCGCCATCTTCTTGTTCATCTGGTGGAGTTTCGATATGGCGATCGAGAAGTGGATCAGGATCAGCAGGATGAAGAGGATTCCGACCAGGAAGAGGAACGAGGGCGGGTAGACGATGCCCACGGCGTGGGCGAGGCTGTCCAGCCAGTCCTTCTTCAGGGAGAGCACGAGGATCACGGCGCTGCCGAAGAGCCACAGGATCGAGTACTCTTCGCGCAGTTTCCGCCGCCGCACCATCTCCAGGATGTAGAGAAGAAAGCCGGCGGAGGCGCAGATCGAAAAAAAGGTTACCCGGTTCACCCGAATCTCCGGATGCTGTTGATGATGTAGGAAAGCGTCACTTTCACCATATAGTACACCGCCCGGAAGGCGGTGATCGATGATTTCCCCCCGGTCCGATCGTACATGCGCACCGGCACCTCGACGGTCCGCGCCTTCTGGCGGTGCATCAGGATGTAGGCGTCCACCTCCGGGTAGTCGGACGGGTAGTGGACCGAGTAGAATTCGACGAGGCGCCGCCCGATGGCGAAAAACCCCGAGGTCGGGTCGGTCACCCGGAATCCGGTGGTCAGGTTGACGAGGAGTCGGAAGAATCGGATGCCGAAGATCCGCGGAATGCTCCCACGATACTCCGTTTCCTCGAGGAAGCGGGAACCGATGACCGCGTCCGCCCGACCCGCGAGGATCGGCTCGAGGACCTTCGGGATGTCTTCAACCTCGTGCTGCCCGTCCCCGTCGATCCGCACGACGACATCGTAGCCGCGATCCCTGGCGTAGAGGAATCCCGTCTGCACCGCGCCACCGATCCCGAGGTTGCATGGCAGGTCCAGCACGATCGCGCCCGCCTCCCTTGCGGCTTCGGAAGTCCGGTCCGTGGACCCGTCGTTCACGACGAGCACATCGTAGGGGTATCGCTCCCGAAGGGAACGGACCAGCTCCCCGATGGCCCCCTCTTCCTGGAACGCGGGGATGATCACGATCGGCCTGTCGGATCGAATTTCCATCGTACGACGTATAATAGTACAGATGAGGGGATCTCCGACGAACTGCCGAGGCGGGGATTTCCTGCAGCGGCCGTACGTATCCGGAGGGGAGAAGATCGACTGGAAGGACGGCGTTTGGCCCATCTTCTGCATCCTGAAGTACAACCTGTCCCGGTGATCGGCGCGAGGGCCCGGGGCTCCCGATGATGACGACCCGGAAGCTTCGGCGCGCCTCGCAATGGGTCGTGTTCCTTCTCTTCGCCTTCCTCTTCCTGAACACGGAGTACAAGGACAACGACGTCCTTCCGTACGCGGTCAACATCTTCCTCCGGCTCGATCCACTGGTGGCCGGAGCCGCCACCCTCGCGGGGCGGGCGCTCATCGGGCTGGTCTGGCCCGCGCTGGTCGTCGCGCTCCTCACGGTCGCGCTGGGCCGTTTCTTCTGCGGATGGTTCTGCCCGCTCGGCGCCGTGATCGACGCGGCGGATGCGACGGTGTTCCGGAAGACCCGCCGGAAGGGCGCGGTGCCGGCATCCTGGCGACGGTACAAGTATCTCATCCTCGTCTTCCTCGCCGCCTCCTCGCTGTTCACTCTGCAATGGGTCTTCCTCTTCGATCCGATCAGCATCCTCATCCGGACGTTCACCGTCTCCGTCTTCCCGGCGCTGAACCTTGTCATCCACCGGATCTTCGACGGACTCTACCGGTCGCCGGGACCGATCCCCGCGTTCTCGGAACCGGTCTACGGATTCCTCAAGTCCCACTTCCTCGCCTTCGAGCAGCCGGTCTTCCGGACCTCCGCGATCGTCGGGCTTCTCTTCCTGGGCATCCTCGCGATGGAGCGGCACCAGAGGCGCTTCTGGTGCCGGAACCTTTGCCCCCTCGGGGGGCTGCTGGCGCTCGTGGGACGGTTCGGTCTCTTCCGGCGGCGGATCACGGAGGCGGGGTGCACCCGCTGCGGCCTTTGCGAATCGGACTGCCGCATGTCGGCGATCGGCGGCGACGTCGCGGTGACCGACCACGGCGAATGCATCGAGTGCATGGATTGCCAGGCGATCTGTCCCGAGGAGGTGATCCACTTCTCCGGCACGGAGGGGCGCAAGCCCGCGGCCGTCGATCTCACGCGCCGGGGCGTTCTCGCCTCCGCCGCGCTCGGAGCGTTTACCGTTCCCTTCTTCCGGGTGGAGGCGCACGGGAAGGCGCCGGACCCATTGCTGATCCGGCCCCCCGGCGCGTTGCCGGAGGGGGAGTTCCTCGCCCGCTGCACCCGATGCGGCGAGTGCATGCGGGTCTGCATCGCGAACGGTCTCCAGCCGACATGGTTCGAGGCGGGGATCGAAGGGATGTGGAGCCCGATCCTCGTGTCGAGGATCGGGTATTGCGAGTACAACTGCACGCTCTGCGGGCAGGTCTGTCCGACCGGGGCCATCCGGCGTCTCCCCCTCCCCGAGAAGCGGAAGACGAGGCTGGGCCTCGCCTACGTCGATCGGAGCCGTTGCCTCCCGTGGGCGGGGCAGTCCGACTGCATCGTGTGCGAGGAGCATTGCCCCACATGGAGCAAGGCGATCGTCTTCAGGGAGGAGAGGACGCAGACGGCACGGGGGGAGTGGAGAATGTTCAAGAAGCCGTACATTGTCGAGGATCTCTGCGTCGGGTGCGGGATCTGCGAGACGAAGTGCCCGCTGGCCGATCGTGCCGCAGTGCTCGTCACCTCCCGGGGGGAAACCCGTTCGACCGGGGTTCTCGCGAAATGAAAAGGCGTCCCCGGCGGTGGAAATTGCCTTCGCCGGCGCGTATCATGTCGTGATGACTCCAGATGGATGCCCCTTCAGCCGGAGGCGGTTCCTCCAGGCGGCGGGCGGCGCGGCGGGAGCGTTCGCCGCGTCGGCCCTCTTTGCGCCGCTGCTGCAGGCGGCGATCGGGAAGACGGTCGACGTGGGCGTATCCTCGGCGGCGAGTCCGGCGGAGCGGGCACGCCGGGCGGTGGCGCTGGTGGGGGGGATGAAGTCGTTCGTCTCCCGCGGCGACGTCGTCGTCCTCAAGCCGAACATCGGGTGGGACCGGACGCCGGAACAGGCGGCGAACACGGACCCGGAGTTCGTCGTTGCGGTCGCCGAGATGTGTCTCGCGGCGGGCGCCGGGTCGGTGCGCGTCTTCGACCGCACCTGCAACGACGCGCGGCGCTGTTACGTCAACAGCGGGATCAAGGATGCCGTCGAGCAGTTCGCACGTAAGAATCGCGTCGAGGATGCGCTGCGGATCTATCACGTCGAGGACCGGAAGTTCGTCCGCACGTCCATACCGAACGCGCTGTCGCTCAAGGAGTGGGATCTTTACCGGGACGCCCTCGAGGCGGACAAGATCGTCAACGTGCCGATCGCCAAGCACCACTCGCTTGCCGGCATCACGCTCGGACTCAAGAACATGATGGGGATCATGGGTGGAAACCGCGGCCAGATCCACTACCGGCTGCCGGAGTGCCTCGTGGACCTCCACCGCCGGGTCCCGGTCGCCCTCACCGTGATCGACGCGGGAAGGGTCCTCGTCCGGAACGGCCCCTCCGGAGGGAATCTCGCGGACGTGAAGCCGTTCGGCAAGGCGTTCGCCTCACGGGATGTCGTTGCGGCGGACGGGATCGCGGCCGAAAAGATCTTCCGCCTTGCGCCCCGGGATGTCGAACATATCGGGAGAGCGATGGCGTCGGGACTTGGGATCTCTTCCGTCGGCCAGATCCGGCTCGTCGAGGGTTGAAGGAGGGTTCCGGAATGATCGTGCCGAAACGGAACCCCGAGGTGGTCTGGCGCCTCGAAAAGGGGCTGCACGAGATCGCGTGGGAGAAGGCGCACGGGGAGGAGGAGTACGAGGATCTTGGCGTGCTCACCCTGATGGTCAAGGGAAAGATCCACCAACTGAACCTCGTGGGCGCCGAGATCTGGACCCGCCTGAACGGGATCAGCGCGCTCGGGAAAATCTCCGCGGAGGTCGCGGCGCTCTTCTCATGGGATCCGGAAGAGGCGGAAGAGGCGGTGCTCGAGTTCCTCCGGGGGATCGAGGAGAAGGGGTGGGTGAGGCTCGTTGAGAAGCCGGACACATCGCCGGCGCCCGGACGTCGGTCCGGTTGAAATCCATTTCGGGGTACAGGTGTACTTTCACGTTTTCAGACGATCGAAGGGAGAACCGAAGGTGAATCGACTGCAGAGAAAGTTCCCGATCCTCCTCCTCGCGGCGGGAATCGCCGGGGGGATGTTCGTCGCGGGGTGTTCGAGCAAGGATGTGCGGCAGGAGGCGGTCGCCACGGTGAACGGCGACCCGATCAAGGTCAGCGAACTCCGTGAGTTCCTCGGCGTTCCGGCCGGGGTGTTCGCTGTCCCGGAGATCCCGGTGGAGCGGAAGAAGGAAGCCCTCGACCAGTTGGTGGCGATCCGGCTCCTGGCCCAGGAGGGTCACGCCCGCGGGATCGACAACACGCCGGAGTTCAGGGAGATCCTCCAGCAGAACGACCCGTTGGTCCGGATCAAGGCGCTGCTGCGCAAGGAGATCAAGGCGAAGCTCAAGGTGACGGACGAGGAGATCAAGGCGGAGGTCGCCAAGGTAAAGGGGGCGAACCAGGGGATCTCCGACGCGGACGCCGCGATGCAGGCGGTGAAGTCGGTCTCCGGGAGCCGGCTCCAGAAGATCCAGGAAGAGCTGATCGCCGCCGCGAAGAAGGAGACGGGGGCTGCAGTGGACAACCAGGCGGTGGCCCGGATCGGCGAGGAGGGGAACGTGCCCGACAACGTCGTGCTTGCCTCGGTCGGTGACGAGAAGATCCTCTACGGCGACGTCAAGAAGATCCTCCGCGGCCTGTTGCAGGGAAGGGGGGCGCAAGGGCAGCCCGACCTTTCGAAAAACCCGACGCTGATCCGAAACGTCCTGGAGCGGGACCTGACGATGCGGGCCCTTGCGGCGTATGCGAAGAAGCAGGGAGTCGCCGACTCCGAGGGATACAAGTCGACGCGGCAGGAGATGGAGCGGTTCGTCCTGCGGGGCCTGGTGGCCGACAATGTCGCCGGGGAAAACACGGAGGTCGCGGACAAGGAGATCGAGGCGGCCTATGCGGAGCACTCCGCGACGATGGTTCGGGACGGGAAGAAAATTCCCCTGTCCATGGTCAAGGAGCAGATCCGGGCGGCGTTGCAGAACGAAAAGGGGAAGAAGGTTCTCGATGCCTACATCGCCGAGTTGAGAAAGAAGGCGAAGATCACGATGAACGACGACGTTCTCCCCAAGGTTTGAGCTGCCGATTCCCCGTTCGGGAGGGAAGGATCGTCATGGCCGCCCTGATGGGAGCACGTCTTCCGGTGTTCGCGGCGATTCTCGCCCTCCTCGCGCTCTCTGCCGGCGCCGCGGCCGCGGCGGTGGAGAAGTCCCCGCCCTCCACGGTGGTGCAGGAGAGGGAAGGAACCCGGTTCGCGGAGCAGGGAATGGTCGCCCCCGATTTCACGGTCCTCGATGTCGAGGGGCATCCGTTTCGCCTCTCGGAGGAAAATTCGGGGAAACCGGTCCTCCTTGTCTTCTGGTCGGTTTTCTGCGATCCGTGCCGTGCCGAAATGGCGTACCTGCAGAAGGCGCAGGACCGGTACGCAGGGAGGGACCTGACCGTCGTCGCCGTCGCCGTGGACGGGGAGCCCCTCCGGAACATCATCGGGGGATTCGCGCGGCAGGAGGGGTACACCTTCAAGGTCCTGGTCGACGGACTGGACGCCACGGGGATGTGGAAGGTCGCCGACGCGTACGGAGTGGCGGTGACGCCGACCCTCCTGCTGCTGGAAAAAGGCGGGACGGTGTTGCTGCGGAAGGAGGGAAGGATCAGCGGGGACGAGCTCGAGAAGGCGGTCTCAACCCTCCCGAAAAAATGAGAGAAAGGGAACCGGATTCCCGATGACGACCCCCGCACGGTTCCTCCTGTTCGACCCCGTCGGGAGCGCGTGGCCAGCCGTCCGCCTCCCGCAGGTGGCGTTCGCAGGCCGGTCCAACGTCGGGAAGTCTTCCCTCTTGAACGCTCTGGTCGGTCAATCCCGCCTTGCCCGGGTCAGCAACACCCCCGGCCGGACGCGCGGCATCGCCCTCTTCGAGGTGGAGGGGAGGTTCGCCTTCGCGGACCTTCCCGGATACGGGTTCGCGAAAGTCTCCCGTACCGAGCGGGATGCGTGGAAAGGGCTGGTGGAGGGGTATCTCGATGCGTGCGCGTTCCTGCGGCGCGTCTACGTGCTGGTGGACGCGCGGCGGGGACCGGAAGAGGAGGAGCGGCAACTGGCGACGTTCCTCGCGGCAAGGGCGGTGCCGTACCGCTGGGTGGGGACGAAGGGGGACAAGCTCTCCGCCCGCGAGAAGGTGGCGGCGGTCGCCCGGTTCGACGGCGAGGCGTGGCTCGCGGACGGGGGGCCGGTGCGGCTGACGTCCGCGCGGACGAAAGCGGGGATCGACCTTCTCTGGCGGGATGTCCGCGCCGCTTTTTCCGCTTGATTCCCATCGGGTGAAGGGGTAGACTCGCCCCGATTTAGTGTCGATATCCACCTGCCAGACCCCCTTGGCATTCCCAACGGTTCGCCGCGTTTCACGGCGGACGTGGAGGAGACTGTGTTCCCCATACTCGAGACGAAAGAGATCGCGAAAAACGTCTTCCTGCAGCGGATCGAGGCTCCCCGGGTGGCGAAAAAGCGGAAGGCCGGACAGTTCCTGGTGCTTCGCCGCAACGAGGAAGGCGAGCGGATCCCGCTGACGATCGTCTCCTCCGACGCCCGGGAAGGGCACGTCACGATCATATTCCAGGCGGTCGGGAAATCGACCACCGAGTTCGCGCGGATGAAGACCGGCGACGCCTACCTCGACGTCGTCGGTCCACTCGGGCTGGCCACGCATATCGAAAAGTTCGGCACGGTCGTCGGCATCGGCGGCGGCATCGGGGCGGCGCCCCTGCTCCCCATCGCAACGGCCATCAAGGAGGCGGGGAACCGGCTGCTCTCGATCGTCGGGGCGCGGACGAAGGACCTCCTGATCCTCGAAGACGAGATGCGGGCGATCTCCGACGAGATCGTAGTGACCACCGACGACGGGTCGTACGCGAAGAAGGGGTTCGTGACGACCGCGCTGCAGGAATTCATCGACCGGGGCGAGAAGATCGACCTGTGCATCGCGATCGGCCCCGTGCCGATGATGCGGGCCGTTGCGGAGGTGACCCGTCCCTACGGGATCAAGACCATGGTGAGCCTCAATCCCATCATGGTGGACGCGACCGGGATGTGCGGCGCCTGCCGGGTCACGGTGGGCGGGACGACGAAGTTCGTCTGCGTCGACGGCCCGGAATTCGACGGCCACCTGGTCGATTTCAAGGAATTGGTGATGCGCAACCGTGCGTACCTCCGTGAGGAGAAGTCGGCGATGGAGCGGATCGAACATAAGGATGGGAAGTGCCTGGGCGGGGCCGCCGTCCCCGCGGGAGGTGGAAACTGATGGCCGACGCGACCCCGAAACCGCGCCCGAAGCCGTTCAGCATCCCCCGGCAGCCGATGCCGGAGCAGCCCCCGCAGGTCCGGGTCGGGAACTTCCGGGAGGTTCCGTTCGGCCTGACCCCGGACCTCGCCATCCTGGAGGCGACCCGCTGCATCCAGTGCAAGAACCCGCAATGCGTGAAGGGGTGCCCCGTCAGCGTCCAGATCCCCGAGTTCATCGACCTCGTGGCGAAGGGGAAGTTCGTCGAGGCGGCGAGGAAGATCAAGGAGACCAATGCGCTCCCGGCGGTGTGCGGACGCGTCTGCCCCCAGGAGGAGCAGTGCGAGATGCCGTGCGTCCTCGGAAAGAAGGGGGAGCCGGTGGCCATCGGTCGCCTCGAGCGATTCGTCGCCGACTTCGAGCGCGTGACCGGGAACGTCGAGATCCCCGGGGTCGGTGCGACGACGGGAAAGCGGGTCGCCGTGGTCGGAGCGGGCCCCGCGGGACTGACCGTGGCGGGTGACCTCGTCCAGATCGGGCACGACGTTACGATCTTCGAGGCGCTGCACAAGCCGGGCGGGGTGCTCATGTACGGCATCCCCGAGTTCCGCCTCCCCAAGGAGATCGTGCAGGCCGAGGTGGAGTACATCCGGAAGCTGGGCGCGAAGCTGGAATGCAACGCGGTCATCGGGAAGTCGATCACCATCGACGAGTTGCTGGAGGAGGAGGGATTCGACGCCGTCTTCGTCGGCACGGGCGCGGGACTTCCGTATTTCATGAACATCCCGGGAGAGAACCTGATCGGAGTCTACTCGGCGAACGAGTACCTCACCCGGGCGAACCTGATGAAGGCGTACCGGTTCCCCGAGTCCGACACCCCGCTGAACAAGGCGACGAACGTCGCGGTCGTCGGCGGAGGGAACGTGGCGATGGACGCGGCGAGAACGGCGAAGCGGATGGGGGCGGAGCACGTGTATCTCGTCTATCGCCGCTCGAAGAAGGAGATGCCCGCCCGGATCGAGGAGGTCCACCACGCGGAGGAGGAGGGGATCGAGTTCCACCTCCTGACGAATCCGATCGTCTATCATGGGGACGACGAGTCGCGGGTGATCTCGGTGGAGTGCCAGAAGATGGAACTGGGAGAACCGGACGCGTCGGGGCGCCGCCGCCCGGTCGTCATCAAAGGCTCGGAATTCAAGCTCGCGGTGGACACGGTCATCGTCTCCATCGGGAACGGCGCCAATCCGCTGGTCCCCTCCACAACGCCGGGGCTCGACACGAACAAGTGGGGGAACATCCTCGCGGACCAGGAGACGGGGAAGACGAGCAAGAAGGGGGTCTTCGCCGGGGGGGACATCGTCATCGGAGCGGCCACCGTCATCCTCGCGATGGGGGCGGGGCGCAAAGCGGCCGCGGCCATGCACGAGTATCTGAAAACGGGAACTTGGTAAGGCCGGGCGCCCCAATACGAGCTTCGCGCTGCTGGGGTACCCCCACAGTAGGAAAAACGGGGGGCACTCTCAGCGCCCCTGAAGCATTTCGACGAACGCCTGGACCCGGATCCTCGTCCGGCCGTCCACCGGTCCGGGAGCGTCGCCCTCCAGCGTGAGGACCGGCACCCCGACCTCTTCCCGTAGAATGATGTCCTCGATCTGCCGGAAGCAGAACGACTGGACGTAATGGACGATTCCCCGCACCTCCCGCCGCGTCGCCTCCGCCTTGATGTCCGCCAGCCGCTCGAAGAAGGAGTAGGGATAGGTGTAGTCCAGATACTGCTCGACGAGAGAGTCCGCGGTCCCCGGCATCGCGAACTGCCGCTGCACTTCGTTCAAAACGGCCCGGGCGCCCGCCTCCTCGAAGCAGCCGTGCAGCCCGGTGACGATCGGGGGCACGCCGACGAAGGCGATCGGGACAAGGTCGTTCCGGGCGGGGCGCGCCTCCGCCTCTGCGAGAAACGCGGCGGCCCTCCGCGTGTAATCGTCCGGGTCGCCGTCGAAGTCGGAGCATGCGATCAGCCACCGGTGGTTCTCCTCCCCGGTGACCTTCCCCTCTTCCCACGTCAGGCGGTCGATCCGGTGGGCGAGGCGACGGGCGCCGGCGAGGCGCTCCTTCCACCGCTCCCCTTCGGAGACCGTCGTCCCGAAGCGGGCCGCCA
>Ga0210121_1000378_pt1 | contig 12609 bp, 11 predicted proteins | sample Joice_ThreeSqB_D_FD_184873 | JGI IMG/M metagenome (GOLD analysis project Ga0210121, IMG submission 184873) | Wetland microbial communities from San Francisco Bay, California, USA, that impact long-term carbon sequestration - Joice_ThreeSqB_D1... | ecosystem: Environmental > Aquatic > Marine >... | reverse complement strand
GCCGTCGCGGATCATCTCCTCCGCCTTGGCGGCGCCCACCGGACCCGAGAAATGGAACCCCTGGGCCTGCGTGCACCCCGCCTGGCGCAGGGCCAGGAACTGTTCGCGCGTCTCGATGCCCTCCGCGATGACATCGACCTCGAGGATCCTGGCCAGCTCGACGATCGTCCTGGCCACCCCCCATTTCCGGAGCTTCTCGCGTCGGTGACTGATGAACGAGCGATCGATCTTGAGCGCCCGGACGGGTAGGTCGTGCAGCAGGCTCAGGGAGGAGAAGCCCGTCCCGAAATCGTCGATCGCCACGTCGATTCCCATTCCCTGCAGGCGGTCGAGCACGGTCGCCGCCCGCTCGGCGTCGCGCATCAGGTCCGCTTCGCCGATGTCGAACCTGACCTGCCGTCCCTGGATTCCGTGCCGCTCGAGGATCTCGCGCACGCGATCGAGGAATCCCTCGTGGAACAGCTGCCGCCCCATCAGGTTCACTCCGACCGGAGGCAGATCGACCTGGGTCAGGTGACCCCGCCACCGGTTGATCTGCTCGCACGCCTGCTCGAGCACCCAGAATCCGAGGTCGTGGATCAGCGGTGACTCGGCCGCGGCCGGAATGAACTGGTCGGGAGGGACCATACCGAGCTCGGGGTGACGCCACCGCATGAACGTCTCCAGTCCCGTGATCCTGCCATCCTGCAACGAGACGATGGGCTGGTACTCGAGGTGGAATTCGTTTCGCTCGAGAGCCTTCGCGAGCTCGACCCGCAGTCGCTCACGCTGCTGGTGATTGTCCTCCATGGCCCGGTCGAACACCTGGATCCTCTCCCGCGAGGTCGCCGACCGGACCGCCGCGGCGCTCGCGTCGGCCAGCAGGGACTCCGGGTCGTCGTAGGCCGGGCCACCGAGCACGACGCCAAGGCGCGCATCGAGGCGAATGTCGCTGCGGGCCCCGGGGAACGGGCGCCGCAGCTCCTTCTCGACCCGCTCGGCGATGCCCAGTGCCTCGTCGATCGCCCGGATTCCTTCCACGATGACCACGAACCGGTCGGGACCGTCGATCGCCGTCGTGTCCGCCGGCCGGGTATGGCCGGCGAGCCTTCGGGCGGCCGCGACCATCACGTCCTCGACCGCCTGTTCGCCGCTCCTGTCGAGCACCTTGTCGAGTCCGCCGACGTTCGCCACGACGACGGCGAACTGGTCGCGGGGCGATCGCTGCCTGCGACGGATCGCCTGGCGGATGCGGTCGATCAGTATCGGACGGGACGGCAGGCCGGTCCTGGTGTCGTACAGGGCCGAAGGCCCGCTCTGCTCGGCGCGGGTCTTCGCTTCCGCCAGCTCGGCGAGGGTACGCCGGGCGTGCGCGGCGGCCTTGCCGACCGCCTGCTGCATCCTGTCTCTCGTGGCGATCAGGCTCAAGGTCGTGGCGAGCACCTCGAGGCCGTCCCGCGTTTCCGTGGGCCGGGTGAGGCCTCCTGAGCGCGGCGGCGCCGTGGTCGCCAAAAGCTCCAGCATCGCGACGGGCTTGCCGGCGGCCAGGATCGGCAGAAGGGCGTAGCCCGCGAGTCCCGCGTCGCGTGCGGCCTCGCGGGCCCGGGTCTCGGGCAGGGCGATCAGGGGCTCGAGCCGGACCCTCGGCTCCTTGCCCTCCTCGTGCCAGCCGGCCACGGGTCCCCTCTCGAGGGCAGCTTTCAGCGTCGCGAGATCCTGCTCGTCCACCGAGTGCCATTCCGATCCGGCGTCCGCCCCGGTGTCCCAGCGGACGAAGGCCACCGACCAGCCCATGAGCGCGCAGATGCCGGTCATGGCCAGCCGAAGCGCTTCCGGCAGCGAAGTGGTCTTGACCGGCAGGTCGATCAGGAGCTGGTTCAGCTCCCTTCGTTGCCAGGTGGACAACTCCGGATTCAGCGTGAGCCGCGCGAGTCGCTCTCCTTCGCTCCCCTCGGCGGGGACCGATTCCCGTTCGGCCTGCTGTTCGATGTGCGGCATCGGCGGTCTCGATCCTCTCTGTGCCGAGCGTTTTGCCATAGGCTGTCGCGGTGTACGGAACGCCGCGCCATCATCGTTTCCAGCGCGCCCGGCGTCCGAACTACTCTAACCCGCTCACTCACAGTCACTTGCGATCGACGGCGCTTTGCGCTCCGTCCGGTACGGCCCGTTCACGCCCGGCGAGGAGGTGCAAGAGCGAAGCCAGTGCAATGCGTCACCATGATGAAGATTCTGCCACACCGTGGCGGGCCGACGGCGGGGAATGGCGCCTTTCGACGGGAGCATCCGGGTGGCACGCATCTGGCCCTGGAAGTTCCGGTGTCTGATTTCGGAGTCTCGAGAGACGGAAGACCGACGGAGGACCAGATGCGAGTTCATTGGACGGTTCTGGCGCTGACGACCGCGCTGGTGGGCTGCTCCAGCTCGAATCCGGACGTCGAGACGGGCCCCGCGCCGCAAACGCAGCGCATTCCGGGGACCGGATCGAACACGGGTTCCGAGCCCGAATTGAAGAACGAATACGTTCCGGATAATGCCAGCACCGCGGCAAGATTCGGGATTCCGCCGGGCCAGCTCCCGCCTCCGGGACAGTGCCGAGTCTGGATGCCCGGCGAGCCCCCGGGCCAGCAGAAGAAGAAGTACGATCCCGGCGACTGCGCTTCGGTCTCGCGCGAGGTGCCGGCGGGCGGCTGGCTTGTCTATCGTCCGGGCGATGACAGGAAGGAAGTGGTCGTCCGGGAGTACGGATCGCAACGCCAGGTCGTTTCGGTCCGCGTGTTCGACATCGTGAGCGGGGCCTTCCTGCGCGAGGTCGATCCGGCGGACGGAGGATAGGGCCCGGCGCCAGATCCGGAACGGATGACAGAGCGGGCCGGCCCGTACCCGGACCGACCCGCTCGAAGGCAGCGCGGATGGGCGGGGTTAGCCTTCCAACGCTGACCTCAACATGTCCAGGTGAATGTCGATTCGGGCCTCCAGGTCCTCGGGGACCGGGATCCCCTTCTCCTGGCAGCGCTCGGCCACCATCGCGTCCACGTCCAGAATCCACATTCCGAGCTCGGGAGCGGCGTGCCTCCTCCCCTCGTCGGCCGCCGGCGTGTCGGCTTCGCTTCCTCCCTCCCGGGTAGCGCGCCAGGCGCGCAGGATGGCCCGGTACTGACGCGCTCGCTGAACGAAACGGCCCGCACCGTCCAGCGGGTCGGCGAAATTGCGGCAGGACATTGGACGTTCGGTGTCGAGCTCGCACCCCTCGGTGCGGTGGAACACACAGTGCCCGGCTCCATCCACCTCGAGGACGCCGGACCCGTCCTGCACGTACCGCCGGATCACCTCACCGGTGGGGACCCGGAGGCCACGCGCGATGCGCGCCACCTCGTACGGCGTCAGCGGAATCCGGTTGCCGGGGCAATGGTGACCGCACGTCACGCCCGCCTCGGCGGCTCGTCGCTGCAGGTCGTCCAGGAAGTCGTCCATCATGCTGAGATTCTCCTAGTCCGTCGTCGGCGCTTCCGTGGGTCGGTTCTTCACGTACCGGTCCATCCACTCCTGCATCTCCCACAGCATGTGGAGGAGCGATTCGCGCGCCCGGTATCCGTGAGCCTCATAGGGGAGCACCACGAGTCGCACCGTGGCCCCGAGTCCCTGCAGCGCCCCGTAGAAGCGTTCGCTCTGCAGCGGGAACGTCCCCGAGTTGTTGTCCAGTTCTCCGTGAATCAGGAGGATGGGTTCGTTGACCTGGTCCGCGTGCATGAACGGTGACATCTCGTAGTAGACCTCGGGCGCCTCCCAGTAGGTGCGCTCCTCCGACTGGAAGCCGAACGGCGTGAGCGTCCGATTGTAGGCTCCGCTCCGCGCGATGCCGGCCGCGAAGAGGTCCGAGTGAGCGAGCAGGTTGGCCGTCATGAAGGCCCCGTAGCTGTGACCGCCGATCGCCACCCGGTTCCGATCCGTGACTCCCTTTGCAGCCACCACGTCCACCGCGGCCTCCGCCCCGGCCACCAGTTGCTCCACGTACGTGTCGTTCGGCTCTTCGTCACCCTCCCCGATGATGGGAAGCGACGGGTCGTCGAACACGGCGTAGCCGAGCATCACCCACAGGAAGGGCGACCACGCGGAAGCGCGCGCGAAGCGGAAGGGGGAATCACTCACCTGTCCGGCGGCGTCCGCGCTCTTGTACTCGGTCGGGTACGCCCACATCAGCGTCGGCAGGGGCCCCTGGTCAGGAGTGTATCCCGGCGGCAGATAGAGGGTGCCGCTGAGCCCGACTCCGTCCGCTCGCTCGTACACGACGAGCTCCTTCTGTATGCCTTCGAGCTGGGGCGTCGGGTTGGGGAAATCGGTGACCTGCCTCAGCTCTCCGCTCTCCAGGTCGCGCACGAAGTAGTTGGGCTGGACGTCCACCGATTCGCGCCGCGTCAGCACGTATCGACCCTCCTCATCGATCACGTCCACCGGCTGTTCGTACCAGGGAGCTTCCGACCGGAAAAGGCGTGTCGTCTCGCCGGATTCGAGGTCGAAGCGATCGATGAACGGGCGGTCTCCCTCGGGCGAGGCCCCGGCTCCGACCAGGAACGCCGAGCGACCACCATCCGTCGTCCGGATCACGTATCGGCCGTACTCGTTCGGCTCCATGACGGGGCTTCCCGGGTCCGCGTAGCGGTCCTGGTACGAGCGCTCCTGCAAGAGGAGCGGAGCGGCGCCGGGGTCACCCGGGTGGACCCGCCACACCCGCAGCTGGCGCGTCTTCCACCAGAACTCGCTCAGCATCGCCAGCTCGTCGGAACCCCACGAGATGCCTCCGTACCGGTAGCCCAGGGTGGCCAGCTCTAGCGGCTGCCCATCCGCCCCGACATCCCGCATGAACACCTTGTCGCGGATCTCGGCCTCGACCCCGGCATCACCCCCATCCTGTGCCTCGACCCACACGAGAGTGGCGGGGGCATCGGCTCTCCATGCGAAGCTGCGAGGACCCTTCTGCACGCTGCCGAACGCGATCGGAATTTCGTCCTGCAAGGGAACGTCGATCACGTCTCGAACCTCGCCGGTCTCCAAGTCCCGGATCTGCACGAGCTGCGGGAAACGGTACGCCGGCACCCGGTAGGAATAGGGCCGGTGGATCCGGTGCACGAGCAGGTAGCGGCCGTCCGGCGACGGGCTGTACTCCCATATGATGCCGGCCTCGCCAAGCGGCTCGATCGATCCGTCGAGCGAGACGCGCGCCAGCTGAGTGGTGAAGTAGTAGTCGAACAGCGTCTCGTCGTACTGGTTTTCCAGGAGGTCCTGGTAGGTGCGGGCGGGTGCCTTCCGTCCGAGGCTCTCCTCGATCACGGGGCCTTCCGGTACACGTGGCTCCGCGGGCTCCGCTCCGCGATTGGCCGGCACCAACGAGACGATCAGCGACTCGCCGTCGGACAGCCAGACGGGTCCGTTGCCCGCCGTGAGGCTCAGCGTCGGTTCCGAGAGCCGGCGGGCCCGCGCCGACTCGACGTCCGCCATCCACAGCTCGATGCCATCCGCGGTGGTGTTCGTGAACGCGATCCTACGGCCGTCGGGCGACCAGTCGATGTTCTCGATCCGGGCGTCTTCCGGCAGCCCCGTGACCGGCGCTTCGCCCCCGTCGCTCAGGCGCTTGAAAGCGAGCCCGATCGCCCCCGTCGTACGGCTGCGTCCGTCGATCGCCGGCTTGATGCGCATCCCCGCGAGCCGGAGCTCCCGCTCGGCCAGCTCGGCGATCGGAGGATAGCTCGGGTACTGCACGAGCAACATCCAGTCACGCTGCGGTCCCACGTAGACCGCCGGAGTGGGCAGCGCGTCGACGAGGTCCACGATCGCCGGGTCGGGCGTCCGGTACCCGACGTCGGTGGCAGACTGCGCCTGCGCCGAATTGGAAACGAAGAGGGAAAGCAGGACGGTGCCGGCGAGCAGGATCGCAGGGAAAGGAAGCGGGTCCCGGCGCGAAGCGATGCGCATGGCCATCTCCATGATCTGACACGGCAGCTGGTCGCGTTGGAGTGAATCAACATACGCACGTACGGGGCCACATGCGATCCGGGCGAGACGACGGGCGGGGAAGTGTGTGACCGGCCGGTAAAGTGCGGATGTGCAGCCCGCGCGGGGCCGCCCCACATCCGACATTCCGTCCCAGGCCGGTCCGCAAGTTGGGGTCGATGTGTCACAGCCTGTCGTGGGGTGCAGTGACGGTCGGGCAACGGTTCGCACCCGGATCGGTCGGGCCTGCCGACCCCGCAGAATTACGGATAGCTTAAGTTCACTCGCGGCATAGATTTCGCCCGGCTCATAGCTGGCCGGTTCCGGTGCAGCGATCGGAACCTCATTCCGGCGACCGTGGATCCTTCGACCCCCCGAGGATCGATGAAAGGCACTTCCGAGAATTCGGGTCGGCGGCGGGCCGCCGGCCTCTGGATACTGGCGTTCGTCCTCATGCTCTCGGCCGCCGTGTACCAGCGGTATACGGGGCCCACGTACCGGCTTCGCGGATCGTATCCGGCAGGCGATGGGCCGGTCCACTACCGACTGATTCGCTCCGCCTACTCGACGTCGGATACCGTGGTCTCCATACCGGCCCCGGCCGGCGTGACCGGTGACCTCGTGTATCGCCGTTATCCGACGGAGGACGACTTCAGTCGGGTTCCGCTGGAGCGGCGCGGCGAGCAGCTGGTAGGCGTGCTCCCGGCACAGCCGCCCGCGGGCAAGCTGGAGTATCACCTGGAGCTGATGACCCCGGCAGGACCCGTGGTGGCCCCCGATACCGGTGAGAACGCGGTGATCCGCTTCAAGGGCTGGGTACCGGCCTGGGTGCTCATCCTGCACGTCGCCTTCATGTTCTTCGGAGTGCTCGTGGCGTGGCGCGCGGGGATCGGAGCCCTGTTCTCGGGCCGGGGCATCAGGAAGCTCAGTTGGGCCGCCCTGGCGCTGTTCACCGTCGGGGGCCTCCTGCTCGGCCCATGGGTCCAGAAGTACGCATTCGACGACTGGTGGACCGGGATACCTTTCGGGTGGGACCTGACGGACAACAAGACGCTCGTGATGTGGCTGGCGTGGGTCTTCGCCCTCCTGGCGATCAACCGGGGCGCGAAGCGCGACGCCGCGGGCGATCGAGCGACGGGAGGGAAGACGGCGCGCCTGGCGGTCGTCATCGCGTCGATCGTAACGGTCGCCGTGTACCTCATTCCTCACAGCATGGCGGGAAGCCAGCTCGACTACGGGGCGGTGGATCGCGGTGTCGCCCCGGCAGACGCGATCGGGATCGGCTGAGCGCGAACGAACATCGCGCCGAGCAGACCACCGAAGGCCCGAACAGGAAGAACAGCATGGCTGAGATAACGGCCGAAGTACTCGATGGAACCCGAATCGCCCTGAGCAACGGGAGGCACGACTGGTTCGGCGACGAGCCGGAGAGCAACGGCGGCACGGATACCGCGCCGACCCCGTACGAGATGCTCCTCGGGTCGCTGGCTCACTGCACCCTGGTGACGCTGGTTCTCTACGCGCGGCACAAGGGGATCGAGCTCGGGCAGGTTTCCGCCCGCTACGAGCACGAAAAGGTCCCGGCGCCGGAAGGTCGGACGGGACTGGTGGATCGGATTACCAGCTACGTGACGATCGGGGGCGAGTACGAGGAGCCCGTCCGGGAGAGACTCGAGCAGATCGTCAGCCGCTGCCGGGTCCACAAGACTCTGCTGGTCGGCGCCGAGGTCGTGGACGAGGTGGAATTCACGGGCTGACCCGGCGGCCGGATCGGGCTTCGTATTCCGGGTGATTCAACCCCCCGGCAGCACGATCAGCAGCGCCGCCGCCACGACGTGCGCCGTGCTGCCGGCCATCACGCAGAGGTGCCAGATCGCGTGTCCGTAGGGGATGCGTCGGTTGGCGTAGAAGTAGACGCCGCCCGTGTACGCGAGCCCGCCGATCGCCAGCCACACCAGCGTGGCTCCGGGGAGCGCCTCGACCACCGGCCGGGCCGCGATGACGACCAGCCAGCCCATCGCCAGGTAGATGACGGTGGAGATCCGCCGGAAGCGCCCGGTGTAGAACAGCTTGAACACGACCCCGGCCGCCGCCAGTCCCCAGATCACCCCGAACAACGTCCAGCCCCAGCCGCCGCGCACTCCCGCGAGGGTGAACGGCGTGTAGGTACCGGCGATCAGCAGGTAGATCGCCGAATGATCCACCACCCGGAGCCGCTTCTTGACGCTCCGCCTGGGAGCGGCGTGATACAGGGTCGAGGCCGAGTAGAGGAGGACGAGCGTCGTCCCGAACACGGCCGCGCCGACGATGTGGAATACGTCCCCCTTGAGCGCCGCCAGCGTGACCAGGACGCACGTCGCGAGGATTCCGAACAGGGTGCCCACCGCGTGGGTCAGCGCGTTGGCCAGTTCCTGTCGGCGGTGGCGCAGTCTCGCCGTTCCTATTCCTCGCACCGTCTCGCGACTCCTCACGGTTTCCTTCCCTCGCCTTTGCCAACCCAACCATAACGAAGACACCGGTCCCCCGGAATGGCGACCGGGTCAGGCACGCGGACCCCGGTGGAGGCGGCCCCCCGCGCCTCTCAGGAGGTCCTCCGCGTCCTCGCGGGCCGGATTGCCGTCGTTCGCCCGCGCCACGTCAGCCATCGACGGTTCGAGCAGGAGCATCGCGAGCAGTGCGGCCCGTTCGGGGAGGCTCCCCGTGATCACGTGCTCGTGTGAGGCGTGGGCCCCGTCGCCGATCGGTCCGAGCCCGTCCAGCGTCGGGGCGAACAGGCTCGTGATGTTGCCGTCCGAGCCCCCGCCGGACGTCCCCTGCTGAAGCTCGAGACCGAGCTCCTCGCCCGCACGGAGCGCCACCTTCCACAGGTGCTGATTTCCCGGCGTCCTCTCCATGGGCGGGCGGTTCATCGTCCCGCTGACCACCAGCTCCGTTCCCGGCGTGGTGGCCTCGAGCGACAGGATCTCCGCTTCCACCTTGCGGGCGTCATCGATCGTGAGCACCCGGACGTCCACCGTCGCCCGGCTCTCGGGCGCCACGATGTTCGTTCTCAGCCCGCCGTCGATCGTGCCCACGTTGACGGTGATTCCCCGTTCCGGGTCGTTGAGGGCGAACAGCCGCTGGATCACCATCGAGAGTTCGAGGATCGCGCTCGCCCCGCGCTCGGGCTCGAGTCCGGCGTGGGCCGCGCGTCCGAGGACCCGGATCTCGAAGAAGCCGTTTCCCTTGCGGGCCGTCTTCAGCTTGCCCGCGGGTCCGAGGGCCGGCTCCAGCACGAAGACCCGCTCGGCCAGCCGGGCGAGCCGCTTGATGTGTCTGATCGAGTCGCAGCTGCCGATCTCCTCGTCCGAGTTGATCAGCACGACGGGCGGTACTTCGGCCTCGAGACCGAGCTTCCGCATCGCCTGCAGGGCGAACAGGACGTTCACCAGGCCGCCCTTCATGTCGTAGGCGCCCGGCCCGTACAGCCGTCCGTCCTTCTCGATCACCGGCATCGTGTCCAGGGTGCCGACTTCCCACACCGTGTCGGAGTGCCCGATCACCAGTTGCACCGTCCCCGACCTCGGTCTTCCGCGGGGGACGGCGAGCAGCTGCCCGCCGGACACGCGGCCCGGGATGGTGCGCACCGCGAATCCGAGGCGCTCGAGCTCGAGTCGGAGGATCGACTGGGGTCCCGCCTGGCTCCGGGGATCGAGCGACGGGGACTCCGCCTGGACCAGACGTCGCAGGAGGCCGACCATCTCCCGCTCGCGCGACCGTAGATGCTCGAGGATCCGGTGTCCGGCTTCCGCGCTCACGGGCTCAGCGCTCGAAGCCGTCGGGAAGGGGGAAGGAAAAGGTCTGCTCGATGGCCGTGAACCGGCACGGCGGCAGGTAGGCGAGCAGCGGGGCCGCACGGATCAGGTCCTGGCCGTCCCGTTCCAGCGTTCGCAGGGAATCGGGGGCCACCCCGGCCTGTACGATACGGCCCACCACCAGGCTGTTCTCTCCGAATCCGTCGACCGCGCGCTCCAGCTCGCACTCGAGGAACAGATACGATTGGGCGAGGTGGACTCCCTTCACCCGCTTCGCGGGACGGGTCGGCAGGGCGGCTAGGACGGGCTTGGCGCTGTCGTCGCACCGCGGCGCCGCGCACAGGCTGGCGAGCACCACCTGGTCCGGACGCGGCATCGAGACGGTGAACACGCCGTCCCGGTCGATGTTACGATACGTCGAGTGACGCGGCGTGCAGACGAACCCGAAGTAGTTCTGCCACCCCATCGGCGTGACCATGTGCTTGGGCGCCAGGTTGGGCGAGCCGTCTTCCTCGAGCGTGCCGATCACGGCAAGTGGCGATACCCAGAAAAATCTATCCCAGATAGGTTTATCTAAATCTAGCTCAACCAATTTCTGCAATGGTCTCGCGGTCATCTGCGGCCTCCCGGCTGGATCGTCTTTACATCATGGCACCGGCGGCCGTAAATAGCCACATGGCCCGGGAGGATTGAGCGCTGCCGGCGGCGGGAGCCGCCGGCGACAACAGGGAGAACAGATGCAGACACACGTTTCGATTCGCGGCGCGGAACTCACGGAAGACCTCGGCGCACGGGTCGAGTCGCTGGCGGCCGACCTGTCGAGCCGCGCCTCCGGCCTGCAGCTGGCCAAGTTCGTGCTCGAGGAACGGGAGACCGGCAAGTCCGTGGGAGTCGTGCTCTCCTGGGGGGAGAAGGAGGAGACGGTCGTGCGACACGGAGAGGCGAGCGACTGGGATCGAGCCTTCCTCGATCTGCAGCGCCGACTGGAGCGGGCCCTGGAAGAGACCGAGCCGACCGGGACTTGAGCGGCGGCGGAGGACCGGGCTAGACTGAAGTGGTCGAGCCGGTCTCAGGGCCGGAGCACAATCACGGGACTGCGCCCCTCGGATCATCGTGAACGCCCGTCGTTCACGGAGAGGAGGCGCCATGCCGCAGACGTTCGAGCTCGTTCTCACCGGATTCGATTTTCCCCGCAAACTCCCGCGTCGCAAGGCCAACTTCCGCTTCGTGGCGGACGTGCGGTACGTGAACGGACGCGGCGAGCACGACACCGAGCACTCCGTTCTGCCGGACCTCGATCGGTTCTGGGAGTGCGATCCCGAACGCAGCTCCGCCCCGGAGTTCGTTCGCGGGCCCGAGAAAGGGAAGAGCGCTTCACTCGACATGTCGCGTGTCGACGACTGGGACCGTCTCGTGCTGCTCGTCCGGGGCGACTCGGTGCACTCGGTCCAGTTCAAGGTGCTGGACGTAAATCGGTCGGACGGTTGGGACCGCATGCGCCGGGCGCTCGGCGACGTCGTCGCCGCGCTGATCGGACGTGCCCGGGCATCGATTCCCGAGAAGGCGTGGGTCGCGTCCGACTCCCTCGGGACGGCCGCCAGCGACCTCGAGTCCAGTCTCGTCGCCCGGCTCGCCGGAGGCGACCAGCAGCTGTTCCGGGGATCCACGGCCCTGTCGGCGCCCGGCGAGTACGAAGTGTCGGGGGAGGGTACCGAGGGCCGCTACTCCATCCGCTGCCGGCTCGACGTGCGGCCTGACTGACCGCCGTTACGATCCCGTTACGGTTCATTCTGCAGGTGACCCTTGACGGCGCGGTTAACAGCGTTAATGTAACAGTGTTAACTTAACGCCGTTAAGGGTGACCTATGACCGACATTCACGTGGAAGACAAAGTCCGCTCGCGGGAGACCGAGGCGGCGATCCTGGACGCCGCCAGGGACCTGCTGGCCGAGGGAGGCCTCGATGCCCTCTCGATGCGGGCCGTGGCGGCCCGGGTCGGCCTGAGCGCCACCGCCATCTACCACTGGTTCCAGGGCAAGGAAGACCTGGTGGACCGCGTGGTGGCGCACGGCTTTCAGCGCTCGGAGGCCTACATGCGGACCGCGATCGAGGACTTGCCCGCCGGCTCGATGGAGCGGGTGTCGGCGCTCGGCGAGGCCTACATCCGGTTCGCGCTCGAAAATCGGGAGTACTTCAAGATCATCTTCGCGATCCAGACGCCGGCCCCCCGGCACATGGAGGACGTGCCGGGCCAGGGCGGCTACCGGGTCCTTCGGGAGTGCGTTGTCGAGGCGATGGAGGCCGGCAACATGCGACGCGCGGAGCCTGATTTCGTGGTCCTGTTTCTGTGGTCCCTCGTGCACGGGCTGGTCACGATCTTCATGGCCTGCGAACCGCAGGACCTGCTCGCCGAGACAGGCTGCTGCGAGGGACTCGACGAGAAGGAGCTTACCATAGGCCTGTTTGAGAGATTCCGGGAGATGGTGCGCGAGGGACTCGCGCCGCGGGCGGAGCCGCAAGGGGGGCGGAATGGCTGAGTGGATCGAGAGAGCCCTGACGGGCCGAATGGTCATCGCGACGGTCCTGCTGCTCGGCGTGGTCGTCCCGGCCAGAGGGCAGGGGGTCGGAAACCAGGAAGACGCCACGGAATCTCCGGTGCTCAGGGCGGGGAGCGGCCTCTCGGCGCAGGTCGGGCTGGGAGAGTCGCTGCCGTCCGGGAGCGGTTCGTCCGCCGGCGAGGAGACGGTCCCGGACGACCAGGGAACGGTCCGGCCCTACACGCTGGAGCGGGCGGTGGCCATCGCACTGCGGAACAACCGGCAGGTCGCGGTCTCGCAGTACGACCTGGAGC
>Ga0210121_1000377_pt1 | contig 12629 bp, 12 predicted proteins | sample Joice_ThreeSqB_D_FD_184873 | JGI IMG/M metagenome (GOLD analysis project Ga0210121, IMG submission 184873) | Wetland microbial communities from San Francisco Bay, California, USA, that impact long-term carbon sequestration - Joice_ThreeSqB_D1... | ecosystem: Environmental > Aquatic > Marine >... | reverse complement strand
TTCACCCGCCGAACCCGGCGGAGCTCGTCGGTGGTCCTCGCATGGAGAAGCTGCTCGGTGAGCTCAGGGACCGGTACGACTCGATCGTCATCGACTCACCACCCATGCTGGCGGTCACCGACGCCTCTGTACTGGGAAAGAAGACGGATGGCGTGATTCTCGTCGTCCGGGCTGAGAGGACCGAGAAGGACGCCATCAATCTCGCCATCCAGCAGCTGCACCACGTCGGATCACGAATCCTAGGCGTGGTGGTGAACGACGCGAAGCCGGACGGTCCGTACTACGCCTACTACCGGAAGTATTACGGCGAAGAGAGTCGGAAAGGGTGGAAGGCGCTGCTGCCCGGCGCCCGAGCCTAAGCTGCTGAGCCCGCCTCCAGCGATGCAGACCGCAGGAGCGCCCGGCCGAAACCGGGCGCTTACGCGTTTCAGCTGAAACGTTCCGGGGCCGAGCCGTACCCCGGCCTACAGTCCCAGCCCCGGCGCGACTCTCAGGTTCGCTGCGACCCCCGCGCGGTCGGAGGGCCAGAGCAACACGGGCGTGCCCGTGGCCGAGGACTCGACGCGGTCCGCCGGCTCCTCTCCCACCAGCTCTGCGTGAGCCGATCCTCGGTAGGATCCCCGGCTGGCCGTCGATCCGCCCCTCTAGAGGACGCAGTCGATCCGGTGGAACAGCTCGGAAGTCCCGTTCCGCAGGTCGGCGGCCTGGCTCGAAGTGAAGCCGTCACCGCCGCCGCCTCCCAGGTTCCAGGCATCCACGAAGCCCGCGGCGATCAGGTCCGGGTACGTGTCCGTCGTGCAGCCGCTGGCGTCGGAGGTGGAGGGCGGCCTGGTCGGCGATGCCCTTCGCGCGGCTCGCGAAGTCGGTTGCCACTGCTTCGATCGCTGATTCGATCCGTGCCCAACTCTCGCGGGAGGCGGTCAAGCCGCGGTCAAGCGCGGCTTCCCTCGGATCTACGCGTCACCCGTCGTCTTCGGCCCGTGCCCGGAACTCGTCCTTGACCTCGAGCACGCGGCCGCACGGGAAGCCCTCGCTTTCGGCGTGCGCCCGCGCCCAGCCCTCGTCCTCCGCGTCGAAGATGCAGTACAGGTAGTCCTGCGTGACGTAGCTCCCGACCCACGCGGAGTGCGGGGCCATCCGCTTCGCGGCGGCGCCGGAGCGGCGGTGGATCTCCTTCCACTGCTCATCGGTCAGGTTGCCGATGCCCTCGACGTAGCGCTCGATCAGGAATCTGGGCATGCGCTGTTCCTCCAGGGTTTCTTGTACCTCCACGGTAACGCCGGTAGCTTGCCGGCTTCAACCTCATCCCAGAGGCGCTGAACCATGAAGACCGCCCTAATCACGGGGATCACCGGGCAGGACGGCTCGTACCTGGCCGAGTTCCTGCTCGACAAGGGATACGACGTGCACGGCACGGTGCGTCGCTCGAGCGTGGAGAAGTTCGAGCGCATCGCCCACATCCGGGACCGGGTCACGCTGCACCAGATGGACCTCCTGGACCAGCTGTCGATCATCACGGTGCTGGAGGACGTCGCGCCGCGCGAGGTGTACAACCTGGCCGCCCAGTCGTTCGTTCCGACCTCGTGGAACCAGCCGCTGCTCACGGGCGAGTTCACGGCGCTCGGCGTCACGCGCATGCTCGAGGGGATCCGCACGGTCAATCCCGACATCAGGTTCTACCAGGCGTCCTCGTCGGAGATGTTCGGCATGGTGAGGCACAGCCCGCAGAACGAGGAAACGCCGTTCTACCCGCGCAGTCCGTACGGGGTCGCGAAGGTGTACGGACACTTCATCACCGTGAATTACCGGGAGAGCTACGACCTGTTCGCGGTAAGCGGCATACTGTTCAATCACGAGAGCCCGCGGCGGGGCCTCGAGTTCGTGTCCCGAAAGGTCACCGACGCGGTGGCGAGGATCAAGCTGGGCCGGCAGAAGATCCTCCACCTCGGCAACCTCGATGCGCAGCGGGACTGGGGCTACGCGGGCGACTACGTGGACGCGATGTGGCGCATGCTCCAGCAGGACGAGCCGGAGGACTTCGTGATCGGCACGGGGATCATGCACTCGGTGCGGGATCTGGTGAGGCTGGCGTTCACGCACGTCGGCCTCGTGTGGGAAGAGTTCGTCTTCGAGGACCCGACGCTGTTTCGGCCGGCGGAGGTGGAGCACCTGTGTGCGGACGCCTCGAAGGCGAGGGAGGTGCTGGGCTGGGATCCGGTGGTCGATTTCGAGGAGCTGGTGAAGATGATGGTCGATTCGGATCTCGCCCTGCTCGGCGGCAAGGAGTGAGGTCGGTGAGCGTCCGGACGACTGCCCGGCTCGCGCTCGGATTGCTGACCGGCCTGTGGGTGACGATCGGGGCGGCCATCCCGATCGGGTACGTGTCCCTCCGGTTGCTGCGCGCGGCCAACGGCGGCGAGCTGGGCCCGGAGCTGCTGGCGCAGCCGGCGGTGGTCGTCGCTCTGCTGGCGGGCTACGGGGTCGCGGCGGCGATCGGGGGCTGGGCCGCCGCGTGGATCACGATCGAGAGGCGGAGACGGTTGACGAGCCTGCTGTCGGCGGCGCACGTCGGCACGTGGCTGTTCGTGCTCGTGGCCGGCGGGGCTCCGTTCGAGCCGCCGATCGTCCTCGGCCTGGCCGGGGCGGCCGTCGTCGGTACGATCGCAGGTGTGTCCGCTCGGGCGCGACAGGTCGCCCGGTCCGCCGAGCCGGTGGGAGGGTGATCGGATGCCGGTAACCTCGGGTGGTAATGGATTCGCGATTCAGACGCGCGATCTGTCGCGCGACTTCGGCTCGGTGCGGGCGGTGCAGGACCTTACGCTCGACGTTCCGGCCGGCACGATCTACGGCTTCCTCGGCCCCAACGGGGCGGGGAAGACCACGACGATCCGGCTCCTCCTCGGACTCCTGGAGCCGTCCGGCGGTGAGGCATGGGTGCTGGGCCACGAGGTCCGGACCGGGTCGCAGGAGATCCGGGAGCAGGCGGGGGTGCTGCTCGAGTCGGACGGGCTGTACACGCGCCTCACGGCCCTCCAGAACCTCGACTACTTCGGGAGGATCGCGCGCCTCTCGGAGCCGGATCGGTCTCGCCGGATCCAGGACCTGCTCACGGCGATGGACCTGTGGGACCGTCGGGAAGGGCGAGTGTCGGACTTCTCCAAGGGGATGAGGCAGAAACTGGCCCTCGTCCGGGCGTTCCTCAGCCGGCCCAAGCTCCTCTTCCTGGACGAGCCGACCTCCGGTCTCGACACTCCGAGTGCCGTGGCGCTCCGGCGGCAGCTCGTCGCCCTGGCGAGGGACGAGGGGGTCACGGTGTTCCTCACGACGCACAACCTGCTGGAGGCCGAGAAGGTGTGCGACCGGGTCGCGGTGATCCGAAAGGGCGCGTTGCTCGCGGAAGGCAGTCCGCAGGAGATCCACGGCGGCCGATCGAGCCGGGTGGCGATCGACGGAGAGCGGTTTTCGGCGGAGCTGGTCGGGCGCGTCGAAAGGCTCCCGATGGTGGAGTCCGCCGTAGTCGAGCCGGCGACCGACGGGAGCCCGCGGATCCTGGTAGATCTCAAGCCGGGCACGGACGCGAGGGCCGTCGTCCGGCTGCTGGTCGAGTCCGGCGCGGAGGTCGCGTCGGTGGAGACGGCCCGCGAGAGTCTGGAGGACATCTTTCTCAAGCTGGTGGAGGAGGAAGAGGCGGATACGGGGGAGGAGTCGCCATGACGGACATCATCACGGTCGCCCGCAAGGAGCTGCGCGAGATCGTCGGAGGAGGCTCGGGCCGGAAGAGCCTGATCCGGGAGCTCTTCTTCGTGTTCCTGTTCGGCGTGTTCTTCCCGCTGTCGCAGTCCGAAGCGTGGCGAAGCGGCGCGGTGCCCACCGTGTTCGTGTTCATGATTCCGCTGTTCCTGGCCGGACCGTACATCGCGGACACGTTCGCGGGCGAGCGGGAGCGCAAGACGCTGGAGACGCTTCTGGCTACCCGGCTGCCTGACTCTTCGATTTACCTGGGCAAGATCCTGGCGGTGTGCACGTATGCCTGGGCGGTCACGCAGATCATCCTGCTGGCGTCGCTCATCGCCCTCAACCTCACGGGGGCCGGCGCCTCCGGCGGTGCGGCAGGGGGGAGCACAGGTCGGTGGTTCGTCTACCCGTCTTCGGTGTGGGTGGCCGCGCTGGCGGGATCCTACGCCTCGGCGCTCCTGATCTCCGGCGTCGGGACGTTCATCTCGCTGCGCTCGGAGACGGTGCGGGCGGCCCACCAGGCGATGATGCTGCCGTTGTTCGTCCTCATCTTCGGTGGGTCATTCGGCCTGGGCGCCCTGTGGAGGGCGCTTCCGTCTCAGACGCAGGCCTCGCTCGTGCTGTGGGCCTCGGGGGTCAGCGCGCTGGAGGCGATCGTGGGGGTGGTGTCGCTGCTGCTGCTGGTGGACCTGTTTCTGCTGCGCCTCGGTGTCAGGCGGTTCCGTCGCTCGAAGCTGATCTCGAGCTGACCACTTCCGCTGCCCGCTCCTTCCTGGCGCACCACCCGTGCGTCACGAGGTACGTGAAGGCCGCGGACATGGCGAGGCTCGGGGCGTACACGCTGGAGGGCTCGAGCAGGAGCCACGCGATCAGCACCCCGCTGCCGACGAACCACGCGCCGACGGAGAGGGCGCCGCCCGCCGCCGGGTCGTGCCGTTCGAAGTAATGCTGGAGGTACGCGACCGCGGCTCCCACGAAGCCGCCGGCGAGCAGCACGAGCACCATGAGACTCATAGACGTCCTTCCCCCCAACCGAATCCCGGGAGCCTCTGCGAGTGACCCAGAATAGTCAATTGCCTGCCGGTTGCATACCCTGCATCCACGGCCCGCTTCCTGCATGGAACGCCTTGCGGCTTTCGACATGAGGTCGACAGCTTCCGATCGCGCCGGGAGGGCCAGCGCGACACACAAACGGACATCGAAAGGGACGGCAACGTGAGTCATACGCTGGTCACCGGAGCCGCCGGCTTCATCGGCTACCACGTGGCGCGACGGCTGCTGGAGCGGGGGGATTCGGTCGTCGGTCTGGACAACGTGAACGACTACTACGACCCGGCTCTCAAGGAAGCCCGCCTGGCGCAACTGGAGCGACTGGACGGCTGGACGTTCGAGCGCCTGGACCTCGCGGACCGCGAGGAGATGGAGCAGCTGTTCCGGCGCTATTCGTTCGACCGCGTGATTCACCTGGCGGCCCAGGCCGGCGTGCGCTACTCGATCGAGAACCCGCACGCCTACGGCCAGAGCAACCTCATCGGGTTCCTGAACATCCTGGAGGGGTGCCGTCGGCGGGAAGTCGAGCACCTGACGTACGCCTCCACCAGCTCCGTCTACGGGGCGAACGAGGTGCTCCCTTACTCGGTGCGCCACAACATCGACCACCCGGTGAGTCTGTACGCCGCGACGAAGAAGGCGAACGAGCTGATGGCGCATTCGTACAGTCACCTGTACGGCCTTCCGACCACGGGCCTGCGCTTCTTCACGGTGTACGGTCCGTGGGGCAGGCCGGACATGGCGTACTACAAGTTCACCGATGCGATCCTCGCCGGCCGTCCGATCGACGTCTACAACCACGGCCGGATGCGGCGGGACTTCACGTACATCGACGACATCGTCACCGGGGTGGTCCGCGTGTCCGACCGACCGGCCGAGGCGGATCCGGAATGGACGGGCAAGGCGCCCGATCCGGCGACCAGCTACGCCAGGTTCCGCGTCTACAACATAGGCAACAACGAATCGGTGGAGCTTCTGCGGTTCATCGAGGTCCTGGAATCGGTCCTCGGGAAGAAGGCCGAGCTCAACATGATGCCGATGCAGGCGGGGGACGTGCCCGCGACGGCCGCTGACATAGAGTCGCTGGCGCGCGACACGGGCTTTCGCCCTCACACGCCGATCGAAGAGGGTCTCGCCCGCTTCGTGGAGTGGTACCGGGAGTACCATGGAGTCTGACGCGCGGCCGGGCGACCTGCAGCCGATCCCGGTCCTCGACCTCGGGCCCGAAATCGACGCGATCTGGGACGAGGTGTCGTCCGTCGCCATGCGCGTGCTGCGCTCAGGTCACTTCGTCGGCGGACCGGAAGTCGCCGGCTTCGAGGAAGAGGCGGCCGCCTATCTCGGCGCAGGCCACACCGTGGCGCTGAACTCGGGTACGGACGCCCTGGTCATCGGGCTCCGGGCGCTCGGGATCCAGCCGGGAGACGAGGTCATCACGTCGCCCTTCACCTTCTTCGCCTCGCCCGAGTCGATCGGGGTGATCGGAGCCACGGAGGTGTTCGCGGACGTCGATCCGGACTCCTTCAACATCGATCCGGGGCGCGTCGAGGAGGCGATCACGCCGCGTACCCGGGCGCTGATGCCGGTACACCTGTTTGGACGTCCGGCCGACATGGACGCGATCGCGGACATCGCGGCGCGCCACGACCTGGCGGTGATCGAGGACTGCGCGCAGTCGTTCGGCGCCCGCTTCGGACCCGAGTCCGCGTATGCGGGGCGGCAGACGGGAAGCGTGGGCTCGGCGGGGACGTTCTCGTTCTACCCGACCAAGAACCTGGGCGGCTTCGGCGATGGCGGCCTGCTGGCGACCCCGGATCCGGACGTCGCCGATCGGGCCCGGCGATTGCGGGACCACGGGTCGGCCCGACGTTACGAAAACGAGTCTCTGGGCTACAACTCGCGCCTGGATGCTCTGCAGGCGGCCCTTCTGAGGGTCAAGCTCCCGCACCTGGACGCGAACAACGAGGGACGCAGGGCCGCCGCCCTGCGGTACGAGGACCTGTTCGCGGACGTGGAAGGCGTGCTGACGCCGGGAGTCGTTCCGGGGCACGTGTTTCACCAGTACACGGTGCGCGTGCTGGACGGACGACGGGACTCCGTGCAGAAGGCGCTGATGGCGGCGAGGATCGGGAGCATGGTGTACTACCCGATCCCGTGTCACCGCCTCCCGGTGTACGCGGACCGCGGGTTCTCGATGCCCGTGACGGAGCGGCTGGCGACCGAAGTCCTGAGCCTCCCGATCTGGCCGGCCATCCAGCCGGCGGCGCAGGAGCGGGTGCGGGACGCGGTCGCGGCGGCGCTCTCCTGACAGCGCTTCGGCGGACGATGTCGCGTCCGGCCGTCAGGTCCTGACCCGCGCCATCAGGCCGAGCCCGGCCAGGAAGAAGATCGCGTTCGGGAACCAGGCCGCCGCCACCGGCGGCAGCACGCCGCCGGCCCCCAGCGCCTCGCCGATCCGGATCAGGGTGAGGAAGACGATCGTGGTGGCGAGCGCCAGTCCGATCGACAGCGCGGCCCCGCCCCGGCGCGTGGAGTTCGCGAGCGGCGCGCCGAACAGCACGATGATGAAGCAGGTGAACGGGAACGCGATCTTCAGCGCCCGCTGCACCATCTCCTTCTTCGGGTCCTCGCCCGAGCGCTCGAGCGCCTCGATGAACCTCCCGAGCTCGGCGTAGTCCATCTCCTCCGGCGCCTTGGCCTTGGCGAGTAGGTCACCCGGCGTCTCCCGGAACTGGCCCTGCCACAGCTCGGCGAAGCCGACGTCGATCGTGTGATTCCGCTCCGGCATGAAGCGCACGTGCCCGTTCTCGAGCACCCAGCGGGACCGGGCCGAGTCCCAGCGCGCTTCCGGCGCGCTGACGGAATAGGTCGGATACCCGTATCCGACTCCTTCCCGGTCGACCTTGATGTTGCTCATCTTTCCCGCCGTCGCATCCAGCCGGCGCACGAAGTAGTAACGGCCTCCGTCACCCCGGTACACGAAGTTCAGGCGGACGTCGAAGTCCCGCTGCTCTTCCTTCTCGATCGCCGCCGCGGCCCGCCGGTTGGAGTCCGGGACCACCTCGGAGAGGGCGAGGGCCAGCAGGCTGATCCCCATGCCGAGCATCAGCATCGGGGCGACCACCCGGTAGAAGCTCACTCCCCCCGCCTTGGCGGCCGTGATCTCGAAGTGCCGTGTCATGCGGGAGACGGTGAACACGGCCGCGAGGAGGGCCGCGATCGGGAACGCGAGCAAGGCCTGATAGGGAAGCTGATAGAAGTAGAACGCCACCACCTGCGACTGCCGGACGCCGTCGGAGAGGAAATTGTCCAGGCGATCGGTGAGGTCGATGACCTGGAAGAGGAACGGCACGCCGAGCACGCAGATCAGGAATATCTTCAGGAACTGTCGAGACACGTACCCGTCGAGGATCTTCACCCTCCGGCCCTCCGCGCCTGGAAGAAGCCGGTGATCCCTATCAGCCCGAACAGGATGTTGGGGCTCCACATCGCGAGGGCAGGCGAGAGCAGCCGGCGGTCGGCCAGCTTCTCTCCGCCTATCAGCGCGACGTAGTAGAGACAGAACACCGCCAGGCTGACCCCCACGACGAGGCCCACCCCGCCGCGGCGGAAACGGACCGCCACCGGCACGCCGATGAGCACGAACACGATGCAGGCGGCCGGGATGGTGAATTTCTTCCAGATCTCGACCTCGAACCGGTTGGCCGTCTCGCGGTGCCTTTGGAGCTGGATCGCGTTCGCCCTGAAGGAATTGTAGGCCGATGAAGGGACCTCGAGGCGGCGGCCCGTCTTCCAGGCTTCTGCAACCGGACCCGCCGTGTCGGCAGGGGCGAGCTCCGCCTCTTCCGGAGCGAGGCCACCGAGGCGCCGGGAGGTGGCGGCCATGGCCATGGCCCGGCTCACGTCCTCCACGCGCTGCGCCTCCACCTTCGCTTCCCGGACCTGGGCCATCATCGAATCGATCGGGAGCTCGCGGTCACTCCGGTACCGGCTCAGGTCCCGGTTCAGCTCGTTTCCGACCTCGGAGATCCGGATGTCGTTCTTTCCGAACCACACCTCGGTCAGCGTTTCCGGCGAGCTCTCCCGGGTCTCGAGGATCTTGCCGTCGAACAGCGTGAGGTAGAGGTCCGTCTGCGCCTCGTTGAACGCCATGCTCCCGCTGTCGGCGTAGATCGTCCTCGAGCGCTCCGGATCTCTCTCGTCCCAGATCGTCACGTTCTCCAGCTGGCTGGTGGCGTTGTCGATGTGGGCGGCCTGGAGGAACAGGCGTCGCTCGATGACCTCGTTCACCCGGCGCTCCTGGAGCGCGAAGGTGGGCTGCTTGCGGCCGATGCTGACGCGGAGGCTGGCGAGGCGGTAGTTGGCATCGGGGAGCACGGTGTCGTTGAACCACACCATTCCCGCTCCCACCAGCGTGGCCGCCAGCACGACGGGCGCCGCGATTCGGGCGAGGCTCACGCCGCTCGCCTTCATCGCAGCGATCTCGTTGTCCGCGGCCAGCCGGTTGAAGGCGTACAGGACGGCCACGAGCACCGCCATCGGGATGATCACGGCGAGGATGAACGGGATCGAATAGAAGAAGACTTCGAAGATGACCCTCGCACCGAGCCCCTTGCCGACCAGCTTGTGAAACTGCTTTGCCAGCTGGTCCAGCAGCATGAGCAGCGTGAGCGCGGTCACCGCGAACGTGAACGGCGCGATCAGCTGCTTGAGCACATAGCGGCTGAGGATCCTCATGACCCCGATTCGGTTGCTGGAAGCCTTGCCCGGCGCCCGCCTGGCCGTAATGTACCGCCGAACGGGCTTAAGGCTCCATACCACTTCACGAGAGGCAGATCGAGCATGCCAGAAGCGCCTCGCTCGATCGCCGTCGTGCTGCTCAGCGCGATCGGCGACGTGGTCCACGGCATGCCGATCGTCACCTCGCTCAAGCGGGCGTGGCCCGATGCACGGATCACGTGGGTCATCCAGCCGCTGGCCCACGCTCTCGTCGAGCCGCACCCGGACGTGGACGAGTTCATCGTGTTCGACCGTTCCGCCGGTCCCGCGGCGTTCGGGGACTTTCGCCGACGGGTCGCCGGCCGCCGATTCGATCTCGTCGTGGGACTCCAGGTCTACCTCAAGGCGGGACTGCTCACGGCCCTGCTCCGGTCGCCGCGGAAGCTGGGATTCGACCGACGCAGGGCCCGCGACATGAACTGGCTGTTCACCAGCGAGCGGATCCCCGCCCACGAGCCGCAGCACGTGCAGGACCAGTACTTCGAATTCCTCCACTACCTGGACGTGGATCCCGTGCTCGAGTGGCGATTCGAGTTCAGCGAAAGGGAGCGCGCGGCGCGAGACCGGTTCTTCGAGGAACTGGATCGTCCGGCGCTGGCGGTCGTGCTGGGGACCACCCGGCCGGGCAAGAACTGGCTGCCCGAAAGGTACGCCCGCGTGCTCGAGGCGGCCGAGACGGACTTCGGTCTCCGTCCCGTGATCGTGGGGAGCGAGAGCCGGGCCGAGCTGGAGGCCGCCGGGCGGGTGATCGGGTCCAGCAGCTCGTCACCCGTGTCCGCCCTGCGCGATGACCTCCGCCGCCTCGCCTGGATCCTGGACGGCTCCGCCCTCATGCTGAGCCCCGACACCGGCCCGTTGCACATCGCGTCCGCCCTCGGAACTCCGGTCATCGGGCTCTACGGGTACACGGATCCGAAGCGCGTCGGTCCCTACCGGGGTCCGCCCGAGCTCGTGATCGACCGTTTCTCACGGCCGGGGGAGACCGTCCCGTCCGCCGAGTTCAGACCCGGCAACATGGAGAGAATCTCGGTGGACGACGTGCTGGAGAAGCTCGACCTCGCCGTTCGGCGCTTCGTGCCGTGAGCCCGACTCGCGGAACCCGCGTGGGGTGGTGCGGGTGACAGGGTGTGCCATATTCCGTAGCCATCCCACGTATCGAAGCGCCGAGGGAAGGAGAGCGCCCGTAGTTTCGTGAGCAAAGGCAGAATCCTGTGGGTCGATGACGAAGTCGATCTGCTCCGTCCGCACACGCTGCTCCTGATCCGCGAGGGCTACCACGTCGATGCCGTGATGAACGGCGCCGACGCGCTCGAGCTGCTCGAGCGTGAGAACTACGACATGATTCTGCTCGACGAGCAGATGCCGGGACTGCGCGGCCTCGACGTGTTGAGTGCCATCCGGACGGCCGGCCGGGATCTCCCGATCGTGATGGTCTCGAAGAGCGAGACGGAGGAGACGCTGCACGAAGCGCTGGGCCGGCGGGCGGATGATTACATCGTCAAGCCGACGAGTCCGCGGCAGGTCCTCTCGGTGGTCACCCGGCTGCTGGCGGGAGCGCGGCTGCGGAATCAGCAGTCGGCGCGGGAGTTCACGCAGCGGTTCGGCGAGCTGCGCGATGCCATCATGAGGGCCTCCACGTGGGGGGACTGGGCCGCGCTGTACAGCGAGCTGGTGGACTGGGACCTGCGTCTGGAGGAATCCGACGAGCCGAGCCTCATCGAGACGATCGACGCCCTGCGCGGTGACATCAGGAGGAACTACTCCGAGCTCGTGACGAAGAGGTATCCGGAGTGGCTGCAGGAGGAGGGGGAAGTCGGCCCGCCCCTGTCCGTGGACATCATGGAGCGGTTCTTCGCTCCACTTCTGGGCGATGGGCGGTCGGCCCTGCTCGTGGTGATCGACTGCCTTCGGCTGGACCAGTGGCGGGCCATCCGCCCCCTTCTCACGGATCTGTTCGAGGTGGAGGAAGCCCTCTATTCATCGCTGCTTCCCACGGCCACGCCGTTCTCGCGCAACGCGATCTTCAGCGGCCGCTTCCCGGACGAGATCGAGGCGATGCACCCGGGCTGGTACGATTCGGGCTCCGAGGCCGGCTACAACACGTTCGAGGACGAGCTGTTCGCCGCGCACGTGGCCGAGCTCGCCGGACCGGAAGTGCGCACGCACTACGAGAAGCTGTTCTCGGCCGACCAGGGAAACGCGATGCTCCAGAGGCTGGGCGGGTACCTGTCCGGCCCTTCGGCCACGGCGCTCGTCTTCGGTTTCGTCGATCTCCTGACCCACGGCCGCAGCGAGTCGAGGCTGATCTGGGAGGTCGCGAGAGACGAGTCGGCACTGCGCTCGCTCACGGTCTCCTGGTTCGAGAGGTCGGCGGCGTTCGGCGCGCTGAAGGAGGCGGCCAGGAGGGGAGCTTCGGTGCTCTTCACGACGGATCACGGTTCGGTGCACTGCAACCGCCCGCTGACGATCTACGCGCACAAGGACGCCACTCCGAACCTGCGCTACAAGTTCGGGCGTGACATGCGAGTGGATAACCAGGGAGGCGTGATGGCCGTGACCGATGCCGGCGCACTGCGCCTGCCGGCGCGCGGCTTTCACTCGACCTACATGATGTGTCGCGACGACTACTTCTTCGTCTATCCGACGAAACTGCGCGAGTACCAGGGCCGATACCGCGACTCCTTCCTGCACGGCGGCGTGAGCCCGGAGGAGATGGTCCTCCCGGTGGCGCTTCTCACGCCGAGATCCTGAGGAAGCGGAGCATGTGGTCATCGTACGCTCGCCTGCTTCGTTACGTCGGACCGTTCACGGCGCTGCTCGCGGGCGCCATCGTCCTGATGGCGGCGTCGGCGGCACTCGACGCGTTCAGCCTCGTTCTCCTGATACCGTTCCTCCAGTCGTTGTTCGGGATGGACGTCCTCGCCGGTGCCCAGATGAGCAGCATGGAGCATCTGCTGAACGGGTGGTTCGGCGGCTGGCTCCGGTCCGGGAATCCACTGGACTCGCTCCGAAACGTATGCCTGCTGGTGCTCGGCGCTCTGTTCCTGAAGAACCTCACCCTCTAC
>Ga0210121_1000373_pt1 | contig 12681 bp, 8 predicted proteins | sample Joice_ThreeSqB_D_FD_184873 | JGI IMG/M metagenome (GOLD analysis project Ga0210121, IMG submission 184873) | Wetland microbial communities from San Francisco Bay, California, USA, that impact long-term carbon sequestration - Joice_ThreeSqB_D1... | ecosystem: Environmental > Aquatic > Marine >... | reverse complement strand
CGAGCTCCTGCAGGTAGTCCAGCTCGTCGATCACGCCCTGCAGGTCGCCGCCGTACCTGCGGAGCTGAACCGTGGTGTAGAAAGGCTGGCCGGTGTCCTCGGCCCACGGCTCCTGCCGGTACCAGTCGGAGGTCCACGGTGTGGGCGCCCAGCCTGCGGGCGCGAGGGGCGGCCACGCACCCTCGATGTCGTGGAGCGTCGGGTCGTTCGACGGGTCGCCGTTGCGGAAGCGCTCGACGAAGATCTGGTACCAGATCGCGTCTCCGGCCCACTCCGGCGCCTCGAGCGCGGAGGTCGCCCCGTCGGCTGCGGAGGTGGGCTCGGGCGCCTCGCCGGTGCAACCCGTGAGCAGCAGCACGGCCACGACGGGAAACTTCATCGACTGAACCCGCTGGAGCATGACGGACCCTCCGGTTGCGTCCTTGTACCTCGCGGCTTGCCGCGACAGTTTCAGACCTCGCGCAGGCCACCAAGTTGGTGATCGGGCAGGCGGTGCGCGAGCGTTCCTTCAGATCTCCAGGCAGCCCGCGGATGAAGAGCAGAGAGCGCGATCCGAAACAGGAGGCCCTCCGGTCGTTCAGGGATCGGTTCGGACGCGATGCGGAGGCCACCTTCCAGGCGCCGGGCCGCGTGAACCTGATCGGCGAGCACACCGACTACAACGACGGCTTCGTTCTGCCCTGCGCGATCGACTGCCGGATCGTGATCGCGGCCCGGCCGCGCGCCGACAGGCTCGTTCGCATGGTGGCCGCGAACTTCGGCGGCCAGGAATCCAGCTTCGACCTGGACGAGCCCATCCTGCCGGACGCCCGCGCGCCGTGGAGCAACTACGTGCGCGGCGTGGCCGTCGCCCTGCTCGGTCGCGGTCACGCGCTCCGGGGGGTCGACATGGCGGTGGCGGGGAACGTGCCGCTCGGGGCGGGCCTGTCCTCCTCGGCGGCGCTGGAGGTGGTGACCGGCACACTGTTCAACCGGCTCAACGACCTGGCGATCGATGGCACGACCCTGGCCCTGGTCGGCCAGCAGGCGGAAAATGAGTTCGTCGGTATCAACTGCGGCATCATGGACCAGCTGATCTCCGTCCTCGGCAAGCGCGACCACGCCCTGCTGATCGACTGCCGCAGCCTCGAGGCGCGTCCGGTTCGAATCCCGGACGGCACCAGCATCGTGATCATCAACTCCAACGTGCAACGCGGCCTCGTGGACAGCGAGTACAACACGCGTCGGGCCCAGTGCGAAGCGGCCGCAGCCCACTTCGGGGTCGATGCCCTGCGGGACATCGACACGGCGGAATTCGAGCGGGGGCGTGCCGGCCTCGATGACGTCACCATGAGGCGAGCGCGGCACGTCATCAGCGAGAACCGGCGCACCCTGGATGCGGCCCGGGCTCTCGCGGAGGGCGATCTCACCCGGATGGGCGAGCTGATGGCCGCCTCCCACTTCTCCATGCGGGACGACTTCGAGATCACGGTTCCGTCCGTGGACCGCCTGGTCGAGATCGTCGGCGAGGTGATCGGCGCCGAAGGCGGCGTGCGGATGACGGGCGGCGGCTTCGGCGGCTGCGTGGTGGCTCTGGTTCCGGAGCCGCTGGTCGGTCCGATCCAAGCTGCGGTGGCGGAACGATATCCGGCGGTCAGTGGACTGGAGGCGACCGTGTACGTGTGCCGGGCGAGCGATGGAGCGGCCGCCGCGGCCGGCTGATCGATGGTTGACTATCCCGGGCGCCTTGGTTTCTCTGGCGGTGATCCGAAGGACCCGACCACTGTTTTCCAGGAGGCTCGTGATGCGCAGGACGTTTCCCGCTCTACTCTCCCTGTTGCTCGTCGGAACGTGGTTCCAGCCCGCCCAGGCTCAGGTGCCGGAGCCGTTCAAGGACATCCTTCCCCAGTGGGCTGCCGCGTTCAACGCGGGGGATGCCGCTGCCGTCGCCTCTCTCTACGCGGAAGATGCGGTGCGCATTCCGCCCGAGGGCGAGTTGCAGAGGGGCCGGGAAGCGATCGCTGCGGACCTCGCGAACTACGCCGGCATCACCATCGAGCTCAACGCGTACGGTGGCCTCATGGCCGGGGACGTCGGTTCTCAGTGGGGCACGTTCAAGCTCTCCGGAACCGATGAGGACGGGAACGCGGTCGAGTTCAGCGGGCGCTGGATGAACGCCCTCAAGAAGACCGCCGACGGATGGAAGATCTACCGCGACATCTGGAACTTCGGCCCCAGCGGGGTCATGCCTCCCGCCAACTGACGGCCGAGTCCGCCAGGGATCGGCGCAGGCTCTTTCCAACCGAAGTGCCCGGCCTGTTGGGCCGGGCACTTCGTCATCGGGGAGCGATCCGCGGCAGGGCGCGCCACTGCTCCCGTGCGACCTCAGGCGTGCGCCTGAGTCTCCGGCCGACTATTCTCACCCCCCGGCGGAACGCGGGCGGCGTTCGTGGACCCGCGACTCGAAAATGAACACGGCGAATGAGGAACGCGGATCCAGGGATGAGCGTGGACGAGATCGACACTGACAGCCAGCGAGACGCCCGCCTCGTGCCACAGCCGGGCGCGTCCGTCCTGCCGGGCCGATCGGTCCGCCGGTGGCTCTTCCTGCTGCTCGGACTGCTGTCCGTGGGGCTCGGATTCATCGGGGTCTTCGTGCCCGGCTTGCCGACCACGGTCTTCCTGATCCTGGCCTCGTACTTCTTCACCCGCAGCTGTCCGTGGCTCGAGTCCAAGCTCGTTCGCAGCCGCATCTTCCGGCCGTATCTGAAGTACCTGGATGGAGAGCGGGCGATGCCTCTGCGGGCCCGGCTCACGACGATCGCGATGATCTGGGCCGCCGTGGGCTCGAGCTTCCTGCTCATGGGCGCGAAGGGTGCCCTGGCGCCGTGGTTCGTGGCGGTCGTGGGCGGAGCCGCCGTGGTGGGCTCGGTGGTGGTCGCCTTCGTGTTCAGGGAGCGGCGTTCCGGCGGAGAAGGCTGAGCGGGCGGGACCGGCCGCGGGACAGCGACCGGTCCTTTCGCCGCGCTCGGACAGTCACATGGATCGAGCGATCTCGCTGGTGCTCCGTGCTACCAGACTCGAGTACTCCTCCTGGATCTTCTCGGCGGCCTCCTCGCCGCCCTCACGCTCGACGAACGCCTGCCACCACGTCACGCTGTCCGGGGAGCGACGCCACTCCATGCTGGACGGTCCATCCTTCATGTGCCAGATGATGGTGAGGTCCCACTCTCCGGTCTCATTCCACAGCAGCATCACGGGGGTCGGCGTTCCAGCGGCCTCGCCGGCCGGCATGTAATGCTCTTCGATGATGCGGCGGGCGTCGTCCGCCTTCCCGTTGTAGTAGTCGACCTGAACGATCCTGTACCAGTCTGCGCCCTCCCACTTCTGGGCCTCCTGGGCCCCGGCGCGGGACGGAATGGTGAACAGGCACACGAGTACGGCGGCCAGAACGAATCGCATGAAGCCTCCCGGGTGTGGTGCGGGTGTGATGGTGTCGCAGTCTCGGACCACCAGCATCCGAAGGAACCGTCTTTCCGTCAAGGGGAGCTGGCGAATCTGCCCGGCTTGCGGAGAAGCGATCGCGCGGCCTCGAGGTCCCGGGACCCTTCTGGCCTGATCCTCAGCCGACCTCTAGGTTGATTCATTCCCCCCGGGTGAGTGCAAGATGAGCGATGTCGCTAATCGCCTGGAAAAGGCGCTGACCGGCCGCTACGCCATCGGGCGAGAGCTTGGAAGCGGCGGAATGGCCGTGGTGTTTCTCGCGGAGGATCTGAGGCACCGACGGAAGGTCGCGATCAAGGTGCTGCACCCGGAGCTCGCCGCCGTCGTCGGCACCGAGCGTTTTCTGCGCGAGATCGATACAATCGCCGGGCTGGCTCACCCCAACATCCTCCCGCTGCATGACTCCGGAACTGCAGACGGGCTCCTTTACTACACGATGCCGTTCGTCGACGGCGAGTCGCTGCGCCAGCGCCTCGACCGCGAAGGACAGCTACCGCTCGACGAGGCCCTGCAGATCACCCGGCAGGTCGCTGACGCCATCGCGCACGCTCACCGGGTGGGTATCGTCCACAGGGATCTGAAGCCGGCCAACATCCTGTTCGAGGCAGGCCACGCCGTCGTGGCGGACTTCGGTATCGCGCGGGTCGTTACGGCGGCCGATGGCGACCGGCTGACGAAGACGGGAATCGCTCACGGAACGCCGAGCTACATGAGTCCGGAGCAAGCCGGGGGGGCAACGGAAGTCGACGGACGGTCGGATATCTACGCGCTGGCCTGCGTGTTGTACGAGATGCTGGCGGGCGAGCCACCCTTCACGGGATCCAACGCGCAGGTAGTGGCCTCGCGTGTCCTCACCGAAGAGCCCGAAAAACTGACGCTGCGTCGACCGACCGTACCGGTCCGGGTGGAGACGGCCGTACACAGAGCGCTGCAGAAACTGCCCGCAGACCGTTTCAGGTCGGTCGAGCAGTTCGTTGCGGAGCTGGACACCACGATACCGTTTGCCTCTCCCTCGACCACCGCGCGAGGGTTCCTTCCGTCTCGATGGCTGCCATGGGCGCTCGCCACCTTTGCCGTGGCCTGGGCGGTCTGGGCTCAGCTCCGGTCTCCCCCGGCGGTGCCGACGACGCGGATCCAGATCACACTGTCCGGCCTGACCCCCGGACCCGCGGCAGGCACCAACTTCGACGTATCGGACGACGGTCGGCTGATCGTGTATCGAGGCGACGAGGGAAACCTGATGCTGAAGCGGATGGGCGAGCTCGGGGCCAGAAGTCTTCTGATGGAAGGCAATCCACGAAGCCCCAGCTTCTCGCCCGACGGACGGGCCGTGGCCTATTACGATGACGCGCTCCGCTCTATTGGGATTGAAGGCGGACCCGCGATCGACATCGCCGATGCCGGTTGGCCGGGGGTGGATTGGTCTGACGACGGCTTCATCTATTTCACGAACCCCGACGGAGGGATCGCACGGGTTCTGGCCAGCGGTGGCGCGACCGAGGCGCTGACCACCCCGAATACTCAGTTGGAGTACCAGCACCGCTATCCGTCCGCCCTTCCCGGTGGCAACGGTGTCGTATTCACGATCTACCGGTGGCCGCAACTCCGCAGCGAGATCGCTACGCTGGACCTGGAGACGGGAGAGGTGAAGATCCTCTTCCGTGGCGTCGAGGCCCAGTATGCGAGCAGCGGTCATCTGCTCTACCGGCGCAGCGACGGGGCCCTTCTCGCGGTGCCGTTCGACCCCGACCGACTGGCGGTCGTGGGAGCGCCGATGCCGGCGGCCGAGGATCTGACCGACGATTTCCGCGTGTCGTCTGCCGGGGCGTTGCTGTACGTGGCGCGCACCGGCTCGCGGCGCCTGGTACTGAGGGATCGAGCGGGAAGCGAAGAGCTGGTCGTGGACCACGCCTCGAGCGTTGAATTTCCGCGAGTTTCGCCGGATGGGCGGCGGCTCGCCCTCCAGATCTCGAGTGTCGACGGCATCGACATCTGGACCTACGGCCTCGCGGACGGAGTCTTCACCCGGCTGACGTTCGACGGCGACAACATCTACCCGGCGTGGAGCGCCGACGGTCGATTCGTCCTGTTCGCGCGAGCCGAGACGGGTGCTCCAGGAGGAAACTGGTCGTTTTTCAGGGTGCAATCCGACGGCGCCGGCAGCCCGGAGCGAGTTCTGAACGGGGCCGGATCGCAGGTCGAGATCGTCGAACTGCCGGATAAGTCCGGCATCGTATACCGCGAGGGGGACGTGGCCCGAGGTCAGGGTGCGGACATCTTCTCGGTCGCTGCCGGATCGGCTGAACCCCGACGCGTGGCTGCGACGCGATTCACCGAGCAGGCTCCGGCCGTCTCGCCGGACTCCCGCTGGATCGCTTACGTGTCGAATGAGTCGGGGAGGGCTGAGGTGTACGTGCGTCCGATCGTCGGAGACGGAGGTCGGCGGCAGATCTCGAGCGATGGCGGCCTTGAGCCGGTCTGGGCGCACAATGGACGGGAGCTCTTCTACAGGACCGGCGATAGTCTCACGGCCGCCGATGTGCGGTTGGCGCCGGCGTTCGCCGTGCTCGGCCACCGGAACCTCTTCGACGCGAGCCTCACCGCGTCATCCGTTTCACACGCCGCTTACGATGTACTTCCCGACGACGAGCGATTCGTCTTCGTCAGCGCGAGCGGCGAGAACAGGCAGATGGTGCTCGTGACGAGCTTCTTCGACGAGCTGAGGGGCCGCTAGCTCCGCTTTCCGACCCGACGACCGTCGACTGCCGGATCACTCCAGCCGCGGCGGCGCCTCCCCCGGCACGATCGCGAACTCCACCGTCGCCGGCTCGAGCCCTTCGGCCCGAGCCGTCACCCGGACGGTTCCCGTCTCGTCCGTGCTCTGGATCATGGCCAGCGCCAGCCCGTGGAACGCGTGTCGCTGGGGGACCTGGTACGAGCTGTGGTCGGTCGGGTTGCCGTTCCCGACGGCCAGCAGACGGGCCGGTCCCTCGACCGTGAACGTCACGAGCTGGTCGGCGGACGGCACGACGATGCCCGCCGCGTCCACCACCTGGACCTCGACGTGCGCCACGTCGCGGATCCCCGACCCGATCTCTTCCCGGTCCACGCTCAGGCGCAGCGCCGCCGCCGGGCCGGCCGTCCGCACCTCGGTCGTCACGACGACCTCGTCGCCCCGCTTGCCGACGGCGCGCAGCACACCGGGCTCGTAGGGGACGTCCCACGCCAGGTGCAGGTCGGCCGTGTTGGCGAACACGGGCGGGCTGTCGTAGTGGTTCCAGCTCTCGGACGTGCCCTGGCGCGGGAACTCGAGCCGTTTCTCTCCGATGAACCGGTCGTTGAGGTACAGCTCCACGGCATCGACGTTGGTATACGCGAGCACCGGGATGAATTGCCCTTCGCGGCCCTCCCAGTTCCAGTGCGGGAACAGGTGGATCATCGGCTCCTCCGTCCACCGGCTCTTGTAGAAGTAGTATCCGTCGTCCGGGAATCCCACGAGGTCGAGCACACCTGAAGTGGAGTTCTTGCGGGGCCAGAAGGACTCGCCGAGGTAGTCGATGCCGGTCCACATGAAGTCGCCCGCGAACCAGTCGTTCAGGGCGACGAACTTCCACAGCTGCTCGGGGCGGATCATGGTGGCGGTGTAGAACGGCCGCACCTTCAGAGTGTCATCCGGGAGTGCGTACTCTCCCCGCGTTCCCCACACCACGACGCTCTCCGTCCCGACGTGCTTCCAGTCGGGGTGCGCCTGACGCTCCGGCCACGCGTACAGTTCGCGGCGCTCGTGCCACCTGTCCACGTAGTTGTAGCCGACGACGTCCAGCTGCTCCATGAATCCTTCCGTCGTGGCGCCGTCGTCCGCGTAGATGTGGTCGTTTCCCGTGGTGACCGGACGCGTCGGGTCCTCGCGATGGGCGATCTCGACCAGCATGCGCAGCACGTCCTCCCCGCCTTCGGCGTGCTGCTCGCCGATCTCGTTTCCGAGACTCCACAGCACCACCGACGGGTGGTTCCGGTCGCGCCGCATGAAGTCCACGAGGTCGCGCTCGGCCCACTCGTCGAAGTTCACGTGGTAGCCGTACTCCACCTTGCCGTGCGTCCACTCGTCGAACGCCTCGTTCATCACGAGGAGGCCCAGCCGGTCGCACAGGTCGAGGAACTCGGGGGCCGGCGGGTTGTGCGCCGTGCGGACCGCGTTGACGCCCATCTGCTTGAGGAGCTTCAGGCGGCGCTCCCACACCGCCTCGGGCACCGCGGCGCCCACCGGGCCTCCTCCGTGGTGCAGGTTCACGCCCAGCATCTTCACCTGCTCGCCGTTGAGCAGGAACCCTCGGTCCGCGTCGTAGGCGATGTCGCGGATGCCGAACGGGGTGTCGAGCTCGTCCACGGGGCCGCCGTCCGGATCGAGGATCGACGTGCGAAGCGTGTAGAGCGCCGGCGACTCCAGCGACCAGAGTGCCGGAGAGTCGACCATGAGCTCCTGCGCGAGCTCCACCTCCGACGCGCCCTCCGCCACGAAGGGAGTCACGGCTCTCGCCACCTGACGGCCGGACGGATCCAGGAGCACGGAGAGCAGGGCGGCCTCACGCCCGGCGCCGGTCTCGTTCACGATCCGCGTGCGCACCGTGACCAGCGCGCCGTCTTCGTCCACCTCCGGCGTCGTCACGTAGGTTCCCCACGTGGCCACGTGCACCGGCTCAGTGACGTTGAGCCACACGTGCCGATAGATGCCGCTGCCCGAGTACCAGCGCGAGTTCGGCTGGTGCGAATTGTCCACCCGGACCGCCACCACGTTCTCGCCGTCGACCAGGTGCGGCGTCAGGTCGTACGCGAAGCTGATGTACCCGTACGGACGACTGCCGAGATGCTCGCCGTTGATCCACACGTCGCTGTTCTGGTACACGCCGTCGAACTCGATGCCGGTCCGGCGGTCCGCCGCGCCCTCGGGAAGCGTGAACGAGCGCCGGTACCATCCGACGCCGGTGGGCAGGTAACCTCCGCGGCCGGTCGTGACGGCGGCCGAATCGTACGGGCCCTCGATGCTCCAGTCGTGTGGCAGGTCGACTCCGCGCCAGGTCGAGTCGTCGAAGTCCGGGGCCTCGGCTCCCGCCGGATCGCCGGTCGTGAACGTCCACCCGTAGTCCATCAGGAGGCGCTGTCGGGGGGAGTGGGTGGCTTGCTGGGCGGTTGCCGGCAGCGCGAAGAGGCAGGCCAGGACCAGGCTCATGGGAATGCTCGTCTTCTTCATCTCGACTCTCCCGTGTGCTCCGGAGGTAGCGGGACGTTCGTTCAGGCCGGGGCGGTGCTCCCCGCAATGCGGAACTTCGCAGCGGCGGTGTCGGCGTCCACCAGGCGGCGGCCTTCGACGAACAACGCCGCACGGACCCGCTCGGCCCCGATGGCCGGGCCGGCCCGGTGGACGGCTCCGCCCTCCGGGTCGCTTCCATCGGTCGTGACGCGGACTTCGAACGGCTCCGGCACGGTCCCCGCGGCGTCTCCGAAGGGCAGCGCGGCGCTCAGGATGCGCGTCCGCCCGCCGTCGCGCGCCAGGCAGAGGGCGTAAGCCGTGCCGCCGGCCCGGGCCACGTCGGCCTGCACGAGGATGCTCGCCACGCCCGCCTCGGACGAGAACGGGTTCGCGCCGATCAGCTCGAGATCGCCCGTCACCCCGAAGAACACGTTTTCCCATGCGTCGGGGACCAGCGTACCGGCATCGTCTCGAAGCGCGGCATGCAGGAAGGCGACGTCCTTGCCGTCCGCCGCGAAGGCTCGGCCGCTCTCGTCGAGCCTCAGCTCGAGCCGATCGACCTCGCCGGGGGTGCGGACCGTGTGGCGGGCCGCTGCGTTCCCGCCCATGTACCCGATCGCCTCGAGGGCCCCGGGCTCGAAACGTTTCAGCTGAAACGTGAACGGCGGGTGTTGAAGATGGGTTGAGATCCGGTCCGCGTCCGGCGTCCGCCGCTCCACCAGTGTACCGTTCACTCTCAACTCCACCTCATCGCAGTTGCTGAACACCCGGACTCCGAGACTCGATTCCGGTGTCCAGTGACTCGCGATGAAGACGATCGGCCCCGACTCGACCCCCCGCAGGTCCTCCTCCGCCGGACGCTGGCTCCGGAAGAAGGCGCGCGAGAACTTCGGAATCCTGAACAGGTCCATGCAGCCCGACGACTCGATGTCGGGCGCGTAGCCCCGGTTGTAGTCGTACATCACCCACAGGCCGTCGGCGACGGCGATCGTCTGCAGGTTGTCGTTGTGCGCCTCCTGGAAGTTCGTGGCCTGCTGGAGCAGCGCCGCTTCGCCGTGCCACCGCAGCTGCCGGCTGTTGGCCGCGTCGGGCGCCAGATCGGCCCAGTCGTCCTGCTCGAGGCCCGCGTTCTGAGCGTAGTACTCCCAGTCGCCATACTCGCTCACCAGGCACGGGCGGTCCTTCACGTCGCGGCAGCCCCCGTGCTGACGGGCCTGGATGAACACATCGTATCCCTCCGTCCACCCGCACGTGTAGCACTGGTCTCCGGGGTACTCCTCGTGCGCCATCGCGTGGGTCCGTCGGATGAAGTCGTCCGGCATCGCGGTCTCGTTGAGCGACACCTCCCACAGGATGACGCAGGGATGATTGCGGTCCCTCCGCAGCATTCGGCGGCAGTTCTCGTATTGGATCCGGGTGAACTCCGGGTCTTCGCGGTTGAAGTACTGCCAGCCCGGGATGCAGTTCATCACGACGATCCCCAGCTCGTCGCACGCGTCCATGAAGGCGGGAGAATGCGGATAGTGGGACAACCGGATGTAGTCGAACCCCGACTCCTTGATCTTGCGGGCGTCCCGATGCTGGGCCGCGTCGGAAAGGGCGTAGCCGACGTACGGATACTCCTGGTGCCGGTTCGTTCCACGCAGAAACATCCGCTCCCCGTTGATCCGGAATCCGTCCGCCGAGATCTCGATGTGACGGATGCCGATCCGCGTCTCCTCCTCGTCCACCACGAGCCCGTCCTCGACGACCGCCGTCTGCAAGGTGTACAGGTTGGGCCTCCGCGGGCTCCACAGCCGCGGCGCCGGCACGATCATCTCCTGCACGACCTCGACGTCTTCGCCCGGAGCCAGGCGGATCGGATCCGAGAGCGCCTCGCCGGCGAGCTGGTCCTGCGCGTCGAGCAGCCGCACCCGTAGCCGGGACTCGCGCGCCGCCACGTCGTCGTTCCGCACGTGGACCTTGACCCTGACCGTGGCACGCTCGGGCGAGACCTCGGGGAAGGTGACGAACACGCCTCCGCCCGCCGGCCGGTCCGCCAGGATCGGGTCGGTGATGTGGAGCGGGTCCTTGATCGAGAGGTGCACGCTGCGGTAGATGCCGTGATACGGATTGAAGTCGAGCTGCGGAAGCGGCTTCGGGCCCGTCACCGGGTTGTCGCGGTTGTCGAGCCGCACCGCGAGAACGTTCTCGCCCTTCACCACGCGGCCGGACAGGTCGAAGCCGAACGGCAGCCAGCCTCCCATGTGCCGGCCCAGGTGCTCCCCGTTCAGCCACACGTCGGCCACGTTCATCGCCCCGTCGAACCGGAGCAGGACCTTCCGACCGACGCTGTCCGACCCGAGCTGGAAGCGTTTCCGGTACCAGCAGATCCCCTGCCACTGGTACGTGTCGCTCCCCGGGGGGCCTGTCACCAGGCTCTCGATGCGGGCGGTGTGGGGAAGGGCGGCCGACGTCCAGGCGCCATCGTCGAACTGCGCCAGCTCGGCGCCTTCCGCGTCGTCCCGCAGGAAGCTCCATCCCGGGTTGAAATCGGGTCGGAACGGGCCGGCCAACGGCTGCCGGGACCGGCACGCCGCCGTCCAGTTCGGGGCGACGGCGAGAACGGTGCCCGCCGCGGCCGTGTGTCGAACGAACTCGCGTCTCCTCATCTCAATCCGTTCAGCCTGGCTCTCCTGTCATCGCTCCAGCGTAACGCGTTCGATCTTGAACCCGTGCGCGCCCTCCGACCCGGAACCCCCGAACAGGTCCGCGCTCACCGAGAACTGCAGCCCGTCGAGCTCCACGACACGCGGCGCTTCGCTCGTGGGGTCACTCTCCCTCAGATAGGGAAGGAACTGCGGGTACGGCCGGGGCAACAGCGCGAGGGCCGTGGGCTCGAGCTCGGACAACGGAATCAGGATGTCCCGCCACTCGTCCTTCAGCTCGACCCTGGCGCCCCACGCGGTACCGTCCCTCTCCACCAGGGCGACCTGCATGCGGTCCGTCGGGCGCCCGGCCGATCGGGCTCGAACGCGAAGCACGCCGCCCTCCGGCGGCGCGTCGTCCAGACGCGTGCGCTGGCCCTCGGGCAGAAAGGTACGGACGGCGAAATGGTGCGGCGACGGCTCGAAGTCCTGTACGTCGGCCTTCAGGGCCAGGCGCTCCGGCTCGCGCGGGACCGGCACCAGGACCGCCGCCGCCGCCGAAGCCGCCGAACCCAATGGCACCACCACCGCCGCCAACATTCATGCGGCCGACATCACCCTTACACACGTAGGCGTTCCAGGTGGGCTTGGCCACGCAGTTTTTGTCGGCGTCGATCCCGGTGACGTTGACGATGAAGGAATTGGGGACACCGGTGATGGTGCCGTCCTTGTCCTTGAACACCGCGGTCTTGTAGACCGTATTGCCGTAATCGTCGTTGCTCCACCGGTTGTCGATCGGCGGGAAATACACCGGCTTGGCGTTGATGAATTTCGAGCGCTGCACGGTGTTGTTGGAGCTCATACCGAAGCTGGTGAACAACAGGTAGGAGATCGCTCCCGTCTTGCGGGTGGCGTTGTCCTGGTAGTTCACGAACGTGTTGTTGTCCAGCTCATGATGATAGTCGTAGAACTCGTAGCCGCGGATCGGAAAATCCGCGACAGCGGGCTGCGGCAAGCTGCGGCCGTAAGCCTTTTCCGCCGGCGTGCTGGGGTTGCCGACGTTCTCGGTTTCGCCCACGAACAGCGAGTCGACCACCTTCGACGTGAAGGGGTCGCGACCGAAGTTGCCGGACGCATGCGTAAAGCCCATGGCGTTGTCGGCCAGCTTCACGTTCTTGAATACGTGCATCTCTCCGCGGCCCCAGATGCCGCCATTGCGGTTCTTGTAGGCGGTGAGATCCCGAAACACCGTTTCCACGATCTTGCTGCGTGAATCCGACGGGTTCTCGCGGGCAATGTGCATGTTGCCGGTCACGCCGAAGG
>Ga0210121_1000367_pt1 | contig 12870 bp, 10 predicted proteins | sample Joice_ThreeSqB_D_FD_184873 | JGI IMG/M metagenome (GOLD analysis project Ga0210121, IMG submission 184873) | Wetland microbial communities from San Francisco Bay, California, USA, that impact long-term carbon sequestration - Joice_ThreeSqB_D1... | ecosystem: Environmental > Aquatic > Marine >... | reverse complement strand
GAATTTACTTTATCGGCAGCGTGTAGCCCATCTCCTTGAAAGCCTCCTTCGCAACAACGAAGAAATCTTCGATATCTTTGTGGGTAATCTGCCCCAGGTTGCACAACCGAAAGGTTTCCAGACCAAACATTTTCCCGGGATAGATCGTGAAACCGCGTTCAAAACAATAGTCATGGAGCTTGAAAAAATCGAAGCGGTCACCATCAGGTGCTTTAACGGTCACCACCAGATGACCCTGGATTTCTTTGTCGATCACCGTATCGAGTCCGATTTCACCCAGTCCCCGGTGGATGGCTTCCCAGCATTGGGTCAGGCGATCATAGCGAGCCTGCTCACCTTCTTGCTTGTATTCCTTAATAGCCTGCTGCAAGGCATAGATGACCTGAACCGGCGGGGTAAAATGCATCTCCCCGACCCTGTCAAAAAAATCATATTGCATGAAAAGATTGCAGTAATATGACCGCTTGGGATAATTTTTCGATTTTTCGATTTCATCTATTTTACCCACGGCCCAGGAAACACCGGTCATGCCGCACAGCCCCTTCTGGGCTGAAGACATGCAAAAGTCGATGTTCTCTTCTTCAAGGTTGATCGGAAGCAGTCCGTATGTTGAAATCGTGTCTGCCACAAACATACAGCCATTGTCATGGGCCATTTTACCGATTTCCCGCACCGGGTTTAAAACCCCGGTACCGGTTTCGTGATGAGTGGTGGCGACCACGGCAATGTCTTTGTCTTTCTCCAAAGTATTTTTGACGACATTGAGATCGGGCAATCCAGTTGTCGAAAACTCCAGGTTGACGCAGGGGATGTGATAATATTCGGCAATCTCCACCATCCTGCTTGAATAGGCACCATTGTTGACCACACAAAGCTTTTTGCCCTCCGGAACCAGGGAATTTACGAGAACATCCTGTACGATTGTTCCCGAGCCGGTAAACAGCACCGCCGTGTATTTATCCGGGTCGGCGTGGACAACATTTACCAATTCCCTGCGGACCTCATTCATAATCTCTACAAATTCATTTTCCCGGGGGCATATATCCGGAACCACCTGGGCGTATTTAACCGTATCGGTGGTGGTTGCCGGACCTGGATTCAATAGCACATTGCGTTTAATTGGTTTTACGACTTCCATAGCTCACTCCTTTTGAAAATGCCTAAATTATAGTTTCGATAGGTTTCCGGTGTCAGTTTCTGAATTTCAGATGTTCTTCCTGAAACCTGGCACCTGAAACCTGAAACCATATTCTAGAGCTTCCCCACCTTCCTTATACCACTTTTTTTACTGGGATCCTCTATCTCCTCAACGATCGAATGTCCGCTGCCGACAATTTTCTTTCTTTCTTCTCGGGCCGCGACCCATTCGTCGACCGACTGGCAGATGCCCGACTTGGCGACCTTGCTGCGATCTTTCAGCGGCGGAACCGGGCGGTCTTCCGGACCATCATAAAACTCTTTGGGGGTCAGGGTCTGGCCGGTGCGGCAGTATCCGTCACGCTCAACTTCCTCAATGTAGTGGGCACCGGTGGCAAAAGCACGGGTGACCGCCAGAATGGCCCAGGTGGCTTCGGGCGAAAACCCGAGGTCCAGCATGGTGGCTCCGGTGGCACCCATCATATCCAGATCAACCGGTTCATCACTCAGCTTTTGAGCGGCTTTGACGATCTCTTTGGTAAACTCAATGTATTTTCCGGCCACACCTAGTTTTTCGGCCCGCGCCATCATGCGTTTGGCAGCCGGATCTTTGAGCATCAGATTGGAAACTCCCAGAGCTTCGTCATGAATATTCTCCTTTACCAGCAGTTCAGCAGCCTGCCCTAAGCTGATGCCTTCGGCTTCAGCTTTATTAAGATACTGCTCCAGGCGGTTGCCGAAAGCCGAATAGGCTCCGTAGGCATGCCCGAAGGCCAGGATGGATGCCCCGGCAGCCTGGGTCAAAAAAGTTTTGGACTTGGCCACCATGCGGGACATAACCGCCGGCATGGACAAGCCGTCTTCCAGGGCCAGGATCATGACATAATTAAGCATCTGCTCCTCCTCGACCAGAGGAATCCGGGCCTGATAGTCAATGAACAGCATATCGACGACACCGTAACCTTCCTCCATGACCTCGGTCGTGTCGTAACCTCTTGAAACAATCCGATGAACGTTTTTATAAGCGACTTCCGACACCCATTGAAAAGGTGCCCGCTTGGTGTCCAGGGGAACCGTTCCGTATTCACGCTTCATATAATCAAAGGGATTTTTCGGGCTGTCCAGGTTGCCGATTTCCCCTTTTTTCTCGTTTAACTCCGGCTTTTCCGTTAAATTACCCATTTTTTGTATTCTCCCTCCTCTTTCTGTTTCCTGGCATACTCCTGCCGGTCTTCCTGTTTGGGAACGATCCTGTCTTCGGGGCCTAGATATTTGATCATGGACAAATCAATCATCTGCACCATCGGCTCATTTCTGGAAGCACCCCAGGCCCGTCCTTTTTTCATATTGAACAGGGCATGGGCGGCACAGCTGAACCCCCGGCAAACACTGCCGAGACACCAGCCCGCGTTGGGAGAAAACCCGATTTCCATCAAAGCCGTATTGCCGGAGCCTACCACGTTGACGCCGACATAGGAGCGTCCCTCTTTTTTGCGGCGGGCATGAAAATGCTTTTCGAGAGCCCTTTGAAACTCGAGGTAGACACCCTCGATTTCCAGCTCTTCCTGCCGGAGGTGAATCGGTTCCGCCCGGGGATCGCTGTCGATGTGCTGGGGCTGCCCCATCCCCATAACCGGTCTTCCGGCATCCATGTATTCATCAACCAGGGTCTTGGCCATTTCGTCCACGGTCTTGCCTTCTTTTTTGGCGCGCTCGAGGTATTTGTTCAACATATAGCCGTGGGCGGCCCCCGGTCCGTGAACCCCGCCAAAAGTCGAAACAGCCGCTGCAACTGCGCAGGGCAGATTCGGCCGACCGGCGCTCACCCCAATAGCGGCTACCGCCGAGGGCGACATGGAGTGCTCCATAAATACACCCATCTCATATTTGAGCATCTTTTCTTCTTCTGCGGTCGGGATGCGGTTTTGATACATCACAAACAATGCATCACAGAACGAGTAGCCCTCTTCCGCCAGCTCGCTTAAATCATATCCGCGCATGACGGTTTTTTCTTCCGTCTTGTAAGAAATGGCCGTCTTTCTGTGGATTAATGGTTCCCTGTCCATTATTTCCTCCTGTTTTTTTATAATTGTTTGAGCTTAAAAAAGTTCGGATAAACTGAATTTTAATTCAACTGATATATAAGTCAAAATAATAATTATCATGTTTTCCATAATTTAAGGTTATCTTACGGACTCAGTCTGGTCTGCCAATTTTTGATATTTCTGGAATTCTGTGGTGTATCCGTTATGAGGAATTAGACGGGTAAGATCGTCAGGGGCAAAGGACAAATCCTTGAATAGCCTATTCTCTATTTCTTTGGTTTTCTGCCAGAGCAGATAAATTCGCTCCCGATGGGCCGGTGTCTCCGCATATCTTTCCACGATATATTCCATGCGTCGGTCAAGGACGACGATTTCATCATGCATAACCCGTTTATCGGCATAATTGAGAACTTCAGCTTCGGAAATGGTCCTGGTCTTAGAATATTTATCCAGCTTGACATGCTGCCGGATAAGATTTCCGATTTCCGGATATCCACGGTCGCTCACATACTCGGCGCCGGTCAGAGCGTGATCTTCCCGGGTCGCAAAGCTTCGGGTTTTGGTGATATCATGCAGCAGGGCGGCTGACCGGATTCGATCATGGTTAAGTTGATTTTGATGCTTATTTAAATGATCGGCCAGAAAGGTGGCCACGCGGCAGACCTGCAGCGAATGGATCACGATGTGATCCATCATCTTCATTTCGCATATCATCCGGTAGCACTGGTTTTTCGAGGGGACCTGGTTGTCCATTGTTCAATTATACCGCTTTTCAAAAATATGTTTCAAAATACCGAAGGTTGGCATAAGTGGTTGTAGAAAAAAACGCTCAAAAAGCGTATCGTTTTTTAACAACCACTTTATACCGCTTTTCAAAAAAGACCCATAATACAGAAGGCTGGCATAAGTGGTTGTAGAAAAAAACGCTCAAAAAGCGTATCGTTTTTTAACAACCACTTTATATCTCCCGTATGTTAAAAAATTGTCTGTTTTTAATGAGCCGCTGATGATGAATTGTCAATCTTTTATTACATTCTTCCTGCATTGACAAATTCTAACCTGCTCAGTATTGTTTCATTTTCTAACGAATCAGTAATGATACACGGCGCCACAATTAGCGGAGAGATAAATTTGAAAGTCATTATCGTCAGGGAGGTCTCCCTAAAAACCGAAAATATGATGGCGGCCCAGTTTCCGGAGGAATGGGAAATCGTCACTCTGGGAAACAAAGACTTAATCAGTGAAATCAGGGATGCGGATGTCATCATACCTGAGGGTGCGGTGATCGGTGCCCGGCTGTTGGAGCATGCCAAAAAGCTTAAGTTGATCCAGACCGGTGCCGGCTATGACAATGTCGATATCAAAGCCTGCACCGAACGGGGTATCTATGTGGCCAATGCGGCCGGCATCAATTCCCGGGCGGTGGCCGAGCACGTGTTTGCTTTCATCCTCTGCTGGCATAGAAACATCATCACACTGGATGGGGTCCTAAAAAGCGGCAAATTTCCCGTGGATTACGAAGGCTCTGAACTGTCGCAAAAAGTAATCGGCGTTGTGGGACTGGGAAACATCGGCAGGGAAGTCGCCCGGTTGGCAGGTGCCTTTAATATGAAGGTCCTCGGTTACCATTATCGGCAGACCCGGCCCGCGAGCGATATCAATGTTGTCGAGTTGCACACCCTTCTAAAACAATCTGACATTATCACACTGCATGTGGCCTTAAACAGACAAACGCACCACATGATCGGAGAGCAGGAATTGGAGTTGATGAAACCGGATGCCTTTTTTATCAACACCAGCCGGGGTGCTGTGGTGGATGAATCGGCGTTGATCGATTCATTACAACAAAACCGGATCGGCGGGGCCGGCCTGGATGTTTATGAAACAGAGCCATTGCCAGGAGACAGTTCCTTGCGGAAGCTGGACAATGTGATTCTGTCGCCCCACGCCGCGGGTGAACCGGATGGCGTATATTTTCACAAAAGACGTTTCCAATTCTTCGCCGCAAACATTCGACGGGTATTTGACGGCAAGGCGCCGCAAAATGCATTGAATGAAGTCCCCGGGCTGAAATCTGAAGCGGATTGGTTGATACCCGCGGTCATCCTGCCCGAAGGCTATAAAGGCAAGGTTCTTATGGTATCAGTCAGCGGCAGCGCGATCAAAAACGCCGTCCTGCTGCGCTCCGGAGACCTCTGGCACAGAGAGATTCTGCGCAACACCGAAACCGAAATCAAAAGCCGCGGATTCGAAAATGCGCTGGTCCACGAGCTTGGAGGGGCCCTGGTTCGTTTCGAACCGGATGGTGCCATAACTATTTACGGCTCCAGCCAGGAGTTCGGGGCCTGCGATAAAGATTTTGCGGCGGAAATGATCAAAAAAGAATTTCGGGAAAGGACCGTTAAAATTAGAGATTGAATATTGGGCGTGAACTATTGTTGCGACGGGTGCAAATCCGATTGTTGACACCCGGGGGCGGCGGCGCCTATATATAGCGGTTGTCAAAAAAACGTTCCGCTATTCGAACGTTTTTTTCTACAACCCCTTATACCAGCCTTTCGTATTTCGGAACTTTTATTTTTAAAAAGCGGTATAAAACCTATCCGGAAACCAGGCCGGACATCTTTGCCCCTTAACGCCAATATCGATTAATTCTAAAGTTCGGGTATAGTCGCCTCATGATCACAAAAGACCTTATACTGGCCATCGATAACGGAACCCAGAGCTTGAAGGCCCTGATATTCGATCTTGAAGGTCAACTTTTGTTCAAGGAGATGGTGCCGTTTACCCCGTACTTCTCCGATCAACCCGGCTGGGCCGAGCAAGATCCGGCAGTTTTCTGGCAGGCACTGTGTCAGGCCTGTCAGATGTTATGGCAACGCAAGGATGTGGATAAAAATAGAATTGCCGGTGTCGCCTTAACCACCCAGCGGGCAACTGTCGTCAATGTGGATCAAAAGGGCAACCCCCTGCGGCCGGCTATCCTGTGGCTGGATCAGCGCAAGACCTACGGGCTGCCGCCGGTGGCCGGTATATGGGGCGCCATTTTCAGTGTTGCCGGCCTGCGCAAAACAGTCGCCTATCTTCAGGAAGAAGCCGAAGCAAACTGGATTCGCACCTACCAGCCGGAAATCTGGAAAAAAACCCACAAATACCTGCTGCTGTCCGGATACCTGACCTATCGCCTGATCGGCGAATTCGTCGACTCGGTCGGTTCTCAGGTCGGTTACATCCCGTTTGACTACAAGAGACAGCGCCTGTCGGCGAGCTGGGACTGGAAATGGCGGGTCTTACCGTTTGAGCCCGCCCTGTTACCCGATTTGAAACCACCGGGACAAATTTTAGGCGGCATTACGGCCGCGGCATCTGAAGCAACCGGAATCCCCGAGGGATTGCCTCTGGTGGCCGCCGCCGCCGATAAAGCCTGTGAGGTTATCGGTTCGGGCAGTCTCGAGCCCCATATCGGCTGCCTGAGTTACGGCACCACGGCGACCATCAATGTCACCCATAAAAGATATATTGAACCGATTCCGCTCCTGCCGGCTTTTCCCTCGGCCATTCCCGGATATTACGCGGTCGAAGTGCAGGTATATCGGGGTTACTGGATGGTTAACTGGTTTAAACAGGAATTCGGCCACCCGGAACTGCAGGAAGCCGCTGAACAGGGATTGGAACCGGAAGCGCTCTTCGACAGGCTGGTGGACGACATCGCCCCGGGGTCAATGGGGCTGATACTTCAGCCGTACTGGACCCCGGGCCTGAAATCCCCGGGCCCGGAAGCCAAGGGCGCCGTCATTGGTTTTGGAGATGTCCATACCCGCGCCCATCTGTATCGTTCCATTTTGGAAGGCCTGGCCTATGCTCTGCGCGAAGGCAAAGAACGCATCGAGCGCCGCAGCGGAACACCGATTACCAGCCTGCGGATCTCGGGCGGCGGCAGTCAGAGTCGCAACGCCATGCAGCTCTCCGCCGATATTTTCGGCCTGCCGACGGCAAAACCGCACGTTTATGAAACCTCCGGTCTGGGCGCTGCCATTGATGCAGCGGTGGGCCTGGGCCTGCACGAAGATTTCAAATCAGCCGTAAAAACCATGACCCATGTGGGTGAAGTCTATGAACCGGATCAAAAAAACCAAAGGCTCTATGACGCACTCTACCATGATGTCTACAAAAAAATGTACAAGCGTCTTAAACCCCTGTATGAGCGCATACGGAAAATTACCGGCTACCCCAAATAGCTGCCGCAGGTCTGAAATGGATCGCCCATTAACGGGCGAGATCCAACATCAGTAAGAGCAATTGCTCCGTTATCGCCGCTGCCAGTTTTGCAGGCGAACAGGATCAATGGGAATAACAGGAACAGCAAAACAACTGCAGCATTTTTTGCCTTTATCTTCATAATCTATCTCCTGGGTCTCTATGAGGTTATGTACACCTTATACACAAGTTAAGATTCATACATATTCGACTTGATCCGCGAACGGATTAGTGTGGTTAATATTATGAGCCGCCCAAAAACCGTTATCGATGGAAAGTATCTTGCATATTATGAGCCAATATTAATAGATAAATGGGTCGCCGAGCTAAAAATAAAAAAATGAGATATTATCAGTATATTAGAAAAAAGAAGGCAAAATTTTTCAGTCTGAAGAGTTTGTTTTACTCCGGCTGCCCACCCAGTTAGCCAATTGGCTGACCATTGACCGCCAAATTTCTAGGCAATCGGTTTAAAAGCAATTGCGATAAAAGACATAGCGGAAGGAAATTCTGAAATTTAACTAGAAGCTATCTCAAAAAGTCTATTGGCCAACCCTTCAGAGGCGGATTAAAATCAAAATTCTGTTTTTTTGATAACTTAAAGTACGCTTTTATCAAATCAGGTCGGCTAATTTCTGATATCTTTCGAGTTCGGTGGTCTATCCGTTATGAGGAATTAGACGGGCAAGATCGTCAGGGGCAAAGGATAAATCTTTTCCAATTCTTCGCCGCCAACATTATTTTTTCAGGGATATCCCAAAGTTCTGATAAGTTTACAGTATCTGAAATTTGGAAAGCACAAATTTATTGCAGATACTTAAGCATGATATCTGCAATTGAATCTCATTTGCGATGAGTTGGAGGTACCAGTAATCTGCTATTCAAATGTCAGGCTCTCAACAATCGATGCAATTTTTTCTGGGTTTCGTCCGGTATTGATAACAAGATAGACACATTTTTTATCTCTGTATGAAGATACGACCAGCGATGTCAATTTAATATAATCGTAATATGTCCATTTGATATCTGTCCTGTATGCGCGTGAGCCACAATTCAAAGTTATTTCCTTATTGGCAATAACCTCAGCATCAGAACCTATGCCTTGAAGATATTCCATATACCATCTTGGTCCAAAATCCTCTAATTTGATCTTATCCGGAATGTCAATTATAGATGCTTCAAATTTTGCCTCGTTCGGTGTTTTCATTCTCATGATCTGCCATTTTGAGGTGGTACTAAGTTTTTTACTTCCAACAGGATACTCAAACTTAAATTTTGGAGATTTAGCTCGCCGGAATATACCGTCCTTTGCTATACCCTCTTCTCTGGAGACCCAGATAAAACTATCTGAAAAAGAAGTGGACACGCTTTTTACCAATTGATCAAGTCTTTCGGCTTCTCTCGTATTTGCTGGCAATGACTCAGAAGATACAACCGCCGGAAATATATATTTCATCGTTAATTCAAGCGGAAGAGAAGTTTTCCCGACGGGTAAGTCACCGGTAAATACCACAACCATATTCATCTCTGTTGCCACCATAATATACTGACCTCTAGAGCCGATAGCAGAATAATTGCCGTCATCATCCACCCACCATTGATACCCGTATTGCTGAGCTGGTTTAGCTTCAATATGTCCACGCGTTGATTTTTCTACCCAAGAACTCGACACAAGTTGCTTCTTCTCCCACCTTCCCTCATTGAGGTAAAGCCATCCGATTTTGGCCATGTCATGGGGTTTTAACCACATCCGACCATATCCAACATCAATACCCTGCGGGCTTTTTTCCCACTCAATTTCTGAAATACCAAGGGGAGTGAATAGATTCTTTTCAGCAAATTCTCTGGTTTTCATTTTCGTTGTAGTGTTGATGATTACCGATAAAAGATGTGATAAGCCGTTGCAGTACTCGAATTTACTACCTGGAGGACGGACCATCGGTAGATTAAGGACATGTTGCCCCCAATCATCGCTGCGCCTCATTTCGAATAATCCTTTCCAATTGTAATGATGAGAGTCCCTGCAATCTAAACCAGAGGCCATAATCAACAAGTGCTCAAGTGTTATTGACCTTTTATTGTCACCTAAGCTATCAATTATATTATGCGGTAATAATTCAACAATAGGTTGATCGACACTTTTTATATACCCTCTATCAATCGCTATGCCTACCAGGATCGACATAATACTCTTTGTACAGGAACGAATGATGTGTCTCTGGCCTTTTGAAAATGGGTAAAAGTAGGCATCAAGAACCATGTAACCATTGCGGATTATTGATATGCTATCTATGTTGTAACCTTTAATTTTTATCTCTTCAATCATATTGGCAAGCACTTGAGATTGTATGCCCTGTTCCTCAGGAGTGGAGGTCTGCCACCCATTTGCGGGGTAACTGTTAACGGCTGCGGGCGAGAGTGAGTAGGAAAATGTAGTAATCAAAAAAGCAAGAAGGGTGTAAAATAAAATGTACCATTTATCTTGAATCAAATTCATGGTTCCCCCCTTGGGCAAATATTAGACGATTGCAGATACATGGAGATAATCGGCAGAAAACCACCTATTTAAAAACCTGTGATTTCATAAAATATCACAATTTAGGCCATATCTTAGATATGTAGATGAACTGAACCGCTTCGCGGAGAACGCTAACCCACCGAAGTCCTATTAATACACAAATCAACTTTATCCTCCTGGTCCAAGCGATATTGGTTTATAGTACCTCCCAGTAAAACGTCGTATTTTATTAACTTTTTACCAAGGAGGTATCATCATGACCAGTGACCTGAAAACCCAATTTCTCAACTTCATGACCGTACAACGATTTTCCGATCACACAAAAAGAAGCTACGTAACCGGTGTTAAACTTTTAACCAAATATTACATGCAATCGCCCGACACCTTGAGCAACGATCAAATCCAGGACTATATCCGCTTTCTACTTGAAGAGCGCAAATTGTCCTGGGGCACCTGCAACGCTTATTTGTCCGGCATCGTCTGCTTTTACAGGCATATATGTAAATGGGATGATACCCAGTTTCAAATCCCGCCCCGGCCCCGTGTTAAAAAACTGCCGACTGTTTTTAGCCAGCCAGAAGTAAAACGGTTGCTGGCTGCAACTGACAATCTTAAACACCGGCTGTTGTTGCAAACCGTTTATAGCGCAGGGCTGCGGGTCAGTGAACTGGTTCGCCTCAAACCCCATCACATCGAAAGTGATCCTGACCGTATGATGATACGCGTCGATTGCGGCAAAGGCAAAAAGGATCGTTACACGATTCTTTCCCACAAACTGCTTGCGGATCTGAGAACTTATTGGAGTAAATATCGTCCCGGCAAATGGTTGTTTGCCGGTCAAAAGCCTCAAAACCATCTGTGTGAAGGCGCGGCACAAACGGTTTTTTACCGCGCAAAAAAAAAGCCGGTCTAACCAAGGGCCGCGGTATTCATTGTCTGAGGCACACCTTCGCTACTCACTCACTTTACCAGGGAACCGATCTTTACACCCTTAAGCGTTTTCTGGGTCACACCTCTTTAAAATCCACCATTATATACCTTCACCTCCTACCCGAACGGCTGCAACAGTGCAAAAGCCCTCTGGATACTCTTTATCAAGATGATGAGTAGGGGGGTGCAATAATGAAAAACTCACACAATGATTCTTTAATCCCCAAAAAGCAGCAACAAGTGGAACTTGCCGATATTTTCCGCCTTTACGCAGATGATTACCGGCGCTCCTACGCTGTGTCCTATCAACAGCTGAAAGTCATGCGTCATATCCAAATATGCCGGACCGCTGTGCTTGGCGGTCATGTCGAGCAATGCAACCAATGTGCATTTGAGCAAATCGCTTATAATTCATGCCGCGACCGGCATTGTCCTAAATGCCAAACGTTGACCAAGGAACAATGGCTAAATGACCGCAAGGCAGAACTGCTTGGCTGCGGCTACTTTCACCTGGTATTTACCCTGCCGCATGACCTTAACCCCATTATACTATCCAACAAAACAACCACTGTGAACATCTTGTTTGCCGCCGTCAATCAGACCCTTCAAGCCTTTGCCAAGGATCCTCAGTGGAGACTTGAAGGTCGGCTTGGATTCATCAGCGTTTTGCATACATGGTCCCAGACGCTTATCGACCATTTCCATATCCACTGCCTGATTCCCGCCGGGGCGCTTTCTTTTACAAAAGACAGATGGATACCGGCCAGAGATAACTTTCTGTTTAAGATCACTTCTGTGGCTTTAGAGTTTAGAAAACGCTATCTCAAACTGCTGTTAAACGCCTATTTAAAAGACGAGTTGATTTTTACGCAAAAAACCGCTGCCCTTAACTCCAGGCAAGCTTTCCAGCAACTGATTGACTCGCTTTCAAAAACAAGATGGATCGCCTATGCAAAACGTCCTTTTGCCGGCCCCCAGCAAGTGCTTGAGTATCTTGGCCGTTACACTCACCGGGTTGCTATATCAAACAACCGGATCATCTGCATTGATAACGGCCGGGTTACTTTTACCTACCGGGATCGGCAAAGAGACAATGAAATCAGAAAAATGACTCTGGATGCCGATGAGTTTATTCGCCGATTTTTACTGCATGTCCTGCCAAAGGGCTTGATCAAAATCCGATACTTCGGCTTTCTATCTCACACAAACAAAAAAGAACAGATCCCGCTTATTAGAAAATTAATCGATTCGCAGGCAACATTGCCGGAGAAAATTAATGAGAGCATCAATGAAATGATGCTCAGATTGACCGGCATAGACATTACCTGCTGTCCGCAATGCAAGAAGGGTAAAATGATACGAATCAGAAAATTGCCAATCGAAGATGATTTGAGATCATCCTAATCACTATATTTGTTTTGACACGTATTCTCTGAGATTAAAAAGTTGCTGCTAAAGCACAATGGAACAGCTGCCTACAGTTTCTGCCATCAGTAGGTATACAAATATGATTCAACAAATTTATCTATATTTTCAAACAGCAAATAGGGCACCGAAAACTCTAATTCTTAATCTTATTAGGCTCGCTACAGCCAAATCGGGGCTCTCGTTAAAAATTATTGATCCAATGTCATCCATATAATCCCCATAGACGAAATTCATCAAATTCTGACCCTCAGCCGCGGTACAGTTCACCATTTTATCAATAATTGCTTCCGGTTATAAAATTGTTGTACGTTCATCTATTCCGGGGTATCATTGCTTCATCTGGCTTCCGGTATAACGCAACTATTGATAAAACGCTATTCTTTGCAATCACAATTCTGGAAAAAGTACTGATATCATATTTGGTGGTTGTCAAGTTCAGCAAATCTTAATTTTAATTTTTTTAAAATAACCTTCGTCCCCGGACTAATTATTTCTGGCATTATTTTATCCCCACTGCACTTCGGACTAACTTGCCCTTCAAACGCTTTAATGGTT